>CAAGKR010287507.1_pt1 | contig 14409 bp, 14 predicted proteins | sample 2556971 | NCBI WGS metagenome assembly CAAGKR01 (sample SAMEA5207829, study PRJEB30636) | soil metagenome | biome: forest; feature: boreal; material: soil | place: USA | collected 2011-09 | depth 1 m | reverse complement strand
GAGCAATTTGGCCGTGCCGCGTCGCTCGCTGCCCTCACGAAGGTCTTTGACACGGCCGTCACGTCACGTAGTCGCCGAGCTGGGGCCGCTGGGCCTCGTCGTTCTGTCCTGTAGCCTGCGCGGTAGCATCCGGACGAGCGTCCGAATCATGCGGTCTCTCCTCGATGGTTCAGCCTTGGTGGCCAGGGCCGCGTCGCCGTGTACCCGGCAGCCTTGAGCAGCACACCTGACACCTCGCGAACGAAATACGATTGGGTGAATCGCTCGGCTCTATCAGAGCCCATGAAGTTGGTTGCAGCGGTGATGTAGTCGCGAGCCACTTCGGGCCGCAAGTCTCGAATGAACGATTCCAGGCCAACAAAATCGCTGAAGTCTCGCGCATCGATGAACGACCCCGCAGGCACCAGATCCTTGATGTCGGGGGCTCCAAGGTAGATGGGTATGCAACCCGCCACGAAACAATCGAAGATCTTCTCGGTGACATACCCGGGGAAGGCAGTGTTCTCGAAGCAGAGCGCGAACCGGTAGTTGGAAAGCGTGGACACCTTGTCGAAGACGGGCACTTCTCCGCGATACGACCGAGTGACAGCTCTGGCCTCAGGGCCGGACAGGGTCGACGTATCAGACCAGCCCCTTCCGTAGAGGTCGAAGTCGGCCGAGCGCGCGAAGTGGCGAATTGCGTCCAGCCGATCCTTGTAGAGCTCACTGGCCAGCCACGGCTCGCCTCGGCGCAGTCTCGAGAGCCAACCTGCGGCCATCAGGCTCTTAGTGCTCTGCCGTGGATGCCGCAACCGCACCAACTGCCTCGGCGGAATGAAGATGCGCTTGTTGCTGTTGACAAGCACGAGGAACCGTCGCTCCGACCACGAAAGCCTCCGGCCGAGGGGCTGGACGTCCGGGTACGGCCACGAGATCTCATGGAAGGTTGCGCCTCCTCCAGCTCTCTCGCGCATGCCGCCCCACAGGAACACGTGGCGAAAACGCTCAGAAACCTCTCGGATCCTTCTGTAGAAATCGATGGCGCAGATCGGTGACTCCAATGACGAACACGCGACTGGGACGACCGAGTCGAAGGAGAGAAGCTCGTCAGTGAAGCGCGTCAGCTCGTTCGAGAGACACACCGCCGGCCGGCCGACGTTTGGACCGCTGAGGTAGACGTCGGCAGTCACCGTCTCGAGGCCTGCATCGCGCAGGACTGCGCCAAGCGCTGCCGTTGCTTCAGCACCCGGGAATTGGCGCGCGTAATCGGTGTCGAAGACACGATTGCCCATGAAGGGGGGGATATCCACATCAAACACAAAGGTTGAGTGGCTCAGTCCTCCGGGTTTCGTCCGTGCCCCCTCTCTCCAGGCGAAGACTGCTGAACCCCTGAGGCCCAACGTAGACGCGGCAAGAACCGTCGCTTGACAGCGCGCCCAGCCCCGATCGTGTTGGGCAGCGCGTGCTTTCCGTCCGCTCGCATCATGGCCTCCCAACCACCCGGCCTGATGTCGCGCAGGCGCAAGACCTTGTTCCGGATGGCCTTTCGGATGAAGGTCGCTGTGCCGATGCGCTCCTCAGGTGCAAGGCGGGAGTAACCGTTGCGAGTCAGGAAACCGCTTGTGTGGCGATAGAAGAGTCGCTCATCATCCCGACTCCAGTGCGCTGGCAAAACCGCTCGATAGGCCTTCATGAGCTCGATCAGGTTCTTAGCGCTGAGCGACCCGGTGTTCGTGTCCTGTCCGGGATGGTGCCGGTACAAGACGAGCGGAGCCCGTATCAGGGCGGACTTGCCTAGCCGCGCCGAATCAAGAAGAAACGGCCGATCCCAGATGATACCGAACCGCTCCTCATCGAGTCTGATCTGCTTCAAGACCGAGGACCGATACATCGTTGACCCGAAGCAGAGGCCTCCGGTCCCAAGAAATGAGCGCACCAACGCGCTCTGGTCGTCGTAGATCTCGACGTCGGGGCCGACGTTCTCCCAGATCCTGCGGGGTGGTTCATCGCCGTCGTCGAATGCGGCATATTCGGTTGACACGAACTGGATCTCCGGATTGGCCTCGAGCACCTCCAGCTGCCATTCGAGCATTCGGGGGTGCATGATGTCGTCATCATGGAAGACCATCAGGTACTTGGAGTCGGCGTACCGGCGCATCGCTTTCCCGATGTTTCCCGCCGCCCCGATGTTGGTCTCGTTTCGGACGTAGCTCACGGGCAACTCGCGGAAACTCTCGAGTGCGCCCGAGTAGTCCGCCGCGCTTGCGTTATCCAGCACCACGAGCCTGAACCCCGTCAGGGTCTGGTGCTTGACAGAAGCCAGGCACTCTTCCAGGTAGTCCGGCCGATCGAACGTTGTGATCACGAGTGTGACTTGGCTACCTGATCCCAATGCCCAACCTTTCACGCCTCCGCAGAGGCGGCATCACAGTCATCATGTGCGGCGTCGTTGCATGAAGTCGATCCTAGCCTCACCCTTCTGTCAGAGCCCGCTCGCGGGGTGCCGTCGCGGGGAGTATCCCCACTGGACCAGAAGTTGACCGTCTCGATGTCTCAGAGGAGCCACGTCGCCGCCGATGGGAGACCACCGCGTCGCTCCGCGGTTAGGCTTAGTATACGAGCTGGCTCCTCGGCGACCGGTGCGCTGCACCCTCTCGGTTTACTACCGGCCCGGAGGGCGTCGTCCTGGGAGGTCAAGCCCTTGTCGTGGTGTCACAGCGCTTCACCTCCGGGCTCCGACGCGACACGTCTCAAACAGGGGTCATGCCCGCGCTACGAGCTGGCCGCGCCGTTGCGTTTGGCGGGCTTGGACCCGGCGACCGCCTGGTCGAAGGCGCTGGCCAGATCAGCAAGGAAGTGGCCGTTCTTTCCGGCCTCGAGCACGCCCAGCTCGCCTCGCGCCGCCTCAGCCCCTCGTCGCTGGGGTCGATTGCCACCGATTGGCGCGCGGGCGACACGATCGCTCTCCATGTCTACAGTGCAGCCCAGTAGCCAGACTCCATCAGGAATGTCGAAAGCGCGCCGCCCGCTAGCAGACCCGGGATCCACGTCTGCAAATCGGTTGGAGACGCACCCGACACTCTTTATCTACATACCGACCTATAACCGTCCCTCGACATTGCGACAGCAGCTCGATGCCCTAACGTCGCAAAGGGGCGACTGGCCTGGCCAGGTCAGGATTCTTGTGAATGACAACTCGTCACCCTGGTTCTCTGACGAGGCCGCGGCGTCGATGGGGCGGGAGTATGGCGTCGAGGTCCGAAGCAACCTCGGAAACGTCCAGGCGAACGCGAACATCGCGCTGGCATTCGTGTTTGCGCGACCCCAGGAGTACCTGTGGATTCTCGGCGATGACGACATTGTGCGCGAAGGGGCTCTGCAGGCAATCGCCACGCACGGTTTGGTCGGAGACCTGGATGTTGTCACTTTTGAAACGACATCCAGACAACCCGCCTCGGTCGTGCATACATGGCGCAAGGGCTGGGACTGGATTGGAGAGACCGGCCTGATATCAAACGTCATCTACAAGGCGCAGGTCTTGGCGGCTCAAGCCTCGCAGGCGTTCTTCTACCATAACTCCTCGTTCCCGCACCTGGCGGTGTTGATTGCCACCATGCGCGAGCGCGGTTCCCTGCGCTTCCGAGTCCTCCCGAGCGCCTGGGTGCTGATACCGCCCGCTCGCCATAGCGAAGAGGAGGGGGACTGCTCCCTTTCGCTCAGCGGCATGCCCCAGTTGGCGCCTCTGCTGCCCCCTGAAGACGCCGCACGATTCTGCCGCGTGTGGCTCCGCGAGCAAGGCCCCGGATTTGTCAAGTACCGAGACAAGCACCCTGAAGTCCACCTGCCTACGAGGGCCGTGCTGAAGAAGTACGGCGGCCGGAGGGCGATGATCAGGGTGCGCTGGTTGATACCGGTGCAGTCGCTCTTGTCGGGACTGCAGCGGACCCCGCTCGCGCACCCGCGAGTGACGCGTCTATTCCCTGAGACGATCCGGCGCCGTCTTCGAACGTACTTCTACACCGACGGGGCCACTGGGCCCATCGGGGTGATGCGCGTGCTGCCCTTACCGTCCCTCTGACGCTGCCCACATTCCTGCAGATGCTAAGCTCAGCGAACGTGGTCGGTCCGGCATCGCTGGGGTGCAAACCCCTCGTGCGTCTCCCAACGGCTGGCGGGATCTGCGCAGAGAGGATGAGGCGCATGACATCATTGGCGGATGCGTTCACGAGAGTGACTCCGCGAAAAGGCCCCTTCCAGGTGGTCAGGGGAACAGCCCACGTCACGACCCATCTTCTGTCCAGCTTCCGCGGCTTCGAGGAGGGGAGGCGAGTCGATGCCTAAGGGCTCTGATGTCATTGCCCGCTTCCTCGATGACCAGGGTGTCGAGTGCGTGTTCGAGCTCGTCGGCGGAATGATTACCCACCTGCTGGACTCGATCTACCTGGACGGGAAGATCCGCATCGTCAGCATGCATCACGAACAGGCAGCAGCCTTCGCGGCTGAAGGTCACGCCAGGCTGACCGGCGTCCCAGGGGTCGCGATGGCCACGAGCGGCCCCGGTGCCACGAACTTGCTGACAGGTATCGCCAGCTGCTACTTCGATTCGACTCCAGCCGTCTTCATCACGGGCCAGGTGAATCGCAACGAGATGAAGGGGGATCGGGCGATTCGCCAGATGGGCTTCCAGGAGACCGATATCGTCGCCTTGGCGGCTCCCATCACCAAGGCAGCTTTGCAAGTGAAGACCCCGGAGGAACTCCCCATCCTGCTCCGGCGATCCTTCCAACTGGCGATCAGTGGGCGACCGGGCCCGGTCCTGCTCGACGTGCCTATGGACATCCAGAGAGCTGATGCGCCATTCGTCGATGAGCGGCAACCCGTGGAGCCGTTGGCCGGCCCCGCCATCTCTCCGTCGGTCCTCGACGACCTCATCCGTGCCTTGCAGGCTGCTAAGCGACCGCTCGTTCTGGTCGGTGGCGGAGTCCGTTCGGCTCAAGCTGCCGATCAGATACGCGAGCTTCTGAGCGCTTTGGGTGTGCCGGTCGTCAACTCTTTCATGGGCGTCGACGTCCTCCCGTTCTCGAATGGCCTTCGAGTTGGCATGATCGGCACATACGGGAACCGTTGGGCGAACCTTGCGGTGGGCAAGGCGGACTTCCTGCTCGTCCTCGGAAGCCGGTTGGACATTCGACAAACGGGGTCGGACACCGAGGCGTTCAAGGCTGGGCGGGTCATCTTCCACGTGGATTGCGAGCCAGGCGAGATCAACAACCGGATCGACGGTTGCACGGCAGTTCTGGCCGACCTCCGGGAGTTCGCGGAAGCAGCGTTGCCCGTGGTCAAGGCCGCCAGCCTGCCCGATCAGACCGCCTGGACCGCGGAGATCGGCGAGTTGCGCAAGGCGTGGCCTGATACGCAGGAAGCTTCCGGCGCCGTGGGGATCAATCCCAACTCGCTCATGCATCGGCTCTCGTCCGTGTCGCGCAACGCCACGGCCTTTGTCACGGACGTCGGTCAGCATCAGATGTGGGCCGCTCAATCGCTGGAGTTGCTCGAGGACCAGCGTTTTCTGTCGTCCGGTGGACTTGGATCGATGGGCTTCGGCCTTCCTGCCGCAATCGGCGCATCGATCGCTAGCGGCGGACGCCCCGTCGTCCTCGTGGCCGGCGACGGCGGGTTTCAGAACAACATCCAGGAGCTTCAGACGATCGCCCGAAACGAGCTCCCCATCAAGATGTTGATCGCAAACAACCGCTCACTCGGAATGGTCCGTCAGTTCCAGCAGAGCTACTTCGACAGTCGGTTCCAATCGACCGTATGGGGCTACAGTGCGCCGGATTTCACGGCGGTCGCCTCCGCCTACGGGATCCCATCCAGGAGTCTCGAAACGGAGCAGAGCACCGATGAGGAACTGTCCTGGCTGCTGTCCACGCCCGGCCCTGCCTTGCTGGATGTGAAGATCTCGCCGGAGGTCAATGCGTACCCGAAGATCGCGTTTGGCCTGCCAATGACGGAAATGGAGCCCTACGCCACTCCGGTGGGTGTGGAATCCACGTAGCAGGCGTCGCCTAGATGACGGGCGTCCATTGCGCGAGCTCGGGACGCGAGGATCTCGGCCGCCGGCCGCCGGCCGATCAGGCCTCGGGAAAGCAGCGAGCGGCCAGTGCGGGTGCACGACGTCGATGAACTTCTTGGCGATCTGGGCGTCACCATTGTGGTTGATGCCAATCTCCCCCAGACGTGTCTCCTCAAGGCCTCGTACGTCCGAACGTGAATGCGGTCTACGGCAAAGGGGTGCCTGCGGCCCTACCATGCCGATCCGCGGCGAGACTAGTCTCGGAGCCGCGCGTTGGCCCTGCCAGGTACCAATGGGCCGTGCGTAGTACGGCATCGTCGAGCACGACATTACTCTGAACGCCCAGCTCGCGGGCGGCCCGGGTTGTCGCGGGAACATAGCGCGGAGGCGGCGTCTCGGCCGACATCGGCTCGGCGGTGTGAACGGGAAGACCTGGCCGCAGAACCTCTGCCACCAGTCTGGCAAGGTCGGAGATGCTCACGTCCGCCTCTGAGCCGACATTGTACGGTCGGCCGGACTCGCCTCTGAACAGGATGGTCCATAACCAAACGGCGAGGTCGGCGGCGTAGAGATATGAGCGGCGCGGCCTCCCGTCACCGGCGACCTCGATCCGGTCGCGATAAAGGGCGTCGCGGATGAAGTTGCCGATGGCGAAGTCGCCGTCAAGAGGCAGCAGCGGCCCGACGAACGCGAAGCAGCGCGCGATCTTCGTCTTCAGTTCAGTTTCCGAAGCGGCAGCGGCGCATAGGAATTCCGCGGCACGCTTGCCGTGGCCGTAGCCAGCTGACGGATCCTCCGGGCGAGGCGCCCCTTGATAGTCCTCGGACATCCGATCGAGGTCCGGCGGCTGGGGGCCGTAGACGACGCCCGAGCTCGTGAGTAGCAGCTTGGACACCCCCCGACCGGTGGCGAACGCAAGGACGCGCTCCGTCCCCTCGACGGCCGTCCGGAAGGAGGCCATGGCGGACGACCCGAGGGCGGTCTCCGTCGCCATGTGGAGGACGTGGGTGCAGTCTGACTTCGGATACTCGAACGACCTGACGTCGCCCGCCTGCAGCGCTACGGCCCTGTGCCTGCCGACATGCGGGGCGTTATCGGCGAAGGCTTGTGGGTCCCTGGTCAACACGATGGCCTCGGCGCCAAGACCCAGCTGATCGTTCACCTCGAGGAAGCTCTCGAGCATCCACCGGCCGAAGAATCCCGTGCCGCCGGTCACGAACAGCCGGCCGCCGCGTAACTCTTCCCAGAGACCCTGGGTGTGCTCCAGGATGTGGGTCAGGTCCCGCTCCGGCAGCGGCCGGCCGCTACTCCCAGGCATCCGTTCTGATGTCATCCGGAATCACCCCCCGTCCCCGAAGCTGCCCGGTCAGCGCGGCGAGCATGGGCGGTGGTCCGCTGAGGTAGAAGACTGGATCGTCCAAGCTCGTGATCGCCGGCCACGCGGCGCCCGCGTCTAGTAGGCCATCCGTCGCCTCGCACACGAGGTGGCTGGTCAGCGCCGGCACCTCGCGGGCCCGGGCCCGGGCAAGCGAGCCGTAGACGAACAGGTCCGGGGTGCGGGCGCCGTAGAAGAGCAGCACGCGCTCACCGTGCTCGGGCCTGAGCGATCTCAGGAAGGCAGTAAACGCGGTGATCCCGGTCCCGCCCGCGAATAGCACCGCGTCCCTGTCCGGTCCGATCACGAACTCGCCGTACGGAAGCTTGACCCAGGCGGACCCGCCGGGGGCCAGCTCACGTTCCATCCGCGTCGTGAACGGGCCCTTGACGGCGTAGGTGATGGCCAGCCGATCACGGTCGGCGGGCGAGCTCGCGATCGAGAATACGCGCGATTCCGGCCAGAAGCCTCCCGGGTCGACGGAATCCAAGGCAAGGTGGAGGAACTGGCCGGGCCTGAAGCGCGGCACGGCCGCGGACGGCTCAAGCTCCACGGTATAGACGTGCTCGCCGTGATGGGTCACGGCGCTGATCAGGCAGGGGATCCTGCGAACGACCGCCACGCGTCGCTCAGCGCTCGGCGCGCGCTGGCGCGCCGCTGAGCCCGCCCCCGACTGGCACCCGCTCGCCGGCCATGAAGCGGCCGAAGGCCCCGATCATGTAGCCCGGGCGTGCATCATCGATCCCCGGGCAGACGCCCACTAAACCTACTGCGGCGAGTGTCTGCCCCAGAACGCCATCGACCGCCTCGCCAACGAATGCCGCACGGTTGTAGGTCGGCATGATCACGTTGACGATCGGCCCCCCGATGTTGGTCTCGTTTCGAATGTAGCTCATCGGCATCTCGCGGAAATGATCGAGAACGCCCGGGTAGTCCGCCGCGCTTGCGTTGTCCAGTATCACCAGCCTGAATCCCGTCAGAGTCTGTCGCCTGACAGAAGCCAGGCACTCCTCCAGATAGGCCGGGTGATCCAAGGTCAGGATTACGAGTGTGACTGGGCTACCTGATCCCAGCGCCCGGCCGTCCACGCCTTCAAGGAAGCCCGTGGTCACGGTTGCACGCCGCCACGCCTCACGATCGTCCACATGATCGCCCGAGCGATCCGTGCGGTGTCACGCGCGTACTCCTTCGTTACGCGGGCAAAGCGGTTGGCCAATTCCTTCAGGGCGCGCCGTCGCTGGGCGCGGCAGATCTGCTTCAGCGCCTCGGACCGCGCCATGCGTGCGAGCGTCAGAAGCAGCTGGAGGTGAAGAAAGGCAATCTCGAATTCGATTCTGGGGTCGTGGAACGCCGCTCGGTGGCGAGGAATGGTTATGAGTGCGTCGGGAAGCACCAAGATGCGGCCGCGGTCGATCAGCCCCACCGCCATGGTAAGCGTGTGCAAATAATGGGTGGGGATAAACCGTTCCTTGTTCGGGACTTCCGCCCAGACCTGGCGGCGAAACACGGACAGACTGACAAGCGTGGATGCCCACAGTGTCTCCGGACGCACGCGCGCGAAGTGGTCCACATACTGGCGATAGCTGGAGAACTGCACACGCTCATCGACCCACCGTTGCGTGGTCGTGGAGAAGAGGGCGAGATCGAAGGCCTCGCCTGTTACCAGCTCCAGCAGGCGCTCGATGGCCGCCGGTTCGACAATCTCGTCATCGCCCAAGAGCCAGCAGTACTCGGCCGTCGCTGCCTGAACAGCCTCGAGGAAGTTACGTTCAGCACCGCCGTTCTCGCTGCGCCGCACGTAGCGGAAATTCGGGCGCTCCGCGTAGGCGGACGCGATCTCCGCCGTTCGGTCGTCGGAGGCATTGTCGCTGACCACGACCTCGATCTCCCCGGTCAGACCGTCCAGCTGCGCGAACAAACGCCGGAGGAGGCTCTCGAGATAGACGTCGCGATTGCACGTCGGAATACAGATGCTGACTCGGTAGCTCACGTGACGATCATAGGCCTTTGATCGATATCGGCGTCACGAACGGCTCCATCTCCGTGTTCGGAGGTCCGAGGGCTATCTTCGGGTTGGCGTTGGCGAAGGTATCCACTATGACCTGTGGCAGCGACTCGGTTCGGATGACTACGGACCTACCCCGGACGTTCGCCGACGAGCATCCGGCCGCACCGCTCGCGGAAGCCGTCGCCTGACCTTCTAGGACGGCCCGAGCGGGCCGTTCACCGACTTGCCGACGGACGGGGGCAGGCGACCAGCGAGACCCGGACACGGGGAGAACCCGGCACCGGTCGGACCAGAGGCGGGGTGATCGGTTGTCGGGTCCATAGCAACGGACAGTCCTCTCGATGAGGGAGCCGTGGTGATCTGCCCCTGACTTTGGCGAAAGCCGCCTGCTACGTTCGCAGGATGCGAAAATCGCTCGTGAGGGCAAGGCATTGTTCCAGCTTCGCAGACTCCGGTCCCCACCACTTCGCTGGGGTGATCGTCAGGCCGTGCTCGCGAAGCAGGCCGGCCGCCAGGGAGAATTGGGAGTTCGAGGTCACTAAGACGCGAGCCATTCGCATCGCTGTGTGAGCCTGATCCCAAGGCAGGTCAGAAGCGTCCCGCACGCCTTCGAACAACCCGCTGGTCAGCGAAAGTAGTTCGCCAGAGATGGGACCGTCGGAAACGAGCACGACGTGGCGCACCAGTTCAGCCAACGGCGAAAGCAGACGACCAACAACCTTGTCATCGACGATGTGGCTGGCGACATTGAGGTAGTCACCTCGCCGAAGGTGGATCACAGCGGCATCGGTGACTTGGCTCGCAAGTTGGGCGTCAGCCAGGGTCCCCAAGGGGAATTGCTCGCGAACTCGCGGCTCCAGAAATGCAGCCAGCGCCAATTCCAGCTTCGGGACGCCATCCTCGACAAGAGTGTCGATGTGGCGCCGCGGCACAACTGACCTGAATCGGGACATCTCGTGACCGTAGATGCCGAGATGCCACGGCCAGACTGATACCTCACCTGTTCCGAGACGCGCGGCGCGGGCGGGCTGCTGGAAGTAGCGCAGGTCCGCGGAGATCTCTTGGGACGAGAACTCGGCGTTGAAGTAGATACCTGCGCTGAGGATCTGTGCACCAAGCCCACCACTGAACGTGACTATCCGGCGTCTCACCGCCAACCTCCCTCCCTCAATCGGAGCAGACACGACCCATGGCGTCGCTCGGGGCCAACGATACCCGGCGGAACCCATTCACTCAGAGTGAACGGTGAACGGGCTCTTGGCTCCCGTCGGGCTGGCAGCATGTCTGGCAGCGGCACGACCCGGACGAAGTCTCCCGCGGGGTTCCGACTCGTACTCAAACCAGCCTCTACTGGACGTCAGCGCCTCCCCGACTCGACCATGGAAGTGGATTCGGTTTGCCAGAACGTCGCTATGTGTTCTCAAGTAGACGGCCGAGTGGCCGCAGATTGATTCTACCCCTTCGTCGACGGTGGCCTTTGCGGGTGTCTCACGGACCTGTCCACTAGTCGGCCGGATCCGATCCAGGAGCACCAGGTTGAGCACCGCGTACGAAGCCCATAGCACTGACGCGCCCGACGCTCTTTGTCTACATGCCCACCTATAACCGTCCATCGACGTTGCGAAGGCAGCTCAATGCCCTGACGTCGCAACGAGGCGACTGGCCTGGCCGGGTCAGGATCCTTGTGAATGGCAATCACGCCATGGTTCTCCGACGAGGCCGCGGTGGCGGGAGTATGGCATCGAGGTCCGAAGCAACCTCGGAAACATCTCGGCGAATGCGAACATCGGGCTGGCATTCGTGTTTGTGCGACCCCGGGGATGTTTGTGGATTCTCAGCGATGACGACACTGTTCGCGCATGGGCCCTGCAGACGATCGCCAAGGGGGTATACGCCGTCATTGAGCACAAGGCTAGGGTGCGCACCGGCCCCATTGGCTGTTAGTGCGCGCCCGTGTTGCTACCAACGTTGCTACCGCCGGCGGGCCAATTCGGGTTTCCTTCGGTGACTCTCACTTCTTCTGCAATGCCCAGATGCTGCATCCGTAGTTCGAATCTAGGCTGCGGTCGGCATCGGCTCCGTGCGGATCGACGTCGGGGATCAGGTCCCCGGCATCGTTGACGAATGCGAGCCGCTGGACGGTGAAGTCCTTCTCCAACTCGCCTCGCAGGAACGGCAGAGAGAAGACCCTGTGAGCATTGAACTCGACGCGCTGCTCACGACCCGTCGGGAGGCCAAGGTACAGCGTGCCCTGAGGTTCAAGCATCCGGGTCAGCCCGGCGAGCCCCTTCCGCCAGCCGTCGTAGTCAATGGGGTCGTTGTAGCGGCCAAGCCCAAAATGCTCGAGGGCGTGCAGACACGACACCGAATCGGTGCATTCAACGAATGTTGAGTCAGTGGACATCAGGTCTTGCTGAACGAACTTGATCCCGGGGACCGTCGCGTGAACCGGTCGGATATCGAGAACCTCGATCTCTCGGAACGACGCGACGTGGGATACGAACCCGTAGATCGCTGAGCCGACATCGATGTGGCGTCTCGGTTTTCGTTCGAAGATCTCCCGAGCAACCAGCAAGTCCTGATGGAAGTAGTGTCCCGTAGCGACACCGGCGTCGCTGTCTCGGTCCTCATAGATCGGATACGCACGTCCCATCGGGAATTCATCGGGATGGTCACTTGCTAGCCGCTGACGCTCGTATTCCTTTCGATCTTTGCGCACCCATGTGGAGCCTCGTGCAGTGACGAGCGCGCGCGTGCCGTCGATGCCCCAAGGTGCCAGCCGGCTATTGGTGGACCGTAGCAACCGCTTGACCTTTGCCCGCACAGCCCTCTCCATCCACGAAGTCTCAGGCGCGACTGGCCACCGGACCTGAGGTCAGGCGCGCGGGCCTCATCTCAGTCCTCCACCGAACCCAGGGCAGCCCAGGCGGGAGTTGCGCGCTGTGTTGGGTCACCTGTCAGGGAACCCGCCGAGGGCCTTGGGCAGAAGGTTCCGAATAAACCACAACCTCTTGGCTACCGCGGGATTGCCAACGTTCACGCCATTGTCGATCTTCGAAACCACGTCGTAGCGGCCTGCGCCATAGAACTGGGCGAATTCAGACACATTCGAACTTGCACACAGCAACGCATTGCACCGGCCGAGGAGCAGAGCATCGCGTAACACCTCCAGGCCAAGCAGGTACTTGTGATTGGGACGGGGATACATCTGATAGGGGTCGACGTCCGTGGTGCGGAACCTGTGCGTGTGGATCACCCGTGAACCGAACGCCCTCTTGAGCAGGCTTAGATACGCCTGCTCCTCCGTCGCAACGAATACCTTCTCATAGCCACCCTGGCTCAATAACTGTCGTGCTCTGGTAATCATCTGCCGTGGTGTCGCAGGTAACGGATGGAGCGGTGCCGTGCGTTGATCCTGCCCGCGGAAGTGGATCCCAAGCACTCGTGCTCCAGCGAAGTTCTCTGCCTCGAAATGGTCCACAAACTCACCGATCGATGCCTGGATTCGAACATACGACCTGTAGACATCCTGGAGCTCGGGGGCCTCGGTGAGCGAGAAAGCGTATCCCGAAGGGTATCCTCCGTCACAGAAGGCCACGGTCTTACTGTTGTAGACCTCTTCGAGGGAGTATGGGCTTACGGGTTTGAAGTAGTACTCCCAGGCGTTGCAGGTTCCCTCAACGGAATGGTCTTCGTTGTACTTCGACCCAAAGTGCTCCATATCTATGACCGGAACCATCCCCAGTTGTCGGGCGATGTGGAGGTGACACAGTGTGCTGGTCACGATAGAGAAGAATCCGGGCCTCTGATCGCGCCAGATTACGTAGAACACCTTGTCAGGGTTGGCAGGACCGAACGATCGCACGCGGACTGGGCGTGCGATACCAAGGAGATCCTCGCCGGTCAAGCCAATCGATCCGTTTGCTGTTCGCTGTGGCGGAACCTGGGTTCCGACCTCGGGGTCTGGTGGCTTGGTTCCCCTTGGCAGGTTCGCGGATGTGACCATATCATTCCCACCCCTCGACATCGAGTCAGCCGGCCGACACCTGAGGGCGTCTCAACGAGCATCGCGGAGGCCATGGCCGGCGGCGCCCAGGTTGTCGCAACATACGCGCGATCGTACATCGTCCCGCCGTGATCGGTCACGGCGCTGACTAGGCAGGGGATCTTGCGAACTACCGCCACTCGTTCCTCAACGATCGGCAGGCGCCGGCGCGCCGCTGAGTCCGCCCCCGACCGCCACCCGCTCGCCGGCCATGAACCGGCCGAAGGTCTCGATCATGTACTCCAAGCGTGCATCGTCGATGCCTGGGTAGACGCCCACGAAGAAGGTGCGCTCCATCACGGCGTCCGTGTTCGCGAGGTTGCCGATCACTCGGTGCTCGATGGCCTGGAACGCCGGGTGCCGCAGCAGGTTGCCGCTGAACAGGGTGCGCGTCTCGATGCGGTTGGCTTCGAGGAAGCCGGTGAGATCCTGGCGAGAGAAGCCGGCATCGTCGCGCACGGTGATCACGAAGCAGAACCACGACGGATCCGTGTGCGGCGGCGCCACCGGCAGGATGAGCCGGTCCTCGTACCGGCGAAGCGCCTCCAGCAGGCGGGAGTGGTTGTGCTTGCGCGCGGCGATGAACCCCTCGAGGCGAGCGAGCTGCGCACAGCCGATGGCCGCCTGCATGTCGGTGGCCTTGAGGTTGTAGCCGAGGTGGCTGTAGACGTATTTGTGGTCGTAGCCGTAGGGCAGACTGCCGAACTGCTGGGCGAAGCGCTTGCCGCAGGTGTTGTTCTCGCCGCCCGCGCAGTAGCAGTCGCGGCCCCAGTCTCGGATAGACCGGGCGATCCTGGCCAGCTCGTCGTCGTTGGTGACGACCATGCCGCCCTCGCCGGTGGTGATGTGGTGGGCCGGGTAGAACGAACTGGTGGCCAGGTGGCCGAAGGTACCGGTGAGCCGGTCCCGATAGCGCGAGCCCAGGG
>CAAGKR010503447.1_pt1 | contig 14414 bp, 10 predicted proteins | sample 2556971 | NCBI WGS metagenome assembly CAAGKR01 (sample SAMEA5207829, study PRJEB30636) | soil metagenome | biome: forest; feature: boreal; material: soil | place: USA | collected 2011-09 | depth 1 m | reverse complement strand
GTTGGTAGCGCTAACGGGAATCGAACCCGTGTTTGAAGATTGAGAATCTTCCGTCCTAACCCCTAGACGATAGCGCCATCGTAGCCTCAAAATTATAACAAAGCGGAGAAGGCGTTAGGTCTCGTCCAAGTATCCTGTCGCGAATACACCCTTGTCTCTTTTAACGTATCCAAACGCGATCCCGGGCACCGCTGGATTTTGAGGTTCATCGCCCCAAATTCAGGATAAGATGTTGAATCCTGCGCCAGACAAAGGTTTCGAGCAATGCACCAACTCTCCCAAACTGAAGTGGAAGATGTTCACGATTCAAGACTTCAGCGCAAGGCTAGTTCCCTGCCCATCAGCGTGATCGTCGCGACGAGGAACGAATCTCGGAACTTGCCGCGCTGCTTGCAGTCGCTATCCAACTTTGGGGAGGTGTATGTCGTCGATTCGCAAAGCACCGACAGCACGCCTCAGATAGCTCAGGAGCATGGAGCGAAGCTCGTTGACTTCCATTATCGCGGAGGCTGGCCCAAAAAGCGGCAGTGGGCCTTGAACACGCTTTCGTTTGCGAATGACTGGATCCTTCTTCTGGATGCGGATGAATCAATCTCAACCGAGTTAGAAAGCGAAATCGGACGGGCTATCGGGAATCCAGCGCTCTCGGGCTATTACGTTTCCTTGCAGATGATTTTCCTGGGTAGATCTCTCCATCATTGCGGCGCCAGTTTCCAGAAGTTGTGCCTGTTTCGCCGGGGCCAGGGTCACTTCGAGTGCCGCCTGAAAGATCAGGATATCTCGATGTGCGATATGGAAGTGCACGAGCACGTCGTGGTGGAAGGCCGCACCGCAAAGTTGAAGAGTCGCATCGAGCATCACAACGTAGAGTCGCTCTCCCGTTATATCCAGAAACACAATGAGTACTCGAACTGGGAATCTCATGTTCTGTCGGACCACGCGCAAAACGACGGAGAATTGCAACCGTCGCTCTTCGGTGCCCAGGCCCAACGCCGCCGCTGGCTCAAAGAGAAATTATTTCGTTTGCCGGGATCTCCGGTATTGCTTTTCCTGTACCGCTATCTGTTCCGCTTGGGATTTTTGGACGGTGTCCCCGGGCTGATTTACTGTAGCTTTCAGGCAATTCAGATGTTCCATACCAAGGCCAAACTTTACGAGCTGCAAACCGTTTTGCCAGCGAAGAAGGGCTAAAGAATCATGTGCGGCATCAGCGGATTGATGAATTGCGGCGATCGGGATGCCCTGAATCGAATGACGATGATTCAGACGTATCGCGGTCCAGACGATTTCGGAATCTGGGACAAGCGCCTCGCCGACGGCTCTTACATTGGATTGGGCAGCCGCCGCCTCGCCATTCTCGATTTATCCGCCAGCGGACACATGCCGATGTGCAACGAGGATCGCAGTATCTGGATCACTTACAACGGCGAGATTTATAACTTCGCCGAGTTACGCAGTGGCCTTCAAAGTAAGGGTCATAAATTCTTCTCCAATACCGACACAGAAGTGGTTCTTCGCCTCTACGAAGATGAGGGCCCGGACTGCGTCAAGCGGTTCAACGGAATGTTCGCGTTTGCGATTTGCGATCTCCGTTCGGGCAAGCCAACGCTATTCTTGGCCCGCGATCATTTTGGCATCAAGCCGTTCTACTATGCGCATCAGGGACGCAGTATTGCGTTCGCTTCCGAGATTAAGGCTCTGCTGCAGGTGCCTGGCATTGAAGCCGAGATGGATCATGAAGCCCTGCATCAGTACTTAACATTCTTGTGGGTGCCGGATCCAAACACAATGTTTCGGGGAATTCGCAAGCTGTCCGCCGGACATTCGGCCATGTTCCGCGATGGCGAGTTAGTGATCTCGAAATATTGGGATCTTACTTTTCCGCAGGAAGCACATCGTTATCCTCGTTCGGAACCCGATCTCGCCGATGAAATTCGAGAGCGCTTTTGCCGCTCCGTCAAATCGCAAATGATCAGTGACGTTCCCATCGGTGCATTTCTCAGCGCGGGCCTCGATTCATCAAGCATTGTCGCGATGATGGCCGAAAACGCCGATCAACCGGTCCAGACATATACCGTTACGTTTCCGGATAAATATCGAGTCGGCGAGAACGCACTGGATGATCCTGCGGTCGCGACCCGAACCGCGGAACGACTAGGGGTGCAAAATCATCGCATTGTGGTCGAGCCCGATGTCGCGGATTTATTGCCCCGGCTGATCTGGCACATGGACGAACCCACTGCCGATCCGGCTATCCTCAGTGCATATCTCGTGTGCTGTGAAGCCCGCGAGAATGCCACGGTGCTGCTCTCAGGCGTGGGCGGCGATGAACTTTTTGCCGGATATCGTAAGCATTCGGCCCATTACTGGAGCGAGGCCTATCTCAAAGCTCCCGCTGCTTTGCGCCGCCTGATGGAATGGAGTGTGGAACATTTGCCGTCCCTGCGTGGCTCACCGATGAAGGGCCCGGCGCGAATGGCGAGAAAAATGATCCGCAGCGGTTCCTTATCCGCCGTTGATCGCTTCATCATGAACTGTACTTATTTAGACGCGCAACAGAAGAGCGAGCTTTACGCGCCGGGCCTCCACAATGAATTGGCAGTATCCGATCCGTCGGAATACCATCGCGCAGCGTTCGACCGCGTAGAAGATTCCGACTTTCTGAATCAGATGTTGTATGTCGACAGCAAGATATTTATGGCCAGTCTTAACCTGACCTACAACGACAAGATGAGCATGGCGTCGTCGGTCGAGGTCCGCGTCCCCTTCCTCGATCGAGAATTAGCGGAATTCGTTGCCTGGAATGTTCCGCCCGGTCTGAAGCTCAAGGGAAGACTACGACCTACTACGAAATACATTTTCCGCAAGGCAATGAAAGGAATCCTTCCAAACGAAGTTCTACGACAACCGAAAGCCGGATTTGGCGCACCTGCCGACTATTGGTTAGCCCATGACCTGAGAGAAATGGTGGACGATCTGCTTTCCGAAACGCGGATTCGCCAGCGCGGATTGTTCCGTCCGGAAGCGGTTCGCAAGTTTGTCCAGGAACAAAGGCGGGGAACGCAAGACTGGTCCATGCAGATTTGGCAGTTTCTAACTCTCGAACTGTGGATGCAGGCATTCCTCGACGGGGCAGCAAAACAAACTGAGTCACTCTTTCAGACTCCGCAAGCGGCTACGGCGTGAAACAAGTCCTTCAGCACGCAAATACCGGCGAAATAGCCGTCACAGAAGTCCCGGAGCCTAAACTGCTTCCGGGATGCGTTTTGGTTCGCGTCGCAGCTTCGCTGGTCTCCGCGGGAACGGAACGCGCGTCCGCCGAATTCGCCCACAAAAATCTACTTCAAAAAGCAAAAGCGCGACCTGACCTGGTTCGCGAAGTTATCAGCAAAGTTCAACGGGACGGAATCTTTGCGGCGGTGAACGCAGTCCGATCCCGCCTCGACACTCCAATGGCGCTCGGATACAGCAGTGCCGGCACAGTGATCGGCGTGGCTCCAGATGTGACGGACATTCAAGTCGGTGAACGCGTTGCCTGCGCTGGCACCGGTTATGCCGTGCATGCGGAATTTGCCTGCATACCACGATTATTGGTCGTCAAAATTCCTTCAGATTCGACGGACTTCGAGGAAGCTGCCTTCACCACTGTAGGAGCGGTTGCGCTTCATGGAATCAGGACGGCTGAAGCTAAGCTCGGCGACACGGTGGCGGTCATTGGATTGGGGCTGCTGGGACAGTTGACAGTCCAATTGCTTAAGGCAACAGGTTGCAGAGTGCTTGGGATGGACATCCTTCCCGATCGTGCCGAACTCGGCTTACAGCTTGGCGCGGATGGTTCGTCGGCCTCCACGTCCGATTTCGCAAGTCTTTGCTCCGCACAAACCCACAGTAACGGAGTTGATGCGGTTTTGATTGCGGCTGAAACTTCCAGCAATGGCCCGGTCAATCTCGCGGGAGAAATCGCACGTGATCGCGGAATCATTGTTGCCGTCGGTAATGTCGGCATGGACATTGAGCGCAAACTCTATTATGAGAAGGAGCTTGATTTTCGTATTTCGCGTTCGTATGGACCCGGCCGCTATGACTCAGCCTACGAACAGGCCGGGCGCGATTATCCAATCGGCTACGTCCGGTGGACCGAGACGCGCAACATGGAAGCCTTTGTGAATTTGCTTGCGGAACGCAAACTCGATGTGAAGTCGCTGATTACTCACCGCCTGCCGATCCATCAGGCACAGGATGCTTACCGTCTCATTTCCAGCGAGTCTGGTGTCAGATCGCTTGGTGTCGTGATCACGTACGATGAAGCCGCGAAACGGATTCAGAGACTCGAACTGGTATCGAGAGAGAACTCGCCCGCCCAAAAAGAAGGATCAGTCAACGTCGGCTTGCTCGGCGCAGGCAGTTTTGCAATGGGCACCTTACTCCCTGCAATGAGAAAGATCGAAGGAATAGATTTGGTTGGAGCATGCGCCGCCAACGGCTCACATTCCCGGCACGCGGCTGACAAATTTGGTTTTCAGTATTGCTCGTCCAATGATTATGAAATCATTCATGACGACCGCATCAACACCGTTTTTATCGCCACGCGCCACAATCTGCATGCTTCGCAAGTAATCTCTTCCATCAATGCGGGCAAGAACGTATTTTGCGAGAAGCCGCTGTGCTTGACTGAAGCGGAGCTTTTCGAAATCGCACGGTCCTATCTCAAATCGCCGCGAGACAAATTGCTGATGGTCGGATTCAACCGCCGCTTTGCCCCGATGGCTTTGCGCATGAAAGCGTTTGTTGATGGGATCCGCGAGCCCCTGGCACTCCACTACCGCGTTAATGCCGGATATATCCCGCGAGATCACTGGGTAAATGACCCGCAACAAGGCGGGGGGCGGCTATTGGGCGAGGTTTGCCACTTCATAGATTTCCTTTCCTTTCTTGCTGGATCGGCGCCCGTAGAGGTGTTGACGCGCTCTCTGCCCAACAGCGGCGAATACTCGGACGACAACGTGGTGATTTCGCTTCAGTTTGCAAATGGCTCCCAGGGAACGATCAGCTACCTTGCAAATGGGGATCGCACATACTCCAAAGAGCGGGTGGAAGTTTTCGGCGGAAAATCTGCAGCTATGCTCGAGGACTTCCGCCTTCTGGAATTAGTGCAGCACGGCAAAAAGCGGGTTACTCGATCACTTTTCCGCCAGGATAAAGGGCATCGCGGAGAGTTGCGGGCTTTTGCTGAAGCCGTACTTGCGGGAAGTCACTGTCCAATCCCGTTCGAGGAGTTGGTCGCTACCGCCCTCGCCACATTTGCAGCAGTCTCATCGCGATCGACCGGTAAGGCTGTTTCCATTGATGCTGACTCGTTCCTTGCCGACGCAGCTCATCCGCACCGTACAGATGGATGACCCAAACATTTTTGCGTCGGCTCGCATGCTATAGTTCGGCACGCCCCAACATTCGGAACGAATGTCAATCACTCAACGCCTGCACTACTATAATCGGATTTTCTCGGCATATTTGACATCCAGTAAGAGCCAACTCACTTTCTGGCATGACACCCCTCAAGAAAATCTTCGCGCGCCGATCGATGAATTGGGGGAGTATTACATGCGTTTCCCTCAGAAAGCGCACTACACTGCGCATCTCGATTCGGCGGGAATTCCGATGCTGGACTATCACGGCAAAATTGGCCTGCAATATAACCCCATCGCGATCTCGCAGTGGGGACTGGGAAATTTCAACCTCTGCCGCGAAAGCCTGAGCCAGGAAGAGCGGAGATCCCAAAGTGAAAATGAATACAAAAAGAAGTTTCTTGCGGCAAGCGATTGGCTCTCCTCTCATCTGGAGCAGAATTCCCGCGGCGTATGGGTATGGAACCACCACTTCGACTGGGAATATCGCACTCGGCTAAGATCTCCCTGGTATTCCGGGCTTGCCCAGGGACAAGGGATTTCTTTGCTCGTGCGCGCGCACGCCGAAACCGGCGACGCTAAGTACATTGAGTCAGCTCAACGCGCCTTCAACAGCTTTCTACAATCCGTGACTCAGGGCGGTGTCGTTTTCGTGGACGACCAACAACACAGCTGGTTTGAGGAATATATAGTCTCTCCTCCCACTCACATCATGAACGGCTTCATATGGGCGGCCTGGGGAGTTCGCGACTATTTTCTCGCCACAAGAGACCCCGCCGCAGGGAAGCTATTCGAGCAAGCAGTCCAGACTCTCCTGGCAAATCTACACAATTATGATCTTGGTTTCTGGTCCCTCTACGAGCAATCCGGGACGCGCTTACCCATGGTTGCGAGCCCCTTTTATCACCGGTTACACATAGTGCAATTGCGCGTAATGTACCGGATGACGGGGGACAACCTGTTCGCTGACTACGCCGATCGATGGCAAGAATATGCGCGGCATTGGTTCAACCGGACGCGCGCATTGTGTTACAAAAGTCTGTTCAAGCTTTGCTATTACTAGGCTCTCGTGAAAATTCTGTATGTTTCGCAATATTTTCCGCCGGAAATGGGGGCGCCTGCCGCTCGAGTCTCTGAGTTGTCGCGTCACTGGGTCAGCGCCGGGCACGACGTCACCGTCTTGACCGGATTTCCCAATCACCCCACCGGAAAGTTAGCCCCAGGATATCGCGGAAAGTTCTGGCGGCTTTTGATAAAAGAGAATCTTGAAGGAATAAATATCGTTCGCACTTGGTTGGCGCCCCTCCCGAATCGAAAGGCATTTGGGCGGATGCTGAATTACAGTTCCTTCTGCCTTTCCGCGGCATTCGCCGGACTCTTTCTTTCGCGCCCAGACGTCATAATCGCAACATCGCCACAATTGCTGGTCGGACTGTCTGGATGGTTCCTGGCGCGAATGAAGCGTGTCCCATTCGTATTTGAAGTCCGCGACTTGTGGCCTGAGTCGCTTGCAGCGGTGGGCATGGGAAATGCGAGTTCACTCCTTTACCGCAGCCTGGAAGGAATTGCGAAATTCCTTTACCGCCATTCTGACCGGATCGTAGTTGTAAGCCCGGCCTTCAAAGATTATTTGGTCGAGCACATGCATATAGACGCAGACAAAATCTTCGTCGTGCAGAATGGAGTCGAAACCGATGTTTTCGATCCCAACCGTGCAGGTCGCAATCTTAAGAAAGACCTCGGACTCGAGGGCAGGCTCGTTGTGTCGTATATCGGAACCATGGGAATGGCACACGGCCTGGAGAAGATACTTGAGACTGCCGCGTATCTTCAGCGCGTCCGCCCTGAGATCTTATTTCTATTGGTGGGAGAAGGCTCTGACAAGGAACGAATTGTGTCTATCGCGACATCCAACAAACTAGGCAATGTTCGATTCTTGGATGAGCAGCCCAGGGAAAACATCCCAGGTTACATCGGGGCCTCTGATATTTGCCTTGTCCTGCTGAAGAAGAGCGACATTTTTAAGACCGTGATCCCCACCAAAATGCTGGAGTTCATGTCGTGTGCGCGTCCCATAATTTTAGGAGTCGATGGTCAGGCAAGGAAAATTATTGAAGACGCTCAGGCGGGTATTTCCATTCGGCCCGAGAGTGTCACTGACTTGACTGATGCGGTAGTTAAACTTTCCAGCGATGCCAGGTTGCGCTCGGAGTTAGGACGGAATGGCCGCAAATATATCCTCCAACATTTCTCTCGTCCCCAAACAGCCCGACAGTATCTGGAACTCTTGGAATCCCTTCTGCGAGAGGAAAGCGTTCCAACGTCCGTTGCGGCATGATTTCAGGGGTGAACCGCGACAATGCTAACCGCGGTTGCAGCTTGCAGTGCAGCCTCAAGCGTGCGCCCCATGGCGGCTTTGCCGGCGCTGCTGGGAACAAACAGAATGTCTTCGGCTTCCAAGGATTGATCCGAAGCTTTAGCTTGCAGAATTTTCTTATATTGAACTGGCTTCTCGGTCATCCCGTCCGGTCCCCGATGGATGATCTTTACTCCACTTAGCTTCGCCGTTTTGTTGGTTCCGCCCGCCAGCGCAATCGCCTGAAGCACCGTGAGATGTCCATTATCCATAAGGAAACCGCTTGGGTGTCCGACATCGCCTACAACATAGATCACGTCGGCCTTACGCACGATAACCGTGTCTCCCGGAAAAATCAAAATATTGCTTTCCGGATTGTCTGAAAGGTTGCGGGACAAGGGCACGACAACGGATTTATCGGGATCGTTGCGATGGGTGACGCTGATACTACGGCCGGCTTTCTCAGTGAATCCTCCCGCAGCCGAAATCAAATCGAAGAGCCGTTGCTGCCCCACCATCGGATAAATTCCTGGCCTGGCAACTTCCCCCAGAAGGCTGGCCCCCAGTGCAGCATGTTCGTTAACAAACACATTCACGTGGGGGTTCCTGACAAATCCACCATCGGCGAGTTTTTTCTGAATCAAGTTTTGCGCTTCTTCGGGCGTTAGTCCCGCGATGTGGACGTAATCAACGAGCGGCAGATAGATATCGCCGTTACTCCCGATGCGTGCCTTGGTGGCGAGCTCGGGAACGTTGTAAACCCCGACTTCAATAAGATCACCCGGCCCCAGCAGCAGCCCAGAAGCCGAACTGCCTCCGGAACTCGTATTGGCGCCCCCGGGCAATGCCGATGGCGCTGGAGGAATCTGCTGAACATTCCGCTGAGAATCTTGAATCGCCGGAGAATGTTCCTGCGCCGGCAGGTCCAACAAACAAACAGCCATAATCAGCGGAATTGTGAGAAAGCTCTGAACCCAACTCTCGCAAATCCGCATGGAACAACCCTTCTGAGCAATCGCTGGCGTTAATCACGAGAAGTTTAGCACAGGATTTTCGGAAAAGATTTGGATGCGAAAGACATCCGGTGATAAATCTGAATCAGCCGCTAGAAGCCCACTCACCTAATTACCCATTTGGTTCATGGAATGAAAACGCGACCACTTAGGGTCCTCAAATATTCTCAAAACGAGAGTTTTCCACAGTCAGAGGAGCTGTGGCCGCTGTACCATGATTGGCGTAGCATCGCAAACAAAATTTGCTAATAGCGAATTAGAAAAAATTAATGTAGTTCCACTTTGGGCCGAGGGGGACTCAAGTTGACATTGTTTTACCTGGGGACTTTTGCAGCCTCGCTGCTGCTCTCTTTTGTCCTCACCAGAATCGTGCGCAATTTCGCGAACGCGCGCGGATGGGTTTCGGTCCCCGCCCTTGAGCGGCATCTGCATATTTCTCCATTGCCAAGACTGGGCGGCGTCGCAATTTTCTTTTCTTTTTTCTTGACCCTTACAGTTGCCCTCACCGTTGGTCATTTCGAACGCAGCTTGCATCTTGGGATTTCCCACAGACTGCTATACACCATTCTCATTCCCGGCTTTCTCATCTTCTCGCTGGGAGTTTATGACGATGTTTATTCTGTCGGGCCCTACGTTAAATTCACAGTTCAAGCGATCGCCGGCGCGATGGTTTACGCCGGCGGTTTGCGAATTCTGAACCTCCCCGTCCTCTTCGGACACCATCATTTCTCAAATTTTATCGGCTTCCCCCTCACCATTCTGTGGGTCCTCGCCATCACCAATGCCTTCAATCTTATTGACGGGCTGGATGGACTCGCGGCCGGCTCTGCGCTCTTCTCGACATTAGTCGTCTTCGTAGTGGCGCTGTTGAGTTATTCTCCCGCAGTGTCGCTCATGACTCTCGTTCTGGCCGGTGCCATTCTGGGGTTCCTTCGCTTCAACTTCAACCCCGCCACAATTTTTTTGGGTGATTGCGGGAGTTTATTCATCGGCTTCATGCTCAGCGCACTGGCTTTGTACGGAGCGCAAAAATCCCCAACGCTTATCGCCGTAGCCATTCCGGTCGTTTCCTTCGGTTTGCCAATCCTGGAGACGGCCCTTTCGATGTTGCGCCGTTTCATTAGTGGACGGCCGGTTTTTACAGCGGACCGCGAACACATTCACCACAAACTTTTGGAGCTCGGGTTCACGCACCGGCAGGTGGTGATCACTCTTTATGCAGTCTCTGCTTTGTTCGCCCTTCTCAGTTTGTTTCTGCTGTGGCCGGCGGGCAGCACTCTCGGCCTCGTGCTCGCGGTTCTTGGCAGTGGCATTTGGATTGGAGTCCAGCGTCTTGGCTATTTGGAGTTCGGAGAACTTCGGCGTGTAGCCCATCGCACCATCGAGCAGCGACAAATTTTTATTAACAATCTTTCCATCCGCCGTGCCACCGAGGAACTCAGAGTGGCCCGGGATTACAGTCAGCTTTGCCGCATTCTTACCGCGGCGTTCGGTTCCAACGATTTTGATGGATTCGAGTTGCACCCTGTTCTAGGGCTACAAATAATTCAGGGCTGGGAAACGGACCCTTGTTTCCGATGGAGAAAGCCAGGCGGAGCTTTGGCGCCGCGGCCCATAAATGCCTGGAACATCAATCTTGATCTCGTGACCACGAGTAATTCAAGAGCCGGGTCTATGACCATATACAGGCAATATTCCGCGCGCAATCTGCAACTTGACGTAAACCTTCTCACCGCGGATTTTCCCGTGGTGCTCGCAGATGCCTTGGAGCGCTTCTCTTCCCAGAATGTGCAGTTCCTTTCTTTGGTCGAAGAAACGTCCTCATTAGCGGTTGCGCAAGCCGGGTAGAATTTCAGGCGTCGAACGTACCGCGAGACTCCATCATCCCAAGTTATCCACAGCGCGAACCAGCACTAATACTTCTGAGGATTGTGGATCTCAATTTATTTTCATATCTCTTCTACGGACACAGGGGCTCTTTTATAAATGGCTGATCGTTTGACTGGGCGGCATATTCATTTTGTCTCTTTACAAACTGCAGTGTTTTGCGCCGAATGTGAACTGATAAGCGAGAACAATACTTCACGCTGTTTCTCCTGCGGAAGCCAGGCCGTCCTCAGCCTGTCCCGCGTGCTTGGCGGATCATTGCGAGGTCAACCACTTGCGCACGTGATCAAGGATGCCGAGTTGGACAGGCTGGTTCGAGATTTGCTGCGCACGGTCCCAGCCCACGCGGAAAATCGCGTCCCGACTCCCTTCGCGGCTTTTTTACCATCGAGACACCACGCCCGATCCATAATTCCACAAACTGAGTCTCCGCAAACGCTTGCCAGCGCTTATGAGCAACCTCACGAGACGGAGGTGCACACGGCGGAAACCGGTTGGGAACCGGCAATCCACGTCATCGCCGAGCGCGCACAATCCCTTACCGGGGCAACCGGCGCGGCAATTGCATTGCGCCACGGCGATGAAATTGTCTGCCGTGCCCGCACGGGCCGCACCGCACCAGACTTGGGAGTGCGGTTGCAAACGGATTCAGGAATTTCGGCGGATTGCGTTCGGACGGGCGAAGTGGTGCTTTGCGATGACACCGAGCGGAATTCTCGCGTAAACCTTGCTAATTGCCGTTCTCTGGGAGTGCGGTCGATATTAGCGGCGCCGCTTCGCCATTTTCATAAGACGCTCGGCGTTTTTGAAGTTTTGTCTGCCGCTCCCCATGCTTTCGATCATCGCGATGTCGCCACCATGCAGTTGCTTTCAAGCATGATGGTGGCTGCTCTGTCGCGGATTTCGAGTTTGAGGCCGCACCTCGCGCGACCCTCAGCTTGATTTGTGAATTTTTTCCAGCGGCTCCGCGATAAATCTGTAACCCACGCCCCTAGCCGTCAACAGGTGCTGAGGATGGGAAGGGTTCTCCTCAATATAGCGCCTCAGCCTGACGATGAAGTTATCGATGGCGCGCGTGTCAGTGTCCTCGCGCAAGCCCCAGACTTCTTCCAGTATTGATTTTCGGGAAACAATGCGCCCATTGTTGTGGATCAGGTGACGAAGCAATTCAGCCTCCATGAGAGTCAACCGGATCGTATTTCCATTGACACGCAGCTCCAGCTTTCCAAAATCAATTGTGCGCCCCCGGAAAGAGAACACGTCATATTCGGTCACTTCTCGGGATTCGTTTTGTCCCGTGGGCTTGGATTGGTTCGTCGCCAGAGGAGTTGCAGGCCGCGCGGCAGCTAAATTCATCCACTCGCGCCGCCGCAACAGACCCTGCAATCGTGCCAGTAAAATTGGCAATTCGAAGGGTTTTGGCAGATAATCGTCGGCTCCCGACGCGAAGCCTTTGAGAACATCCTCGGGCCGTCCGCGCGCCGTGAGCATCAGTACCGGAATAAAGTTTTTTGCCGAGCGCAATTCCGACGCGACCGCGAACCCATCTTTTCCAGGAAGCATGACGTCCAACACCATTGCGTCAAAGTCGGAGGGTAAAGTGCCGCGAGCTTTGGATTTCTGGGGCTGAAAATCTTTTTCTCGGGTTGCGTCTGACGCCTTTCCCAAAAGCAATTCTAATGCGCTCTCTCCATCGCCGAGCACTTCCACCGAATGTCCTTCTGCTTCCAGATTAAACCGGAGACCATCGGCCAGGTGGGCTTCATCTTCCACAATTAAGACCCGGCTCATACCATGCTCCGCGGCAGTTGCAGAACAATCGTAGTGCCGCAGCCATCGCCCTGACTTTGGGCATAGACCTTCCCTCCATGCTTTTTAGCAATCGCGCGGACGATGAACAAACCCAGGCCGGTACCTTTCACGTGCGTGAGGGAGCGGTGTGGAACCCGGTAAAAGCGCTTAAAGATTCGCTTGAGCTCGGCGGAAGGGACTCCCACTCCTTGATCTCGCACGCTCAATCTCACATGCTTTTCATCGGGCACCTCGACACTCACCGAAACCGCCACCTTTTCTCCCGAATACTTGATCGCATTGTCGAGCATATTGGAAACCGCGGTGCGCAAATCTTCAGAGTCGCCGTTGACTTGCGCACGGCCGCCATTGCCCTGCATCTGTTCGTAATGCAGCGCTTCAGGTTGCAAATGATGGCCGGTGCGGGCGGCTTCAACACAATCGCGAACCAGTTGGCCGAAATCCAATGGAGTGCGCCGGGGTTTTCTAACAGCCGCCGTTCCCGCCTTCAAGACTTGTTCTACCGTGCCCATGAGGCGGTCCGTATCGTCGAGCATCAGACGATAAAATTCGCGGCGTTGCGATTCATCCACATCCCGCCGTTCCAATGTTTGCAAATAGAGCCGTATGGATGCGATTGGAGTTTTCAGTTCGTGGGTAACAGCGTTGATAAAGCTATCGTGCTGCTCATTACGCCGAATCTCGCGCACTAAAAAAGTCGTATTCAGGATGAGTCCAGTAACAATGGCCCCAAAGAAAATGATTCCAAGGAAGACGCGAATTCCCTCGCGCCAGTTTAGGATGATCCATCCAAAGCCGACTGCGACAGCAACCGCCGCCAAACACACGCCGAAGGAAAGAAAGAAAATAATTGCCCGCCGCCGGCTGGTAATGCGCATGGCAGGATTCTACCGCGTTGGCCCGTACATACGGGAGGTAAAGGGTCTGCAACCTGTGGGGGTCAGTGTGACAGCGATCAAAGACGCTCAGACATGCCTACCCCTATTCTAAGACGTCATCCTGAGCCGGTTTCAACCGGCGAAGGATCTGGCGCGCAGCGATATCGCGCGCAGCCCAAGCCGCTGACGATAGCGTCTAGACCGAGACTAATTCTGCCTTGGGGACAACACTTGCCTGCTGAACTTCCTGATCGCGCCGCCGAATTTCTTCCAACTTCACGCGATATACGTCGCGGGCCAATCCCAATTTCTTCAGCGTCCAGATGCCGTACCAGTTGAAATCAACCTCGTACCACTTCAAGCCATGACGTGCGGAAACAGGATGCGCGTGATGATTGTTATGCCATCCTTCGCCGAAAGATAGAATAGCCACCCACCAATTGTTGGTGGAGTCGTCGCGAGTCTTGAAGCGGCGCGTTCCCCATGTATGAGTCGCGGAATTCACTAGCCAGGTAGCGTGCAAACCGACAACCGTTCGCATGAAAATTCCCCACATCACGAATGGTAATCCGCCAATCGCTAACAACACGAGGCCAAGCACAATCATGGGAACGTAGTGGTATTTGGTAATCCAAACATGGAACTTATCCTTGGCAAGGTCTGGAACATATTTCGCCAGAGTCGTCGTGTCGTGATGCATGGACTTGCCCGTCAGGATCCAGCCCATGTGCGCCCACCACTTCCCTTCCCGCGGCGAATGGGGGTCGCCTTCCTGATCTGAAAATTTATGATGAATACGATGGGTAGCCACCCAAAAAATTGGTCCGCCCTCCAATGCGAGAGTTGCGCACGTCGTGAGGAAGTATTCCACCCACTTCGGAGTCTTATATCCGCGATGCGTCAGCAGGCGATGGTAGCCCATCCCGATGCCGAGGCTGCCGGATACCCACCACAGGAACATCGAAACCAAAAGCGCTTTCCAGGTAAAAAAGAATAGGGCCGCAACCGCGCCAATGTGAAACAGCGCCATAAAAGTTGCAGTGACCCAGTTGATTTCATTGTC
>CAAGKR010044822.1_pt1 | contig 14415 bp, 12 predicted proteins | sample 2556971 | NCBI WGS metagenome assembly CAAGKR01 (sample SAMEA5207829, study PRJEB30636) | soil metagenome | biome: forest; feature: boreal; material: soil | place: USA | collected 2011-09 | depth 1 m | reverse complement strand
TGGGTCTCAAACACTCATGATCGATGACAAGCGGAAGCTTAATTATTCCGGCATCAAGCGCGCAAAAAGATTTCTCGGAGCCGTCTGCCGCGAACCGATCTCCGGGATCGTAACTCCAAACTACGACTTGCTAATCGAATATGCACTCGGGACGACAGGGTTCAATTATGGGGTTAAAGGCGAATCACTGACGGGTCGGGGCAAGAATCCTTGGTTTCTTTGGCAAGGCTCTAATCCGCAGTTAGTCGGTGAAGTGCGAGTCGCTAAGATCCACGGAAGTATTTCATGGACCAAAGACATCAGGTTTACCGACGGCCGCTGTGGGCTTCGCGGTGATGCACTGATAGTGCCACCGGTTCCGGAGAAGGTGAAACCGCCCTACCTCAAAGAAGTCTGGAATCTCGCCGGTCGAATTCTGCGAAGCTCAACCCATCTGTTGGTTTTCACGAGATTTCAGACCTCCAGTTGACGCTAGTAGCATTGGAGCGCGATCTCAGTGATGCTGTAGAAACAATAGCAGCTTTCAGCAAAGTTGATGGCGCTCTTGTCCTTACATCCGATCTACGTGTGTTGGGTTTCGGCGCTGAAATACAATTGGAACTGGCAAGTCCAACGAAGGTTCTCGAGGTAATTGGTGAAACTCTGTCGCCAAAAAATGTTCATGAACTGGATAGCGAGAGCTTTGGCATGCGGCATCGCTCTGCGGTTCGCTTTGTAGGTGCAACACCGTGCGCCGTTGGCTTTGTCGTTTCACAGGACGGCACAGTTAGCTTCACTTGGAGTAAGGATGGCGCTGTTTACATAAAACGAGGGGTTAACATAGCCAACCCGAACATGGCCGGCTCATAGTTCCTATAGGCCCCTTCTAGGCTAAGCGTGGAAATAGACTTTGAAGAAATCAGGGAGGACCTTCGTTGGCTGCGAGGTGAGGACGGCGTGGTCCCCGAGGCGCAAGCCACTGCAGTTTTGGCCAGAGTTCTTACGCCGTTGTTATTTGTGGAAGGATTTACCGTCTCAGAACAACACGGTTCGCAAGAGTCGGGACTGGACTTGCTGGCGAAATCTTCCAGCGGAAAATTAGTTAGCGGTGGTATAGGTATTGAGTACAAACATCACGGTAAAGGAAAACCGATCGGCCTGGAGGCGGTTGAACAACTACTTCACTCCTCGCAATTCTCTCAATTCGATCGTCTCATGCTTATCGGTAGGTTTGGCTTCACCATTGAGGCTCGTGAAGCGGCCGAGCGAACAGACCCCGTACGGATCGATCTCCTAGATCTCACGGGAATTGAGCGCTGGGTTGATCGCGTTGAGGCAGGTCAGCCTGATTATGCAAATCAAGTTCAGATCCTTATTAAAGGGGTTAGTCATGAGTTTGCAAAAATAGTCGCTGCAAATCCGGAAGCTTTGGACCATCTAGAGTGGCGAGATCTTGAACGCATGATGGAACGAGTGATGTCAGAATTGGGTTTTAGCGTGACACTTACACCGGCGAGCAAGGACGGCGGTAAAGACCTGATTCTTAGGTGCAGAGTCCGGCAAAATGAACAGTCGTATGTAGTCGAGTTAAAGCATTGGCGAAGCGGGAAGGGAGTCGGCAAGGGCGCAGTCCATGATTTTTTGCAGGTTATCGTGGCTGAAGAACGTTCTGGCGGCTTATTTCTCTCCACTTCGGGATACGCGGAGAATGCATTCGAAGGGTTGACTGAGCTTACGCGCCAACGCCTTCGCTTTGGCAATCAAACTAAAGTTGTGCTCCTGGCTCAAACGTACGTCAAAGCGCTCTCGGGTCTTTGGTCCCCGCCAAATGAATTGCCGCAAGTCCTGTTTGAGGGAACGCTTTGAGCAAACGCGTCAAGGGATGAAGCGGGGCGGCTAACCTGAAGGTGCATTGATGATCGTTTCCGCTGAAGCCAAATCTAGCGCATTATTAATGTACTTCTGTGAAAGCGGAAACTTGAGATTTGAGAAGGGCTTATCCCACCTCTGCGATTCACACCATAATCTAAGAGACTCTACACTGGGCCAAAGGTCGGTATTTGACGCTATGATCAGATGAAGGATGAGCGTCAACCGATCAACACATTCTACTAACGACGGTGTTAGCTTCTTCGCCTTTTTCTGGCTTCCGTGAACAACGCCGCTCCTTACGTCATAAAAACGAAGAATTATCCCGCTTATGATCCGCCTCACGGCAGGGGAATTTGACAGAATGAACGCTGACCGTTCGGAAAGCGTCCGCGCTAAAGATTCCGATTCGCTAAATATTAGTAGTGACTCCAAAGCGATGGCAGTCTTTACCACGGCGGCATTTAGCCTCGATTCCCGCCTAGACTCCAACAACCAATTTGCCGATGTACGAACGCGTTTAGTCAGGTCCCCCGTCGATTGTAAGGATTGAAATAACTGAATAAATCCACACTTCGAAAACCGATTGCAGAAAGACTTATCAATCAGAATTCCTTCTAAACTTGGTGCCCGCTGAGATCTCAAGCGAATGCGTTTGAAACCGCTGGTGACCGCAAGGTTTATCTCGCCGGTTGCGCTTTTTACAATTCCAAGCTTTCGGTGCAACTCGTTTCTTCGCATCACGAGAGTCGTCGCAAGAATAGCTAGATTCTCTATCACTTCCGCCACCTGCTCACCGGTTTCAAGCATCCGATCCGGCAACGCAACTCCAGCTATTTCGATAACTGTACGATTTCTCAATTCAGAAGCTCGGCGAAGGTAGTTGTTATTCGGTCCGCCGAGCCTGACGACGACATTCCGACGCCGCATTGTTTCGACAAATACATCCGCTTCTTTTGCTCCGAAGAAATAAACTCTGCTCAAATTGGGAAGAGTCAAATTTACTTTAGCCTTGAGCAATTCAGTTGTTCTTAGATAACGAAACTGGACTGTTTGGTCCTCGAACTTCTGTTCAAACATAAAGAAGCTACTCCTGCTCTTGGGCCCACCTTTGGCGGGGGCTGGCGAGGCCTAGGAGCCTTACGTAGAGCCCTCACCGTTCTGATCAGACTGAACGACTTGAAGTAGAATACCGGCTACAAGATCCGGTGACTTCTGAAGAATACTACATTTGTGATCCACCGAATCCTCTGCCAGGCTCGTTGGCTGTCTTACTGCCCACCTCGCAGGCGGAGCGGTTCAATTCTCTGGTAATCAAGAGGCGCTTCGACCGTTTTATCGTCCGGGCAATCCTGAGTGACAACATACCGCTTTCCGGTAAATTACCGGAACTATTAACGGACACTAGCAGTTCGTTGCTGTATGTGAATGGCGAGCCGTTGACGCTCCACCTGGAGTATCCGCAATACTTCCCTTTGATGTACGAGCTCCGCGCCGGCAGTGAAAAGGAATTACTACACATTGACTTCTTAATCGATACAAACCATCCCGTTGCGGCGCTTGCGCCGGCACGAACAGCCGTTAATCAACTCCTAGATGTTCTGATGCGGCACGTTTGGCTGCCGCTGGTGATTATCCGTCTCGATGTCTATCTCAAGGATGAACCAGACGTCCTGTTACATCAATTGATAATGCCGTTCACAGACAGGTTGTCAATTGGGCCCCTTGGGGGCTTTGGGTCGTTTGCGCCTCTGGCACCATACGAAGCGCTTCTTCGAGAGGCAATCGGTGCCGCGAGCCCTTATTATCGTTTTCTCTGCGCCTATAGGGTCCTCGAAGGTGTGAAATATCTAAGGAGTGTAATGGCCAAGATTGTCGCCAGATTTGGTGTTCAAGAACGGATGCCACGCCCACCAGAAGTTGATGCAAATACGATACTAGGCCTTGGTCTTGGCGAGTCGTTTGCTGACGTAAAGAACATCGACGGGCTGGTCGGCAGGTTCACGAAGCCAAGGGACAACCTGTCGCACTTCCTTTTGCGAGATCAGAAGCAGCCCCTCCATATTTCTGATGGGACGAATTACCGATTCTATTCTTGTGGGGCAGCAATTTTGTTGTTCTACGCTCACGCCTCAGTTCGAGATCTGATGGTTTATTTCAACCAGCACCTATACGGGCACTTTGCCCGCGGGACGAAAGCAATATTTCCAGAGGACAAAGACCTGCTTGTTCTAAAATTTGATGCTTACACCGGTAAGTTTGGACAGATAGAAGATGAGGAGGACGATATGAGCCGACCCATGTTCGTAAAAGTCGTGGAAGGTAGGAAGGTTGAGTTTATCAACATTTCACACGTTGTACGTGTAGAGGTGGTTCACCCTGCTGAAGGCCAGTCGGGTTCGGGAACTATTCACCTTCAGGACGGAACAACCAGGCAGCTCGGAGAAAGTGAAATCAATTTTGTAATGCGGGTCTTTCAGGGCTTGGTCGGTGAGCCAGTAGCGGGCACACAAGATGCGGCACCTGGCTACTGGACGGGAAGTGAGCGGGAGACTGAAGCGAAGGCGGGCAGATGAGTTGAATTCGAACTGTGGTGCCCGATTGCTCATCACGACGAGCGAAGCGCTGAGGGAACAAGCGCATTCTTGTCTCGTCGACGTTGATTACGGGGAGAGCGGATACTATGGAGCCGGAAGAGTCGGAATATCTTAATCCGGGATCGTCAAAACTAAGATGCAACTACATCTTTATAGTCGACGAACAGCTAAATCTGGTTGGACTAGCGGGATTAGTTAGAGTCTTCTCGACGAGAGGAAAAAAGTGTGGGCTGGAGGCTGATCCCAAAGGGTCTCAAGGTTACTGTTACTGGCACGAAAGTGACCCTCACAAAGCCCAAGATCAAACGTTGCGTTCAAGGCTCGAAGTCGCAGTCAGCCAGAAAGCCTACCTCGGAGGCGCATTCCTAAGTGGAGGGGGCCGGGGAACTTACTTAGTCGATTCCGACGGTCCTATGGATTTGTCAGGCGCAAATTTGCAGGGCGCTTTCCTTGCGGGAGCCTACTTCGAAGGAACGGTTCTGAAAGGGACGAATCTTAGAGAAGCACACCTTCAAGGAGCTTGGTTTGGTTCCGCAGACCTTTCAGGATCTGACCTCACGAGTGCCCATCTCTGGAATGCGGACTTGCAGTTTTCGAGCTTGGAAAACGCTGAACTGTGGGAGTCGGAGATCAACAGTGACACTCGACTGGATGGAGTTTACTGGGGAGAAGATTTCGTGCTTGGCACTGAGAAGGGGGGCAGGTTCGATTGCGCGGAAGCCACGTACCGAAAGCTGAAACAACATCGCCAGGAGAATGGGGACTATCGCATTGCTGGGGAATTCTACTTCCGCGAAATGGAATGCATTCGCAAGCAACTTAAGCGTTCTAAGAGAGTGCTCTGGACAATATTCTACAAATCAATTTGTGGATACGGCGAACGTCCCACATGGACCCTACGTTGGGCTACAACAATAATCCTATTGTGGGGTGTCTTATTGGCGTTAGCCGGCATTCATAATCCGGATGGTTCTACAACAAGCCTGTCATGGCCTCCAAGTCTTTCAATGTTCCAGAACGGACTTTCACTAAGCTTAATCACATTCGTAACTTTGGGGTACGGCAATCGATACCCAATAAGTCCCACCGGTGAATTCTTGGCTGGATTTGAAGCTCTCTGTGGAATCCTGCTTGCGAGCATCTTTGTTGTTAGTTTCGCAAAGAAAGTAATAAGAGGGTAGAGACCATAAGATTAGATCGAGTTAATAACGACTCGATCGACCGCTATCCTACAGGTATCAAATCGCCGATCATCGAATCGTTAGTCAGAGCCACCTTGAATCGTTTTCTCTCCCTCGCCGAACGCAAGGCTAAAGCGAAAGCCCTGCACTAGCAACCAGAAGCGCATCGCAGAGTCGTTTCTCGCTTAACATTCGTTGCCAAAGGAAAGTAGCTAGCGATTACTGCTACCTACAAGTTCTAACGCTATTTCCACCAATGCCCCTTATCCCGCGGTTTCGGAAAGTCAAATCGAAGACGCAGGAGATTTATTAGAATTGAGACATCTAATAGCGCTTCCATTGCATACTCGACATACCGCGACCAGCCTTCCAAGAGCCATATGTCTTTGACCAAGTGATGCAGCGCAAGCACCATGAAGCCCCAAAGCGACAAAAATACGAAGTCGCAGACCACCTCCGCTATCAGCCTTATCCATCTGGAAAATTCGCTCCAAACCGAGTCTCTCATTCCGCACTCTCCTTGTAGCTCGTTTGGTCCAAAATAGACCCCAAATGAATGTGTCGTCTCGCTACCGACGCGTGTTGTATAACCGAGAGCAGTTTACCTGTGTGCAACAACTCACTTTTCCTACTAGGGGAGTGCAAAAGTGACGATGGATGATGGTTCACGAATTACAAAAATGACTTTGTGCTTCGCGGAGTCGAGACTAAGATGTCATGCTGCGAAAAGGTTTGTTAGCGAAGACAGTAACAGAAGCTGTTCCCTTAGTTTTCAGTGCCAATTGGGGGATTGAGATGTCGTTTGATGAAGATCTTCAGCATGCTTTCCGAGTCTCTTATTGCCTGCACCCAAATCGAGAAATAGCTTATGAGGTGACTAGAGATGGCATCAGAAAAGGCGAGATGAAGTTAGCTGGGCAGAAGCGGCGCCCCCCCTCTACTCGCCCAAACAAACAGAGGTTATCAATTCAGAACGCACTGCTGTCAGGGGTTTTTGCCGCATCCGAGATCTGGGAAAAGGATCAGGAGTCTCGTCGGCCTCTAAGAAGGCCCTTTTACAGGCCTACCTCTAGAGATTTCCTCTCGCGCTACGTCAAGACGCTTATTTGGCACTCAATGGACAGAAATTCAGAATGGGTAAGTATCGCTATAGGGCATTTTGTCTATTGCTATCCATTGAATCAAATTGCGCGCCTCTCGCCCGAGTTTTTTGATGATCAGAATATGTGGCGTACACGGGGCTTCCTAGGCCACACCCTTCAAGCACGGTTCCAGTGGGAACAAGCGATCTTAGACCCACGTCGAATGGTTCCGACAATTGAAACGCCTGCCGCGGAACAAGAATTTCAACTTATTGAATCACTTCTCGGGGTCTTGGCACCTTATGCTAACAATCACCCTAAGTCCTGTGTGAAATCTGAAAACCTGCTCGAGACCTATCTCTTCCCCGACTCATCTCGGAGTGAGAATGAACGAATACATGCCCTAATTAGCCCAGAGTGTGCCGGCTGGGCTCGTTTTGTCGATGAGTTCAATAGAGACCAGTCAGTATTTCCCCAGGAGGGGTTGACCGCTCCTCGCAACCAGTTGCGCATTCCGATCTGTGTTTACGACACCTCATATACCGGCTCTTCAGAAAGGACCGACAGGAATGACCCGACCTCTGAGCCGCGTCTTAACCCGGAGCCATTGAGCGCTATTGAGTTAACCTCATTGAGGAGAAGTGTGGCAGAGATGGGGCCGATCATTGATGTGGAGGATGGCGTAGCTTAATAGGCCACAAGTGAAGCAGTTTGTTACGACAGATGGTAGAAGTGATGGTTAATCATGATTTAAACAGGTTTCGGAATATCGGCATCATGGCGTACATCGATGCCGGTAAGACCACGACAACCGAACGTGTCCTCTACTATACGGGCGTCTCGCACAAGATCGGCGAGGTGCACGAGGGCACGCCGACCATGGACTGGATGGAACAGGAGCAGGAGCGCGGTATCACAATTACCAGCGCGGCCACGACTTGTTTCTGGGAGCGAAACGGGGTCGATCACCGAATCAATATTATCGATACGCCGGGCCACGTCGACTTCACCATAGAAGTCGAGCGGAGCTTGCGCGCACTCGACGGCGCCGTGGCGGGATTTGACGGGATCGCGGAAGCTGAGCGGATGTCCAAGACCATGTGGCAGTCCCATCTCCGCGTGATCGAACTCAGTTTTGAAGAGGCGAAAAATGAAGGGAAGGCGGTTATCGGCGAGGATGAGGATGGAGCATGGTCAAGAGATTTCGGGCTGCAACCTGACAATGGAGGCCAAGCTGACGCCTTTGTTACCACGTTCAATTCCGCAGGAGCGTCACTGGCTTTTTCCAATCATCTAGCCAGTAGTGATAGAGACTGCGGATATGTTATCGCGGTGGATGCCTCGGGCAATGCTTACGGCACGGGTATTACTGCTTCAACCGACTTTCCGACAGCCGATCAGCTGCAGCCAGGTAGGAACGGCGGGCAAGATGCTTTTCTGACGACGCTGAATGCCATCGGAACGGAATGGGTCTACTCTACATGCGTTGGTGGTGGTTCTGCTGACGGCGCGCAGTATACCGGCTTAGCCGGCTGGCACCACGCCGCTGGAGTGCCTCGCGAACTCGACGAATCGAATGGACGCCGCAGCCCGCAAGAGGGTTGCTTGCCCAATCTGAATACTCTGACGATCGATGTACGCCTCGACCTCGAAAACATCTTTATCGGCCTCGTTCAGCACGGCTGGCAACCAAGGCTGCGAGAGTTGGTTGATGCCATTCGCTCGTCGATGAATGGTCTCGAAGAGATTGTTACGGTAAGGAGCTATGCTGACATCCATAAACTTGACGGTCAAAACGCAAACCTAAACGTGGATCGTCCGCGGGAATCAACCTCGACCGGAAATCAGAGTCAAAACGTTTTGAATCAGCCCGAAGAGAACGCGGCCGACATGAAAATTGTCGATGACATCCGCACCTTGTTCGAGCGCGCATACAGGACTGCCTGCGCCATCAATATCATTAGCCTTGCAACAATGGATCAAGATTTTCGAGTCACCAGAATTGCTCAATCTCACGGCACGAGAGGGTTGGGGCTAGGGCCGGAAGTAGGCGTCGCTGGCACGGAAGATCTAGTTCAAGGAGGAAATCAAGTATGTTTCTGCCTCAGCGGTTCCATCACTTGCTACCAGCATTCACCAGCTGGCGTAATCCTTAGAAAATCGAGCAGCTTGATGGTGAGCAACGTAAATCACAGAAGCGGTAATTGGCAGGCTTATTCGCAACCCATCGGTCGAGCAATCGGCGTCATTTGCCCCGCTGGGTACGGCACTGATGACTACTTCGAAATTCCCGATGCAGAGTCTATCAGTGACTGCTAATGCAGAAAGCGCAATAAAGCTCTTCCCTGACAAAGAAATGTTCAAGAGGTGATTAAGATGGAAGTACAAGAGTTCAACTATTCTCTCTCCAACGACTTGGGCAGAGATCCGTCCAGACTATTAAATCTGCTCGAAAGCGCTACGGTGGGAAACGAGCGTTTGTCACCGGTACCACTAGATGCCAAAGAACTCTCGCTTCTGTGGGAACAACTTCGAGCTGAAAGGCTTCGTCTTGAAAGCTTCAGCCCTCATTACATTCGCATCAATGTTGATGGCCAGGAAGTCGCTTACTTCTCGCCCCAAGCTACCGCCTGCGAACCGTTTATGATCCCGCTTTCGGCGTCGTTCATAGAAATCTTGGGTGAGGATGAAGTCGGAGACCTGCTTCTTGCGTTTGTCACGCTTACAGATCTCAATCCGGTTCATAGTTCAGAAACCCAAGAATTTAGATCGACTGCGGGCGGAGTTGAAATAACCATAATAGTTTCGCTGGTAACCAATGAGACTCATGAAAGCGAAAACTGGCGAGTCCAAGTCGACTGCGTTAACACGAAGGTTTTGAGAGCCACTGAACCATGTAAGGCTCATGACTTCTATCCTAAGTCGATGCACTTATCTGACGCGATCGGTCTGGCTGGTTCAAATTCGATGGTAAAGATACTCGTAGTTGGAGTTGGCAGCGGTGGCAACAACACAATTGACTATATGATTGGGGAGGGTATAAGGAACGCAACTTTTGCTGCCTTTAACACGGATGTTCAGGCCTTGCAACGTTCGCGCGCGCCTATAAGGTTTCAATTGGGAGGGCAATCACCGAAGGGGCGTGGCATGGGCTCTGACGTTTATCGCGGACGGGAAGCTGCCTTGAACGATACCGAGGAGATTATTAAAGTGCTTTACGGTGCTGATATGGTTTTCATCACCACGGGATTGGGGGGAGGTACCGGAACTGGAGCGGCACCAGTTATCGCCTCGCTCGCAATGGACCTCGGGATCCTAACCGTCGGAATCGTGACCACGCCATTCGAGTTTGAGGGGCGCATGCGCTTCGAACAAGCCCAACAGGGATTAGCTCAGCTCCAGCAATCGACGGATGCTTTGATTACCATCCCGAATGATTCTCTTTTGAAAAAGCTCCATAGAAGAACTTCACTGAAGGAAGCCTTCACTGTTACCGATAATGTCCTGAAACATGCCTTGAAGAGCATCTTGGATTTGTTGGTACGGCCGGGTCTCATCAATGTCGATCTTGCTGACTTACGAACAATATTGACCGGAGCAGGTACTGTTTTTTTTGGCACCGGGACTGCTCATGGTGAGGCGCGGTCATTGGCTTGCGTTGAAGAGGCTATGAGTTCTTCTTTCCTAAACAGGGAATCAATTGCAGGGGCAAGAGGTGTGTTGGTGAATATTACTGGCGGGAGCAACTTAACGCTTCAGGAAGTGAACGAAGCCGCGAGCATAGTTCGCGAAAATGCAGATGTCGACGCGAACATAATCTTTGGCGCGATTATTGACGAGACGTTTGCCGACAACATGAGGGTTACAATCGTCGCAACAGGCTTCGAGCCGGCTTAGCTGTGCTTTTAATGTAGAGGAAGACCCGTGACCAGCATTCCAGGAGCCTCCCAAAGTGCGCGAGGTATCAACATCTTTATCGATGAAGAGCCTCCCATCACCGGAGCGCGCATAAAAATAATTGGCGTGGGCGGCGGTGGCAGCAATGCCGTCAATCGCATGATTGACGCCGGTATCGAAGGAGTCGAGTTCGCCGTCGCCAATACCGATCTCCAAGCATTAAAGCGTTCGCGCGCTCCCGTGAAGATCCAGCTCGGTAGCCGATTGACCAAAGGCCTGGGCGCCGGCGCCGATCCGGAAGTTGGACGACAAGCCGCGCTTGAAGATACCGACAAAATCATCGAAGTGCTGGAAGGCTCGGACATGGTTTTTGTGACTACCGGCTTGGGTGGCGGCACCGGCACCGGCGGCGCTCCGATCGTGGCTTCGCTGGCGACTGAATTGGGGGCGTTGACTGTAGCAGTCGTAACCAAGCCGTTTCAATTCGAGGGTCGGAGGCGAATGCGACAAGCCGACCGGGGACTCAGCGAGTTATACGAGGCAGTCGATACTGTGATAACTATACCCAACGAGCGTCTATTCGGAGCGGTGCCGCAGGGGGCATCATTCGCGGCTGCGTTCAAAACCGCGGACGATGTCTTGCGTCAAGCCGTACAAGGAATTAGTGATCTGATTACTGTGCCGGGTTTGATCAATCTCGACTTTGCCGACGTGCGTACGATCATGCAGGGAATGGGCATGGCGCTGATGGGTACGGGATATGGTCGCGGAGAAAATCGCGCCAGTGAGGCGACGAGGGAAGCGATCTCGTCACAATTACTTGAAAACGCCTCGATTAAAGGTGCGCGCGGCGTACTAATCAATATTACTGGTGGTAACGATCTTACTCTATTTGAAGTGAACGAGGCAGCTTCAATTGTGCGTGACGAAGCGGACGAGAACGCCAACATTATTTTTGGCCACGTAATTGACGAGACCATGGTGGATGCAATGAAGATTACGGTAATTGCCGTGGGGCTTGAAAATGATCAGGAACGTGAGAGTCCTTCACAGGCAAGAGTCAATGTCCTTTCTATGCCCGCAAGTTATCCTCAACGTAAGGCTAACAGCGTGGCCCTCTCAACTTGGGATCAAGACCGCTCCGACGATCTTGATGTGCCAACATTCATTCGCAAGATGGCTGACTAGAAAACTCTCGAATCGACCTTCATCGGGTTCACGGATCTTACGGTACCGATCTTGCGTGTTGGAAACGTCGGACAGTCGGCCCTCTTTCCTCCAACAACTGGCAAATGCTGTTTCGGGCCGAGTCAGCTGCTTTTGCAAAGCCTCCGACCTTTCGCTATCAGACAACCTCGGCTTTCCAGCGAACGGGCCCTAGTTCAACAGGCAAGGCTCTCAGCAGTTCGCGGAATCCTTCAAGATCGTTAGCTACGTCTTTATATATGTAGGGCGTTAGGAGGCCAGGTACCGGCGCAGCGTCGGTATATCGCAGCGTAATGATGGCGAACTTCCGGTCCTTCTGCCGCTTCTGCATTACTGCGTAATCAACTTCGGCGGCCAGATACTTTTCATCCTTGAAGCTTTCAGTAATAAAGAATACTGCCGCGCACGATTCTTCAAATCCTCGCAGCACTTCCCTCTCGAGATTGGCGCCGGCAGCCATATTGGATTCATCCAGCCAAGGATCAAATCCAACCTCCGTCAGAGCGTTATAGTATCGGTAAACGAGTGGCTTATCGACAGACTTATGACTTAAGAAGATCTTAACTTCTTTTGGGCTCGGTATTCGATTAAACGGGATCGCCTGTATAGCTCGGGCTTCGGGAGTCGCCATATTCGCGGCCTCTCCGACCCGGTGTGTAAGATCGTCAATGAATGGACGCACCACCAGCGAGAGGAAGAGTGAAATCCATTCGTCCCTCTTGCGAGAACCGCGAGCAATGCCGAAGCGAAGAATAACATTCCCGTCGTCCGCTGCTTTTTCCATGACGCGATAACGCAACAGGAGTTCTTGGCCCGGGTCGGTAGGAAAGCTCAGCTTTGAGTTGCGCTCCTGCACGGCCATTAACCAAGCATCGACGTCTAAATCAAAGTTAGCCTCTATTGGCGCCAAGACGCTCTGAATCAGCGCGCTCGTCCGACAGACTTCAATAAACCGCTGCAAGTGGTGATCGAACGTTGCCTCCTCCTCGTGAAGCAGATTATCCCGGCGAGTCTTGAATACCCTCAGAGCGTCTACTACTTCGTCCTTTGATAGTTTTTGTTCCATATGTGTCCTCAACCTAAGCCAGTGATACCTGCATTTCACAGAAGGGGCACACTCCTACGTCTGTCCAGCTCTCTGAGATCTTAATTTTCTTGCCGCAACAAAGAAAGTGCACGATCATCATGTCGGCTGCATCCGGTCCGTAAATGGGACGTGGCGGTAGCGGAGGGGGCTCGTAGTTGGAAGTAATAGACACAGAAACAAAGCCGCCCCCGCCGCTTCCGGCGCGCTCAAGAGAATTTGAAAATTCTGAAAGCATTTGATGGAGTTTCGGCAGAGCGTACTCTCGCATAGCGAACCGGCGGAGGTATGAAACTGTTTCAGGAGTGTGCATTTCCTTCGCTTCGGCGACATGTCGGCAATAAGGGCAGGAGAGAGTTTCCTTTGCCGTTTCTTCCACCACGGTAGCGGGTTCGACGTCGACCTCTTCGCTGACGCGTCGTAGTTGTGACTCTAACGCCCAGGCAAAGTCCGCAGGATCACCTTCTGTCTTGAATTCGAGACCGCAAGAAGGACACGCGCGGCGGAAAAAGCTTTCCCTGTCCAAACTGATGGTCAGGCTGAATCGTATTTGCTCATTAGTCTGATCCTGATTCTCTTCCTCTTCTGACATGCGATTTTCGAGTGTACGAAGCATGTAAAACGTGGTTTTTAACGTTTACCGCCGTAGCCGCTGAACGACTCGCGGCGATTTTCTGAAGTCGTCAGGGTCCAAGTCTAGCATTCTTCTGTTCTCAATGACGCGCCATCCGGTGGATGCAAAAGTACGCTGATGAAGGCCCCGATTCTAGAGAATAGAACCCTAGAAATTGAGGACGTTCTGTGTCAAATGCTAACGGACATGTTAAATCAGCGTTCCTAAGCAGATTGGTTGAATCGCAGTCGAGAGACTGACACCCAAACAAAACTGACACGCAGCCTTTATGAAGGTAGTGGTATGAGGTTCCAAATATTAAGTGGCGCGGAGACGCAAGACTTAAGCGCCAATAGCTTGCGGGTGCGCGATGGTGAGTTCAATCGCTCTACTGAGTTCATCGCTCTACGGAGCGCACGAGGGGCATAAACACAAGGGCAGAGCTAACAGCCCTGCCCCTCCGTATACTCACCTGCTGCGGCGCTCGGGTCGCTCTCCAGCGTTGCCCTATCCTCCGAGTAGGCGATGTGCACTCTAACACAAAACTCTTTCCGCGCAATCACTTTGTATCAGTTTGCAATTCCAAAACACAAAATATTCCGAGCGCAGTATTCACCAAGCAGTAACGTCGAAAGGTTGTTGTTACGCGACGAATGAGTTTATCGCTTTATGGAGTACCGGAGGGGCAGAAGCGGAAAAGGCGCGTTAACAATCACACAAATCTGAAAGGGCAAGATATGTTTCCGACGAGTGGAAGGCACCACGAAAAAAGAGGACTTATTGAAATCAAACACACGCTCTGACTTGGCAATATAAGACGTCGTAGGGCGGATCCGCATAAATGAAGTCGTCTGGTTCAATCGAAAGGTCCGCGAGATCCTTGTTGGTGAATGACCACCTGCGGAAC
>CAAGKR010271692.1_pt1 | contig 14416 bp, 15 predicted proteins | sample 2556971 | NCBI WGS metagenome assembly CAAGKR01 (sample SAMEA5207829, study PRJEB30636) | soil metagenome | biome: forest; feature: boreal; material: soil | place: USA | collected 2011-09 | depth 1 m | reverse complement strand
GAGGTGATCGGCACGCTGTGCACCGAGCTGGCGCCGCAGCCGGCGTTGACCAGCTTGGTCGGGTCGCCGATCTTGATGGTGGCGACCAGCTTGTTGGTCTGCGGATCCACCCGGGCCAGGGTGCCGTCAGCGTAGTTGGGCACCCAGACGGCGCCGGCGCCGACCGCGGGCGTGCCCGGGGTCGTGCTCAAGGGGATGGTGGCGACGACGTCGCTGGGAGTCGGCGTGGGGGTGGGAGTGGCGTGGGCTTGACTGAAGCTGCAGCCCACGAGCGCCACCGCGGCGAGGGCAACCAGTGCTGTCCAGCCGGCGCCAGGTCTCACCGCCGTCTCAAATCCCGAGGTAGGCCTTCTTGACATCCTCCGATGCGAGCAGGACGTCGGACTTGTCGGCCTGGACGATCGCGCCGGTCTCAATCACGTAGCCGCGGGTTGCCGTCTTCAGCGCCAGCAGCGCGTTCTGTTCGATCAGGAGGATGGTTGTCCCCGTTTTGTGCAGCTCCGCGATGACCTCGAAGATGGTCTCCACGAGAACGGGGGAGAGGCCAAGGGACGGCTCGTCGAGAAGCAGGACGCGGGGTCGGGTCATCAGGGCGCGGCCGATCGCCAGCATCTGCTGCTCGCCACCGGACAGGGTTGCGGCGTACTGGCCCTCGCGTTCTTTGAGCCGCGGGAAGTACACGAAGACCTTCTCCATGTCGCTGCGCACCTCCTTGTCCTTGCGGAGGTAGGCGCCGAGCTCCAGGTTGTCGCGCACCGTCATACGGCCAAAGACGTGGCGGCCCTCCGGCGCGTGGCCGATGCCGCGTGCGACCAGCTCCGGCGCGGGCAATCCGGACACCACCTTGCCATCCAGCCGGATCTCGCCCTTGGCCGTTGGCACCAACCCGGAGATGGCGCGCAGGGTGGTGGTCTTGCCGGCGCCATTGGAGCCGATCAGGGTCACGACCTCGCCCTCCTCGACCTCCAGGTTGACCCCGCGCAGGGCCTGGACCCGCCCGTACAAGACATCGAGGTCGACCAGCTCGAGCAGCGCCATCAGCCGGCCTTACCGAGATAGGCCTCGATCACCTTGGGATTGGCGCGAACGACCGTCGGGCTGCCCTCGGCGATCTTCTGGCCGTGGTCCAGCACCACGATCTCGTCAGAGATTCCCATTACCACCTTCATGTCGTGCTCGATCAGGAAGACCGTCACGCCGCGGTCCCGGATCTGGTTGATGAGGACGCCAAGGCCCGCCTTCTCCGCGGAGTTGAGGCCTGCCGCGGGCTCATCCAGCAGCAACAGCCGGGGATCGCTGGCCAGGGCCCGGGCGATCTCGAGGCGGCGTTGGTCGCCATAGGGCAGGTTGCGGGCGTAGTCCTCGGCGTACTTGCGCACCCCCACGAACTCCATCAGCTCCAGGGCCAGCTCGCGGGTCGCCGCGTCCTCCCTGCGTCCCCGCGGGGTATGAAAGACGGCGTCCCACAGCTGAGCCTTCATGCGGGAGTGTCGGCCGATCATCACGTTCTCCACCGCCGGTAGGTAGTTGAAGAGGCGGATGTTCTGGAAGGTCCGGGCGATGCCGAGCTTGGTCACGACGTGCGGCGGCTTGCCCCCGATTGCGCGACCCTCGAAGAAGACCTGGCCCTGGGTGGGGCGGTAGAGGCCGGTGAGGACGTTGAAGAGGGTGGTCTTGCCGGCGCCGTTGGGGCCGATCATGGTGAAGACCTGGCCGGGTAGCACCCGGAAGCTGACGTCGTCGACCGCGTGCAGGCCGCCGAAGGTCTTGACCACGTGGTCGATGTGCAGGATCGGGTCGGGGATCGCGGCGGGGGCGGGCGCGGCGCTCATGCCCCACCACCATCGGCGGCGCCTGGAGGCGCCCCCAGCCCACTCTCGGTGACGCCCTCCTGGAGCTCGGCCTTGTTGACCCGGCTCGGCAACAGTCCCTGCGGGCGCAGCAGCATGATCATGACAAGGATCAGCCCGTAGACAAGGAAGTTGAGGCGTTGGACCTCATCATGTAACCCCACCCAGTCGCCGGCGGGCTTGTTCAGGAACCCAAGCCCAACCTGGTCGGCGATCCCGGATATGTAGGTGGGCATCTGCGGAAGCGCGAAGTAGAGGAGCCCGTAGACGAGGAGGGCGCCGATGATCACGCCCGGGGGGTTGCCCATCCCGCCCAGCACCACCATCACCAGAATGCTGACCGAGACCACGAAGGCGAAGTTCTCGGGGCTGACCAGCGAGAGCTTGGCCGCGTAGTAGGCGCCGCCAAATCCGCTGAACGACGCGCCAATGGAGAACGCCAGCAGCTTGACGTTGACGGTGTTGATGCCCATCGCGGCGGCGGCGGTCTCGTCCTCGCGGATCGCCATCCAGGCGCGCCCCAGACGGGACCGCTGCAGGTTGGTGACCACCAGCACAACCAGCACCACCAGGATCAGGATCACGACATAGAAGGCGGTCGGGTCAAAGGCGAAGTTGAAGTCCTTGACGACGGAGAACGGCACGTTGATCCACGGACCCTGGATCCAATACGGTAACGACGGTTGGTCGAGCGCGGCGACGCCATTGACGCCGCCGGTGAAGGTGTCGAGGTTGCGGAATACGCGCGGCACGATCTCCCCGAAGCCAAGGGTCACGATCGCCAGGTAGTCGCCTCGGAGCCGCAGGGTGGGGGCGCCGAGGATGACACCGAACATGGCTGCCGCCCCCAGCGCGATGAAGAGCAGGAACCAGAAGGGGATGTGGAAGGCGTGGTGGATCGGGCTCGCGGCCAGCTGGTGGGAGGCGAGCATGCCGTAGCTGTAGGCGCCGATGGCGAAGAAGGCCGCGTAGCCGAGGTCGAGCAGGCCGGCGAAGCCAACCACGACGTTGAGGCCCAGGGCCAGCAGGACGTAGACGCCGGCGTCGGCGGCAAGGCCCACGAAGAAGCCCCCGTCGTTGTTGGTCAGCGTCTGGACCACGGACGGGAAGAAGACGGCAACGAAGAGCAACGCCTGGTAGATGGCCCAGTTGGGATTCTTTCGGCTCTTCTTGATCCACCACTCGACGAACCGGACGGGGAGGCGGATGACGCGGCTCATTTGTCAGCCACCTGCGTGCCCAGGAGCCCGGTGGGGCGGAACACCAGCACCAGGATCAGGATCCCGAATACGAGGACCTGCGTCCATTTCCCTGAGCAGTAGCCGTCGTTGTAGGCGGTGAGGACGCCGATGATCAGGCCGCCCAACGCCGCACCCTGGATGTTGCCGATTCCGCCGAAGACGGCGGCGGTGAAGGCGAAGAGGCCGGCGGTGAAGCCGAGCTGGAAGTCGACGGTGTTGAAGTAGAGGCCATAGACGATCCCGCCGGCAGCTGCCAGGACCGCCCCGATGAAGAACGTCGCCGAGATCGTTCGGTTGATGTCGATCCCCATCAGCTGGGCGGCGTCGCGGTCCTGGGCGGTGGCGCGCATCGCCTTACCCAGCTTGGAGCGGTTGATGAACAGGCTCAGTGCCACCACCAGGACGACCGCCAGGCCCACCACTGCGATGTCCTTGACGCCGATCACGGCGTTGCCGATCAAGCGGATCTGGGTGGCGGGCAGGATGTCGGGGTAGTGGAGGTTAAAGGGTCCCCGCCAGAGGAACATGATGCCCTCGAGGGTGAACGACATCCCCACCGCGGTGATCAGTGGTGCCAGGCGAGGGCTGTTGCGCAGCGGCCGGTAGGCGACCCGCTCGATGAGGACGTTGATCCCGCCGGTGATCACCATCACGACCACCAGCACCACCACGAGCAGGACCGCGGTGACGACCGTGAACGTCTTGCCCTCGGTCAGGCCGAAGACGCCGAGCAGGGGTAGGGATATGAACGCGCCCAGGGTGAAGACGTCTCCGTGGGCGAAGTTGATCAGCTCGATGATGCCGTAGACCATGGTGTAGCCGAGCGCGATGAGCGCGTAGACGGCGCCGTTGGCGAGTCCCTGGATCGCGATCTGTACGAAGAAGCCGAGACCGCCCTGGTTGATATCGCACTGCTGAGCGCGGACGGAGACGCCGAGTGCCGCCGTCACCACGGCCAGCAGCAGGATGATGCCGAAGGCCCCGGACTGGGTGTTGCGGAGACGGGCCAGTTGATTGACCAAGCGCGACTCCCGTGAGGGATACGGAAAGGGAGAGGGCTTCCGCCCTCTCCCTAGATCTTGGCTAGCCTAGCTACCGAAGTTGACCGAAGCCTTCCAGACCCAGTCCTTCGGGGTGGCACCCGTCAGGCCTGGGGCGGCACCGATCGTGTAGATCGAGATGATCTTGTTCGAGGTGTCGCCGTTCTGGTCGAACGAGGTCTTGCCCAAAACGCCCGGGAAATCCTTGGTCTGGGCGACGCGGGAACGGACCTGCTCACGGGTCGGCATGTTGCCGCCCGCGTCATCGATTGCCTTGCTGATGCCGTCGAGCAGGATGTTGGCGCAGTCATACGCGGGCATGGTGTATGCGCCGAAGTCGTTCGCTCCGCTGAAATTCTTCTTGAAGTCATCGATGGTGGACTTCGCAGCTGGGATCTGCGTGGCGTCGGCCGCGGCTACGGTGCCGTACATGTTGTCGACGTTGTCAGCCGCATCCGTGATGCACTGCGCTGTCACGATGCCGTCGCCTCCGAAGAAGGGCACGTTGAAGTTTGCGCTCTTCATCTGCTGGCGAGCGATGCAGACCTTGTTGCTGTCGGTGCCACCGTAGTAAAAGCCCGTGGCGCCCGCGGAATTCGCGGAGCCTTCAAAGGGCTTGAAGTTCGAGGTGCTCTTATCGAAGTCCGTACGAGGGGTGGGATCGCCACCCTTCTTGGTCAGCTCCTTGCTGAAGCTGTCGGCGATGCCCTTGCCGTAGGTCTCAGAGTCGCTGGCTACGGCAACCTTCTTCAGGCTCAGGGTGTTGTATGCGTAGTCAGCCATCGCCGGACCCTGGAAGTCGTCGGTGGCGGCCACCCGGAAGTAGTTGTTGGGGCCGCTTGGACGCAGGTCCGTGGGCTTGAACGTGCACTCGGGTGCAGGCAAGTCCTTGGTCAGGCACTCGTTGGTGTTGGCCGGGCTGATCATGGTCATGTGCGCCGCGTTGGAGACCGGGATCTCAGCCTGGGCCACAGCCGAGTTGAAGGGTCCTACGAAACCGAGGACCTTGGAGTCGGCCACGAACTGCTGTACGTTCTGGGCGCCCTTTTGGGCGTCGTGAACACCGTTAACGGCATCATCGAGGTTGTCGATCTCGATGGTGTAGCCCTTGATCGTGGTCTGCTTCTGGACTGCGTACTTGACCCCGTTCAGGGTGGGGAGGCCGTTGGAGGCTTCCTTCCCGGACTCAGGGAGCTCGACACCGATCTTGATGGTGCCCTTGTTGGCCGTCCCGCCCCCGCTGCTGCTTCCGCAAGCCGCCAGGGCGATCATGGCGCCGGCCCCAAGGGCCAGCCCTCGTCTTCCGAACATGTTCGCCTCCTCAGTGGCAAATTACCCCGCATGGGTCTACGTAGCCCTCTGTATAACACGGCCCGCAGTTGCGCCGCTAATGCACTTCAGCCCCCTTCACCGTCGTTTACCGGGCGCTGACTATACTTTCCGTTGCTTTGGCGCGACCCAGCGGAAGTGCGCGCCTTCAAGAACCCCCGTGGAGGTCGACGTGGCCGAGATTCCCGAGAGGGTCAAGACCCGAGGCCAGCTCGTCGAGGAGGCTATCAGCGCGGCCCTCGACCGAGACTGGAAGACAGCCCTCGACCTTAACCAGGAGATCGTGTCGCGTTTTGGCGTGGACGAAGAGACCCACAACCGCCTGGGCAAGCTGCACACGGAGGCGGGCAAGATGGACGAGGCGCTTAGCGACTACCGCGCCACCCTCGAGCTCAACCCGCTCAACACGATCGCGCGCAAGAACGTGAATCGGCTGGAGGCGCTGATCGAGGACAAGACCGACCTGCCCAAGGCCAGCTCGGCCGTCGACCCGAGCCTGTTCGTCGAGGAGATGGGCAAGACCGCGGTGGCCACCGTGGTCCTCGACAAGGGCGCCGACGCCGCCCTGATCGCGCCCGGTGACCAGGTCGAGCTGGTGGCGGCGGGCGACACCCTGAACGTGGAGACCACGACCGGCAAGAAGCTGGGCCACGTCGAGGCCAAGCTGGCCCGGCGCGTGCTCAAGTTCATCGCCGGCGGTAACGAATACACCGCCGCGGTGACCACCAGCGACAACAGGAGCGTCCACATCATCATCCGCGAGACCCGCCAGGCGGCCCAGTTCGCGGGGGTGCCCTCGTTCCCGGTGCGCAAGGGCCAGGAGTTCAGGGCCCATGCGCGGGACTCGCTGCTGCGCGACTCCGAGGCCGAGGGCGTCGCCGGCGACGACGAGACTGACACCGCGGCTGAGGCCGATGAAGACCTCGAGGGCATGCACGCCGTCGAGCCCGGAGAGGAAGACGCCGCCGGCCCGGCCGACGAAGACGGCCGGGCGGAAGACAACTACTAAGACAAAGGAGGCCCGGACGTGGCAGAGAAGGGCGCGGTGGTCATCAGTGGGGCATCGACTGGCATCGGCGAGGCGACCGCGACGCGACTGGCGACGAAGGGCTTCCGCGTCTTCGCCGGCGTCCGCAAGGACTCCGACGCCGAGAAGCTCAGGAGCCAGAGCCTGCCCAACCTGGTCCCGATCAAGCTGGATGTGACCGACCGTGAGACCATCGACGCCGCCTACGCCGAGATCCGCGACGCCGTCGGCAACGCCGGCATCGTGGGGCTGTTCAATAACGCCGGGGTTTCCTGGGGTGGCCCGCTGGAGTTCGAGGACATGGCCGAGATCCGCGCGCTCTTCGACACCAACGTCTTCGGCGTGCTGGAGATGACCCAGGCCTTCATGCCCCTGGTCCGCAGGGGCCACGGCCGCATCATCTGTACCGGGTCCATCGGCGGCCGGGTGGCGTCCCCGTTCGTGGGGATCTACTCGGCCAGCAAGGCCGCGGTGCAATCGCTCTGTCAGTCGTTGCGCCTGGAGTTGCGGCCCTGGGGGATCAAGGTCATCTGCATCGAGCCGGGATCGATCGCGACCCCGATCTGGGAGAAGGGAATGGACAAGTTCGCCGCGGAAATCGCCAAGATGCCCGATCAGGCGCGCGACTACTACGGCCCGCTGGTGCCCAAGCTGCAGGCCCTGACCGAGCAGCAGGCGAAGCGCGGCATTCCCCCCAGCAAGGTCGCCGCGGTGGTCGAGCACGCGTTGACGACCGCGCATCCCCGGCCGCGCTACCTGGTCGGGAACGACGCCTACGCGATGTCGACGCTGGAGCGCATCCCGGACCGGGCCCGCGACGCCCTGATGGCCCGCGTCATCGGCATCCCCAAGCAGAGCTGAGGCGGGGCCGCCCCGGCGGCCAGACGGGTTTGCCAGGGTAATCGCCCGTTGACGGTGGGTGGATTCACCGGTAGACTGCTGAGGCGATACTTTATCATGATAAAGCAATGAAGGTGACCGTGAAACAAGCAAGCAAGCCCCCCGGCTTCGTCGACCTGCTCCCCGGCCCGGCACGCTTCCGGCGCCGCCTGGAGCAGACCATGCTGGCGACCTTCGAGTCCTGGGCCTACGACCTGGTGGAAACGCCGGCGGTGGAGGAGGTGGCGACGCTCGAGCTGGGAGTCCAGCCGGAGATGATGCGCCGGCTGTTCAAGTTCGCCGACGGCGACGGCCGGCTGCTGGCGATGGTGGGGGAGCGCACCGTGCCGGTCGCGCGGGTGGCCGCGGGGCAGATGCGCCAGTGGCCGCTGCCGCTGCGGCTCTGCTACCTCGGGCCCACCTTCCAGGGGCACCCCGCACCCGGCGCCGGCCGCGAGTCGTTCCAGGCCGGCGCCGAGCTGATCGGCGTCCACAGCGCCGCCGCCGACGCCGAGGTGGTGGCGATGGCGATCAAGGCGCTGGAGGCCTGCGGCCTGGAGGGCTTCCAGGTCGAGGTCGGCCATGTCGGCTTCTTTGGGGGATTGATCGAGCGGCTCGAGCCCGCGGCCCGGGGCCGGGTGCTCGACGCGCTCGCCGGGCGCGACCTGGTGGCGCTTGAGGAGGCGCTGGCCGATACCGACCTCGGTGCCGCCGAGCAGGAGCTGATGCTCCGCTTCCCCGCGCTTCGCGGCGACACCGGCATCCTCGACGCCGCCGGCAGCATGGTCGACAACCCCATCTCAGCGACGGCCGTGGCAGAGCTGCGGGAGGTGTACCGGCTGCTGACCGACCACGGCGTCGGGGCCCGGGTCAACCTCGACCTCGGTGCGGTTCGCGACTTCGACTACTACACCGGCGTGATCTTCGAGGTCTTCGCGCCCGGGGCGGGGACACCGTTGGCGGTGGGCGGCCGATACGATCGGCTGCTGCAGCGATTCGGTGAGCCCTGGCCGGCAACCGGCCTGGTGGTCTTCGTCGACCGCGTCCAGGCGGTGATGGGCGGGCTCAACGGTAACGCCCCGGCGCCGTCGCGAACGCTGGTGGGCTATGGCGCGGACCCCGCAGCGGCGCTGACACTGGCCGCGCGGCTTCGCGCCGCCGGGGAGAGCGTGGCCGTCGAGGTCCAGGCCGGCGACGAGGTCGCGCTCCGGGCCCGGGGGCGCACGCTCGAGGCGGAGCGGGTCATCTTCTGCGATGACGCCGGCGCCTGGGAGCTGGGCCGCGACGGGAGAACCGCGCTGTGATCACCATCGCCATCCCCACCGGGTACCTGCTGCCGGGTGCGCTGAAGGTGATCGCCGCCGCGGGCCTGGCAGAGGTGACGCTCGAGGACCTGGGTCGCAAGCTGATCCTGCAGCCGACCCCCGACCTGACCCTGGTCACGGTGCGCCCGGCCGATGTCACCGCCTATGTCGACCACGGCTCGGCCGACCTCGGTATCGTCGGCAAGGACCAGCTGTGGGAGACCGAGCGCGTTCACTACGAGCTGATCGACCTGGGTTTCGGCGGCTGCCGGCTGGTGATGGTGACCCCGGAGGGGTCGAGCATCCGGGAGCGGGACACGTGGCCGCCGTTCATGCGCGTGGCCACCAAGTACATGGCGGCGAGCGCGCGCTACTTCGAGGTGCAGGGGCAGGAGGTGGAGCTGATCAAGCTCTACGGCTCGGTCGAGCTGGCGCCGCTGACGGGACTCGCCGACGCCGTCGTCGATCTGACCGCGACCGGCACCACGCTCCGCGAGAACCGGCTTCGCGAGATCGCCGAGGTCGGGCGCAGCACGGCGCGGTTGATCGCCAACCAGGTCAGTCTTCGCACCCGCGGCCAGGAGATGCAGGCGCTGATCGCGCGCTTCCGCGAGGCCGCGCGCGCCACCGCGGCGGTGCAGCCGGCATGAGCGCTGCGGGGCGGCTCGACGTACCCGTGCTCAGCGCCGAGGAGTGGCGCCGCCGAATGCCGGCGCGCCGCTTCAGCCTGCCAGAGCTTCCAGCGGCGGCCCTGGCGCAGCTGTCGGAGGCGGTTGGCAGCCCGGTGGCCGATGCCGCCTCCGGGGTCGACGCGATCATCGCCCAGGTTCGCGCCGGCGGCGATGGCGCCCTCCGGCGGCTCACCGCCGCCCTCGATGGGGCGGCGCCGACCGCGCTCGAGCTCTCCGCGGACGAGTGGCAGCAGGGGATCGCGGCCCTCGGCGCGCCCGAGAGGGCGGCGATCAGCGCCGCGGCCGAGCGGATCGAGGCCTTTCACGCGCTGCAGAAGCCGCGGCCGCTGGCGCTCGGCACCGAGCTCGAGCTCCGGCCGGAGCCGCTCCGGCGGGTTGGGATCTACGTCCCCGGCGGCCGGGCCCGCTACCCCAGCACGGTCCTGATGAACGCGATCCCGGCGCGGCTGGCCGGGGTCGAAGAGGTGGTGATGGTGACGCCGCCGGACGCCGACGGCACCCTGTCGCCGGCGGTGCTCTACGCCGCGGAGATCGCCGGCGTGAGCCGCGCCTTCAAGGTCGGGGGCGCGCAGGCGGTGGCGGCGCTGGCCTATGGCACCGAGAGCGTGCCCGCGGTCGACAAGATCACCGGGCCCGGCAACGTCTTCGTCACCCTGGCCAAGCGCGCGGTCTTCGGCGTCGTCGACATCGACGGCCTGGCGGGGCCGAGCGAGATCCTGGTGGTCGCCGACGAGACCGCTAACGCGGCTCAGATCGTCGCCGACCTTGCCTCGCAGCTGGAGCACGACCCGATGGCGTGGGCGGTGCTCCTGACCAGCTCGGAGGTGCTGGCTCGCCGGGTCGCCGACGACCTCGGGGCCGACGAGCTGGCCAATCGTTTTGGCGCGGAGGCGGCCGAGCTCCACGCCGCCGCGGTGGTGGTGCCCGACCTGAAGGTGGCGGTGGCGATGGCCTCGGAGTTCGCCCCCGAGCACATGGAGCTGCTGGTGGCGAACCCGGACGCGCTGCTGCCGCTGGTCCGCGGCGCGGGCATGGTCTTCGTGGGCCCCAACGCCCCGGTGCCGATGGGGGACTACGTCGCCGGCAGCAACCACACCCTGCCCACCGGCGGCGCGGCGCGGTTCAGCTCGCCGCTGGGGGTCTACGACTTCTACCGCTGGACCGCGCTGGTACGCCTCGAGCCCGAGACCGCGGCGCGGATCGCCCCGGTCGGCATCGCCCTCTCGCGGATCGAGGGCCTGGTCGCGCACGAGCGATCGCTGGAGGTGCTGCTGGCGCGGCTTGGCGCTGACAGGGAGGGCAAGCTCTAGTCATGGCAACGACGCGGCGCACGACCACCACCCGGCGCGCCCGGGTGGCGCGCAAGACGCGCGAGACCCAGCTCACCTGCAAGCTGGCGCTGAGCGGACGCAAGCCGTCGGTGGTCGACACCGGGCTGCCCTTCCTCGACCACATGATCGAGCAGACCGCGCGCTACGCCGGCTTCGTCATCGACATGCGCGGGCGGGGCGACATCGAGGTCGACGACCACCACCTGACCGAGGACGCCGGCATCGTCTTCGGCCAGGCCCTGAGCGCGGCGCTCGGGACGCGGGAGGGGATCGTGCGCTTCGGCGCTGCCTACGCGCCCCTGGACGAGGCCCTGTCGCGCGTGGTCCTCGACCTCAGCAAGCGACCGCACTGCTACTTCGACGACGGCGGCAAGCTCGACGGCAAGGCCGGCACGTACGCCACCGAGAACATCCCCGAGTTCTTCAACGCCCTCGCCATCCATGCGGGCGCCACCATCCATGTCGACTACATCCGCGGCCGTGACCGGCACCACGTGGCGGAGTCGATGTTCAAGGCGCTTGGCCTGGCCCTGCGCGAGGCTGTCGCCATGGGTGGCTCCGGGGTGCCCTCGACCAAGGGCGTGCTGTGAGGATCGGCGTCGTCGACTACGGGGTCGGCAACCTCCGCAGCGTCCGCCGGGGCCTGGAGCACGCCGGCGTCGAGGTCGAGGTCACTGCCGACCAGGGCCGGCTGGCGTCCGCCGACGGCATCGTCCTCCCCGGGGTTGGCGCCTTCGCGCCGGCGCGTCAGAAGCTGCGCGAGTCGGGGCTGGACCAATTCCTGGTGAATCAGGCGGCCGCCGGCAAGCCGATCCTCGGTGTCTGCCTTGGGTACCAGCTGCTCTTCGAGGCCAGCTACGAGGACGGCTACACCGAGGGGCTCGGCCTGCTGCCGGGGCCGGTGCGGCTGCTGCGAGCCACGGCCGACCGCAAGGTGCCGCACATGGGCTGGAACCGCGTCCGCCAGCTCCTTCCCGACGGGCTCTTCGCCGGCATCCCTGACAACACCTACTTCTACTTCGTCCACAGCTACTACCCCGAGGTCAAGGGCGGCCCCGAGGTGCTCGGCGTGGCCGACTACGGCCGCACCCTGACCGCGGTGGCCCGGCGCGGGTCGGCCGCCGGCACCCAGTTCCACCCCGAGAAGTCGGGCGCGTGCGGCCTTCAGCTCTACGGCAACTTCGTGTTCCAATGCCAGGCCGCCTGACCCGGCTGCCCTGATGCTCTCCCGCCGCGTCATCCCCTGCCTCGACGTCACCGAGGGACGCGTCGTCAAGGGCACCCGCTTTCTTGACCTCCGCGACGCCGGCGACCCGGTCGAGCTGGCCGCTTTCTATGACCGCGAGGGGGCCGACGAGCTGGTCTTCCTCGACATCACGGCGTCCTCGGACGCCCGCGAGATCCTCCTCGACGTGGTCAAGGGCACCGCCGACCAGGTCTTCATCCCGCTGACCGTCGGGGGCGGCGTGCGCAGCACCGACGACATGGCGACGCTGCTGGAGTCGGGCGCCGACAAGACCGCCGTCAACACCGCGGCGCTGGCCCGGCCCGAGCTGATCGCCGAGGGCGCCCGCATCTTCGGGGCCCAGTGCATGGTACTGGCGATCGACGCCCGCCGTCGCCACCCGGACGACCCCGCGCAGGGTTGGACTGTGTACAGCCACGGTGGTCGCCAGGACACCTGCCGCGACGCCATCGAGTGGGCCCGGGAGGGCGTCGAGCGCGGCGCCGGCGAGATCCTGCTCACCAGCATGGACCGTGACGGCACCCGGGATGGGTATGACCTCGACCTCACCCGCGCCGTGGCCAAGGCGGTCAGTGTCCCGGTGATCGCGTCGGGCGGCGCCGGCGAGCCAGAGCACCTCCGCGCCGCCCTCGGCGAGGGCAACGCGGACGCGGCGCTGGCGGCCTCGATCTTCCACTTCGGTGAGTTCTCGATCGCCGGCACCAAGCGCTACCTCGCCGACCACGGCCTGCCGGTGCGGGTGTGAGGGCGGGCGCGGGATGACCATGTTCGAAGAGCCCGTCCTGCAACGGAAGGCGATCCGCACCGAGCGGCTCCGGCTCGAGCCGATGCGCGTGGAGTTCGCGGAGCAGTCGTTCGCGGTGATACGGGCGTCGCAGCCGGAGTTTTCGCGCTGGTTCGGGTGGGCGGGCGAGCCCACCCTGGAGAACACCGCGCGGAATGCGGCCGAAGGCGAAGCCCAGTGGGGTGAAGGCGCCGCCTATCACTTCGCCATCTTCCTGGGCGACCAGCTGGTCGGGAACATCGGCCTGCGCGGCAACCGCCAGTACCCGCGGGAGGGGAGCATGGGTTACTGGCTGGGGATGGCCTGGGGGGGCAACGGCTACACGTCCGAGGCGGCGCTTGCGGTCCGCGACCTCGGCCTCGACCGGCTTGCGCTGGCGCGGCTCGAGCTCGCCGTCGGGGTCGAGAACCTTGGCAGTCAGCGTGTCGCCGAGAAGATGGGAATGCGCCGGGAGGGCCTGATGCGCTCAGCGGCCTGGGCCGGCGGCGGCGCTCCCTACGACGCTTACATCTACGCCATGCTCGCCGCCGACCCGCGGCGCGACACCGGCGAGCGTTACGTCGATGAGCGCGCCACGCCGGCGATCACCGAACCCGATTTTTCCCGGGGCTTGGTCACCGCGGTGGTCGTCGAGGAGGGCGGCGGCGACGTCGTGATGGTGGCGCACATGAACGATGAGGCGTACCGTCTCACTCTCGACACCGGTCACGCCTGGTTCTGGAGCCGGTCTCGCGAGAGGCTCTGGGAGAAGGGGGAGACCTCCGGCGACTACCTCGACGTCCGCTCAGTCACGCTCGACTGCGACGGCGACGCGGTGCTGCTGCGCGTCTCCCCGCATGGACCCGCGTGTCACACCGGGGCCCGCACCTGCTTCCATAACCCTGTCAGGTAGGCCTGGGTTGGGGGCGCTGCTCACTCCGAACTGAGCTGTTTGCTTATCTCCCAATCGTGGCCAAACGGGTCGGTGGCGCGTCCTGTTCGCCAACCATGGGCCTCGGACACACGCGCCACTAACGTGGCTCCCGCCGCGATCGCCTGCTCGAACATGACCTTCTGAGCCGCGCTCACGGCCAGCCACGGGGCGATGTTGGGGGTCGGTGTGGAATTCAAGCGCCGCTCAGGCGGCGTTACTCTTGGGCGGCCGCTGCTGCCGGTAGTCGGCGGCCATCTCCGCGATCAGCTCGAAGTTCTCTCCGAACTTCTTGTTGCCTGAGGCCTTGCGGTTCTTGAGCACGATTGGGCCCAGGCTCTTCCAGTAGTTGTCGAACGCATAGGCGTCGAAGAACAGGTCGCGGCTGACCAGCTGGTGGATGGCCAGGGCGCCGATCTCCTCGAAGAGGTGCGCCAGCTTGAGGGCCTCGGCTTGTCTCACCTTGCCGACCTGCAGGTCCGCGAACGCGGTCGCCAGTGGCTCCTGGTGGACGATCTGCATGATCGACAGCAGGCTCTGGGCATCGGCCGGGGTGGCCTGGCCGAGGGACTGACTGAAACGATGGGGAGCCTGTGGCTCCGAAACGGCTTTACCCGCCATAGGGGTGCCTCCTTATTGTGAATAGCGGCCTGGCCCGCGCGACCACCTTAGACTCGTTACTTCTCAACATACGCCTATGGTCTGGAAGATGCAAGTTTATGCATAATATTTGTATACTGATGCGATGATGAGCGCCACTAAGACGTCGGCGGCGGTCATTGG
>CAAGKR010411458.1_pt1 | contig 14426 bp, 12 predicted proteins | sample 2556971 | NCBI WGS metagenome assembly CAAGKR01 (sample SAMEA5207829, study PRJEB30636) | soil metagenome | biome: forest; feature: boreal; material: soil | place: USA | collected 2011-09 | depth 1 m | reverse complement strand
GCGCGGCAGATGGAGGGCGCGACCGAGATCAAGTGCTCCGAATTCGGGGACGCGATCATCGCCCATATGTGAGCCTCTTCCCGGAACCCCCGCCGCGGTGGGCGGGGTGCGATTCATTTCCGGATGTACCTGAGCAGCCAGAGGAAAAGCAGCGCGCCTATGACGGCGAATATGAACTGCCCGATGAAGCCGTAGGCGACGATTCCAAGGAGCCGGAAGCAGAGTCCGCCCAGGAACGCGCCGACGATTCCGACGATGATGTTTCCAAGGACGCCGAAGCCGCTCCCCTTCGAAATGAGGCCGGCGCACCAGCCCGCAAGGCCGCCGATGACGAGGAAGACGATGAGATATGTGATTGTCATGGGGTTATTCGAATTTGGGAATGGCCATTCACTTTACGGCGGCCGGCTTCGGAAATTGCATCTTGCCAACGATGTCCACAAGGCGTTTACGCAGGATCTTGTCCTCCTCGTCCACCGTCTTCTTGTAGGATGAGCCCTCGGTCACCCGCTCGGCGAGCTCGGTGCTCACGACGAAGACAAACCCATTCTTGACGAAAACCACGTTGCCCCGCTTTGCCACGGGCGGCTTGCCGGGCGTTCCAAACCCAAGCTCATCCGCGAACATGGATCCGCCGGGAAGCAGAATGTAGGAGAAGAGCGCCCCGTCCATGAAGTCGGCCGAAAATCCCGCGCTCTCAATCTGGGCCTCGGGGCAATAGCGCTTGAAGTCGGCCATGACGAAGCTGCCGAAGAAGTAGATCAGGTAGTCCTTGATCCCGCGCGTTGACAGCTCCCAGCGCTGCGTGGCGTCCTGCGTGAACGCACCGACGCTGATCTGGATCCCGAAGCTGTCCTGAAACATGACCACGTGTTCGGTGTCGCGGATCTTGCCTCCGAGTTCCGGCAGCACGGGCACCGCGATCCTGAATGCGTTCGTCGGGGACGAGTAGAAGCCGGACTCCAAGGTGCCGGCGAGCGCGGGCGCCGTTTCCTGGGACCGGCCCGTTGCCGCCGCAGCTAGGAATAGAACGGAGAGGACTCGAAGCATATTCGGATTGGGACAGGATGTCAGGGTACGCCGGCGCTTTCAAGCCGGGCCCAGGGGCCCGGCCAGGAGCCGGATCCAAATCGCAACGGGTATAGCCTCGGCCCTCACACTGGTTAAGAATCCTGCGGACGTTAGAAGTTCCCTCCAGTCTTTTTCCAGGCCGGGCCTGCGGGCCCTGATGACCGCGCAAACCTGCTTGCGTCGCTGTTGGAAGCAACGGCGGATGAGTATCTTGTGTTCCAGCGGAAACACATGCGGCGCTGTCTTCCGCACAAGGTGAAGCAGCGTTGAGTCCACGTCCGGCCGCGGGTGAAAGCACGTGGAGCTCACCCGGTGGCCCGGGGCGGTGTCGTACGCGGCCTGCAGGAAGATCGATATCGCGCCAAAATTGCGGGTTCCCGGAACGGCGGCGTAGCGGTCGGCCGCCTCCCGCTGCAACATGAGCACCATCCGCGACGGGAGCGGACCCGAAAGGACGGCGTCCATCCAGGGTGTCGAAATTGCGTAGGGAAGGTTGGCGACGACCTTGGATCCGGCCGCCCGTTCGACGGGGAGCCCGGCGAGAGGAAGCTCGACCGCGTCTCCCTCAACCAGGTGGAGCGTCCCCGGAAAACGCGGCGCAAGGCTCTCGGCGAGATGCGCGTGGAGCGTCCTGTCTCTCTCGACGGCCCAGACCTCGGCGCCCGCCTCGAGGAGTGCGCCCGTAAGCGTTCCGAGGCCCGGGCCTATCTCCACCACGGCGTCGCCCGCCGAAATTCGGGCGAGCTCGAGCGACTTGCGTACGATGTTGCCGTCCACGAGGAAATTCTGCCCCAGGAACCGCTTGGGCGCGTGTCCCAGCCGCGCGAGGAGGTCGCGCGTCTCGGTGGGTGTCAGGGCCATCGCTTAGCCGCCGCGCAGCTGCGCGGCGGCCGGGCATGCTCCCGCCTGGGAGCAGCCTCCCCGAGGCCTGATTCCTGGATCCCGGTCAGTCCGTCTGGCATCCCCATCACGAAGCATACCCCGAGCGCGAAAACCAGACCAGAATCCCTTCCTTGTCACGGCCAGCCAAAAGGGCCCATCCTCTTTCCGATGAGCGCAATCGACGATTTGCGTCAAACCATAGCGCGCCTGCGTGGGCGCGGCGGCTGCCCGTGGGACCAGGAGCAGACGCACCAGAGCCTCACCCGGTGCCTCATCGACGAATGCAGCGAGCTGCTCGACACGATCGACCGGCTCGACCTGCCGCACATGCGCGAGGAGCTTGGCGACGTTCTCATCCAGGTGATCTTCCATTCCCAGCTTGCGGAGGAGGCGGGGCATTTCGACCTCGAGGAGGTCGCCCGCGAGGTGAATGAGAAGCTGATCCGGCGCCATCCGCATGTCTTCGGCGGCGGGAAACTCGAGACGTCGGAGCAGGTCCTGACCCAGTGGGAGCAGATAAAGGCCGTTGAGAAGCGGGAGCGGGGGGCCTCGGAGGCGCCCGTCTTCAAGGACCTTCCCCCGCGCCTCCCCGCGCTCATGTATGCCGAGGCGGTCTGGAAGCAGATTGGCAAGAAAGGGCTCGTGGCGGAGTCTGGAGTCGACCCGGGGAGGGTGGCGCGCCTCGCGTCCGAGCTCGACGCGGACGCGCTCGGGAGGATGCTATTTGAAATAGCGGCCGCAGCGCAGTCCCGCGACCTGGACCCCGAGGGTTCCCTTAGGCGGCATGCGGATGGGCTGATGCGCCATGTCGAGCGACGCGTCCCAAAAGCCGCAGCCACCGCCTGAGGCCGTCATCGCCTCGTGGTGGACGCCGTTCGGCGAGCACCTGGCCCATGAGCGCAGGTGCTCCCCGTACACGGTGCGCAACTACCGCGCGGCGTTCGAGGATTTCTACCGGTGGCTCGTCTCCGCCGGTCTATGGAGCAGGGGAATCGAAGCGCTTGGAACCCGCGAGGTTCGCGATTTCGTGATCGAGGCGCAACGCCGCTACGGGCGCCGCACGCTCCACAACCACGTCTCCGGGCTCCGGGCGCTTTGCAGGTTCTGGATGACAAAGGGGCGCCTGAAGCGAAACCCGTTCTCCGGCATCCCGCTGCCAAAGCTCGAGAGGCGGCTTCCCCAGTTCCTCACGGAGGATCAGGCGAGGGCGCTCCTATCCAGCCCGCAGCGGCTGCTCGAGAGCGGGGGCTGCGACCCGTTCACGGCCTGGCGGGACAGGCTGGCGATGGAGCTGCTCTATGGGGCCGGCCTACGCGTCAGCGAGCTGGTCGGCCTCAACCACGGGTCGGTCGAGATAGGCGACGGGGTCGCGCGCGTGACGGGAAAGGGGCGGAAGCAGCGCGTCTGCCCCCTCGGCAGGGTGGCGTGCGCCGTCCTTGAGAAGTTCAGGGATGATTTCACGCCGGGGGCCGGCCCCTCGGACCCCGTGCTGTGCAATGCATCCGGCAGCCGGATGACGGTCCGCGCCATCCAGCTCATGCTGAAGCGTCACCTCGCCCTGGCCGGCCTCCCGCTTGACCTCACGCCGCACAAGCTGCGGCACTCGTTTGCGACCCACCTCCTCAACGCAGGTGCCGACCTCCGGATCGTTCAGGAGCTCCTGGGGCATGCGCAGCTCGTGACGACGCAGGTCTACACCCACGTGAGCATCGCGCGCCTCAAGGAGGTCTACGACAGGGCCCACCCGAGGGCCTGACGGCCCGGGCCGCCGGTCAAAGGCTGAGCCTGCGTGTCGCCCCGTTGCCCGCCGAGTCGTACAGGGTCACCTCGACGGAGGTCGCCCCGGACAGGCGCTCGAGCGGGAGCTCGATCGAGAAGGTTTCCTCCCTGCCGTCGAGGATCCCGTCCACCGGCTGCTCCACGCTCTCCCGCACGCCGTTGTTGAAATCAAACTCGGCGCTGTCGAGGAGCGAGAGCGCATCGCGGCCGCGCACGGTCACCACGACCTTGCCGGCCTCGCGCCGCACGGACGCATCCTCGATCACGGGAGGCGTGTGGTCCACGACGAGGTCGTCCGTCTCGAACGTGACGGACAGGCGCTCAGCAACGGGCCGCGGGGCCGTTTCCCTGGCCACCAGGCGCGTGAACCACGTCCCCTCCTGGAGATGGAGGGTGTCGAACTGGACATAGGATTCCGCGCTGTCCACTGCAATGTCGGTCCACGCGGTGTCCCCGTCGCGACGTATTGAATATGTGTATACGAGGTTGTCGCCGTCGGGATCGTTCACGGTCCAGAAGGCGACACGCGTGCCGGGCGACGCGATGATCTGGCTCCCGAGGAACCCGGACCTGTGGTGCTCGCCCTCGCGCTCGGTCGACTGTATGAGCTGGCCCACTGTCGTGACCACCGGCGAAGGCATCTCCGGCGGCACCACGATCGCGTAATTTGGCGACAGCAACCGGAAGTCGGCGAGCTGCGGGCGGTGGTTCTGCGCGAGGTAGTAGATCGAGGCCCTGTCGAGCTCGAGAGCCGGGCTGGAAGAGGCCGGCAGCGAGAGCTTCAGCTCAACATAGCGCCCGTTCGGGGCGTCGGCCCTCCAGCCGTCGGCGTTCGCCATGGCGATCCACGGGCTCCATCCGTCCGTCTCGTTCGAGGCATTCGTCGTGCGGATGGAGATCGAGAGCTGCGACGGGTCGACATCGCGCAGCCGGTTGAACCTGAGCGCGCCCAGTCGCGCCTGGTTGCCCAGGTCCACCCGCTTCGTCTCGGCCGTTCGCGGTGTCGCTGCGTTGAAATCAAGCAGCGCGAACCCGGGCGCGTTGTTGCGAATCGCGAAGAACCTGCCCGGGGAGCCTGGAACGGGCTCCAGCGCATTCACCTGCGAGGAGGCGCTGCCCGGAAACGTCAGCGAGAGCCTCTTCACGAGGTCAAATCCCGACATTTCGCCCTGCTCCCCTCCCGAAATGACAAGAAGGTCGCCGAGACGGCACACGCGGTAGAATGCGACCCCGGAGCGCGAAACCAGCATCTCGGGAAAGCCGTCGGCGGAAAAAAGCTGGATCGAGCTTCGTCCGGGGAAGCGCTCGGCCTGGATCGGTGCGTTCAGGATCTCGGCCGAGCCATCGGCCGGCTTGGCACCCAAGGCGTTTGGCAGGGGTGTCGGCCCGGGACCCGGGTTGGGGGCGGGCAAGCCTCCCATCGCGCCGACCGCGGCCTCAGCGGAGCCGGCGGTCTGCACGCTCGCGACGACGGGATGGATCTCGCCGCCCGAGTAGACGATCGCGGCGAAATATCCGCCCTTTGGGTCGGGAAGGAGGTCGGTCACCTCGGCGTCGTGATTCTCCTGGGCGATGAACGGGGAACCGCCGTCTGATCCGAACAGGTAGATGTTGCCCTTGGGAGCGGAACCCGCGGCGACGCGGCCGTCGGCAAGCAGGGCGATGCGGCGCACGTTCCTGTCGCTGACCTCCCCAAACAGGGCGACGCCCCTTGCCGCGAGGGCCTTGGCGTCCGTGACGCGGCCCTCCGACACGCCGGCCGCCGCGAACTTGGCGACGTCGATCCTGTAGATGCGACCGGGATTGCCGGTTGCCGCGAGCGCCGACTTGCCGCCGTCCAGGAGGACAATGTCGAAGATCGAATCGACAGGCAGGCCCGTCCTGGCGGCGACCTTCCCGCCGCGCAGCAGATAGAGCCCGCCGCTTGGGGATGTGCCGGCGAGGATGGCGCCATCGGAAAGCGACTTCAGCGCGTAAACCTGGGGGTCGCCGATCTTCAGGAGTTCCCTCGCCGAGAAAGTTCCCGCGGCCAGGTCCGCGGAAACCTCCACTATCTGGCCTCCCGGGCCCCCTCCCACGAGCCACTTTCCGCCTGGAGCGGGCTCGAGGCACCAGAGCAGCTCGCTGGGTGCGCGACCCTTGAGATCGGTGAGGACGGGCCCCCCGACGAGTCGGCCGTCGGAGCGCGTCGCCAGGCCGTGCAGCTCGCGGCTTGCCACGTCGCGGTAGAAGTCTATCTCAGCCTTCTTTGACAGCGGGTCGGCCCGGAGGCTGCACGCCCCCGCCAGGACCAGGACGATCGCAATTCGGTGCGTACGGAGATGCTTCTGGATGTGCATGGCTGGGGGCTTCGGCGACCGGTCATTCGATGACGCGCACCGTCCGGTGAAAACTCGTGAAGGATACCTTGCCGGGGAGCACATGGGTCTCCCAAAGGGGGACGAGCGCGTCCCGCCTCTGGAAACGGGCCGAGTCCGCCGCCGCGGCGATCCGCTCGATCGAGGCCGGAGCGTCGGGCGTCGAGACCGCCTGGTCGAAGAAAAGGGCGGACTTCTCCACGACGGCGATGCAGAGGCCGTCCTCCAGTCGCGTCTCACGCATCGCGTCGATGTAGGCGCCGAAGCTGCGAAGCTGGCCCTGGCGGAACATGTGGCCGTGGCCCGTGATTTCGTCCAGCACGCGGCCCGGCGCGACGATCACCTCGAGCGTCCTTCCGGCCCATGACGGGTCGATGGGGATGTCGATCGTGCAGCTGTCCGCGGCGCCCTGGTAATTGCGCCAGCCAAGCGTGGCCTGGAGCGTCTCGCCCGCGCGCACGACGGCCCGAGACACCTGGAACTGCTCGACGGTGACCGACGGGTTGGAGTCGAGCCGCTCCACGCGGAATTCGACCGTCCTTGGGAGGGCCTTCTCAAACGGGTTCTGCAGCGCGGCCGAGAGTCCCATCAGGAACTCGAACATGCCGGCCGAGAAACCCTGCTGGCCGGCATAGACGGATTCCCTCGAGATCTGCTGGGTCGGGGAAAACGTCACCGTGCTGACGATGCGGAAGCCCTCGCCCGGCTCGCCGTCATTCGAGCCGAAGACGGCCTCGACTATGCCGGTGAGCATGACAAAGGGCGCGATGCGCTTGTCGCGCACCACCTGGAAATGGATGGTCCTAGGCGCGGCGCCTCGACCGGCGACGACACTGACGTCGGTCATCTCGGGCCCCGCGCCCAGGAGGCCGGAGACGGCGGACAAGCGGTCCTCGCTGATGCACCCGATCACGGGCCCGACGTTCGCCACCTTGACCGACTCGAGGCTGGACGGAAGGATCGCGACCACCTCGGCCGAGCACATGGGGAGCTGGACGTCCCCGAACCCGAGCATGGGATGGCCGAATGCGACGACACGATTGCCGTCGACTCGGGACACCGTGCCCGTGCCCGCGAGCGAGATGTCGCCTGTCGAAAGCGCGACGGAAACCGCGTCGCCGGGCTGGAGCGCCGGGGGAGCCGCGGCGGCCCCCGCCGGCGCGCCGGCGTCCTGCAGGCCCTGGCTGCTTCCGCCCATGGCGACAACCTCGATTCCGAGCGTCGCGAACTGGGGGGCCATGATCGCGGCGGCCCTGGGGGAGACGCCGCCGAGGGCGAACACGGGGTTCATCGCCCTGAATGCCGAGCCCGAGTCGCGTGCGGAGCCCGGCGGGGCCGCAAGTTCCGGCTCCGCGGGTTCCTGGGCCGCGTCCGGGGCCTGGCCGCCCACGCGGTCCGCGACCTCCGCCATGTCCGCAGCCGGGGTGAAGCCGGCAAAGCGGACGGTCTCGAAACGCTGGATCTGGTAGCTCAGCGCCCCTGCGAACCGGCCGTCTATGTATAGGGGGCTCCCGCTCATGCCCGCGACGGCGCCCATGTTCTGGACTCGCGGGTCCGTGAGCTTGCAGAGTATGATCGACTTGCCGGGACCAAGGGCGTTCTGGATTATCCCGGTCACCTCAACGGCAAACGCCTCCGGCTTGGTGCCCTGGAATACCGTCCATACCTCCCCGCGCTGCCCGGCCTTTATCTCGGCCAGCGGGATCATGTCTCCCCGGACGGGCTGGGCGTCCAGACGGCACACGGCGGACGCCAGAAGGCAGTAAATCAGGAGCGGGCGTAACATCTAAAGAGTTTCAAGCCTATGTGTTCCGCGCGGATTTTGCGAGTTTTCAAAGGCTGCGTATGACCGATTCCATCACCTCGCACGCCTGGTCTATCGCCGCGCCCTCGTGCGCCGTGCTTATGAACGCCGTCTCATATGCGCTGGGAGGCAGATAGACCCCCGCATCGAGGCAGCCGTGGAAAAACCGCGCATAGAGGCGCGCGTCGCCCTTCAGCGCGCTCGCATAGTCGGTCACGGGAGCGGGGGCGAAAAAAATGCAGAACATCGATCCCGTCTGGGGCACCTGGGAGTCCAGCCCCTTGGCGCGGCACGCGCCGGCGAGCGCATCGCGCACCCGGCGCCCCAGGGCGTCGAGCCGCGGATAGGGAAGGGTCTCCCCGAGGAGCTCCAATGCGGCGATTCCCGCCGCCATCGCCAGTGGGTTCCCGCTTAGGGTGCCCGCCTGATAGACGGGCCCGAGGGGCGCGATCATGTCCATGATGTCGTCCCGGCCGCCGAAGGCCCCCACCGGCAGGCCGCCGCCGATGATCTTCCCAAGGGCGGTCAGGTCCGGGACAACTGCCTCGATCTCCTGGACACCTCCCCTGGCCAGGCGAAAACCGGTCATCACCTCGTCAAAGATCAGGAGGGCGCCGTTGCGCGTGCAGGATTCCCGCAGGTGCGCCAGGAATCCGGGTGCCGGCAGTATCAGCCCGACATTGGCAGGGTAGGGCTCGACGATCACCGCGGCGATCCCGCCGGCGTTTGCCGCGAAAGCGGCGTCAACGGCGGCGGCGTCGTTGAAGGCGATGACGACGGTTTCCCGGGCAAAGGCCTCCGGTATTCCCGCACTGTCCGGATGGCCGTATGTCAGCGCACCCGACCCTGCCTTGACGAGGACCGAGTCCGAATGCCCGTGGTAGCAGCCGGAGAACTTGATGATCTTGTCGCGCCCAGTGAATCCGCGGGCGAGGCGGATGGCCGACATTGTCGCCTCGGTCCCGCTGTTGCACATGCGAACCTTCCCGATCGAGGGCACAAAATCGTGGATGAGCTCCGCCATGCGCACCTCGTACGGGTTCGGCGTCCCGAAGCTCGTGCCGCACTCAAGCGCGTCCGCTATCGCCTTCCTGATGCGAGGGTGGTTGTGGCCGTGGATCGCCGGCCCCCATGTGCACACGAAGTCTATCAGCTCCCGCCCCTCGGCGGTGACGAGCGTCGCGCCCCGCGCAGACCTGACGAAAAAGGGGGAGCCCCCGACGGCCCGAAACGCGCGCACGGGCGAGTTCACCCCGCCGGGGATCCTCTTGATGGCCCGCGCGAACAATTCGTCGGAGGCGCTCATTCAGCTCACGTATTTTTGCACGATCGGGATGCGGCGCCCGACTCCGAACGCGAGCGGGGTGATCTTCAGCCCCGGTGCGGCCTGCTTCCGCTTGTACTCGTTCAGGTCGACCTTTCGCACAACATCGCTGACAATGGCCTCCGAGAATCCCTGCGCCACGAGGTCGCGCCGGGAAAGTCCCTCCTCGACGTAGCCCTTGAGCACGGCGTCCAGCACGTCATAGGGGGGCAGGCTGTCCTGGTCCGTCTGATTTGGGCGCAGCTCGGCGCTCGGGAGCTTGTCGATGCTCGACTGCGGAATCGGCGGCACGCGGCCCGCGCGCCTCGCGTCCGCATTGATCCAGTTTGCGAGCGCGTAGACCTGGGTCTTGAAGACGTCGGAAATCACGGCGAGGCCGCCGCACATGTCGCCGTAGAGGGTGCAGTATCCGACGGCCATCTCGCTCTTGTTGCCGGTCGTGAGGAGCAGGGCGCCGAACTTGTTCGAGATCGCCATCATCAAGACGCCGCGCACCCGTGCCTGGATGTTCTCCTCGGTGACGTCGCGCGCCCTGCCGGCGAAGATCGGCGCGAGCGCCGCCTCGCTGGACGCAACGATCTCCGCTATTGCGATCGTCTCGAAGCGGATGCCGAGGCTCCTCGCGAGCGCCTGCGCGTCGTCCCGCGAATGCTGGGACGATATCTGCGACGGCAGGGAGACCCCTATCACGTTCTCCGGGCCGAAGGCCGCGGCGGCAATCGCGCCGACCACTGCGGAATCGATCCCGCCCGAGAGCGCGACGAGGCCGGTGCGGAACCCGCACTTGTGCGCATAATCCCTGAGCCCGAGCGTCAGGGCTGCGTGGATGTCCGCCATCTCGGGCTGCTCGAACGTCGGAGCCAGCCCGGATGAGGCATGCGCCGGGGCCGGCCCGGTCTCCGCGACCGTCAGCTCCTCGGCGAACGCCGCCATTCCCGTAAGGACCCGGCCGCCGGAATCGCTCACGAGCGAGCGGCCGTCGAATATTAGCTCGTCGTTGCCGCCGACCGCGTTCACGTAGGCCACCGGACAGCCGAGGGCGCGCGCGGCGTCCGTGACCAGGGTCTGCCTGACACCGCCCTTGCCGTAGTCCCACGGGCTGGCGGAGAGGTTGACCATGAGGTCGCACTTCATGGAGGCCAGCTGCCGCACGGGATCGAGGCCGCCGTAAAGGCGGCGCGTGCTGATCATCGGGTGCGTCCAGATGTCCTCGCAGATCGTGATGCCGATTCGAACACCGTCATGGACGACGACCGTGGGCTGGGCGGCGGGCTCAAAGTACCGGTCCTCGTCAAACACGTCGTAAGTCGGAAGCAGGCACTTGCGTGCGACCAACGCGACCTTTCCGCGCTGGCAGAATGCGGCCGCATTGTAGAACGGGCGACCGGACCCTCCCGCGTTCGCCTCAACGGTGCCCACGAGCGCCGGCACGTCGCCAACGGCCGCGGCCACGGCCCTGAGCGAGTCCTCGACGTCCGGCACAAAGTGGCGCTTGAAAAGCAGGTCGCGCGGGGGATAGCCGCAGACGGCGAGCTCGGGGAACACGACAAGCTGGGCCCCGCGCCCCACGAGCGCGGCGTAGGCGTCGAGGATGCGCCGGCGGTTGCCGGCGAGGTCACCGACGGTTGTGTTGATCTGTGCAAGCCCGAGGCGCATGCGTATAGGTGTAAGGGATCACAATGGACGCCAATGGGTTTGCTTTCAACATATTCGACGGCCTGATAGGGATCCCCGCTGTGCCAGAATCCAGCCGCCTTATCCTAGCATCGGCCTCGCCCCGCCGGCGCGAGCTGCTCGCCCAGCTCGGAATACCGTTCGAAGTCGTTGTCGCCGACGTGACTGAGCATGAGGATCCGGCGACCGATCCGCGGGTCATGGTCGCACACAACGCGGCGCTCAAGGCCGACTGGGTTGCGCAGCGACATCCGGATGCCATTGTCCTGGGCGCGGATACGACTGTATTCCTGGACGGTAGGGCCATCAACAAGCCGCGCGACCTGGAGGAGGCCCGCTCGATGCTGCGGCGCCTCTCTGGGCGCGAGCACACGGTCTACACAGGCATCGCGGTCCGGCGCCGGTCGACGGGGCTGAAAATCGACGACGGGGTCTCGAGCGTGGTCGAGTTCAAACCCTTCGGGGACGCCGTGATCGAGGACTACGTCCGTCTCGTCAACACCCTCGACAAGGCGGGGGCCTATTCCATCCAGGACCAGACCGAGATGATCGTTGCGGGGTACCGCGGCTCCTTTTCGAACATCATGGGGCTTCCGATGGAGGCGACGAAACAAATTTTGACGGCGGGCGTCCTACAGGGCTAAGTTCTTGAGCTTCACGATACACGCCGCGACCGACCGATGACCCATACGCTAACCGCAACCTCCCCGGCCGCTGCAATTAAGCGGTATGCGGCGCGCACCCTTGCTGATCCGGACTCTCGTTCCGTGCTGATCGGCATCGCGGCGGTCCTGCTGGTCCACCTCCTGCTCTTCGCGACCGTCCCATACGCCCTGCGCGGCGATCCCATCCGCGCGTCGATCCGAAAGCAGGCCGCGCCGAAGCAATTCAGCATCGAGATCGCGCCCGACGTGTTCAAGGCGCCGCCCAAGCCGCCCCCGCCGAACAAGTATGTCGAGGCGAACCCCAATGCGCCGGACAACGTCCCCGACAAGACGACCAATTTCAGCTCCCAGAACCAGCAGCTTGCCCAGGAAAAGCCGCAGGCCGACCAGCACAACGACAAGCCCAAGACCGACGGGAAAAAGGACTTCCAATCCAACCAGGTCGTGAGCGGCCAGCTGAGCAAGCCCCAGGACCCCGTGCCGATCTCACCCGATGCGGCCAAGCCCGCGAAGACGGAGATGGCGGCGAAGCAGCAGCAGAATCCGCTCTCGGGGTTCGAGAAGCTCAAGGACGGCGAGGACGGATTTGGCAGCAATATCGGCAAGGTCCAGGACAACGCGCGGCCGGCGCCCGATAAGGTCGACGGCGCGAATGACGCCCCGCTTGTTCAGAACGCGCAGAACACCGAGCCGGCGATCGATCCCAAGCACCCGCGCGCAAGGCCCGAGCTGCAGCAGCAGCACACCCGGCCGGCCATTTTCGAGGACAACCAGTTTGGAACGAGCAACATTGGCCCGATCGCCTACAACGCCAAGTGGAGCAGCTACGGCGCCTACCTCCACAAGATGATGGAGGCCATTCAGATCCAGTGGGAGCGCATCCTGATCGAGAGCCGGACCGAGCCGCCGTCGGGCAGCTATGTCACCGTCAAGTTCACGTTGGATTCCAAGGGAAAGATCACGGAAATCCTCGACGTCGAGTCCACCTCAAGCGAGCAGGGCAAGGCCAGCTGCGTGAGCGCGATCACCAACACGGCGCCGTACGGCGACTGGTCCGACGACATGATCGCCATCCTTGGGAACTCGCAGGAGCTGACGTTCAGGTTCTATTACGAGTGAGCGCGCCGGCCGAAGGCTTCTGGGCGGACGTCCCGTTCGGTCCCGGTGTCGTGCGGCTTGTCTGCGATGCCAACGGCCTTGCGGCCCTCGACAAGCCGGAGGGGATGCTCTCGCACCCCAACGGGCCGCGCGACGAGGCCCGCTCGCTGGTGCGGGCCCCCTATGACCGGGAGAACGAGTGCTTCGCGTGGCCGGGCCCGGGCGGGGAGACGCTCAGGCTCTGGCTCATCAACCGGCTGGATTCGGCGACGTCCGGGGTCATCCTCGCCGCGGCGGGCGAGGCGCTGGCGCGCGAGGTCCGGGCGCAGTTCAAGCGCAGGGGCGTCCGGAAGGCCTACCAGGCCCTTGTATTCGGAAAACCGAGACAAGGATCCGAGACATGGCGCGACGTTCTCGACGTGAAAAAGCAGGGCGGCCGGATTCGGACCGCGACCGGCGGAGGCAACCTGCCGGCGGAGAGCCGGATGACGCTCCTCCGGTCAAGTTCAGCCGGGTTGCGCGTGACGATGATCCGGCTTGAGCCGCACACGGGGCGGAGCCACCAGCTGCGCGTCCAGTGCGCCAAGCGGGGCCTTCCCATCGTCGGCGACCGGACGTACGGCGACTTTGCCGCGAACCGGGTATTCACGAAGGCGGGGGGCCCAAAGAGGATGTTCCTGCACTCCCTCGAGATCGGGTTCGACTACACGTTCGGGGGCGCCGGCCACTCCTTTTCGGCGGCGGCGCCCCTGCCTGCGGAGTTCGGGCCCTTTGGCTGAGTTCGGAATGGACGCGCAGGTCTGAGCTGGGCAGGATAGGCGGCCCGCAACCCGCCGCTTTCCTGACATGATCCTGCCCAAATCCAACCGACTGACGCCCGAGCAGGTCGCCGAGGTGACCGCGATCGTCGGCGAATTCGGGTGCCAGATCCAGCCCATCATCGGGGCAGTGAGGACCATCTATGCCATCGTCGGGGACGAGCGGGACGAGTTGATGATCAATCGGTTGGAGGGGCTGCCGTTTGTGGAGAGGATCGACCGGATCCAGTCTCCGTTCAAGCTCCTGGACCGGAGGTCGGACCTTGCGAGCCACCGCATCACGATAGGCGGGGTGACGCTGGGCGAGGAGCTGGCTGTCATTGCGGGGCAGTGTACGATCGATCCCAAGAACCCCAACTTCTTCCTGGAAACGGCGGCGGCCGTGAAGGAGGCGGGCGCCCAAATCCTTCGCGGGGGCGTCTGGAAGCCGCGCACCAATCCCTACGCTTTCCAGGGCGACGCGAAGTCGATCGACATCCTGATGGAGGCCTCCCGCGCCACGGGGCTCCCTGTCGACACCGAGGTGATGGACGAGAACCACGTCCGGCTCGCGCTCGACGCCGGCGTGCACATGCTTCAGGTCGGCGCCCGAAACGCGCTCAATTACTCGCTCCTTCGCGCGATCGGCCGCGCGGTCGCCAAGCGCGATACGGTGGTGCTGCTCAAGCGCAGCCTTCACATGGGATCCCTGAACGAGTTCATCTCGGCGGCGGAATACATCGCGGCATTCGGAAATCCCAACATCATCCTCTGCCCAAGGGGCACGGCACCGGCCCTCGACGGGTACCGCAACCACCCTGACGAGAGCATCACCCCGCTCCTCAAGGAGAAGACGTGGGCCCCCGTTGTCGTCGACCCGTCGCATTCGGTGGGCAAGGCGTCCTACGTGCCGGCCTGCGCCCTTGCCGCCGTCGCCTACGGAGCCGACGGGCTCTGCATCGAGGCCCACGTGAG
>CAAGKR010177305.1_pt1 | contig 14428 bp, 11 predicted proteins | sample 2556971 | NCBI WGS metagenome assembly CAAGKR01 (sample SAMEA5207829, study PRJEB30636) | soil metagenome | biome: forest; feature: boreal; material: soil | place: USA | collected 2011-09 | depth 1 m | reverse complement strand
TGGTCGCAGCAGGGGCAGGCCCAGCCGCGCTCGCAACGGATGCAGCCGGTGCGGCGGCGAGCGGTGCTGCGGGCTTATGCAGCGCAAACAGCAGCAACAGGATCATATTTATCGCGAGCAAAGCCCCAAGGACCAGGGTCCACAGCGGCAAGCGTCGGCGCGGGGAGCTCACGCGCACCTCGAGCAATGTGGGGCCGCTCTGACGTTGGCGCTCAGCTTCTGCCTTCTTGAGCGCATCCAGTATGAAGGACATCAGCCGCCTCGCATGCCGGCTGGCGAGCTCGGGGGCGCGAGCAGCGGTGAGTCGGGCGCAGCGATCGCGGCGTCCAGGGCGACCTGAGTTTCAATCCCGGCAACACCGTCGACGGACAGGCGGTTGGCGCGTTGAAACTGTTCGACCAGTCGCATGAGATTCTCATCATAGTCGTCGCCAGGGGCGGGGCTCGCGGCGCCGCGCCAATGATCAAGCTGCTCGCGTAGCCGGCGTACTTGCAGCCCGTGCATGCCAGCGCTGAGGTCATGGACACTGTTGGTTGCCGGGCGCCAGACCAGCACGAAATCACCGAACCAATATCGCGCCAGCTCAGCGATCGCAACGGACCCCATGTGCGTGCCGATCTGCACCTGTGCTGCCTCATCGCTCAGGCCTCGCAATACGACCTGGTACATCGAGCCGCTGTCATCGCTGAGCATCAGAATGGCCGGGCGATTGAGCAGGCGCAATTGCGCCAGGGAGCCGCGCTGCGCCAGGCATTGCAGGCCCTGGGTTTTCGCCTGCGTGCAGCCATCGATGCTGCTGGGCACGTAGCTGGCCTTCCACAGCGTCAGCAGCTGCAGGAAGGCGCTGTCGGTGTCGGTACTGTCGCGATAGGTGGCCAGCAGTTGCGCCAGATTCGCCGTGGATGGGTCAGTGTGCGCTGCCGGCATGCCGGCGGCCGGGTTGGCCGGATCCGGCGCAGCAGCCGGTGCGCTCGTTGCCGCCGCAGGCAGGTGCAGCGTGAATTGTGCCGGCGCATGGCGCCACAACAGCACTGCGCTGCCAGCCAGCACGGCCAATGCCAGGCAGGCCAGCAATGCCGGCATCCACCGTGACCCGGGTTCCTGGCCAAATACTTCGGCCGCGGCGCGGCGCACGAGACTCGCCGGGACCTCGTGCTGGTCCTGGGTGTAGGCGCCCAGCAGGGCCCGATCGCACAGCACGTTGATCAGGCGCGGGATGCCACCACTGGCCCGGTACACCGCGCGCAGCGCTGCACGCGTGAAGATGTCCGCGGTCGCACCGGCCACGCGCAGTCGGTGGCGCACATAGGCGTAGGTTTCATCGCGCGACAGCGCCTCAAGATGATAGCGGGCGGTGATGCGCTGCGCGATCTGGCGTAGATCCTCGCGTGCGAGCAGTTTGCGCAGCTCCGGCTGACCAATCAGGATGATCTGCAGCAGTTTGTGCGTCTCGGTCTCCAGGTTGGTCAGCAGCCGTACCTGCTCGAGCACGTCGGGCGCGAGATTCTGTGCCTCATCGACGATCAGCACCACGCGCTGGCCGTGGGCGTGCGCATTGAGCAGGTAGCGGTTGAGCAGGTCCACGAGCGCCTTGGTCTGCGTGTCGGAGCTGTCGTCGGCGGCCAGCCCGAGCTCCTCGCACAGCGCTTGCAAAAACTCGCTGGCAGACAGGCGCGGGTTGAGGATCAGCGCGATCTCCGCGTTCTTCGGCGCGCGCGCCAGCAGTGAGCGAATCGTCGTGGTCTTGCCGGTACCGACCTCGCCGGTCAGCTGGATGAAGCCGCCGGCTTCGTTGATGCCATAGACCAGGTGCGCGAGCGCGTCGGCGTGGCGCGCGCTCAAATACAGATAGCGCGGATCGGGGGTGATCGCGAACGGCATCTCCGTCAGTCCGAAGAACTGCAGATACATTCGGTGGCGTTACCTCCTCATGCCGCGATCAGTTATGCATCGATGATTCGTCGCGAGCATTGTGCGCCAGGCCCAGCTCCTCGGGCGCGAAATCATCCACATCGATGATCGCCATCACGCGTCGGTCATAGTCGGCCATGAACTGCGCTTCCTGCTCGCTCAGAATGCCCAGCGCGCGCCCCTGCTCGATCTGAGCGGGCAGGTCCAGCGCGCTCACGCGGCCGGTCTTCTGCCCCTCGACGCGCAACTTCTTCTCGAGTGGCTCGGCCACGGGGGCCATCTCCAGCACCGTTTGCAGGGCTGCAAGCGGATTGCCGGGCTCTGCAGCGCGATAGAGCAGACGGCTCAGGTACGAACGGGTCTGACTATCGGCGAGCACGAGCTCGGCCACGGCACGACCCAGGCCATCGGCCGGAGCAAAATAAGTCAGACCGCGCGGGAACATCAGCAGGCGTGCCAGCGAGGCGATCGGGCGGTTCGGAAAATTGCGCAGCACGCTGTGCAATTGCTCCTGCGCCCGATACAGCAGTTCGCGGCAGGCCCATTCGACCACCGGCAGCTCCTCCGCCGGCCGGCCGCGGTTGGCGTGGTGCTTGAGCACCATCGAAGACAGATACATCGCCGAGAGCACATCGCCGAGCCGCGCGGATATGGTCTCTTTCTTCTTCAGGTAGCCGCCGAGTGTCAGCATGGCGACGTCGGTCAAAAAAGCGAACGAGGCGCTGAAGCGCTCGATGTGTTGATAATAGCGCCGGGTCGGGCCGGTCTCGGGCACGCGCTGGAAGCGCGCGAAAGTCAGCGCCATGATCAGCGAGCGCACCGCGTTGGAGATTGCAAAGCCCATGTGCGCGAACAGTGCGCGATCGAATTCGCGCAGGCCGCGGCGCCGATCGTCGTCGCGCGCGGCAGTCATCTCGCGCAACACGAACGGATGGCAGCGGATCGCCCCCTGGCCGAATATGATCAGGTTGCGTGTCAGGATGTTCGCGCCCTCGACCGTGATCGCAATCGGAATCGACTGGTAGCCTCGGCCCAGATAGTTGTTGGGCCCGAGCATGATGGCCTTGCCGCCGTGCACATCCATGGCATCGTTGGCGACGCGCCGACCCATCTCGGTCAGGTGGTATTTGAGAATCGCGGCCGGCACCGCCGGCTTCTCGCCGGCATCGATCGCTGCCGTCGTCACGCTGCGCGCCGCGTCCATAATGTAGGTGAGGCCCACCATGCGCGCAATCACCTGCTCGACGCCCTCGAAGCGTCCCACGGGCGTGTTGAACTGGCGCCGGATGCGCGCATAGGCGCCAGTCGCGACCGTTGCAGCCAGCGCGCCGCCGGTTGCATTCGCGGGCAGGGAGATGCCGCGGCCAACCGAGAGCTGCTCGACCAGCATGCGCCAGCCCAGTCCCGCCATCTTGAGCCCGCCGATGATGCAATCCAGCGGCACGAACACATCGCGGCCACGCAATGGACCGTTCTGAAAAGGGATGTTGAGCGGCAGGTGCCGACGGCCGATTTCGATGCCCGCGGTGTCGCGCGGAATCAGCGCACAGGTGATGCCCAGATCGACCTGCTCGCCGAGCAGGTGCTCGGGATCGAACATGCGAAAGGCCAGCCCGATGACCGTGGCGATGGGCGCCAGCGTGATATAGCGCTTGGAGAAGTTGAGTTTCAGCCCGAGGACCTCGCGGCCCTCCCAGCTGCCGCGGCACACGATGCCCGTATCCGGGATGGCCGCGGCGTCCGAGCCGACGCGCGGTCCGGTGAGCGCAAAGCATGGGATCTCCAGTCCCTGCGCGAGCCGCGGCAGGTAATGGTCCTTTTGCGCCTCGGTGCCATAGTGCAGCAGCAGCTCGGCTGGCCCGAGCGAATTAGGCACGGCCACCGTCGAGGCGCAGGTGATGCTGCGCGCCGCGATTTTCACCAGTACCGAGGAATGCGCGTAGGTCGAGAATTGCAGGCCGCCATATTGACGAGGAATGATCATCGCAAAGAAGCGCTGCGCCTTGAGGTAATCCCAGACCGCCGGCGGCAGATCGCCGCGCCGGTGCGTGATATCGAAATCATCGAGCATGCGGCACAAGGTCTCGCAGGGCCCATCGATGAAGGCCTCCTCCTCGGCCGACAGCCGCGGCGGCGGTGCGGCACTCAAGCGCCGCCAGTCCGGATTTCCGCTGAACAGTTCCCCATCCCACCATACGGTGCCGGCCTCGAGCGCATCGCGCTCGGTTGGCGACATCGACGGCAACAGCCGCCGATAGGTTTTCATGAACGGTCCGCTGAGCAGGGCGATGCGCAACGGCGGCACATTCAGCAGCCAGAAAGCCAGCAACAGCAGCCAGAGCAGGCCCTGCCAGAGCTCTGCGGGGCTGCCCAACGCGCTGTAGGCCAGCAGCAATACCGTGAAGGCGAGCGTGAAGGACAACAACGGCAAGCGCCTATAGGCGAGATACAGCACCGCGGCGACGAACAGCACCGTGATGGTCGCGCCGATCATGGATCGAGCAGCGCCTTCACATTGTCGCGTTCGGAGAGCAACTCGGCTGCGCTCGAGTCCATGCGCGCGCGGCTGAATTCATCGATCGACAGCCCCGGCACGATTCGATAGTCGCCGTCGCGGCAGGTCACGGGATAGGAATAGATGACGCCCTCCTCGATGCCATAGCTGCCGTCGGCAGGGACCGCCATGCTGGTCCAGTCAGCGTCCGGGGTGCCGAGCATCCAGGTGCGCACGTGATCGATCGCAGCCGATGCGGCCGAAGCCGCCGAGGAGGAGCCGCGCGCCTTGATGACCGCCGCGCCGCGCTGCTGCACCGTAGGGATAAAATATTTCTCGAGCCAATCGCGCTCGACCAGGCCCGGGGCGGCCTTGCCGCGCACGAGCGTGTGACTGATGTCCGGGTACTGCGTCGTGGAATGATTGCCCCAGATGCTCATGCGCTTGATGTCATTCACATGCGTGCCGGTCTTGTCGGCCAATTGCCACAGCGCGCGGTTGTGATCCAGACGGGTCATCGCCGTGAAGCATCTGCGGCTCAGATCCGGGGCATTGCGGCTTGCGATCAGCGCGTTGGTGTTGGCCGGATTGCCGACCACGAGCACATGCACGCTGCGATCGGCATGATCATTGAGTGCCTTGCCCTGGGCGGCGAAGATCTGCGCATTCGCCAGCAGCAGATCGCGCCGCTCCATGCCCGGTCCACGCGGTCGCGCACCCACCAATAGCGCGACGTGACAGTCACGCAGGGCGAGCGCGGCCTCATCGGTCGCCAACGCGCTGTTGAGCGTCGGAAACGCGCAGTCGTTGAGCTCCATGAGTACCCCGCCGAGCGCCGGCAGTGCGGCCGTGATCTCGAGCAATTTGAGATTGATCGGTTGCTCGGCGCCGAGCATCGCGCCTGAAGCCACACGAAAGGCCAACGCATAACCGATCTGGCCAGCCGCACCGGTGATGGCGACATTCAGAGGCTGTTTCATGCACGGACTCCCGACGGTAAAAGCCAGCGTCGATTCCAACACGAGCCGCCACTGCAACGCCAGCGCTGACGATCCGGCGCGGGGCTGCTAGCATCAGGACCAATGGAACCGGGCTGTAGTGCGCGCGAGGGGCTCGTCTGAGCGCGCATCCCATGTTTGTCACGGCGCAGCGCAGCGCAGATCAGTTGAATCTGCAGTTGCAGGGCGAATGGCGCGCTGCGCAGTTCAGCGCCATCGAGGCCGAACTCAACTCGATCGAACTGACCGGTGCGCGCCACGCGCGCGTGGCCGCGGGCTCGGCGCTGCTGGATCTGTCCGGCGCCTGGCTGTTGCGCGAGTTCCTGCAGCGAGCCCACAACGCCGGCGTCGAATCGAGCTTCGAGGGCGCCGAGCCCTCCGCGCTGCGGCTGATCGAGCGCACCTACACGGGCGAGATGCCGGCGCTCGTTGCCAGCCACGAATGGCTCGACCCGGAGCAGGCAGTCGAGCAGCTCGGACGGCGCACGGTGCGCAACTGGCTCAATCTGCTGGATGGACTGGAGTTCATCGGGCGGGTTTGCGTCGCGCTGGCGCACTCGCTGGGCGGCCTTCGGCGGCTGCGCGCCACCTCGATCGCACGCCACATCTATGACACCGGCATCACTGCGATACCGATCGTGTCGCTGATCGGCTTTCTGATCAGCGTGATCCTCGCCTACATGGGCGCGCAGCAATTGCGCCGATTCGGCGCCGACATCTTTGTGGTCGATCTGGTCACCGTAGGCGTACTGCGCGAGCTTGGCGTGTTGCTGACTGCGATCATCGTGGCGGGCCGCTCGGGCAGCGCCTTCGCGGCTGAGATCGGTGCGATGCAGCTCAATGAGGAGGTCGATGCGCTCGAGGCCATCGGCATCGATCCGATCGAGGCGCTCGTGTTGCCACGCGTGCTCGGTTTGCTGATCGCGCTGCCATTGCTGACCATCATTGCCGACCTGATTGGTCTGGTGGGCGGAGGTCTGCTCTGCCACACGTTGCTGCACATGCCGTTGTTGCAGTATGTCGCTCGCGCGCAGAGCGCGATCGCCTCGACCACCTTCTGGGCCGGCATCATCAAGGCGCCGGTCTTTGCCGCGATGATCGCGGTGGCCGGCTGCTATTGCGGCATGCGCGTGCATGGCTCATCGCGCGAGCTTGGCCGCCTGACTACGCTCGCCGTCGTGATCTCGATATTCGGCGTGCTGCTGGCCGATGCGCTGTTCGCGGTGCTGTTCCTGCAGCTCGACATCTGATGGCCGCGCTGCTCGAGGTGCAGGGTATTGTGACGCGTTTCGGCACTCAGACCGTGCACGCCGGGCTCGACATGCGCGTCGAAGAGGGCGAGGTGTTCGGTATCGTCGGCGGTTCGGGCGTGGGCAAGTCGGTGCTGTTGCGTACGATCCTCGGTCTGCGCCGGCCCGAGGCCGGGACCGTGCGCTTCCTCGGCCGCGATCTGCAGCGCATGAGCGCTGCGGCGCTGCATGCGCTCAAGGCCAGCTACGGCGTAACCTTCCAGGAGGGCGCATTGTTCAGCGCGCTCAGCGTGCAGCAAAACGTGCAGGCGCCGATGCTCGAGCATTGGCAGCTGCCAGGCCCGGCGCTCGATGAGCTGGCGCTGCTTAAGGTGCAACTGGTCGGACTGCCGGCCGACGCGGCGCTGAAGTATCCCTCGCAATTGTCCGGTGGCATGATCAAGCGCGCGGCACTGGCGCGGGCGCTGGCGCTCGATCCGCGCCTGCTGCTGCTGGATGAGCCGACCAGCGGACTTGATCCGATCAGCGCCGCGGCCTTCGACGAGCTGTTGCTTTGCCTGCATCACGAGCTGAAGCTCACGGTAGTGATGATTACGCACGACCTGGATACGATCTTCCGCACCTGCAGCCGGGTGGGCGTCATCGTCGCGGGCCGCATGATCAGCGATACGCTCGCGGGTATCCTGAACAACCAGGATCCCTGGATACGACGCTACTTCCACGGCGCGCGCGCGCTCGAGCGCACGGGACTTGCCCGTGGAGCGTGAAGCGAACTACCTCGCGGTCGGCAGCTTCGTCCTGTTGGTGCTGGTCATGGGCGTATTGTTCGTCTATTGGTACTCGGACAGCCGTGAACATCACGACTATGCGCGCTACGAGATCTATTTTGACGGCAGTATCAGCGGCCTGTCCGAGGGCGGTCCCGTACGCTATCTGGGCGTCGATGTCGGCCGGGTGCAGCGCATAGTCATCGATCCACGTGCGGCTAATCGCGTGCAGGTCGTGGCGGATATCGATGCGACCACGCCGATTTCGCCCCAAACGCTGGCGCAACTATCCTTGCAGGGTGTGACCGGAGTGCTCTATATCGATCTGCGACAGGAGCGCGAGACCGACAATGCGCGACGCATCCTCGCCGCGGTGCCGAGCGAGCGCTACCCGGTCATCCGCTCCGAGCATTCGGATCTGGATCAGTTGTTGAGCAGCCTGCCGTCCCTGGCCGCACATCTGAATGAGCTGGTCGATCGCGGCTCAGAGGTCCTCTCGGATACCAACATCCAGTCGCTGAACCGCATCGTCGGCAACCTCGACAAGGCGACTGCGGGGCTGCCGCGCAGCGCACGCGAGCTCGACAACCTGCTGGCCTCTGTGCAGACGAGCACGCAGGAGGCCGGAACGCTCATCAGCGAGATCCACGGCCCGGCGGTCAGCGCCAGCACCGAGCTGCTCGCCGTGGTGCAGAAACTGCGCGCCACCAGCGACAACCTCGAGCGCGCCAGCGGCAAGCTGGATGCTTTCATCAGCGACAATCGCGGCCAGCTCAGCGGCTTCGTGCAGCAAGCACTGCCACAGGTCGAGGCGCTGTTGCGCGACAGCCGTGAGGCCGCCCAGCAGATCCGCGAGCTCTCGAGCAGTCTGCGCGAGAATCCCTCGCGCCTGATCTATCAGGCGCCTGTCACTGGCGTGAGCATTCCACCATGAAGCCTTGCAGAGCGCGTGCGGCATCCCGACGCGTGCCATGGGCATGCCTGACGGCGTTGATCGCGCTGCCAGGCTGCGTCAGCGGACTGAACAGCAAAATTCCAGCGCAGCAGAGCTATGTACTGCAGGCCGCGCCGGCGCCCACGCCGGCGGCGAGCGGGCCTGGCGAGCGCCTCAGCGCAGCCAGCTTAGAGGTGTTGCGACCCAGCGCCGCGCCCGGGCTCGAGCGCGAGGGGATCGCGGTCATGCGCGCCGGACGGCGCCTGGATTTCTATACTGATGCGCGCTGGGCCGCGCGCGCGCCAGAGATGTTGCAGGCCCTCGTGATCGATAGCCTGCGCAGTGCAGGCCGCTTCGCGGCCGTCGAGTCCGATGCCGAGCCGTTTGCCGCCCAGTACGTGCTGAGCCTGGAATTGCAGCACTTCGAGGCGGTCTATGACAACTCCGGGCCGCCGACCATTCGGGTCGCACTCGTGGGCACCGTGGGCCGCAGCAGCGACCGCGTCGCGATCGCGAGCTTCACGGCGCACAGCGAGGTTCAGGCCGATGCCGATCGCATGCAGGCCGTGATCGCCGCCTTCGAGCAGGCGACCGGCCAGGCGCTCACACAGTTGGCGGCCAACGTTGCGCCCTCGACTTCCAACTAGCGCATCGTGACCAGCTCCTCGGAGCTGGTCGGATGAATGGCCACCGTGTCGTCGAAGTCGCGCTTGGTCGCGCCCATACGCAAGGCCACCGCGAAGCCTTGCAACATCTCGTCAGCCCCATCGCCGATGACATGAATGCCGATGACCTTCTGCTGCGGCCCGAGCGTGACCAGCTTCATCTCGGCCCGCGGCTTGCGCATGGTCACGGAGTGGTACATTGGGATGAACCCCGACACGTATACCTGCACCGCATCGCCGTACCGGCGGCGCGCATCCTCTTCGCTCAGACCGACCGTGCCGATCGGCGGATGGCTGAACACCACGGAAGCAATATTCTCGTAGTCGAGCTTGCGCTCGCTCTGGCCGCCGAACAGACGGTCCGAGAGACGCCGCCCGGCCGCGATGGCCACTGGCGTGAGTCCGGCATGCTGCGTCACATCCCCGATCGCGTACAGGTGCTCGAGGCTGGTGCGCTGGTAGGCATCCGTGAGCACATGCCCGCGCTCGTCCAGTGCCACGCCCAGGCTCTCCAATCCGAGCTCGTGCGTGACCGGCGTGCGCCCGATCGCCCAGATCAGGCTGTCGAAGGGACCGAGCACCCGTCCATCCTCCACGCCGAGCTCGAGCAGCCCCGCGCCATTGCGTTGCAATGCCGCCGGCACCGCGTCGATGGCGATGGCGATGCCCTCATCGCGCATGATCTGCATGAGAGCGTTGCCCAGCATGGCATCGAATTGCCGCAGAATGCGCTCGTGCCGCAGGATTACGCTTGTATCCGAGCCGAGCGCGCCGAAGATACCGGCGAGCTCGGCCGCGACATAGCCGCCGCCGACGATGGCAACGCGTTGCGGCCGCGTCTCGAGCTCAAAAAAACCGTCCGAGGTCAGGCCCAGCGCCGCGCCGGGCAGCGCGGGCACGCTCGGGGCGCTGCCAGTGGCCAGCACGATCGAGCCGGCCGTGATCAGTCGCGCGCCAACCTGCACCGATTGCGCCGAGCGCAGCCGCGCATGCTCGCGCAGCAGCGCGACCTGGCGGCGCTCGAGATTGCGCTCGTAAATCAAGTTGAGCCACGCTACGTACTCGTCGCGCTTGCGCTTGAACAGCGCCCAGTCATGAGGAGCGACGCTGACCTGGAAGCCGTAGTCGGGCGCATCATGCAGCGCATGGGCGATCTGACCGGCATTCCACATGACCTTTTTGGGCACGCAGCCCACATTCACGCAGGTGCCGCCGAGCCGGTGACGCTCGATCACCAGCGCGCGTGCGCCATATTCGGCGGCACGCTGCGCACAGGCCAGGCCACCGCTGCCGCCGCCGATCACAACCAGGTCGTATTCAGGTGCCATGCCGGAAAGCCTCGACGTCCGAAGTGCGCTGCTCGCTTTGATCATGTTACACCGCGAGCTCGGCGCTAAAATGGTTGCCAATAATGTAGAGGGAGAGCCGATGCCCACAGCTACGACGTCCTCGGACGCCAGCGCGAACGTGCTGTTGCAAGACTCGGCGTTGCCGCGCTTTGAGGCGATCGCACCCGAGATGATCGAGCCGGCCATATCGAGGCTGATTGCCGAGCAGCGGCTGCGCGTGGCGCAGATCGAGGCCGAGCCGAACCCGACCTTCAGCAGCGTGGTAGAGCCGCTCGAGGAATTGCAGCACCGTCTGAGCCGCGTCTGGTCGCCGGTCGTGCATCTGAACGCGGTCATGAACAGCGAGGCATTGCGCGCCGCCTACAACGCCTGCCTGCCCTTGTTGTCGGAATACCATACCGACTTGTCGCAGAGCGAGCGGCTGTATCGCGCCTACGCCCATATCGCGCACAGCGAGCATGAGTCGCTGGATGCGGTGCAGCGCGAAGTGGTCGAGCACGCGCTCAGGGATTTCCGGCTCGCTGGCGTCGCGCTCGATGCGGCCCGCAAGGCGCGTTTCAAGGCCGTGATGATGCAGCTCTCGCGCCTGTCCGCCAAATTCGAGGAGAACGTGCTCGATGCCACGAACGCCTGGTCGCATCACGTGCGCGATCGCGGTCAGCTCGCCGGCATCAACGAGGGGATTGTGGAGCAGGCGCGGCGCCGGGCCGCAGACGCCGGCCTGGAGGGCTGGTTGTTCGGGCTGGATCAGCCCACCTATGTGGCGATCGTGACGGATGCCGATTCGGCGACGTTGCGCCGAGCGTTCTACGACGCTTGGTGCACGCGCGCCTCGGACCAGGGGCCGAGCGCCGGCAAATTTGACAACACGCTCGTCATGGAGGAGATCCTGCGCCTGCGCCACGAGGCGGCACGACTGCTCGATTTCAACAATTATGCCGAGTATGCGCTGGCCAATCGCATGGCCCGCACGGTTCCCGAGGTCACCGATTTTCTGCGCCAACTGGTGCGCGCCGCCAAGCCGGTGGCCGCCGCCGAGCTGGCCGAGCTCGAGGGTTTCGCTGGCTGCAGCCTCGAGCCGTGGGACATTACCTACTATTCCGAGCGCCTGCAGCAGAGCCGCTATTCGGTCTCGCAGGAGCAATTGCGCGACTATCTGCCCCTGCCACGCGTATTGCTCGGACTGTTCGAAGTGGCCGAGAAGCTCTTCGACGTGCGCATACGCGAGCGCGAAGGCGTATCGGTATGGCACGCGGATGCGCGCTACTTCGAAGTCCAGAGCCCGTCCGGGGCGCCATTGGCGAGCTTTTACCTGGATGCTTACGCACGACCGCACAAGCGCAGCGGCGCCTGGATGGACGACTGCATCGGTCGCAAAGCGCTCAACGGCCAGACCATCCTGCCGGTGGCCTATCTCGTGTGCAATTCGCTACCGCCCGCGGGCGATCGGCCGGCGTTGCTGACACATGACGACGTCGTGACGCTGTTTCACGAATTTGGCCATGGGCTGCATCACATGCTCACGCGCGTGAATTACCCGAGCTTGGCCGGCATCAACGGCGTGGCCTGGGATGCCGTGGAGCTGCCGAGCCAGTTCATGGAGAACTACGCCTGGCAGAGCGATGTGCTGAACCGCATTTCCGCGCACGTGCACAGCGGTGAAGCGATCGCGCCGCAGGTGCAGCGTCAGCTCATCGCCACGCGCAGCTTCCAGGCCGGACTGCAGACGTTGCGACAGGTCGAATTCGCGCTCTTCGACATGCGAGTGCACGCCGAATACGACCCGGCGCGCGGCGGGCGCATCTACGAGATCCTCAGCGAAGTGCGCCGCGAAGTCGCGGTGTTGCGCATTCCGGACTGGAACCGCTACCCGCACAGCTTCGGCCACATCTTCGCCGGCGGCTATGCGGCCGGCTATTACAGCTACAAGTGGGCCGAAGTGCTCGCGGCCGACGCGTTCGGCGCCTTTGTCGAGCACGGCACCTTCGATCGCGCGACGGCGCGGCGCTTTCTCGAGAGCATTCTGGCTCGCGGCGGCAGTCGCGATGCGCTCGAGGCCTTCGTCGAGTTCCGCGGCCGCAAACCTGAAGTGGCGGCCTTACTGCGCCAGTACGGGATGGCCGCCTAGGCGAGCGCGAGCTAGAAACCCAGAGGCGCGAAGCCGAGCAGCGTGAGGACCCCGAGCACGCTGTAGGCGAGCGCGGCGCCGAGCCGGATCCAGCGCAAGGGCAAGGTCCTCATCACGCGCCCGGCCAGCAGTACCGTGGGCACCTCGACCAGCATCATGCCGCAGGTGGTTCCGGCGACGACCACGGCCAGGCTGCGGAAGCGGGCCGCCAATGCCATGGCAGCGATCTGCGTCTTGTCGCCCATCTCGGCGAGGAAGAAGGTCGTGACGGTCAGCATGAAGGCTCCGTAGCCGCTGCGGGCCGGAGCGCCGCTGTCGGCCTTATCGGGCACGAGGACCCAGGCCGCCAGCAGCAGGAAGGAGACGCCCAGAGTCCAGCGCAGCACTCGTGGGCTCAGCAGCGAGCCCGCCCATTGGCCCAGCAGTGCGGCGAGCGCGTGATTGGCAAGCGTCGCCACCAGAATACCCAGGATGATGGGCAGCGGGCGGCGCAGCTGCGTGGTCAGTATCAGAGCCAGCAGCTGCGTGCGGTCACCGATCTCTCCCAGGACGATCGTGGCCGCGCAGATCAGGAAGGCTTCCATGCCGCAGACTCGCCGCTAATCGCTCTGCGCGAGGCGATAGCCGACGCCGGTCTCGGTCAGCAGCCAGCGTGGCCGGGCAGGATCGGGCTCAAGCTTGCTGCGCAATTGCTTCATGTACACGCGCAGATAATGCGTCTGCGTGGAGCTGCCCGGACCCCACACCTGCTGCAGCAGCACGCGATGCGTGACCACCAGGCCAATGTGCTCGGCCAGAACTTCCAACAGGCGAAATTCGATCGGCGTCAGATGCAGGCTCTGGCCGGTCGCGTTGGTTGCCATACGCGCATGCAGATCAATCTGCCACTCACCGATCCTCAGGGATGTTCCGGCAGCTCCCGCGCCCGCGCTATGGCGCAACGCCACCTGCACGCGCGCGCCCAGCTCGCGCGCGCCGAATGGCTTGCTGATGTAATCGTCGGCGCCCGCCTCGAGGGCTGCGACCTTGTCGGCTTCGTCGCTGCGCGCCGACAGTACGATGATCGGCACGCGCGACCAGGCGCGCACCTCGGCGATCACTTGCATGCCGTTGCGATCGGGCAGTCCCAGGTCAACGATCATGAGATCGGGCTTGTACGTGCGCGCCGCACTGATCCCGAGGGCGGCCGTATCGGCCTCGATGACCCGGAACTGTTCGAGTTCCATCAAGGTGCGCAGCACGCGCCGGATCTGCGGCTCATCCTCGATGATCAATACCGCGCGGCTCGCTACGGTCATGCCGAGCGGGCTTCGAGCCGTGCGATCACGCGCGGCGCCGCGGACTGCGGCAGGCTGAAACGGAACGCGGCCCCATGCGGGGAGCGATTCTCGGCCCAGATGCGACCTCCATGCAGGCTCACGATCGTGCGGCAGATAGCCAGGCCGAGCCCAATGCCGCCGGCGGCGCCCTCGGGCGCACCGCGCTGGAACTTCTCGAACAGGATCTCCGGATCCTTGCCTGGCAGGCCGGGTCCATCGTCCTCGACACTGACCTCGACCTGGCGCGTGAGCGCGCGCGCACTGATGCGAATCTCGCTGCCCGGCGGCGTGTATTTGCTGGCGTTATCGATCAGATTCTCGAGCACCTGCTCGATCAGGCGGCCATCTACCTGCAGCAACGGCAGCGAATCGGGCAACTCGATGCGCACCGGGTGCGCGCGCAAGCGCGAGTCGAGCCGGTGCAGTACCGATCCGACCAGCTCGCCGAGCTCGTATTCTTCCAGGCGCGGCGTGATCGCGCCGGTCTCCAGGCGCACCAGATCCAGCAGCGTCGTGACGCGCTCGCTCATGCGCATGGCCTCATCGCTGACCGAGGCCGCGAGCGCCCTGCGATCCGCCTGGCTCAGCGCCTCGAGATTGCCAGCGAGCGTGG
>CAAGKR010047581.1_pt1 | contig 14433 bp, 14 predicted proteins | sample 2556971 | NCBI WGS metagenome assembly CAAGKR01 (sample SAMEA5207829, study PRJEB30636) | soil metagenome | biome: forest; feature: boreal; material: soil | place: USA | collected 2011-09 | depth 1 m | reverse complement strand
GGCAGCGCCGCCATTCATGGGAAGCGTGAGTCGGGAGTGAAAGTACTGCAGAAGTTCATTCAGCAAGCCGACCAGATACAGGCCCGCCGAAACTCCGCTGATTGGCCCGGTCAGGATGTAGTCGAACATGAGCGCAGAAACCGAAAACTTGGCCAAGGTTCCGCCCATTGCCTCTTTGACTACGCGGTACACGCCGCCGCGAACAAACATGCCGCAGCTCTCGATGTACATGGACGCGACGGCGCCCGCCAGCAGCATGATGGCGAGGACAAACCAGGGCGCGGTCTTGCCGACGAAGTGCTCGGAAATCGCTCCGGCGTAAAACGCCGACGATCCCATGTCATTGAGCACGATGGCGGCGACCCGCCAGAAGGAAATGAACGCCAACATGGCGCTCGAAGCCACCAGCACCCGCTGCGGGCCAGTGGAAGCTATGCCGGTGGGTTTGTTCGTAGTGTGGTTTGGCATCTAAGATCGTCAGTCGAGCAGACAACTTCTTTCGGACCGTTCGCAGAACGACATGTATAAGGAAGCGCCCCGGATAATCTCTTAAGATAACGGAGTCCTCACATTTCGTAAAGACTTCTTCCCATGGGTCGCGTGAGATTTATCCGCCTGCCTTATACTGCTGCTGTGCATCTCCGCCGCAAAATGCTTTTTGCGCTGCTTCCGATGCTGGCAACGTTCACATTCGCCGGCAGGCCGCCTTCCGTGCCCGCGCTCCGCTGGACTGCGGACACAGCAAATTGCACCTTTCGCGAAGGCGACGACGGCCGCACCTATTACGGGATCGCATCCGGCGACTTCGAAGTCACGCTCGCCGTGGACCGCCAGGAACTGGAGAAAATTCCCCATCGCGCCCACCCCATGCTGGGAGTTTTCCTGACGTTTCAGTACAAAGGCCACGACCAGTTCGAGGTGCAGCAGAATCGCTTCACCCTGGAATTTACCAAGCATTTCCAGATCGTGCAGAGTTCGCTCGACCCCGATTATCTTCTGAAGTCGCTGCAGGATAATGTTGACGATCTGACCGACGAGATTGAGCGCCATCAGGTCAAGAAGCATCCCGACCAAAAAGATGCGATGGAGACCGAACTTCAGGCACGCTTGAAGGACTACACCGAGATGATGGATTTCGTCAGCACCCGCGGCCTGCGGCCGATGACTCTCGACGGATCAAATTCCTCGGCCAGCGGCTGGGTGTTCTTCAGCATAAAGAATAAGTTCATCGGGCCCTGGCGCCGTCCGGAACAATTCATCCTGCGGCTGCCGGTGGAGAACGTGATCGTGGAATTTCCCTTCACGCTGCCGCCAGAGCCGGGAAAAGTCATCCTCCGACACCGACCCGAAGACTAAAACCGCTAAACTCAGGTTACTCCCGTAACCGTGAAGCCTTGTGTTCCGCTGACTGCCTCTCCGGAAGAAAATAGGATTCAAAGTACGTGTGAAATCCTCAACTCCACAGACATTTGGCCGATACCAGATCGAGGCCGAAATTGGCCGCGGCGCCATGGGAGTGGTGTATCGCGCCCGCGACCCCAAGATTGACCGCCGGGTCGCGATCAAAACCATTTCCCTTGCCGGACAGGAACCCGAAGCAGAGCAGGCGTATCGTGAGCGTTTCGTGCATGAGGCCCACGCCGCCGGACGGCTTTCCCACCCGGGGATTGTCGCCATCTTCGATGCCGGCGAAGATCCTGAAACTCATGAACCTTATCTGGTAATGGAATATGTCGCGGGCGACCCGCTCAGCAGGATTCTTGCCGGGGGGAACCACAAGCTTCCTCTCTCCGATGCTCTTCAGTTTGCGCACGAAATCGCCGAAGCCCTCGATTACGCACATTCGCAGGGGGTCATTCACCGCGACATCAAGCCGGCGAATATTCTCGTCACCCAAGACGGCCGCGCCAAGATCGCAGACTTCGGCGTAGCCCGGCTGAACCAGGCAATGACCACGCACAGCGGGCAGATTTTTGGCAGCCCCGCATACATGGCTCCCGAGCAATTGAGCGGAGGCGAAGCCGACGCGCGCTCTGACCTGTTCTCGCTGGGTGTGATGCTCTACAGCATGATCACGGGATTTCGCCCGTTCCAGGGGAACAGCGCAGAAACCGTCTGCTTCAAAGTGATGAACATCGAACCGGTACCGGTCACCAGCTTTCAGCACGACGTGCCCGCCGAGCTTGACGCGATCATCACGCGCGCGATCGCCAAGCACCCCGCAGACCGCTTCCAAAACGGCGCGGAGATGGCGCGGCACATCCAGAGATTCCGCGAAGAGAGATCTTCGGCGGCGGAAGCCGCGAACTTCCTTAAAACAACGGCGTCTCAGTCGGACCGTAGACCAGGGTCCCGCCAGGCCCTGCGGGCGCGCCTGCTCTGGGTCCCGCTGGCTGTGACGCTGGTCCTCGCCGGGCTCATAAGCATCTGGCACCGGACGGAAGGCATTCGCGCCGCTGCGACACTTCAGCTTCCGTCGCCGCATGCCCCATCTGCCCCGGCGGTGGCGAAGACGATTCAGACTGCCAGCCTCGCATCCAAGAATTCGCCCCCGAGGAAACATCGCGATTCGCAGGCCGCACAAGGCGCTCTGGGACAAGGTGGGATGGGGCAAAGCGCCTTGGTTCGGGCCGCAATGTCGCAACACGCGACGGCCAAACTGCAGGTCGAGATTCTGCACCACTTCGCCGCGGGCAAAGCTTCCATCTGGGTGGATGATCAACTCGTCTTTGAGCAGATCCTGCACGGCGATGATCAGCATCACCCGCTATTCGGGAACGTGGAAATGAACCAGACCACCAGCTTCCAGTTCGCCCCGGGAAAACACTTGGTGCAGGTCCGCGTAGTCTCACCCGCGAACGCCTACGACCAGATCGAGACCCTCGACGCCAATTGGCCATCCGGCTCCGAACATGTCTTGCAAGTCAATTGCGACAAACGCAAGATGCAAGTCACGCTGCAATAGCGAGCGCCCGAAAGACCAAGGTGCGAAATATTCTCCGCTCTGCTATCTTCCACGGGTGCGGTTCCATCACCGCTTGCCATGGAAGCAACTCCTAGCCATACCGACACCCGCTTCTTCGGCCATCCTCGCGGACTGGCGACACTGTTCTTCACCGAAATGTGGGAGCGCTACAGCTTTTACGGAACTCGGGCGCTCCTGATTCTGTACATGACCCATACCGTCGCCTCCGGCGGGCTGGGTTTGTCGGACATGAAGGCGGGAGCGATTTACGGCTTCTACACGGCGACGGTGTACTTACTGAGTTTGCCCGGTGGCTGGATCGCTGACCGGATTATCGGACAACGCAAGGCGGTGCTTTACGGGGGCATATTGATCGCGGCTGGAGACTTCTGCCTGGCCGCGCCGAGTCTGGGTGCGTACTACACCGGCTTAGGCCTTCTGATGATCGGCACGGGAATGCTAAAGCCGAATGTCAGCACGATGGTCGGCCAGTTGTATTCGCCGGGGGATCGGCGCCGCGACGCAGGATTCTCCATTTTTTACATGGGAATTAATATTGGAGCGTTTTCCCCCCTGCTTGTGAGTTGGATCGGAGAGGACATTAACTGGAGGCTCGCCTTCGCCACCTCCGGCATCGGCATGGTAGCGGGCCTGATCCAATATCTGGCCACCGGCAAACACTTAGGAGAAGCGGGGCTGCATCCTTCTAAGGCGGACGACCCGGCAAAAGATCGCGGACAGAAGCGCACTGCAGCGTGGATTGGAGCGTTCGCTCTGTTGGCTCTGGCCGCCGTGATCACTTCCAGTTCCGAGGGATGGATTTCGCTTACCGCAGAATCGGTCTCGAACGGGCTGGGATGGGTCCTGCTCCTGGTCTCGGTCGCCGTTTTCGCGTGGATGATTTTTGGAAAAGGCTGGTCGCTGCAGGAACGAAAGCGTGCCGGCGCCATTTTGGTGCTGTTTATCGCCGCCGCTCTTTTCTGGGGGGCTTACGAGCAGGCTGGATCCTCACTTAACCTGTTTGCCGATCGCAATACAAATCGGCATCTCTTTGGCAAAGAGTTCCCTGCCGGATGGTTCCAGTGGGTGCAGCCATTGTTTGTGCTCATCCTGGCACCGATGTTCGCGTGGCTCTGGGTCAGGCTGGGCCGTCGCGAGCCTTCCAGTCCCGCGAAATTCTCGATTGCTTTGGTGTTTGTGGGACTCAGTTTTCTGATTCTAGTTCCGCCGGCGTCCCACATGGGGGTATCGCCTAACTGGCTCATCTCTTGTTATTTTCTCAGCGTCATCGGGGAGATGTGCCTCAGCCCAGTGGGTTTGAGCGCGATGACGAAGCTGGCTCCGGCGCGGGCCGCGGGATTCGCCATGGGGATTTGGTTTCTTTCGACCAGCGTTGGCGAGTGGTTGGCCGGTAAGGCGGGATCGCATTTCGGGTCCATGCCGCTGGGCAGGCTTTTTGGGATCAGCGCGGTGGCGCCGTTGCTCGCGGCTGGGGTGCTGGCCCTGCTGATAAAACCAACCAAGCGCTTGATGTCCGGGGTTTCGTGAAGCTTCTGCGTCCGGAATCGATCGAAAAGAATCAAACCTTCGGGACCTGGGTTTGAACCCAGGATGACGGAAAAACCGGAGTACCCGGGTCGGTTGACGCCGTTCCCGGCACCCATTAGGCTGCAGACCAGGGTAACCTCAGCCTCCCCTGGAACCATCGCAAGCAGTACAACGAAAAGAGGTTTACGCCGCATCAGACTGAGTGCGGACGGAAAAGGCTTGACCGACGCGAAAAAGATCGACGCGAAAAAACTGGGCGACAAGCTTACTGAAGCCGAGGCCATCGAGCGGGCCAAGCAGGGAGATGGAGAAGCATTTCAATGCCTCTACAACCTGCACAAACGGCGGGTGTATTCGCTGTGCCTGCGCATGACCGGCAACACCGCCTCGGCGGAAGACCTGACTCAGGAAGCTTTCCTGCAGTTGTTTCGCAAGATCAGCACCTTTCGCGGCGAATCAGCCTTTTCCACGTGGCTGCATCGGATGTCGGTAAACGTCGTCCTCATGCAGCTCAGGAAAAAGAGTCTTCCCGTGGTCCCGATCGACGACGCGATGGAAGGCGAGGAAGACGGCATCGTCCGGAAGGAACCGGGCGCGCCGGATGGGCGGCTGGCGGGCGCGATTGACCGGTTGCACTTGCAAAGAGCGGTTGACGAGCTACCGCCCGGTTATCGTACGATCTTTGTTCTGCACGATGTGGAAGGGTACGAGCACAACGAGATTGCGGGGATCGTAAGGTGTTCGATTGGAAACAGTAAGTCGCAGTTGCACAAAGCGCGGATAAAATTACGTGAGCTCCTCCGGATGAACCGAGCCGAAAAGGCCACCAGCGGGAGAACCGGGAAGAGATAGCCGGGAAGAGATAGCCGGGGAAAAAGATCACGGGCCAGAGTTGCGGTGTCGGGGAGACAGTCGTATGAATTGCTTTGAGTTTGAGCGCGTTCTGCCGGACTACCTCGAGGGCGGCCGCACCGCCGAGCAGCAGGCGCATTTGCAATCGTGTTCCGGTTGCGCCAGCCTGCTGGCGGACCTGAATTTTATTTCCTCGCAAGCCCGGCTGTTGCACGACTCCGTGGATCCCAGCCCCGCAGTCTGGAATGCACTGGAAATCCAGCTGCGGCGCGAAGGACTGATCCGCGACATTGAGAACCACGGTGAGATTCGCGAAGTCGCTCCGGCCGGTTTCTCGCTGGCTGATTTGTTCCGCCGGCGGCGCGCAGCCTGGCTGGTACCAGTTGCGGCGGCACTGCTGATCGCCGCCGGACTGAAACTTTCCCGCCCGGCGGGGGTGGGCGACACGAATCCAGTTGCGCGAGTGAATGCTCCGGCACCGGCTGCGCAGGAATTGAATCCAGTGTCGAATGAGGATCAGCAAATGCTTAGCACCGTGGCTGCGCGATTTCCTTCCCAGCAGGCCAAGTACAGGCAGAACCTTGACCAAGCGAATTCTTATATTCGCGACGCGGAACAGTCCATCAAGAACGACCCGAACGATGTGTATTCGCAGGAATTGTTGATCAACGCATACGAACAGAAGCAGATGCTTTACGATCTGGCGGTAAACCGGAGTGGCGGGCAGTAGCGCGCTGGGAGAAAAGGTCATGCAGAGAAATAAGTGGACGACGAGCATCGTGGTAGCCCTGGCGCTGACGGGCGTGTCCCTGGGCGAGGGGGTTGTCCGCAAGGACCTGCGGTTTAAAGTTGGCAAACATCCGGTGGTTTCGGTCAATAGCCAATACGGACCAATCACGGTGCGTGCTGGCGCTGCCCGCGTGGTGTTGGTGACCGCGATTCTCCATTCCGATAAAGTCGAACTCGATCAGAGCAAGAGCGGCAATCGAATTGGACTAATTTCTCATCTTCTCCCGGGAGCGGACGGAACTACTGGCATTGTGGAATACGAAATCCAAGTCCCGGCTGGCTCTGACCTTACGCTGCAATCTGAAACCGGCCCCATCCACGTAGAAAAACTTCGTGGCGACGTAACCATCGAAGGCAGTAACGCCCCCATTGATGTCGTTGACTGCGCGGACGGACACGTCCATGTCAAGACTTTGGATGGAGCTGTGAACCTGACCAACATCCACAACGGCCACGTCGAAATCGTTTCCATGGGCGGGGACGTGACGATGAACGCCGTCAGCGGGCCTTTGGTGAAAGTGAATTCCAACAGCGGGAAGATCCAGTACGACGGCGACTTCGGAGCCGAAGGCGATTACGATTTCTCCAGCCACACCGGCAACATTGAAGCTGTAGCTCCGGCCTATGCGTCCATTGATGTGCTGGCGCGATCCTCCAACGGCCCGGTGCAAAGTGATTTCTCCCTCGAGCCGAAACACACACCCTTCGTGGCCGCGGTTGGGAGTGCCTTCGCGGGCACCTGGAACAAGGCCGCTTCTTCAGTCAGCCTGTTTTCGTTCAGTGGTAGAATCCACCTAAAGAAACGCCAGAACTAGCTTGCGTTTCCAGCAGGCTTGCATTGCCGCAAATAATGGACGAAAGAGTGTCTCACCCATCGTCCGCGGGCGTCACTGGCCTGCGTGCCGTCTCGCTGGTCGGTTTCATGGGCGCCGGCAAGACGACGGTGGGACGCGCACTGGCGACCCGACTGGGCTGGCGCTTCGAAGATTTGGATGATGTGATCGAGGCGCGGGAAGGCTGCAGCGTCGAACAAATCTTTCAACAACGAGGCGAGGCGGCTTTCCGGCAGTTGGAACGCGCGGCGGTGCAGCAAATTCTGGCCACGGCGAAATCCAAGCCTCTAGTACTTGCCTTGGGTGGCGGCGCTTTCATTGAACAGCAAATCCAGGAGACTTTGCGCGACGCGGAGATTCCAGCGGTGTTTCTTGATGCCGAAGTCGAGGAGCTTTTCCGCCGTTCCGAACAACCCGGCGTGGTCCGGCCGCTGCGCCGGAATCGCGAACAGTTCCGACAGCTTTATGAGGAGCGCCGACCGGCCTACCTTCGAGCCCAACTTCGCATCGAAACCGGGGACAAGGCGGTCGCTGCGGTGATCGAAGAGATCATCTCCGGACTGGACTTGCGTGGCAAACCGGTTCCAACATCAGTCCCTAGATCAGGAGTGTGCGAGTAATGCAATTACGCGGCGAACGCTTTCGCTTGCAACCATCGGGTTGGAAAGCGTCCATCCTGGCGCTGATTGCCCTGTCCGTGTGTCTAGCGGTACCGCTTCCTGGCTGGGCGAAGGATAAGGATAAAGACAAGGACAAACAGCCTGTCGCAGATGTGGACTCCGGTTCCTTCGGTGTTTATAGCGGCGGACATCGCATCGCGACTGAGACTTTTTCCATAAAGCCTAGACCGGATGGCAGCGTGGTGTCATCAGAATTCAAGTCCGAGCAGGGCGAGCAGAAGGCGGCTCAGTCGTCCGAACTCGATCTGACCGCTTCCGTCGAGTTACAGCGTTACTCGTGGAAGGAATTGCTTCCCGAACAAACTGAAGCTGTGGTTGAACCGTCGGACGCGTTTCTGGTGGAGCATTTCGGCCCTCCGGGCGAAAAACCCCAGGACCAAAGTTTTTTGCTGCCAGTATCCACCAGCATTCTAGACGACTACTTTTTCATTCAGCGCGAAGTGTTGGCCTGGAAATATCTAGCCAGTTCCTGCCGCAGGGACAAGGGCGTGCTGGGGTGTCCCTTGCGCCAGAAGGTACAGTTCGGAACCCTGAATCCGCATGCGCGCAGCTCGATGGGCGTGACCGTAGAATTCACCGGCCAAGAAAAACTCACGCTGCACGCCGGCGAATGCCAATGCAACCGATTTGTTCTGGGTTCGGAAAGCGGCGATTGGACGTTTTGGCTTGACGAAAAATTTAAGCTGGTGCGACTTCTGTCCGATACTGGAACTGAAGTGACTGAAGTGCTTCGGGACTAGGATTAGGATGGGGCGGCCAACTCTGGCTCGCGATCGAATGACTCTATGGCGCTAATCGACGGACGCACGGCGCGAGTATTGTTCACGGTGTTAGTCTTCGCCGGGGCGCTGGCGTTCCTCTATGTGGCGCGGCGGACCTTGATCGCATTCCTGTTCGCGGTGTTTTTCGCTTATCTGGTGGATCCTGCCGTTTCACGGGTGCAGAAATGGACCAAGGGCAGAGGCAGCGCGATCGCAGTCATTTACTTGCTGATCATAACCTTCCTGGGCACCTTTTTCTTCTTCGTCGGCCCCAGAATCGGACATGAAGCGCAAAGGCTTTCGGAATCTCTTCCCGCGCTGATCGAAAGAGTAGGCAGCGGACAGATCGCGGAACAGATTGGCGCCGAACACGGTTTGAGCAAAGCGACCCGCCGCGAGTTGAGCGGTCTCCTGGTTTCTCATCGCGAAGATCTGCTCAGCCTGGCGCAACGGGCAGGACTGCGAGTGGCCGAAGCTGCCCAGCAATCCTGGCTGCTGATTGTGGTCCCCATTCTGGCTGCATTTTTCCTTAAGGACGGAAGCTCTTTCAGCCAGGTCGCGCTCTCCTTCGTCCACACCAAACCGCAACGAGAATTTCTACAAGGCGTCCTCAGCGACATGAATCAAATGCTGGCGCAATTCATCCGGGCCCAGATCACACTGGCTGCATTTTCCTGGATCGCCTATTGCCTGTTTCTTTGGGTTACCAGCGCGCAATATACCCTAATGCTGGGCACCGCCGGCGGACTTCTCGAATTCATTCCCGTGGTTGGACCGCTGGTTGCCGCCATACTCATTCTTGGCGTCGCGCTGCTGACCGGCTATTCCCACTGGGTGCTGGCGCTCGGATTTCTAATCGCCTGGCGCTTGGTACAGGACTATGTGGTTTCCCCGCGGATCATGGGAAAGAGCATGGAATTGCATCCCCTAGGCGCAATTTTCGGGGTGCTGGCGGGCGGCGAAATTGCCGGAGTGCTTGGCGTCTATCTCTCCATTCCAGTGATGGCCAGCCTGCGCATTGTGTGGAGACGCTGGCGCATGTATGCAGAAAAACGGCGCTTTGGCCCGCTCAATGAATACTCTTTCCTGACCGAAACCACGCCGCGGAAATAAAATCGGCGGCTCAGAACCTGAAACAGAGCCCCGCTCTCTACTTCAAATTCGAAGCGCCAACGTAGCGAGTCCACGTAAAATCCCCTTCGCGGACCTCGGCAAGCCCGGTGCGCGCCCGGATTGTGCGCTCCGATCTGGTGCGTTCGAAGATCGCATCATTTCTCGGATTGTCTGCCGGAAGGCGGCTGTGCATCCGGTGATACTGGATCACCTTGTTTCGGAGGTTGCGGATTCGCGCTCTGCCAAACTGAAGCCTCAAACCCAGCTCGGAATCCTCTTTGCCCCAACCTTCAAACTCTTCATTGAAACCGTTCACTGCAACCAGATCGCTTCGGCACACGGAAAAATTGCTGCCGTGCAGCCGGAGATTGGACGACTCATAAAGCATCGGCGAAACGAAACCATGTTCAATAATCCGGGCTTTGCCTCGCAGCCACAGGCTGAAAAGTCTGGCCGGACCGAAGCCGAGGCCGCTGGCAAGAATCTCCGCCGGGGTCGGCACCACTTCCGGGCTGATGTGCGTCCGGCGCCCGGTAATCACAAGCCCCGGCGTCAGGTACGACAAGTGGTTCCGGACGAAGTCGCGGTGTGGCAGGCAATCCATGTCCATGACGATGAGCCGTTCAAAGCGGCTCACGTGAATCGCGCGGTTCAGGATTCGAGTCTTACGGAAGCCCCGCTTTTCGTGAGTAACGTGCTGAATTCCGTGAGCAAAGCGCGACGCCCAGGTGCGCAGAACCGGCGCGTAGTTCTGCGTGGATCCGTCGTCGGCAAGCACCAGTTCGAAATCGCGAACACTTTGAACCGCGAGGGCCGCAAGAGTGGATTCAAGTATGTCCGCGTCGTTATGCGTGCCGACGATGATCGAAGCCGCGCCAGAAGATTGCATCACTCGTAGAAGTCTGCCAATGATCCTACCAGCGCGAAACCTTCGCGAGCCGCCTCCCTGTTGTAGAATTTAGTAAATCCTTTATGCAAACGAAAATCCCTGTAGGAATTCTGGGTGCCACGGGCATCGTCGGACAGCGCTTTATCCAGATGCTGGAGCACCATCCCTGGTTCGAGCCAGTCTGGCTGGCGGCGTCCGACCGCTCGGAAGGAAAAGAATATGCCGAGGCCGCACGCTGGCGGCTGAAGACGGGCATCCCCGCGTCGATTGCGAAAATGCGAGTTTCGCCGGCGACACCCGAGGGTGCGCCGCATGTGATCTTCGCCGCGCTCGACTCATCGATTGCCAAGGAGATGGAACCTCGCTTCGCGGAAGCGGGTTGCGCGGTGATCACGAACTCCAGCGCATTGCGTATGGTGAAAGACGTGCCTCTAGTCATCCCCGAGGTGAATCCTGATCACATCAAGCTGATCGAGTGCCAGAATTGGCGGCGCAAGAACGGCGGCTTTGTGGTCACCAATCCCAACTGCTCGGCTATCGGACTCGTACTTGCACTCGCTCCGTTGCACCGGCGCTTTCAGATTGAGTCGGTGATGGCCGTGACCATGCAAGCGGTGAGTGGTGCGGGATATCCGGGAGTCGCATCGCTGGACATTCTCGGAAATGTAATCCCGTATATCCCCAACGAGGAAGAAAAGATGGAAGAGGAGACGCAGAAACTTCTAGGCACGCTGAATGGCGCGGGGATTATTCCGGCTCCGTTCAAAATGAGTGCGCAATGCAATCGGGTCGCGGTCGAAGACGGCCATACGGAATCGGTTTCGTTAAAGTTTAAAAACAAAGCCGCAGCCGCCGAGATTCTGGAAGCCTGGGCCGAGTTTCGCAGCCTGCCCCAGGAACGAAATCTTCCCAGCGCTCCTCAGGTTCCCGTGCGCTATGTGGATTCGAAAGATCGTCCGCAGCCGCGGTTGGACGTGGACGCGGGGCACGGCATGACGACAAGCGTCGGACGCCTTCGACCCTGCGGCGTGCTGGACTGGAAGTTCACCGTGCTCTCGCACAACACCATCCGCGGAGCGGCCGGGGCGGCGCTGCTGAATGCTGAGTTGCTGAAGGACCAGGGATACCTGGGGTGATTGTCCCTTCTGTTGGCTAAGCATCCGAAATAGGAGGATCCATGCCGGCTGAACAAACAGGCGGCGGCCCGGAAGTGATGCAGGGCGCGCGCTGGCCGGCGACGGTCGCGTCGCTGATCGTGGGCGCGGCGTTCTTCAGCTTATGGTTCTGGTTGCTGCCGCAGGGGCTCGGCTTCCGCGTGGAGACAGCCGGCGCGGCCCACTGGCGCTGGCTGGCGGCAATGCCGTCTGTCCTGGGATTTGCAGTTGCCCTCCGCTGCATTTGGGACTTCGGATGGACCGGACAAGGCACTCCGGTACCGGTCGCTCCGCCGAAGAACTTAGTGGTGGTGGGTTTTTACCGCTACGTGCGCAACCCGATGTACCTAGGCTTTGCTGCTGGATGGATCGGATTGTGGATCGTGTTCGGGCGCGCTAATCCGGTGGCGATCGCCTCGGTTGCGGCCGTTGCCCTCGGCATACATCTGTTTGTGGTCTTCTATGAAGAGCCTACGTTGCGCAAGAAGTTCGGGGCCGACTACATCGAGTATTGTCAGAATGTAAGGCGCTGGTGGCCCCGTCTGCGCGCCTGGAACCCGCCGCAATAGTCTGCACGGATAATCTTCGGCCCTCGGCGTAAACTCCTGCCCGCGGATTAAGCTATAAGCTAAGAGCGAATGACTAAACGCTGCGTCGTAATGAAGTTCGGCGGCACCTCGGTGGGTGACGCCAAGGCAATTGGCGGCGTCGCCACCATCGTTCGCGAACGCCTTTCGCAAGCGCCCGTTGTTGTAGTCAGCGCGATGGCTCGGGTCACCGATCAGTTGCTGCAGATGGCGCGCGCCGCAGGATCTGGGGACCGCAAGACGGCGTTGACCCTCGCCCGCGAGCTTCGCGAACGCCACTACAATACCGCCGGAGAGCTGCTGGGCACCGCACTCTTCACTCAGTTTCACAACGATCTCGGCACGGAATTTGAGGAATTGGAAGAGCTGTTGCGCGGTATCTCTGCCGTCGGCGAACTTACTCCGCGAACCACGGACCACGTTGCAGCGTTTGGCGAAGTGCTCTCCAGCAAACTGGTGACTGCGGCGTTCTCGGCCCACGGCATCGAGGCTACTCTGGTGGACTCTCGCGAGTGCATCGTCACTGACGACGCCTTTACTCGCGCGGCCCCACTCTTCGAGGAAACGAATGCAAAGCTCCGCGAGCTGCTGCCGCCGCTTCTGGAACAAGGCCGGGTGCCGGTGATGGGCGGTTTCATGGGCGCCACGCGATCGGGGATCACGACCACGATCGGGCGCGGCGGATCAGATTTTTCCGCCGCTGTTGTCGGCGCCGGTCTGGGCGCGGAGAAAATCGAAATCTGGACCGACGTCGACGGAATGATGACCACCGATCCGAATCTCTGTCCCGATGCCCGCCGCATCAAGGTCATCAGCTTCGACGAAGCTGCCGAGCTTGCCTACTTCGGGGCGAAGGTCCTGCACCCGGCGACGGTGCTGCCGGCCATCCAGAAAAATATTCCTGTTTATATTCTGAACTCGCGTAACCCTTCGTGTGAAGGAACGCGCATCGCGGCCCGCGCGCCGCATTGCAAGAATTTCTTTAAAGCCATCGCGGCCAAGAAGCGCATTACGATTGTTGACGTCGCCGCCCCGCGCATGTTGCTGGCGCACGGCTTTCTGAAAGCGATCTTCGACGCCTTTGACCGCCATCGCATTCCGGTGGATGTGGTGTCAACTTCGGAAGTCAGCGTCTCACTTACCGTGGATTCCAACGAATCCATTCCCGCGCTGGCAGCCGACTTGGCTAAACTCGCCGACGTGAAATACGAAGGCCGCAAAGCCATCGTCTGCCTGGTGGGGGAGAATTTACGCGAAATTCCTGGCATCGCCGGACACGTTTTCGGCGAACTTTCCGACGTGAAAATCCGCATGATTTCCCAGGGCGCTTCGGAAATCAATCTGACATTTGTGATTGATGAGGAGTTGGTGCCGAGCGTGGTGCAGCGTCTGCACAAGGCTTTCTTCTCGGACTTAGATCCGGAGATCTTCGCGTAGTTTCTCTGCGTGCTCGGCGAATTCCTTTGCCTTCTCAGCGGTTAAAGAGCTTTAGCCTTTAACCGCAAAGGTCGCGAAGGCGCCGGCGAGGACGCACAGAAAATCTAGTCCTGTTCCCGGTCGGTGGCCCGGATCCGGTGCGCGTCCACTGGCACGTCGCGTTGCAGAACCACTTCGAGCGTCGTGCCCGGGCCCATTCGCACTTCGTTGCCATGGCTGAGCGCGGCAATGGTGGTCCCGATCGCGCCGCCGATGCCGGCTCCGATCAATGCGCCTTCGCCGCCGTGAGCAAGCGCGCCGATGATCCCTCCCTCGGCGGCTGGCCCCGCGATGGTCCCAACGGTCTTGCCCTTGTCGCCGTCACCCTGAATGGTGCCTTCTTTGTCCTTCACGTGGGACTTGTCCACGCCGGGCGCGTCCTCGATCGCACCGGGCAGGATGACGGTGTACCCGCTGGGATAAATCAAAGTCGTGAAGTGCACCACTACTTCGGCGCGGCCCTTCAGTCGCCCGGCGGGCTTGATCTGACTGATTTTCCCCTGCACATACGTCCCCGCTGGAATCACGATGTGGTCGTTGACCACAACCGGAAACGTACTCTGAGCATAGATGGGATCGCCTTCACGACTGGTCTTCGTCGAAATGGCGTTCTTGATGGTCACCGGAATCCTGGTCCCTGATGGAATTGTGATTTCCGTGACGCTGACGTGCGAGGCTGCTGGCGCCAGTGCCGGTGGCGAGGCAGGCTTAGTGTCCTCTTGAGCAGCGGCAAATCCACAAAGCAAAACCAACGCGATCAGAACGCGCATAGGAACCTCCATGTGC
>CAAGKR010349548.1_pt1 | contig 14436 bp, 10 predicted proteins | sample 2556971 | NCBI WGS metagenome assembly CAAGKR01 (sample SAMEA5207829, study PRJEB30636) | soil metagenome | biome: forest; feature: boreal; material: soil | place: USA | collected 2011-09 | depth 1 m | reverse complement strand
GCGCGCTTGGCCGCGTACATGGTTTCGTCCGCGCGCGCGACGAGATCCGCCGCGCTGGCGAGGCCCGGCGCCGGCGCGAAGGCGACCCCGATGCTGACGGTAACCGGAATATTCACGCCATCGTGGGCAAACGGGTGGTCCGCCACAGCGGCACGCATCCGCTCCGAGAGCTCCGCCGCCGCTTCGGACTCCGAGCCGCGCGCCACGATCGCGAACTCCTCGCCACCGTAGCGCGCGAACACCTCCTCCTCACCGAGCATGCTCATGAGGAGCGTCGCCAATTGCGTGAGGACGAAATCACCGGCCTGATGACCGTGAACGTCGTTGATCCGTTTGAAGTGATCGATATCGATGAACAGCAGCGCCAGCGGCGTGCGGTGCCGGTTGGCGTATTGAAACTCACTATCGATCCGTTCGGTGAAGTAGCGCTTGTTGAATGCCCGCGTGAGACCGTCGCGCAAGGCCGACTCCGACATCTGACGCTGAAACATCTCGTCGAGGCGGTCCTGGTAGCTGAACTTGAGGATGGTCGTCGACCCGAGCAGGATCTTGTCCCCCTCGGCGAGCGGGTGCCGCTGCACCTTCTCGCCGTTGCAATAGGTGCCGTTGGTCGAACCGAGATCCTCCAGCAGGAGCTGGTTGCCCTCCTTGAGGATCTGCGCGTGCTCGCGCGAGATCCCTTCGTCGATGAGCCGGAGGTCGACCTTGTCGCCGCGTCCGATCACCACACGGTCCTTGTCGACCCTGAACATCTCGCCCACGCTGGATCCCGACAGCACGACCAAGTAGGCCGCAGGGGCCTGACCATCCGCGTGGACTGGCACCTCGGGGGCAGTCGCCGTCCGCGTCGTGTCATCGAGCGGATTGGCGACGCGGTCGCGCGTCATTCTGATAGTTTACCGACTGGCACGGCCGTTAAGCAAACTCATGCAGGTCTTGATCGGCACCAGCGGCTTCAGCTACCCGGCCTGGCGGGGCGGTTTTTATCCCGAGAAGATGCCGGCGACCAAGATGCTGGCCTACTACGCCGAGCGTCTTGCCGCGGTCGAAATCAACAACACTTTCTATCGAATGCCGAGCGCCGACGTGCTCGGTCGCTGGGCCGCCGAAACCCCGGCCGGTTTTCGGTTTTCGCTCAAGAGCCCGCGTCAGATCACGCACGACAAGCGGCTCGCCGATGTGACGGCAGCGGTCGAACGCCTGGCCGAGGTGGGGCTCGCCCTGGGCGACAAGCTCGGCCCGGTGCTGTTCCAGCTCCCGCCGTTCCTGCGTAAGGACCTACCACGGCTCGACGATTTTCTAGCGGCGCTGCCGAGCGGCCTTTCAGCCGCGCTCGAGTTCCGCCACGAGTCCTGGCTCTCCGACGATGTCTACGCCTGCTTGCGGACACACGGCGCGGCGCTCTGCATCGCCGAGTCGGAGGCCATGGAAACGCCGCTGCAAGCCACCGCCGACTGGGGCTACTTGCGCCTGCGCCGGCCGGACTACGACGACGCGGCGATCGGGCTCTGGGCCGAGCGCCTCCAGGCCCAGAATTGGGCCTCCGCGTACGTCTTCTTCAAGCACGAGGACGCAGGAAAGGGGCCGGCAGCCGCCAGCCGGTTGCGGGAGATGCTCGCGTGAAGCTTTTTTGGCATCTATCCTACATTCGGCTACACTGTCGTACAAATCATGGCTAGAGCAATTGCGGGCGCGACCATCTCCTTCGGTCTGGTGTCGATTCCAGTCCGGCTTTATCCGGCGACGCAAAGCTCGACCGCCATATCGTTCAACCTGCTACACAAGAAGTGCGGCTCGCGGCTCAAGCAACAGTACGTCTGCCCGCGTGACGGCGAGATCATCACCCGAGACGAGATGGTCAAGGGCTACGAGTTCGCCAAGGACCAATACGTCACCTTCACGCCCGAGGAGCTGAAAGCGCTCGAGGAGAAGGCGACCCAGAGCATCGACATCGCGGCGTTCGTCCCGCTGGCGGCGATCGATCCGATCTACTTCGAGCGGCCCTACTACCTCGGACCGGAAAAAGGGGGCGACAAGGCCTATCTGCTGCTCGCGGAGGCGATGCGCGAGACCGGACGCGCCGCGCTCGCCCGCTACGCCGCGCGCGGCAAGCAGTATCTGGTGATGCTGCGTCCGTCGGCCGACGGCCGGGCTCTCGTCCTTCAGGAGCTGCTTTACGCCGACGAGGTCAGGCCGATCGCCGAGGTCCCGCTCCCGAGCGGCGAAGTGCGCGAGCCGGAGCTCAAGCTCGCCAAGCAGCTCATCGACCAGATCGCCACCGAGACGTTCGATCCGAACCAGTTCCACGACGAGGTCCGCGAGCGGATCCAGGCCGACATCGAACGCAAGGTGCAAGGACAGGACATCTCGGAGAGCGCACCGGCGCCCGAGCCGGCCCGGATCATCGATCTCATGGCCGCGCTCAAGGCCAGTCTCGGGAAGGCTGCCGCGCGGACAACCGAAGCGTCGGCGGAGCCCAAGCCGAACAGCGCCGCGGAGCCCACATCGCGCCGCGCGGCCCACCGCTCCGAGGACGCCCCGTCCGAGCGCAAGCGGGCACGAAAGCGCTAGCCACGACAACTGCCCCGTCGCAATCGGGCGCTGATATATTCGCGGCGCTTGAGCGGCTACACCACACAAGACGTCTCGCGCATGATCGGCGTCTCCTCTGGCCGGCTTCGGGCGTACCTGCGCGCGGGGGTGCTGTCGCCGGAGCATGGCCAGCGCGGCGAGCTGCGGTTTTCGTTCCAGGATCTGCTGCTGCTTCGCAAGGCCGAGGAGCTGGTCCGCCAGCGTATTTCCCCGCATCGGGTGCGCCTCGCGCTCAAGCAGCTGCGGGCGCGGCTCCCCGACAGCCAACCGCTGACCGGCGTCCAGTTGGCAGCCGAGGGATCGTCGGTGGTGGTCCAAGAAGGGAACACGCGATGGCAGGCCGAGTCGGGCCAGGTCCTTCTCGCGTTCGACGGACCGCTCGCCGCTCTCGAGAACGCGCCGATGGCGATGTTGCGGGCGCGTCCGGCCGCCGGCGGGGACGTCGTCCCCTCGACGACCGCCGAGATCTACGAGATCGGGTGCGACATCGACGAGACCGACCCCGTGGAGGCCGAGGCCAGCTACCGGCAGGTCCTGATGCAAGCCCCGGAGCACGCCGACGCCCACATAAACCTCGGGCGTATCCTGCACGAGCGCGGTGATTTTCCGGCAGCCGAAGCGCAATACCGTCAGGCGCTCGCGATCCGCCCGAACGATCCGACGGCTCTCTTCAACCTGGGTGTCGCCCTGGAGGATCAGGGGCTTACTGCGGCCGCGCTCGAAGCCTACGCAAAAGCCATCGCGGCGGACAGTCGCAACGCCGACGCCCATTACAACGCCGCCCGCCTCTATGACCTGGCAGGTGAGTACGGCGCGGCGCTGCGCCACCTCCGGATCTGCCGCGATTTGACCCGAACCCGCTAGGGCTAGGTGGGCGTCGAAAGGCGGAGCCCTTCCCCACGCTAGGCGAGGCGGGCGTCGAGGGTGATCTTGGCGGCGGAGATGAGCTTGGAGATTGGACAGCCGGCGCGGGCGACTTCGGCGGCCTTCTCGAACTTTTCGCGATCGGGGGTGGTCAGCTTCACGGTGACCTCGAGATGCGACGCCGTGACCGCGAACCCGCCCTCCACCTTGTCGAGCGACACCGTGGCGCGCGCGTCGACGTTCTCGGGCGGCAGGCCCGCCGCTTCGAGCTGTCCGGAGAGCGCCATCGCGAAGCAGCTGGCGTGCGCCGCCGCGATCAGCTCTTCCGGGCTGGTCCCCGTGTCGTTCTCGAAGCGCTGTACGAAATTGTAGGGGACGTTCGTGAATGTCCCGCTGGCGGCGGAGAACGTCCCCTTGCCGCCCTTGAGCCCGCCCTTCCAGTTCGCAGTTGCCGACCTTTTCATGTCTGTCTCCTGGGTTGAAGAGCGGAGAGGTTATCCGTGAACCGGCCGTTGCGCCACCCGGGCCAACCGACGACCTGTTTCGCCAAGACGGCGAGCGCGGCTAGAATCCCGCGCGATGCGAAAGCACGCCAGGGCTGGCCTCGTCCTGGTGGCGCTTTTTGCTCTGGCGCGCAGCGCCCATGCCGACACGATCGAGGAGCCGGCCGAACAGCTGCCGAGCCCCCAGCTGCCGCTCGCGACCTGGTACACGCTCGAGACCCCGCACTTCGAGATCCACTTCTATCCGGCGGAGCAAAAATTCGCCGAGCGCGCGGCGCACATCGCCGAGCGCGCCTACCGGCTCATCACCCGCTATCTCAACTGGCGGCCGAGCGGCCGGGTCAACATCACCCTCAACGACGACACCGACGACGCCAACGGCTTCGCCAGCTCCATCCCGTACAACTTCATCTACGCGTACGGCGTGCCCCCCAATTCGCTCGATGAGCTGAACGACTTCGACGACTACGTCAAATTGCTCATCACCCACGAGTTCACGCACGTGGTCCACCTGGACACGATGCTGAGCTGGTGCCCGCTGCTCATCAACACGATCTTGGGAAGAACCTTCGCGCCGAACCTCGCGGAGCCGACCTGGTTCATCGAAGGGATGGCGGTGCTGATGGAATCTCGCCAGACCACGGCAGGCCGCCTGCGCAGCAGCTTCTTCGACATGCAGCTGCGCGTCCCGTTCCTCGAGGGTCGGCTGTTCGGCATCGATCAGGTCTCGGCGATCCCGCTGGCCTACCCCGGCGGCACGGCGGCCTACGCGTACGGGTCGAACCTGCTGCGTTACATCGAGGATCGCTACGGGCCCGACAAGATCCAGGAGATCTCGCACCGCACGGCCGACACCTGCATCCCGGGCGCGCTCAACCGCACGGTCGCCGAAACCGTCGGACGTGGCTACGTCGGGCTCTTCGGCCCCGGTCTGTGGGACGACTGGAAGCGATCGATCGCGCACCGCTACACGCTCGAGGTGGAGGATGCGCGCCGCCGGCCTCTGACCGTCGCGACACGCCTCACCTGGGACGCGCCGGCGACCCGCAGCGAGGGTCCGGGCGGCCGATTTTTCCGCGACGGAACGCTGGTCTATCACCGCGCCAACGACGACCAATCGCCGGCCTACGTCCGCCTGAATCTGGAGACCGGCGCGCGCCAGCTGATTGCCGACATGCAGGGGGGCGGTCCGGCCGCGCCCACGACCGATGGCCAGGCGCTGATCTTCCAGCGGGTCAACTACCTGCCGCTGCGACTGCGCATCTCGGGAAGCCCGGAGCTCGCGTGGAACGATCTCTACCGCCTCGACATCTCCACCGGCACGATCCGTCAGCTCACGCGCGGGACGCGCGCGCACGAGCCCGATGTCTCCCCGGATGGGACGCAGATCGCCTGCGCTCTGGACGGAACAGGAACGCGGCAGCTCGCGCTGGTGCCGATCGACGGGGGAACGCCGCGTGTCCTGATGCGCGGCGCGCCGGGGCTGGCCTTCACGCCCGCCTGGTCGCCCGACGGCCGGCTCATCGCCTACTCGCGGTGGAAGCCGGGCGGCTTTCGCGACATCCACATCTACGATCTCCGGACCGCCACCGACCGCGCCATCTCTGTGGATCGGCCCATGGACATCGATCCGCGGTTCTCGCCCGACGGCCGCTTCATCCTTTTCTCGTCGGATCGAAGCGGCATCAACAACATCTACGCCCACGAGCTCGCCACCGGGCGGCTCTTCCAGGTGACCAACGTTTTGTCGGGGGCGTTCCAGCCCGCCGTCTCGCCCGACGGCCGACGCCTGGTCTTCACCGGCTTCACCTCGGACGGCTTCGACCTCTGGACGACACCCTACGATCCGAGCCAGTTCCTGCCCGCGCAGCCCTACGCCAACGCGCGGCTCGACGCCTCCCCCGATCCCGACGCCGAGACCGACTCTCCCGACGCCGCGCCGGAGGACGCCGCCGCGGTCCCGTTCGCGCAGCGGACGGTCGGTTACGCGCCCTGGAAGTACATGTACCCGCGCCAGTGGAACTTCGAATTCCTCAACGAAGCCCTCGGCATGGGCCGGACGTTCGAGCTCAACACCAGCGTGGGTGATCCGGTCGGCAATCACGCCATCGGCTTCGAGCTGTCGGTTCCCTCCAACGGGGACGCCTCCGGGGTCCTCTCCTACAGTTACAACCGACTGTGGCCGGCCTTTGGAGTCACGTTGTCACGCACCGATCAGATTACGACGGGCCTGATCGTCGACGGCGTGAACCTCGGCTACCGCCAGCGTTCCGAGAACCTGACCGTCTCGACCGACCTGCCGATCTTGCACACCGCGGACGCGCAGGGCGATCTCAGCATCGCCTACGACTACGCGGCCTACGCGCCCATCGATCCGATTCCGGTCGGCGATCCGACCGGGGGCATCACCACCAAACCGGAGATCGGTCCCTACGCCGACCTGAAGCTCAGCTGGTCGTTCTCCGACGCGCACGCCTGGCCGTATTCGATCAGCAGCCAGGAAGGGCGGAGCCTTCACATCAACTTGCGCCTCTCCGACCCCGTGCTCGGGAGCCGATTCCGCACCACCGAGGTGAGCTGGTCCTGGACCGAGTACCTGACCCCGCCGTGGGCTCGCCTGCATGCGATCGCGCTGCTCACCGGCGGTGGCTTCGGCATCGGCGATACGCGCGACTTCTTCAATCTGGGCGGGTACTACGCACAAGATGTCCTGCGCAGCGTCCTGCTCAACCAGTACCAATACGCGGTCCTGCGTGGCTATCCGTCGAGCTACGTCTCGGGCGACAGCTACCTGCTCCTCTCGGCGGAGTACCGCGCGCCGCTTTTGTGGATCGAGCACGGCTACAACACCTTCCCGTTCTATCTGCGCCGGATCTGGGGCGTCCTCTTCGCCGACGCCGGGAACGCATTCCAGGGCCGCTTCCGCCCGCAGGATCTCAGGACCGATGCGGGCGCCGAGGCCCACTTCGAGTTCAACTTGGGCTACTACCTCAACACCCAAGTGCAGCTCGGCTACGCCCACGGTTTCGCCACTGACGGTGGCGACCGGATCTACTGGGTCGCGGCCGTGAGCTTCTGATTCCAAAGGGACTCGCGCGATCGCTACACCCCCAGGACGGCGTCGAGGCTGTCGGCGAGGATCGTGGCCATCTCGTCGATCTCTGAGGCTGTCGCGGTGAGCGGGGGGAAGAGGTACATCGTGTCGCCGAGGGGACGAAGCAGCGCCCCGCGCCGAACGGCCTCCCGATAGACCCCGTAGCCGGTGCGGCGGCCCGGATCGAGCGGGGTTCCGTCGGCGGCGCAAACGTCGACCGCGGCGACTAGGCCGCAGGCGCGCACCCCGCGAAGATACCCCCGCCGTGACGCGACCGATTCAAGCGCCGCGCGCAGGTGCGGCGCCAGCTTCGACACGCGGCCGAGAATGTCGTCGCCTGCGAAGACGTCGAGCACGGCGTTGGCGACCGCGACCGCGAGCGCGTTGCCCGCAAAGGTGTTCGAGTGCAGGAAGGCGCGGCCCTCACCGTAGTCCGCGTCGAAGAGCGCGTAGACCGCGTCCGTGGTCAAGACCGCCGACAGCGGCAGCGTCCCCGCGGTGAGCCCCTTGGACAGCACCGCGAAATCAGGGAGCGCCGCGGTCGATACCCGACCGGTGCCGTCCGCGAGGTGGCTGGCCAGAAGGGCGCCGAGGCGTCCCATTCCCGCCGCGATCTCGTCGGCGATCAGGTAGACCCCGCGCGCGTCGGCCCAGGCACGCAGGCGGCGCAGGAGATCGGGGCTGAAGACGCGCATACCGCCGGCGGCCTGCAGCACGGGCTCGTAGACGATTGCGGCGAGCGAACCGGCCTCGGCATCGAGCCCCGCTTCGATGGAGAGCCAGGCCGCGCCGGCGTCGAGCCAGGCCGGATCGTGCGGGCCACGCCGGTACGGCAGTCCGTCGATCCGGTGCACCGGGAAGCACAGCGCGCGATACGGGGCCGCGTAGAGCGCGAGATCGCCGATCGAGAGCGTCCCCACCGTCTCGCCGTGGTAGGCGTTTTCGAAAGCGGCGAAGCGCGTTCGCTCCGGCGCGCCCCGCTGCGTTTGCGCCTGCAGCGCCATCTTGAGCGCGATCTCGACGGCGGTGGATCCATTGTCGGCGAGAAATACCTTGCCGAAGTGACCCGGCCGGCGGCCCGGCGGCGCGGACGATCCCCACGCGTCCGGCGGATGGCCGTTGGCCGCCGCGAGCAGCCGTTCGCACAGGCGCACGAGCGGCGCGCTGGTGGTGTTGGCGGTGATGACATGCTCGAAGGCCTCGAGCTGCCTGCACAACGCGGCCGTCAGGTGGGCGTTGCCGTGTCCAAGCGTCTTGCACCACCAGCTGGAGATGGCGTCCAGGATCGTCCGGCCGTCGGCGAGCTGAATCCGCGTCCCGCGCGCCCCCACCACCTCCAGCGGGGGAAAATCGCGGTAGTCCCGCATCTGGCTGCAGGGGTGCCAGAACACCGCCAAATCGCGCGCCGCCAGCGTCAATCGACACCCCGCCCGCCGAGGCCGTGCTCGTCCATCTTGGCGTACAGGAGCGGTCGGCCGATCCCCAGCAGGCGCGCCGCCGCGGAACGGTTCCCCTTCGCGCGTTCGAGCGCACGCAGGATGAGCTGCTTTTCGAGGGCGGCCACCGCATCGTGCAGGGGAATGTCCTCCGCGACCGGCGCGCCGACCGCAATCGGCGCCGCGTCGCGGACGGCCTCCGGCAAATCGCCGATGTCGATGACCTCGCTGCCACAGAGCACGGCCGCGCGCTCGAGGACGTGAAACAGCTCCCGGACATTGCCGGGCCACGGGCTGCCGAGGAGCCGCTGCATCGCCTCTTCGGAAACCGCGCGTGCCGGCGTGCCACGCAGCGCGTGCGCGACCAGCAGCGGGATATCGCTGCGCCGCGCGCGCAGCGGGGGCAGCTCTATCTCGATGACCGCCAGACGGTAGTACAGATCCTCACGCAACGCCGCACCGGGGGCGCCCGGACGCACCGGCCGGCTGGTGGCCGCGATGAGGCGCGCGTCGGTCGCGATCGGGTCGTTGCCTCCCACTCGCTCGTACGTGCCCTCTTGCACCACGCGCAGGAGCTTGGTCTGCAGCGCCGGATCGAGATCGCCGATCTCGTCGAGGAACAAGGTCCCGCCGGCCGCCGTCTCGAATCGGCCGCTGCGGCGAGCGGTCGCGCCGGTGAAGGCGCCGCGCTCGTGGCCAAAGAGCTCGCTTTCGATCAGCGTCGGCGGCAGCGCCGCCAGGTTACTGGCAATGAAGGGCTGGCGCGCGCGTGGCGCGTAGGCATGAATCGCACGCGCCACCAGCTCCTTGCCGGTCCCGGTCTCGCCCGTGATAAGCACCGGCGCCGTCGATCCGGCGGCCCGACCGATCAGCTTCCAAACCGCCAGCATCGCCGCGCTCGTCCCGACCAGATCCGCGCGGGTCTCCGGCGGATCGGGCGCCGGCGCGGCGGTCCGCGCCAGCGCGCGCTGCTTGAGCGCCCGTTCGATGGTCGCGCGCAGCGCCTCGAGGTCGAAGGGTTTGGTCAGATAGTCGAACGCGCCGTCTCGCATCGCGCGGATCGTCCGCTCGCTGTCGCCGTAGGCGGTGGCGACGATGACCGGCACGCCGCGCGCGGTGCCCCGCAGCTCGCCCAGATAGTCGAGGCCGTCTCCGTCGCGCAGCCGGATGTCGAGCAGCACACAATCGACCGCGCGCGCGGCGACGATCCCGCGGGCCTCGCCGAGGCCGGCGGCCACCAGCGCCTCGGAGCCCATCGCGGTCACCACGTCGCGCAGGCCTTGGCGCAGGCCTGGCTCGTCCTCGACGATCAGGACCACCCCGCTCATGCGGTGCGCTCGAGCGCATGAAGATCGCGGTTTGGTCTCCCGGCGCGCTCCGGGTCGCTGTCCCGCGGCAAGGTGAGCTCGAGCCGGGTAACCTCGCCCTCGCGCCCGTAGGTCAGATCGCCACCGTGCGCTCGGGCGATGGCCCGCGAGATCGCCAGCCCCAATCCCGTTCCGTCCGGCTTGGTGGTGAAGAACGGCTCGAAGATCTCGCCGGCGCGCCCAGGCGACACGCCCGCGCCACGATCGGTGATCCGGACCCGCAACCAGCTCCCGTCGTCCTCGACCGTTGCCTCCACCGCCGCGCCGTCGGGCGAGGCCTCGACGGCGTTCCGCAAGACGTTGTCGAGCGCGCGCGCCAGGGCGTCGCCATCGCCCGTCACGCCCCCCTGGCCGTGCACATCGATGACGATGTGGCGGAGCCCCGCCCATGGGCCCAGAGCATCCGCCCGCGCGCGCAGGAGCCCTCCCACATCGAGCGGCGCACGCGTCCCCAGCGCCCGTCCCGCCACGATGAGGAGATCGGCGACCAATCGATCGAGCCGCGTGATCTCCGACGAGGCGTGATCGATGGCGGCGCGCGCGGCGGCCGGCAACGCACCGTCGGCGCGGACCGCCAGGTCCAGACGCAGCTTGATCGAGGCCAGCGGATTTCGAACTTCGTGCGCGACGCCGGCCACCACCCGTCCCAGCGCCGCCAACCGCTCCTGCCGCGCCAGGTCCCGCACCATCCGCTCCTGGATCCGGCGAGACTCCTCCAGACGCCGGGCCAGCGTGTCGATCCCCACCGCGATGTCGTCGAGCTCGCGGACTTGGGAACGCGGCACCGGCGCGGTCAGATCGTCGGCGAGCGCGGCCAGCGCATCTTGTAGGCCGCCCGCGGCGCGCTTGACGGTGACCAGCGAGTACGAGGCGCTCGCCACCAGGAGCAACGCCGAGAAGGCCAGCGCCACCACCAGCAGCCGCCAGCTCTGCAAGGTCGGAGACGGGCGAACCAGGACCGCGGCCCAGAGCAGGCGACCGTCGGTCGTTCGCACCATCCGGTCGACCAGCTGGCCCCCATCGATCTCGGCCTCGCTCTCGACCGGCGCGGCGGCAGCGGACGCGCGAGCCGCGACCTGCTGCAGCTCCCCGCGCCAGGCGAGCGGAACCGCGGACGCGATGGCCGAAGTCTCGTTCGCACGCAGGGCAAGACCGCTGCGCATGCCGACGATGGGCGAGAACGCGGCCGCGGCCGCTCCCTGCGCCGTCAGCCGATCGACCTCGTCTCGCACCGCCTCACGGCCCCGCTCTAGGCGCTGCGTGCGCGTGACCGAGATGGCGCGGTAGAGCGCATCGGCGGACAGTGCCGCGGTCACGAGCCCCAGCACCGCCACGGTCAGAAGGCGGTGACGGATCGGTCGGCCGAGGCGCATGTGGCGCGTATCAAGCAAGCGCGATACCGCCCGGTTGTCGTGACTGCGCCGGATCCGGCGAGACGGCGCGCTGCCTCGAGGACTGACAGGTGTACAGAATCGATACAGATTAACGCCTAGGAATCCGGGCCGCCATACCGACGCCAAAGGCGGTCGCGTGTGGCCCGTTTGTTGCGAAGCCCGAAAGCGCTTCCCGATGTCCGTCTTCGACCTTACAGGTACTCTCGCCCGCCCATGCCACCCCGCCGCCTCTTCGCCCTGATCCTTCCCATCGTCATTTCCGGAGGTTCCGTTCTGGCGACGTCGACACCCGACGCGATGTCGACACCCGACGATCCGAATGCCCCCGTCAAGTCGCTGACTCTCAGTGAGGCGGAAGCGACCGCGCTTCGCAACCAGCCCACCCTCACACAAGCCCACGGCCTGCTCGAGGCGGCTGAAGGACGCGTCGAGGAGGCCCGGGCCGGTTATTTGCCCCAGGTGAACCTGAGCGGAACCTACGAGCGCTCGACCGGGAACTTCGCGCCCCGTCCGGGCGCCATACCCGCCGGCACGGGCGGAACGGCCGGCACAGGGACGACCGGAACGAGCGGCACCAACACCGCGCCCGTGAGCTGGGATCCGAAGTACAACTATTTTCTCTTTGGGGCGACGGCCACGCAGCTCATCTACGACTTCGGCCTGACCAGCGACAAGTGGCGTTCCGCGGGGGCCAGCCGAGACGCCGCCGGGGACAACACGCGCACCGCCGAGATGCAGACGCTGCTCAACGTACGGCGCGCGTACTTCCAGGTGCGGGCGCAGCATGACCTGGTGGCGGTCGCGGAGGAGTCGATGACCAATCAGGAGAAGCACGTGGAGCAGACCCGGGCGTTCGTCAAGACCGGCATCCAGCCGGACATCAACCTGGCGACGGTCCTGACCGCGCTCGCCAACGCGAAGGTCCAGCTGGTGATGGCACAGAACAACTTCGAGGTGGCCGAAGCGCAGCTCGCGCAGGCCATGGGCGTGCCGGTCGAAGGACGCTTCGCCATCACCGACGAGGAGATGCAGGCCATCCCCGGTGAAGACGGACCATCTGGTCCGCTCGCCGAACGCGCGCTGCACGCCCGACCCGAGGTCGCCAATCTCGTGGATCAGCGGCGCGCGCAGGAGCTGACCGTGAGCTCTTTGCGTGGCGCCTACGGCCCCAGCTTGGGCGCGATTGCCAACGTCTCGGACAACGGTATCGCAATCGACGGGTTGGTGCCCAATTGGTACGCCGGTCTGGTGCTGAGCTGGAACATCTTCCAGGGTGGGCTCACGCGCGGGCAGGTGCGGGAGGCGAAGGGGACCCTCGAGAACCTCGCCGGGCAGGAGGCGGCGGAGCGCCTTCAGGTGGAGGTCGACGTCGAGCAGGGGCGGCTGGGCGTACAGGCCGCCAAGGCGACCATCGGCGCGGCGGAAGAGGCCGCCGTGAACGCACGGGACCAGCTCACCCTCGCCGAGAAGCGCTACGCGCACGGCCTGGGCAGCGCGGTCGAGCTGGGCGACGCCCAGGTCGCGTACACCACTGCGGAAGCGCAGCGGGTCCAAGCGCAGTTCAACCTGGCTTCCGCGCGCGCGCAGCTCCTGGCCGCACTGGGGGACCGATGAGCGCCAGACGAATCGGGGCACTGGCGGCGCTCGCGGCAATTGCGGCCGTCTTGGGGCCCGGCTGTGGGAAAAGCGAGGACCCCGCGGCGGCGCAGGGTGGCCACGGCGGCGGTCCCGGCGGCGATCGGGCGATTCCGGTCCTGGTCTCGACCGCGGTGACCCGCGACGTCCCGATCTACATGGAGGGGCTCGGTTCGGTGACGGCGTACAAGACCGTCAACGTCCGCTCGCAGGTCGACGGGCGCATGGACCGGGTCGATTTCAAAGAAGGTCAGACGGTCAAGCGGGGCGAGGTCCTCGCCGAGATCGATCCCCGCCCCTTCGCCATCCTGCTCCACCAGGGTGAGGCGGCCCTGGCGCGCGACACCGGCCAATACGCCGGCGCCAAGCGCGACCTGGATCGTTACGAGGCCGTGGGCGGGGAGCACCTATTGCCCCAGCAGCAGATCGATGACCAGCGCGCGCTGGTGGAGCAGTACAAGGGCACCGTCGAGAACGATCAGGCCAGCATCGAGAACGCCAAGCTGCAGCTCGACTACGCGCGCATCAAATCGCCCATCGACGGCGTGACTGGCGTGCGCCTGGTCGATCCGGGGAACATCGTGCACGCGGCCGATACCGGCGGGATCGTGGTGGTGGCCCAGATGGATCCGATCGCGGTGCTCTTCACCCTGCCGCAGGACGATCTGCCCGACATCGCGCGTCAGCAGGCCCTTGGCGCGCTCGAGGTCGAGGCGCGCAGCCGCGACGGCTCAAAGATGCTCGGCCAGGGGCAGCTCCTGCTGATCGACAACCAGATCAACCAGGGTACGGCCACCATCCGGCTCAAGGCGGTCTTCTCGAACCCGACGCACGCGCTGTGGCCAAACGAGTTCGTCAAGACGCGCCTGCGGCTGCTGGTCCGCAAGGGCGCGCTGGTGATCCCAGCGGCTGCGGTGCAGCGCGGGCCGCAAGGGACGTTCGTCTACGTCGTGGACGGCGAGAAGGCGGACATGCGGACCGTGGTGTTGGAGCGAATCGAAGGCGAGGACGCGCTCATTTCCCAGGGCCTTTCGTCGGGGGATCGGGTGGTGCGGGAGGGACAGAGCCAGCTGCGCCCCGGCGCGCGGGTATCGCTTCGCGACGCGGGGCAAAAAGGCGGCGCTGGCGGCAGCGGGCACGGAAGCGGCAGTGGTCACGGAAGCGACGGCGGCTCGCCAAGCGGCGGCCCGAGCGGCTCGGTGGCTGGGGGGCGGCCGCAACAGTGAACATCTCCGAGCCGTTCATCCGCCGCCCGGTCGGTACCGCGCTGCTCATGATCGGCGTCGCGGTGGCCGGCGTCGCCGCCTACAACCAGCTGCCGGTCGCCGCCCTCCCGCAGGTCGACTACCCGACCATCGTCGTGTCGACGATCCTCCCAGGCGCCAGCGCCGACACCATGGTCTCGGCCGTCACGACGCCGCTCGAGCGGCAGCTCGGGCAGATCCCGTCGCTCGCGCACCTGACGTCGGTCAGCAGCGCAGCCAGCTCGCAGATCACGCTGCAGTTCACCCTGGATCGCGACATCGATTCGGCCGAGCAAGACGTGCAGGC
>CAAGKR010445037.1_pt1 | contig 14444 bp, 12 predicted proteins | sample 2556971 | NCBI WGS metagenome assembly CAAGKR01 (sample SAMEA5207829, study PRJEB30636) | soil metagenome | biome: forest; feature: boreal; material: soil | place: USA | collected 2011-09 | depth 1 m | reverse complement strand
CCGGCGGCGCGGCCGGCGCGGGCGGCGCGGCCGGTGCCGCGGGCGTAGCGGGCGCCGCGGGCGCCGCGGTGGTCGTTACCGACGCGCAGCCGCCGGCATTCGTCCCTGGGTTTGCGACCCAAGCGGTGAACGAAGCAGCGTTGCAACCGGCGCCGCTCCAGATTGTCGCCACCACGCTCTCCAGTCCTCTCGGGGTGGACTGGAACACTTCGAACTACAGCGAAATGGTGCTGCCGCCCTTGAAGACCGGGTCCGCTACGACATTCGATCCGGGCACGGCGACATTCGGAATCTGGGCCTTCACGGACCAGAGGTCGAGCGGCGGAGTCAGCTCGGCCGGGGCGTTCACCCCGAGCGTTCCCAACGGGGACTACGTCTACTCGGAGGATTCGCTCAATATTCCACCCGATGCCGCCCACGAGCACCGTTTGCGCGTCTATCCCTTAAAGGATCGCGCTGGCGCTCTGGTTCCGCACAGCTATCTGCTCGGCTGGGAAGAAGCGGGCAACGCCGACTACAACGACTACATTTTCGTTCTCAAGAACGTCACCGGCGTGCCGTAACGACCGGCCGGGGATCGCTCAGGAGCGTCACCGGCGCGCGACGACGCGATGTGGCGTCTAACGCGGAGACGAAAACCCGAATTTAATTTGAAACCGGGGCCGGTGAAACGGGCACCTACCAGGTATGCGATTGGCTCGTGTTCCCTCGAATCGCCGGCGGCATGCACGATTTCCCCTGGGCCTCCCGGTGAAGCTACAGGTGGCCGGCCGTGCCGGGCCGATCATCGTCGAGATCGTGGATCTCTCCGCCGGCGGTCTCCGGCTGCGGGCGCTTGGGGACGAGGTGCGGCTGGCCCAGCGCGCCACGCTCGGCTTCGTGCTCGCTGACCAGCGCGCCTGCGCCGCCGCAGGGCGGGTGACGCGCGTCGAGCGGGGCGGCGCGTTTGTGCTCGCGCTTGACGAGACCAACGACGCCTTCCGCGGTTTCCTGGCGTCCCTATCCACCGGCGGTCTCTAGGCGCGGCGCACTTGTGAACGGCCAATTCTAGGCAGATGCTCTCCGTCGTGACGAGCAGCCCGATGGAGCAAGCGAGTGGGGCTCCTGCGGCCCGGGTCCTCATCGTCGACGATGATCCGGCGGTGGCGGGCAGCCTGTCTCGGCTCTTGGGCTCGACGGGTCACATCGTCACCATCGCCTCCGATGGCCACCAGGCGATGGCGCTGATCGAATCGGCCGCGTTCGACGTCATCGTCAGCGAAATCAGGATGCCCAACGTCGACGGTCTCAACCTGCTGCGGGCGATCCGGGGCCGAGACCTGGACGTGCCGGTCGTGTTCTTGACCGGCAGGCCCACCCTCGAGACCGCCGTCGACGCCGTCGAGCACGGCGCCTTCAGGTACCTCGTGAAGCCCGTCGACGGCAAGGAGCTGGCGGCCACCGTCGAACGGGCCGCGCAAGTGCACCGGCTGGCGCGGGTGCGCCGGGAGGCGGCGACCGAGTTCCCGGGGAAGCTCATCGGCGATCTGGCCGGCTTGGAGTCGCGTTACGCGTCCGGGGTGGACAAGCTCTGGATCGCGATGCAGCCGATTCTTTCGTGGCGCAACCGTGCCGTGTACGCGTACGAGTCGCTGCTCAGAAGCGACGAGCCGACGCTGCGCAACCCGATCGATTTCATCGAGGCCGCCGGGCGGCTGGGCCGCACCTCGGAGCTCGGACGCACGATCCGGCAGCGAATCGCGGGTCAGATCGCCGAGGCCCCACGCGCGGTCCAGATGTTCGTGAACCTCCATCCGCTGGATCTCGTGGACGAGGAGCTGTGCTCCGGCAGTGGCGCTCTGACTCCCTTCGCTTCGCGGGTGGTTCTGGAAGTGACCGAACGCGCCGCGCTCGAACAGGTCAACGGGCTCGGCGCCGGCGTCAAGCGCCTGCGCGAGCTCGGATACCGGATCGCGCTCGATGATCTTGGCGCAGGTTACGCGGGGCTCTCCAGCTTCGCCCTGCTGGAACCGGAGATCGTGAAGGTCGACATGTCTCTGATTCGCGGAATCCACGAGTCGCCGATGAAGCAGAAGTTGTTTCGCTCCTTCATCACCCTCTGCAAGGATCTCGATACCGAGATCATCGCCGAGGGAGTCGAGGTGGCGGAAGAGCGCGACTGCCTGAACAGCCTGGGCGGGGACCTCTATCAGGGGTACCTCTTCGCGCGCCCCGGCCGCGGCTTCCCGCAACCCGTTTACTAGTCGGGCCGATCAGCTGCGCAGCTTGTAACCCGTGTGAAGCATGCGAGCGGCCACCGCTGTGGCGATCGCGGCGACGGCGCCGGTGATGGCCAGACCCAACCACGGCGAGCTGCTTGACGCCCCCAGAAAACCGAAGCGCAGGCCCTCGACCATATAGAGGATCGGGTTCCCTCGCGTCACGGTGTCCCACGGCTTCGGCAGCATGTGCGCGCTGTAAAACAAGCCCCCCAGAAACGTCAACGGGGTGAGCACGAAGGTCGGGATGACGTTCAGCTGCTCGAACTTGTCGCTCCAGATCGCGACCGCCAGGCCGATCGAGGCGAGCGCGATCGCCACCAGCAGGGCATAGGCCAGAACCCAGACCGGGTGGACCACCTCGAAACCCGCGAACAGCCCGGCGATCAGCCAGACCAGACCGCCCGTCATCAAACCCCGCAAGACCGCCGCGCCGAGAAAGGCGATCATGAGGTCGGCCACGCCGAGCGGGGCGATCAGGAGATCGACGATCGTCCCCTGGAGCTTGGCGATGAACATCGACGACGATGTGTTGAGGAACGCGTTCTGGGTGAGCGTCAGCAGGATCAATCCGGGAACGATGAAGCGGATGTACGGGATGCCGTCCACCTCCTTCACCCGGCCGCCGAGCGCGTAGCCGAAAACAAGGAAGTAAAGCGTCGTGGTCACGACCGGCTGAGCCAGGGTCTGCCCGGGCACCTTGAGAAACCGCCGCGTCTCCTTGGCGAAGAGCGTGCGCAGCCCGATGCTGTTCATGCCGTGGCCTGCTGGTGGACGTCGGCTTCGGGACGCCCCGTCAGCTGGAGGAACACATCCTCCAGCGTCGGTTTTACGATCTCGACGTCGACCACCGCGGGCGAAAGCAGCGCGGCCAGCGCCAGCAGCTCGGCGATCGGCGTCGCCGGTGTGCCATCGACGGGACAGATGACGGTGGACCCGCTGGCGTCCAGGGTGGCGCCCAGAAGCTGCAACGGCCGCGGCAACGTTCCCGCGCCGCCGGGCCAAGGCGCGCCGAGCCTGAAGCGCACCTGCTTGCGGCCAAATCGCCGCAGCAGCGCCGCGGGCGTGTCGGTCCCAACCAGGGTGCCCTTGTCGATGATGGCCACGCGATCGGCCAGCGCTTCCGCCTCTTCCAGATAGTGCGTGGTGAGCACGATGGTCGTGCCGCCGGCCCGCAAGGTGCGAACGTAGGACCACAGATCGTGGCGGAGGGCGACGTCGACGCCGGCGGTCGGCTCGTCCAGGAACACCACGCGCGGCCGAGGAACCAGCGCCTTCGCGATCAGCAATCGACGTTTCATCCCACCGGAAAGGGCGCGGGTGTTGGTATTCGCTTTTGAGGACAGGTCGAGCGCCGCCAGCACCTCGTCGATGCGCGCCTCGTCGGGCGGGACGCCGTAGTAGCCCATCTGAAACCGCAACACCTCTCGGGGCGTGAAGAACGGATCGAAGCTCACTTCTTGCGGGACCATGCCCACCTGGCGGCGGGCCGCCAGGGAATCCCGCACCACGTCGTGCCCCAAGACCCGGGCCGTGCCGGCGCTGGGGCGGACCAGCCCACAGACGATCGAGATCCAGGTGGTCTTGCCGGCGCCGTTGGGGCCGAGGAGCGCGAAGATCTCGCCCGGCTCGATGCGCAACGAAAGCCCGCGCAGCGCCTCGACGCGCGGGTAGCTCTTCGCGAGATCCGTCGTCTCGACGGCAGCGGTGCTCGCTGCCAGGGGCTCGGCCGCTGCCAACATGGGGCGCGAAGGATGGCGCCCCCGGTTTCGCTTCGCAAGCCCTCGCGACAAACGCTGCGACCCGACGACGCCCGAAGCCGCGAGCGCCCGATGATCGCGCGAGCGCTCGGCCGGGATTGCCGGGTCAGGTCCAGTCGTAGTTGAAGCTGACGCTGACCCGCTCGCCGGCGCTGGAATTGGAGGCCACTTCGTGGCGCAGCCAGCTCTCGAACAGGATGAGCTTGCCGACTTCGACGTCGCGGAAGATCTGCTGACGGTTCTCGGGCCGGCACTCGCTCCGCTTGGGTGGAGCCCCCATGAATTTGTCGAGGCGGGGATCCTCGAAGCGAATGCGCGAGCACCCTGCCGGCGTGCTGACGTAGTACGTCCCGCTCACCACCGCCAGCGGATGCAAATGAAGCGGGTGGACGGCGTGGCGAGACATGACGTTGACCCAACAGTCGGTCATCTCCAGGCGGGCGGTCCCCAGATTCATGTCGAGCCGCCGCGCGAACCGATAAACGTGGCGGCGAATCTGTTTCTCGAGGTCCATGAACGTCGAGAACGTGCGGTGCAGATTGCAAAGCGTCCCGTACGAGGTGTAGCCGGCCGGATAGTTCTTTCGGCACCAGCGCTGCCCCGCGCGATCGTGCGCGCGAACCTTGCGGCAGTCCTCCAGCAGCGCGCGAGCGCGCGCTTCGTTGTCCCGCGATTGCAAGGGGGACTCGTAGATGAGGGTCGGAAACCAAGGTTTTGTGGGCATGTCGATTCAACCCTCGCGCAAGGCGTTCAAAATCAGATCGCGCGGGACCTTGGGGGTTGGCACCCGCCGACGGGTGGGCGCCGCGCGCCGCCCCGCAGCTGGCTGCGGCCGCCGGGCATTCGAAGAGCGCGAAGAGGGCGAGACGTCCGAGAACCACGACCGCACGTCGGTGTCGAGCCCCACGCCGTGCATGTAGTTGTAGAGCGCCTTGCGCAGTCCGCGCCCCAGAAAATCGTGATCGGTTCCGATCGGATCGTCGAAAGGGATCTCGTTGCGCGCGAAGGTCGTCGGTTCCGGGAGCAGGCGAATGCCAAACCGCTTGGGGGAAATGCCGATCGGGCTGTGGGCGGTCGCGGCGAACCGGTGCCAGAACGCGGACTGGATACACCCCTGCGCGAACAATTGCCGAACCCGTTCCAGCGCGTCGATGGTCTCCTGCTCGGTCTCGGTCGGAAAGCCGTACATCAAATAGGCGTGGACCATGACGCCGGCGTCGGTGAACGCGCGCGCGACGCGCGCAACCTGCTCGACGGTGACGCCCTTTTGCATCAGCTCGAGCAGACGGTTGGACGCCACCTCCAGGCCGCCCGTGACCGCGATGCAGCCCGAACGGGCCAGCAGCGCCGCGAGGGCCGGCGTGAACGCCTTCTCGAACCGGATGTTGCCCCACCAGGAGATCGTCACCTGGCGCTCGATCAATCTCTCCGCGAGCGCGCGCAGCGTCGCCGGCGGCGCGGCCTCGTCGACGAAATGAAAACCGGTCTGACCGGTCTCTTTGCACAGCGAAACGATGCGATCGACCAGCAGATCGGCCGGAGCGACTTCGTAGCGTCCGATATAGTCGAGAGAAACGTCGCAGAAGCTACACTTCTTCCAGTAGCAGCCGTGCGCGAGCGTCAGCTTGTTCCAGCGGCCGTCCGACCAGAGCCGGTGCATCGGGTTCAACATCTCGAACAGCGACACGTACCGATCAAGCGGCAGCCCATCGTAGGTCGGCGTGCCGGTTTCCCTGTGCGGGATGTCGTGCACCGCGGCGTCCGTCTTGAGAACAATCGCTCTGCCGGCCCGGACGAATGTCCGAAACAAGGGCGGCGGCGGTACCTGGTCCGACTTGAGATGCTCGATGAGACTCAAGAGAGGCCGCTCGCCATCGTCCAGCGTCACGTAGTCGAAATGGTCGAACACGCGCGGCTCCCGCAGCTCCCGGAGCTCGGTGTTGACGTAGCCGCCGCCGAGAACCAGACGCACCTCGGGCGCCAGCGCCTTGATGGCGCGCGCGATGCGGAAGGCGCCGTAGACGTTGCCGGGAAATGGCGCGGTCACGCCGACCAGATCGGGGCGGTGACGCGCCAGCAGCGCCGCGCTGATGCCGTCCAAGGTCTCGTCGACCAGCGTCGGGGGCGCGTCCAGGGCCTCTTGCAACGAATCGAAGCTGGCGGCGCTGGTGGCCAGCTTCTCGGCGTATCGCGACAGCGCGAAACGGGGATCGACCCCGTCGCGAATCGCGTCGGCGATGTCGTCGACATAAAGACTCGCGAGGTGCTTGGCTCGATCCGCGACGTCCAGGGCGCCGAACGCCATGGCGAGCGGATGGGTCCCCCGCTCGCCGGTGCCGTCCGCGTCACCTCTGTCTGCGCCCAAGACGGCCTCCCCGAGCGCTTCGAAGCGCGGACCTTCGGGCAGAAGCTCGCGCCCCGCGATACGCGGCGCGAGATCGGGATCGCGTCCCTGCAGAAAACGAATGACTGCGTCGATGGTTTCGAGGTAGCGCGGCGACTCGGCGACGAACGAAGCCACCGAAGGGTGAACGGAGGCGTGACGGGCGCGCTTGGAATGCGCGGCCCCCCCGCGCCGGGACAACGCATCGCGGACGCGGGTGAGGCCGCCTCGAGAGAAGAGACTCAAAAAAAGCTCCAGAGCCGGGTCCGCTTGCACAACTTGCACCCCCAACCGGGCCGCGTGCTGGCGAAGAAATCCCATCAGATAGGCCGTCGCCGGATACGGTGTGTTGAGCTGGACCATTGGAGCGGTGAGCAACAGGACGCGCATTCCGGATCACCGAAGTCTATAGGACGTTCAGCCCGGAACACGAATCCGAACCCGCTGCGGCGCACCGGATCGTCCGATGGGGGCGCTGATCAGCAGCCCGTCGCGCGCGGCCGGAGGAATCGCGATGCGGACCGGGACCGCAAGGGTCACGTGGCCCTCGTGCTCGCAACGGCGGCACCAAACGGCGCGCGGGCTGGCCACGCCGCCGCAGGTCGGACAGAGAATTCGAAGTGGCAGGGTGACGATCGCGGTTCCCCCGGACGCAGACTCGGCCCCCGACAGATCGAGCTCCAGAGTGCCGGACGAATCGACGCGGGCGACACGCGCGGCAACCAGCTCTTCGAGCGTTCCGGTCAGACGAGGCAAGAGGTCATTGACCCTCCCCTGCCAAGTGGCTGCCCATCCGGTCTGCGAAACGGCCCAATTCAAGCCATCCGCTTGAACCGCTCCCGGTTGCCGCCCGAGCAACGTCTCGCGCTCGAACAGGTGGGCGTCGTAGGCGGCACGAGCCGTGAGATTCGAGAGCATCCGATAGGCCTCGGCGATCTGGGCGAATATCGGCGCGCTGGCCGGCCCGGCCCGATCGGGATGATGTCGGAGCGCGAGGCGGCGGTACGCGCGCCGCAGCTCCGCCGCGGTCGCGGAGCGGGGGACGCCGAGAAGCGCGTATAGATCGACGGGCGCCGATCGCACGACTGAATTCTAACGCCGCTTTGACTTAGGGCGCCGACCCGAGTCCGATACAGGGTTTTTGCGGCGGGCGCCGCAAACAGATACCCTGGAGGGCATGGCGACTTCCGACGAAGCGTGGGATTCAGTTTTCGGCGCTCTGAAGGGTTTGCGCGATCGGTGGCCGTCCTCCGATTGGACCTACGACAGGCGGCTCAAGTGCGTCGCCTCGTCGATTCCGCTGTCGGGCGAGCCCGAGGCACGCGCGGCGTTCGCCGACGCGCTCACCGGCGACTGGTCGGCCGAGACCCTGCCGAGCGCGCCAGCGGGGGTGCAAGCCCTCAGCGAAACTTGCGGCGGTCTGCGCGCCGCGCAACAGCTTCTGTGGGGGGGAGACGCCGACGGCCCCGGGGCGTTTGGCTTGTGGTGGCCTTGGGGCGACGGCACGACCGTGACTTTGAGAATCGGCTTGCACGGAGTGGATCGTCCGAAAGAGCGGTATCCCCGCTTACGCGAAGTGTTCGGAATTCCGCAAGCGCTGCCACCGACCTAATCGGAACACCCCGAGCACCCCGCCTTGCCGGGACCCCGGGCGTGGAGTAGCTTTCCGAGCCGGTTCGGCACGTCCTCGCCCCCATGCTCGGCATCCTCCTCTCGCTCGTGGTTTCCGCTCCGTCGGCCATGCCGTCGGCCGGCGTGACGTGCCCGGACGAGCCCGAGACCTGTGACGGAGCTTTGGTTGCCATCGCGGCCCTGGCGCGCGAGGAGACCGACGACGACGGTCCGAGTGACTACGCAACGCCGGCGGAGATCGACTGTCCCGCGCCTGGCGACGGGCCGATTGCGAGCCCCGAATGCGATGATATGCCGCTGGATCTCTGGTACCGCGTATCGCGGTCGCCCGAAAGCGAGCAACCGAACGGCGCCTTGGCGCCCGCGCCACGACGCACCCGCCCGACCCGCGCGAGCTCCTGCGGCGGTGGCCCGGCCGACCCGGGCCATCTCGCGGCGCCTGACGTCCAACCGATTGCTCTCTTCGCGCTCCCGGCCCTCCTTCCCGAAGGAGCCCGAGGTCATTTGCCTGGAGGGCCACAGATGTTGCCCTCGCGCGCGCTCGCCCCTCCCGACCGGCCGCCTCGAACCTAGAACCGGTCCGAGGTCTCTGGTCTTGCACGCGTTAGGGTGGGCCGCGCTCCCGCACGCGCTTGTTTCTTGCGCGGTTTTTTTTCGAATCCAAATGGAGTTTGATCATGAATAAGGGAACCGTTTTACTGCTCTTGGTCGTTGTGCTCGGAGGCGGTTACGGCCTCGGGCGCCTGGCAACGCGTGATAAAGACAGCTCGTCGACGAGCGCCGCGAACAGCGCGGCGATGAATCAGCCGGTGGGCCCCAGCGACGGGGTCGAGCGCATCCGGGTACCGCTGGAGGGACCGTCGAAGGGCCCCTCCAACGCGAAGGTCAACATCGTCGAGTTCTCCGATTTCCAGTGCCCGTTCTGCAGCCGGGTGGTCCCGACGATTCAGAAGATTGAGAAAGACTACCCAAACCAGGTCCGGATCTTCTTCCGCCACAATCCGCTCCCGTTCCACCAGAACGCGCCGCTCGCCGCCGAGGCGGCGGTGGCGGCCGAGGCGCAGGGGAAGTTCTGGGAGATGCACGACAAGCTGTTCGCCAACCAGCAGGGGCTGCAGCGCGCCGATCTCGAAAAATACGCGCAGGAGATCGGTCTCGACGTGGGCAAGTTCAAGACGGCGCTTGACACCCACGCCGGTAAAGCGCGGATCGACGCCGATCTGGCGGCCGGCAAGCAGATTGGCGTGCAGGGGACGCCGAACTTCTACGTGGACGGGCGCAACATCCAGGGTGCGCAGCCCTACGAGGAGTTCAAGAAGATCATCGACGACGAAATCTCGCGCGCCGACAAGCTGCTCGCGCACGGCACGCCGCCCGGACAGGTCTACGCGACGTTCATGAAGGGCGCCAAGGCCACGACCGGGGGGGCCGCGGCCGGGCAGGCACCCAAGGGTCCGGGCGCGGGGCCGGAGGTTTACAAGGTCGCGGTCGGCGACGCGCCCGTCCGCGGGAGCAAGCAGCCCAAGGTCACCATCATCGAGTTCTCCGACTTCCAGTGCCCCTACTGCAGCCGCGCGAGCGGGACGATCGCCCAGGTTCTCAAGGACTATGGGAACGACGTCGAGCTCGCGTACCGGCACAATCCGCTGCCGTTCCACAACAACGCCATGCCGGCCGCGCTCGCGGCCGAAGCGGCGCGCGAGCAGGGGAAGTTCTGGGAGATGCACGACAAGATGTTCGCCGGACAGGCGAACTTGGACCGGCCGAGCCTCGACAAGTACGCGCAAGAGGTCGGGCTCAACATGTCGAAGTTCAAGGAGTCGATGGACAAGGAGAAGGGCAAGGACCGCATCAAGCGCGACATGGACGACGCCAACAAATTCGGCGCGCACGGAACGCCCAACTTCTTCATCAACGGGCGGAACTTCCGCGGCGCGCAGCCCGTCGAGGCGTTCAAGAGCGTGATCGACGAAGAGGTCAAGAAGGCGGACGCCAAGATCGCGGCGGGAACGCCGCGCGGACAGGTCTACGCTGCGCTCACCCAAAATGGGCTCGACAAGGCCGCCGCGCCGCCGCCGGCCGCCGCGCGTCCGGGAGAGCCCGACGCCAACACCCGCTACCGCGCCGAGATCAAAGGCTCACCCGTGAAAGGTGCCAAGGACGCGCCGATCACGATCGTGCAGTGGTCCGACTTCCAGTGCCCGTTCTGCAGCCGGGTCGAGCCGACCGTCAGCAAGGTGATGGACGAGTACAAGGGGAAGGTGCGTGTGGTTTGGCGCGATCTCCCGCTTCCCTTCCACCCGAACGCCTTGCCGTCGGCGATCGCGGCCCGTGCGGCAGGCGCGCAGGGGAAGTTTTGGGAGATGCACGACAAGCTGTTCGCCGACCAGCAGCACGAGGACCGGCCGACCTTCGAGAAGTACGCCGGAGAGCTGGGCCTCGACATGGGAAAGTTCAAGGCGGCGCTCGATGCCCAGAAGGGCAAAGAGGCGATCGAGGCCGACGCGGCCGCGGGCGGCAAGATCGGCGCGCGCGGCACGCCGGCGTTCTTTATCAACGGGAAGTTCCTGTCGGGCGCGCAGCCGTTCGAGGTATTCAAGGGCAAGATCGACGAGGAGCTCAAAGTGGCCGAGGCGATGATCGCCAAGGGCACCCCGAAGGCGAAGGTCTACGACGCGCTCATGAAGGACGCGAAGGCCGAGCTGCCGGCCGCCGCGCCGGCCGCTCCGGCCGGGCAGGCGCAGGGGGGCGCAGAAAAGACGCCAGAACAGGACACGACCGTGTTCAAGGTCAGCCCGGTGGGGGGTCCCGCCAAAGGGTCGAGGAACGCCCCGCTTCAGGTGGTCATCTTCTCCGACTTTCAGTGCCCGTTCTGCAAGCGCGTCGAGCCGCAACTTTCGCAGCTCGAGAAGGAATATGGCAGCAAGGTGCACATGGTCTGGAAGAACTACCCACTTCCGTTCCACAACAACGCCGAGCCGGCAGCCGAAGCGGCGATGGCGGCGGACGCGCAGGGGAAGTTCTGGGAGATGCACGACAAGCTCTTCGAGAACAACACCGCGCTCGATCGCCCGAACCTAGAGAGGTACGCCCAGGACCTGGGCCTCGACATGGCCAAGTTCAAAGCCGACCTGGACGCGCAGAAGTACAAGAACCAGATCCAGTCCGATACCAAGGAAGGTCAGGCGGTTGGCGTGAACGGCACCCCGGCGGTGTTCATCAACGGGCGTAAGATCAATGGCGCCTATCCGTGGGAGACGTTCAAGAAGATCGCCGATGACGAGCTCGCCAAGAAACAGGGGAAAGCCCTGGCCAAAAAGCCGAGTTGACGACGCACGGTTGACCCAAACGGCGGCGGACGGGTCTCGGCCCTCTCCGCCGCCCCAACTTCATTCATGCCCATCGCGACGAGCCGATGAAGTCGGCGACCGCACCGCGCCCCCGGGCGCCACGCGCCAACGTCCGCCTGGCAGGGCTGCGCCGCCTGGCACCGGTGGCGCTCACCGCGCTCGCGATCGGGTTCATTGCCGTGCGGTTCCTGAGCGCGGCGCACGAAACGCTGGCGCGGACACGGGGTGGTGCCTGCCAGGCGCTGGCCCCCGATCCGTTGCCCGCCTTCTTGCGCGCCGGGCTGGCGCCCGATTTCCAGCTGCCCGACGCTGCCGGGCACCTCGTTTCGCTGCGCGGTCAGCTCGGCCATCCCGTGCTGCTCAATTTTTGGGCCACCTGGTGCCCGCCCTGCGTCGACGAAGTACCGTCGCTGGAAGACTTCGCCCGCAAGATAGCCGGAAGCGATCTGCGGTTTCTCGCGGTGAGCGTCGACGACGACTGGGGCGCCATCCGGAGGTTTTTCGTCAAGGGTAGCCAGATCGGCGTGCTGCTGGATGCCTCGCACGAAGTCCCCAAGACCTTCGGAACGGAAAAGTATCCGGAGAGTTTCTTCATCGACGCGACCGGGCGCGTCCGTTACTACTTCATCAACAAGCGTGACTGGTCGCGGCCCGAGGCCATCGTCTGCCTCGAAAGCCTGCGGTGACTTCCATACCATTGAGCGTTCCAGTGCCGACGCCGGGAGCGCGTCTCCGCGGTATCCCCCCGCTGCCCCTGCTGACGGTAATCAACTTCTTCAACTACCTCGACCGGCAAGTCGTCTACGGGATGACGCCGCACATCGGGGCGGCGTTCCACCTCTCGAACTTCAGGCTCGGGTGGCTGGCGTGGGCGAACCTCTTCGTGTTTGCGGTGGCGTCATTGATCTCGGGCCCGATCTCGGATCGTGTCGGCCCCCGCAAGGTGATTTTCACCGGGATTTTGGTCTGGTCGATCGCCACCATCGGCTCGGCGCTATCGACCTCGTTCCCGATGCTGCTCCTGTTCCGCGCGCTGGTCGGCGTCGGGGAGGGGGCGTACGGGCCTTCGGCCAACACGCTGCTCTGCGCGGATGCGCCGCCCGAAAAACGGGGGCGCGCGATGGGGATCTACAATGTCGGGATGGCGCTCGGCGGAACCAGCGGCCTTGTGCTGGGGGCCATGCTGGCGCCCATCGTCGGCTGGCGCGGCGTCTTCTGGATCGCCGGCGGCCCGTCGATTTTGCTGACAATCGCGGCGGCTTTCGTCGCCGCGCCCGAACGCCTGATCCGCCCGCACGCGCTGCCGGCGCGTGCCTACCTATTGTCGCCCACCTACGTGATGGCCGTGGCGGGCGGGGTTCTGGCGACCTTCGGCGCCAGCTCGCTCATCTTCTGGACCCGCCAGCTGGTGATCGAAGAGCGTCACTTAAGCGTCGTCGTCGGCGGAATCTACATGGCGTTCGTCGGTCTGTTCTGCGGCGCCGGCGGCGTGATCGCCGGCGGCCTCGTGGGCGACGCCCTCAACCGCCGAGCGCGCGGCGGCCACGCGCTGACTATCGGGATCTCGATGCTGATCGCCGTCCCGGTGGGCGCCTCCGCGCTGCTCATCACCTGGAAGCCGCTTTTCATGATCGTGACCGCGGCCGCGGCTTTCTTCCTGTCGGTCTACAACGGCCCTTCGGCGGCCGTGATCGACGAGCTCGGGCCGCCGCAGTACGCGGCCACGCTGCAAGCCGTCTCGATGTTCACCCTCCACGTGCTGGGGAACTCTCCCGCCCCGTCGGTGATTGGTCGAATCTCCGATCAGTTGCACGCGCCGATTTCGGTCGCGCTGCAAGCCGCGATCGCCGCTTTCGGCCTTTCGGGCGTCCTGTTCGTGCTGGTCGCGCGACGGCAGCGGCACGCGCCCGCCTTTCACTGACGATGACACCGCCCACCACGCAGGCCTACTACGACCGCTTCGCCGCCGGGTACGAGGCCGAGCGACACCACGGCTACCACCGCCTGATCGACGAGCTCGAGCTGGAGCTCATCCGCCGGTACGGCGCCGGCAAGGATGTCTTCGAGGCTGGCTGTGGCACGGGCCTTCTGCTGCGCGAAGCCGCCCGCGTCGCGCGCGCGGCGGTGGGGCTCGATCTGTCGCGCGGGATGCTCGGACCGGCGCAGGCGCGCGGCCTGCGCGTCGTGCAGGGGACGCTGACCGACGTGCCGCTGCCGTCCGCGTCGTTCGATCTTGTCTACAGCATGAAGGTGCTGGCGCACGTGCCGCCCATCGAGCGCGCCGTCCAGGAGCTGGCGCGCCTGCTGCGCCCCGGCGGACACCTGCTGCTGGAGTTCTACAACCCGCTGTCGCTGCGCTATCTCGCCAAACGGATCGGCGGCCCGGGACGGATCGCCGACGACGGGACGACCGAGAAAGATGTCTACACCCGCTTCGACACGCTGGCGCGCGCGCGTTCCTACCTGCCGCCCGAGATCGAGCTCGTCACGGTGCGCGGCGTCCGCGTGGTCACACCCACCTCGCGGGTGTTCGCCTTTCCCCCGCTCGGCCGCCTCTTCAGCTGGGCCGAGCACGCAGCCTGTGACTTCCCCCTGCTGCGCAATCTCGGCGGCTTCCTGATCTTGATCGCGCGCAAACGCAGCACCCGTGGCTGAGGCAATGCGCTTCGAGCTTCCGACACCGGGCACGCTCACCCCGAACGACGCGGTGGATCCCCTCTCCTACTACTATCACCCCTGGGTCGGCTGGCTTTACCGCCACCGTCTCCAGATGGGCCTCGATCTTCTTCCGGTCGGTGGACGCCGCGTCCTCGAGATCGGCGTCGGCAGCGGCGTTCTGGTCCCGACGCTGACCAAGCACTACGCCGAGTACACCGGAACGGACCTGACGCTGGCGCGCGGTCTCGATGCGCTGGTCGCGGCCGGCTGTCGCGCCACATTTCGCCGCGCCGATCTCCTGCGCGACGGGGATCTCCCCGCCGATCGCTACGACGCCATCGTCTGCTTCTCCGTGCTCGAGCACATCGCCGACGCCGCCGGGGCCGCGCGCACCCTGGCCGGT
>CAAGKR010278125.1_pt1 | contig 14445 bp, 12 predicted proteins | sample 2556971 | NCBI WGS metagenome assembly CAAGKR01 (sample SAMEA5207829, study PRJEB30636) | soil metagenome | biome: forest; feature: boreal; material: soil | place: USA | collected 2011-09 | depth 1 m | reverse complement strand
CTTTTCTGGCCCGCCACGGGCGCGGCCACCGCCTCATGCCCGGCGAAATAAATTTCCGTGCCAACATTTACGCCATGAAGCTTCTCGGCGTGCAGCGCGTCATCTCCGTAAGTGCAGTCGGCTCTTTGCAGGAAGATTTGCGGCCCGGCGAATTCCTCGTCGCCGACCAGTTTTTTGATTCCACCAAAGGCCGCATCTCCACATTCTTCGGCAACGGCATCGTCGCTCATGTCACTTTCGACAAGCCTACCTGCCCGCAACTCTCCACTGTTCTGGCGGATGCCTGCGTCTCCTCCGCCGTTCCCGTCCATCGCAAAGGCACCTATATCTGCATGGATGGCCCACAATTCTCCACACTCGCTGAGGCCAATTTTCATCGCGCCATGAAATTCGACGTTATCGGCATGACCAACGTCACCGAAGCCAAGCTCGCGCGCGAAGCCGAACTCTGTTACGCCACCGTTGCCATGATCACCGATTACGATTGCTGGCATCCTGGTCACGAATCCGTGACCGTTGTCCAGATTATCGCCACACTCAATCAGAATGCCACCAACGCGCAAAACGTCCTTCGCGAGGCCGTCAAGACCATCCACGCCGAACGCACCTGCAAGTGCGGCGAGGCCCTGAAACACGCTATCATCACTGATCCCAAGGTTATTCCCTCGAAAGCAAAAAAGAATTTATCCGCAATCCTGAAAAAATATCTAGCCTAGGAGAATACCTTGTCTCTACTCGTCGTTGGTTCGGTAGCCTATGATACCCTCGAAAGTCCGTACGGAAAGGTCGAACGGACGCTTGGCGGCGCGGCCACCTACTTTTCCATCACCGCTTCCTTTTTTACCCACGTAAATCTAGTGGCTGTTGTCGGCGAAGATTTCCATGCTAACGACGAAGCCGTTTTCCACAAGCGCTCCATCGACATCGAAGGCCTGGAACGCGCCGCCGGCAAGTGTTTCTTCTGGGCCGGCCGCTACTCCGAAAATCTCAACGAACGCGTCACGCTTGCGACCGAGCTCAATGTGTTCGCTGATTTCAAGCCGCGGCTCCCCGAAAAGTACCGCGACTCCAAATTTGTCTTTCTAGCGAATATTGCCCCTGCGTTGCAGCACGACGTCCTCAAGCAGGTCAAGGGCACGCCAAAACTCGTGGCCATGGACACCATGAATTACTGGATCGAAGGCAGCAACGCCGACCTTCGCGAAACCCTCAGACACGTCGACGTTCTGATGATCAACGATTCCGAAACTCGCCAGCTCTCCAGCGAATACAATCTGCTCCGCGCCGCCAAGCACATCTTCAAAATGGGTCCATCCGCGCTGGTCGTAAAACGCGGCGAATACGGCGCCATGATGGTCGATAAGAACGGCGTATTCTGCATTCCCGGTTTCCCTCTCGAGGAACCCCACGATCCAACTGGCGCGGGCGACAGTTTTGCGGGCGGCTTTATGGGCTACCTCGCCGGGGCAGGCAGCACCACCGACGCGTCTCTTCGACGCGCCATGGTTTACGGCTCGGTCCTCGGTAGTTTCGCCGTCGAGCGCTTCGGCCTCGATCGTCTCCTCAAGCTCAGGAAACCGGAGATACACGCCAGAGCACGCCACTTTGCGAAATTAACGCAATTCAAACTGTAGTTCAGTAGAATTTCCAGAGATGGGCGTGGGCCCTCCGGCATGCTCTCTTTTCACGAGATTCTAGTCAGGCTGCTTTTTGCGGGCGCATTGGGTGCGACTATCGGCGTTGAAAGAGACATCCGCCGCCGGCCCGCAGGCATTCGCACCAGCATGTTCGTCTGCATGGCCACCGCTTTGTTCACCATCCTCTCCGGCGAACTTGGTCACCTTTGGAACGACAGCGGCAGCACTCGCATAGCTTCCAACATTGTGCAGGGCATCGGTTTCCTCGGCGCAGGTGCCATTCTCAGGGACGCCGCTGGCGTTGTTGGCATGACCACCGCTGCCACCATCTTTGTCGAGGCGGCAATAGGCATGGCGGTTGGGGGTGGTTTCTACGCCATTGCTGCCGTCGCAGCCGTCACGGTCCTCTTCGCCCTCGTAGTGCTTTGGTGGGTTGCCGATCGCTTCGGCATCAAGGGCAACTTCATGGTCTTTCGTCTCACCACCTCCAACGCCGACAGCGTCGCCACGGAAGTCCAGCGGCTACTCGCCGGTATGAAAGTGACGATGCAGCATTTCCGTGTCTCCATGCTCGGCACGCAATCCATCGTGGAATTTGAAGCCGACGTCAGCCATCACCAACAAATATTAATCGTCGATCAATTCAGGCGCGAAGGGGTAACTACCGAAGTCGTTCCCGTCGAGAGCCGCCACGGATGAGGCATCGGCATCCTCCTTCGATCAAGCCAAAGGCTCTCCGGAAGGGCGCAACGATCTCTCTCTTCTCCCCGGCATCGCCTGGTACCCAAACCAATCTGGCGGCGGGGATCTCGGAACTGGAACGTTTGGGTTTTGTCGTGAATCCGCCATCTTCGCTTGAACCGGTTGGTTATTTTGCTGGCACCCGCGAAGAGCGAATGATGGAATTTGTTAGGGCTCTTCAAAAAAAAGAGATTGACGGTCTGATTGCTACTCGCGGCGGTTACGGCTCCAGTCATTTTTTTGACAATAAATTTAACAGCCGTCTGACGGGCCCTAAATGCATTATTGGGTTCAGCGATCTTACGGCACTCCAGATCTTTGTCTGGCAAATTCGCCAGTGGGTCGCGTTTTATGGGCCCATGGCGGCCGCTGGTTTCCATGCCGGCGCTGGTCAGGCTTCCGGCTACGACTCGGGCTCTTTCCTGCAAGCGGTGCAAACGACTTCCGGCGGGTGGACCATCCCTCTTGAGGGCGAAACTTTGGTAAGCGGAAAGGCCGAAGGACGAATTCTCGGGGGATGCCTCACTCTTCTTGAGACCACTCTTGGTACCGGTTGGGAATTGGATACACGCGACTCAATTCTGGTACTCGAAGACCGCGGCATGAAGCCATATCAAGTTGACCGGGCGCTGCTGCATCTATTCCAAGCCGGGAAATTCCATGAAGTGCGCGGAATTATCCTCGGCGACTTCCCGGACAGCGACACACCCAAGCAGGGTGGCCCCACCGTTCGCGAGGTCTGCGAAAACATTTTGCTGCCGCTGGAGATTCCACTGGTTTTTGGCGCGCCAATCGGGCACACCTCTCGCCCAATGTTGACGCTGCCCCTTGGTGTTCAGGCCAAATTGGTCGCCAGTGGCGCGGGGAACCTCGAAATTCAAGAAGCTGCGGTCCTGCCATGAGCATCAAAAAGAGCGAAGGGAATATCTCATGGCTCCGCCTCACTCCAGGATTTCAACAGGCCAAAATCTACCTTCTTGCGCGATACCTCCAAGTCCCAATATCGTCATCCAAAGTGGCTATCCGGCGTCATCCTCAAATTGTCATTTCGATGAGCAGCATAGCCATCTCTTACCACCCCAAGCCGTTTTTCCGACCGAAGAGCCGGCGCTCTTTACCCGCTCGCAGGCAGAAATCTGCTTCTTTCTTCGGCCCATACACTATTCATCGCGGTTGCTGCCGCAAAGGTGATCTAAGCGAATGAGCATGCCGACGAATGCCTCAGCTCAAAACAGAAAGCACATCCATTTTATCGGCATCGGCGGCTCGGCAATGTCCCCGTTGGCCGGAATGCTTCGCGAGCGCGGCTACCGCATCACCGGCTCAGACGCCGGAGTTTATCAACCCGCCTCCGCCTTTCTTGATTCTCTCGGAATCGCTTACAACTCATCGTTCGACGCCGCTAATCTTACACCCGCTCCCGACCTGATCGTCGTAGGAAACGCCATTTCCCGCGGCAATCCCGAAGTTGAGGAAATGCTTGACCGTCATCTTTCTTACCGCTCACTACCGGAAATCCTCGAAGAAGAATTTCTCCCCGGCAAGCACTCTATCGTTGTCAGCGGCACGCACGGCAAGACCACCACCACCGCGATGCTCGCGTGGATTTTCGAAGTGGCCGGAAAGCACCCGAATTTTCTCATCGGCGGCATAGCCGAAAATTTCGGCAAGAGCTACCAACTCGCGGGCGGAGAAGACTTCATCCTCGAAGGCGACGAATACGACAGCGCATACTGGGACAAAGCTGCCAAATTTTTCCACTACCATCCCGACGATCTCATCATCACGTCGCTGGAATTCGATCACGCCGATATCTATGACGATTTCGACGCCTATCAACTGGCTTTCCGTCGACTTGTCAATCTTGTTCCGCGGCGCGGCAACATAGTCGTATGGGGCGATTCCGAAGCGGGCGAAGCCTTGCATGAAATCACCGCCAAAGCATTCTGCCCGGTCATCCGCTACGGCTTCGAAAAGAGCAACGAATGGATCGCCAAGGAAACCAAACCTAATGGCGACGGTATGACCTTCACGCTCTGCCATAAAGGTCAGCACTTCGGCGACTTTCATCTGTCCGCGTCGGGCCACCATAACGTTTTAAATACCATGGCTGCGCTTATCGTCGCACATGGACGCGGCATTCCCCTGGCCGTTCTGCAGCAGGCGCTCCGAACATTTCGAAGTGTCCGTCGCCGCATGGATGTAAAGGGCGAAGTCGAAGGGATTCTGGTTGTCGATGATTTCGCGCATCATCCCACCGCCATCCGCGCCACCATCGAAGCCGTCCGCCTGCGCTGGCCCAAACGCAAGCTATGGGCCGTGCTTGAGCCGCGATCCAATTCCATGCGCCGCAAAACATTTCAAGACACCCTGCCCGAATCGCTAGCGCTGGCCGACCACGTGCTCCTCAGCAGCGTTCACCGTTCAGGGCAACTCAACGAGGACGCGCGCCTCGATCCCGAAATGGTTGCCACCACTATCCACGCGATGGGAAAGGAAGCCCGCGTCCTCCCCAGCGCCGATGCTATCGCTGAGCTCCTCGGCGCCGAAGCGCATTCCGGCGATCTTCTGCTGATTATGTCTAATGGCAGCTTCGACGGCCTCTGTGACAAACTCCTCAAGAAACTATCCGAAAAGCGCACCCCCACCGAGGCCCACGCAAAGTGATGTCGTTTCGCCATATTCGTAGTGGCCGATCTTTAGATCGGTTCTTATCCGGCCTTTGTAGGCGCCCCCTTTTAACCCTGATTCTCGAACTGCCGAGGCGGTCCGTCACCACCACCGCTATGACCTTAGTATTCCTCGGCGCTTTCATCTTCCTAGCTCGACCAACCTCCGCAGCCATTCGCTACACCGTCTCCCTGGCGCAACCCGAACGCCATCTCTTCCACGTAACTATGGAAATCCCAAACGTCCAGGGCGAACTGAAACTCCAAATGGCCGCCTGGAACGCACTGTACGAAATTCGCGACTTCAGCAGCCACGTCCAGCAGGTGGAAGCCTCCGTCAACGGCCAAAGAATCTCTATCACCAAGCTCGACAAATTAACCTGGCAAGTACAAGGTACCGGCACGGTCAGCGTCACTTACGCCACCTTCTGGGACGACGTCGGCCCTTTCAGTACGCAGCTCAATTCCGAACACGCATTCATCAACCCGGCCATGATTCTGCTGTACGTGCCGGACCGTCGCGCCGAGGAGAGTCTCCTTAGCCTTCGTGATGTTCCCTCGGGTTGGGACATTGCATCCGCCGCACCTAGGCTCGCCGAGTCCATTGCCGGTGCCAGTTCCGCCGCCTTTATGACCCCCAGCTACGACGCCCTCGCCGACGCTCCCATCGAAGCCTCTAAGTTCGAGGAATTCACCATCCACGATCTCGGTCCGCCTATCGACGTCGTCATCCACGGCGACAACTGGAAAAAGCACGATGTGGAAACCACGCTTCACAAAATCTGCGTCTACGAACTCAAACTCATGGACGGCGCTCCGTACGACAGATACACGTTCATCTTTCATTTAGGCAAGGCCGCTGCCGGCGGAGGGGGCGGCATGGAGCACTCCAACTCCGCGGCTATCTTCGCGCCGTCCGACGCCTACCTCTGGAACGTTTCCGCCCATGAATTCTTTCATCTCTGGAACGTCAAGCGCATTCGCCCCATCACCCTGGAGCCCGTCGATTACACCCATGAAATGTATACCCGCGCCCTTTGGTTCGCGGAAGGCGTCACCAACACTTACGCTTCGTACACCCTCGTGCGTACCGGAGTCTGGGGCAAGCAGGAGTTTTACCAGGACCTCGGCAATCAGATCAGCGATCTGGAATCGCGCCCCGCCGAGCAATGGCAGAGCGTCGAACAATCTAGCCTCGATGCCTGGCTTGAAAAATATGCGCTGTACACCCAACCGCAACGAAGCATTTCCTATTACACCAAGGGCCAGGTGCTCGGTGTGTTGCTAGACATCCTAATTCGCGATCGCACTGACAATCAGAAAAGTCTCGACGATGTTTTGCGCGCTATGAACGCGAATTTCGCCAAGGAAGGGAAGTTCTATCACGATAGTGAAGACATCCGCGTGACCACGGAAAAAATCACCGGGAGCTCGCTGGAGGATTTCTTCAGCCGCTACGTGGGCGGAGCGGAGCCTCTGCCATATCAGCAGTTTTTCAGCCTCTCTGGACTGGAAATACGGGTTCATGAATCTTCTCGTGCCACCCTCGGTTTCTTGGCTGACCATCAGCCTGGCGAACCCCTTGTCATTCGCGCGATCGATCCCGATTCGCCCGCGGCCAAGACTGCGCTACACTCCGGAGACGAAATTCTTCGCTGGAACAATGCCGAGCCACCCAGAAGACTGGACCGCTGGGCGGTCGGCCAAAGACCCGGCGATGAATTGCATCTTCAAGTGAAGCACCACGACAAAGAGAAGGACGAAGAAATCATCGTCCGGCTAGGCGAAGTTCGCGAACACTCCTATCAAGTCGCGGAATCCGCTCACGCCACTGAGCGCGAAAAACACATTCGCGAGGGCCTTCTCCACGGCACCACCGCCCCAGTCACCGCAAACGCCCGTTGACCAGCGGTTTCAGGCGACCTTTCGAACTTGGTATTCCGAATCCCGTTCGCCCTTTGGACGGGTTGAGGAATCTGCTGTTCCCCACGCAACGAAATCAGATCTCCGCTAATTTGCCTTGACCATCTCTCACCGATTCGAGAGAGTTTCTAGCTCATGCTCCGCGCTGCATTCATGTGCATTTTTCTTCCGCTCTATATCCTAATCGTCGGGCCGCCGATACTCGTTTACACCGTGCTGACCAAGAATGTCGAACCACTCTACGCCGCCAGTATCAAAGGCATTATGTTTTTTGTGAATTGCGTTGGAGTCCACGTCACAGTCAAGGGTCTGGAGCGAATCCCGCCCGAAGCGTGCATCTTCGCCGCCAATCACACCAGCTCCGCGGACGCTCCAGCCGTAGTGTGGTCAATACCGCGCCGGATCGCTATCCTACTCAAGCGCTCACTCTTCAAATACCCCATCGTCGGACCAGCCTTCCGCCTCGCGCATTTTATCCCCGTCGATCGCTTCGACCGTGATTCCGCCGTCAACAGCCTGGAAAAAGCCACTCAGTCCTTGCGCAATGGGCAGTCATTTTTGATCTATCCTGAGGGTACCCGCAGTGACGACGGCCGCTTGCAGCAATTTAAAAAGGGCACGGCGGTGATGGCGATCAAAGCAAGTGTATTCATCGTACCGGTGGCTTGCTCGGGCGCTCACCGCATCATGGAAAAGCGAAAGCTCGCCATCAAGCCCGGCGTCATTTGCGTCGAATTCCTCGATCCTATCAACGCCGCCGATTACTCCGTAGATCAACGCGACGCCCTCACCCGACGTCTCCACGACGCCGTTGCCGCTGGTCTCCCCCCCGACCAGCGCCCAATAGGCTTTCCCGGCGCCACCTAACTGTTTCGGTTCTGTTTTCTCCGTGAACTCTGTGAGTCCTACCGCTGTGTTCAACGCCCCGCTCTTCCTCCCTCAAAACAACTTAATCGCCACCCGCTGCGGATGATTTCCCACCGGGATCATCGTCAGCAAACTTTCCGTCCGCGTCTTAATCACCGCAAGATCTCCCGAAGCCTCATTCACTACCAGCAGCATCGTCGGTGCCTCCCCATCTTCCGTAGGATCAAATCGCATCGCCCCCGGTGATGCCCCTACGTTGATTGGCGTGCCCACACGCCGCTCTAGAATATTCACCGGCAGAACCCGGTTTGCCTCGCGGTCGGTCACATACATGGCCTCCCCATCGGCGGCGAGAATCCCGCTGCTCGGCGCGGACCCCAGCATCACGTAGTCGCCCATCTCATGCGTCCAGGTGTTCACCGCCTGCAGTCCATGTGTTTCCGGCGAGATTACATACAATTCGCCGCCATCCGGTTTCAAAATCATCTGCGTAGGTTTGCCCGCCAGTTCCAGATTCGTCAGCAGAATTCCGCGCTGTATGTCCACAACCGAAAGCTGCTTCCCACTGCGGCTGATGACAAAAGCGACCGTTCCATCGGGAACCGCGACCACCTCATCCGGATCGGCAATGACGGGTACTTCTGCGCGCCGCTGCAGTGTCGCCGCATCATGAATCCCCAGCGTTGCGCTGCGCCGGTTAACCACCAGCAAAGTCTTGTTATCCTGCGTGGCGCGCACTTGTACGGGCTCCGCGCCCGTCTTGGCGCGTCCAATGACCGATCGAGTGGCGCAATCGATCGCCAGTAGCTGATCGTTGCCCGAAGCTGTGGTGTAAGCGCGATCGCCCTTCCCCGAAAATTGCAGCGAGTACGGCATCGAACCGACGTTGATACGCGCAGACACACGATTACTGCGTGTGTCGATAATCCAAACATTCCCGCCAGCACTACTCACGCCCCAGATTTCGTCGCGCTTGGGATGTTCCAGTATGTCCGCGAGACCCGGACCCACCGGAATTGTGGCGATTGCGCGTAACTGCGGAAGGTCGATCACCGTGACGGTTCCGTCGGTGCTGCTGCTCACGTATGCGTTCAGATGCAACCCAGGCCGAAGGAACGAGGCCCGATGCTCCCGCAACAGCACGATGACGAGCGAGACCACCAGAATCAGCAGAACAAAGTACATCCGAAAGTTTCGCGTTCGATTCATGACCGCTCAGAATTTTACATGATTGAAGCTGTTCCTGGGCCAGGCGCGAGTGGCTTCCGTTTTCCCGGCTCGAAAAGCGATACGCCGGGAAGAACCTTGCTCTGTTGGCTTAGGCCCTCACCGCAGAATCGTCGCAGTATGCAAGAAATACGTGATGAACCGTTCTAAGATGGGGGAACATCATGCAAATGACATTCAACGCGATGGAGGGCGTAGGGCCGAAAGCTAGTGGCTTTTGGGATCGCCAGTTCGCAGGGCCTGCTACGGCAAGGCAAACAATTTTTGACTGGCTATTTGGAATCGTAATGCCAGTATTGTGCGTGATCTTTGATCCGGCCGTGTTCAACTCCGACGGGGTCATGAGCCTCGCCTTCCTGCATGACGTCCGCTTATTTGGTTATCTCGAAATTGCCATCGGAACTGGCGCACTTTCCTATTACTTGCTGAGACGAAAGAGTTCGCTATTCCTAGCTGGCGTATTGTATGCCGACGCTATATTCTCAGCTGTACTCGGTGTGCTCATTCTCCCCATCTCAGTTCTAGGCCTGCTGATCGTGATCGGCATCTTCGGCTTCGCTCCGTTCCTAAGCGCCTTTGTGCTATGGAGAAGCGCAACTCGCTGCCGGAGGGATGCGTTAGCCAAACTGCCGGAAGCAAACAGGGTCCGCACTCCATTGCTTAGAATGATTCTAGGAGCGGCACTAACCCTCACCGTACCTGCCGCAATGCAAATAACCCTTTCTACGGTCGCGAGCCACGCGATGAAAACTTTACTTACAGGTAAGGATGATGACGGTCGCACTGCGGTTCATACTCTTAGAGTTGTACGCGTAGCCGCGCACACCGACGACCTCGTAGATGCCTTCCAAGAAACCACCAACCAAGGGGAACGTGGGCGCATAACGCGTGCCTACGAACAAATCACCGGCCAAGCCATCGATTGGCGCATCACCGAATTAAAGGATTAGCACTCACTGTGGAGCTAAAAATCTGTAGGGGTGCAGCACAGCTGCACCCCATCTAGGCAGGATCGCAGCAATTCCCGTCACTGTTTCTTCAGATCGACAATGGCTCGGAACCGCGCTGCGCCGTACCTAATTCACTTCGCGGTGCACCACCGCCGCAATCTGCCGGATCTCCGCCACCAACTCCGCATATTCCGAGGGCAATATCGATTGAATCCCATCCGACAACGCCTTCTCCGGCTGGTGATGAACCTCCAGCAGCAGCCCATCCGCACCCACCGCCACCGCCGCCCGTGACAGCGGCAACACTTTGTGCCGCTTGCCTGTTCCGTGGCTCGGATCGACCAGAATCGGCAAATGGCTGCGCTTCTTCACCGCCGGAACCACCGCGAGGTCCAGCGTGTTGCGAGAAAAATCCGAGAACGTCCGCACGCCGCGTTCACACAGCATCACGTTGTAGTTGCCCTCACTCATGATGTACTCCGCCGCCATCAGAAACTCGTCGAGCGTCGCACTCATACCGCGCTTCAGCAGCACCGGCTTCTTCGCCCGCCCAGCGCGTTTCAACAAAGAAAAATTCTGCATACTCCGCGCGCCGATCTGAATTACGTCGGCGTATTCCTCCACCAAATCGAGCGACTCGTTGTCGATCGCTTCCGTGACGATCCCGAAGCCATAGACCTCGCGCACCTTGGCAAGCACCTTGAGCCCCGCGAGTCCCAGCCCCTGAAAACTGTAAGGAGAAGTCCGCGGCTTGTAAGCACCTCCCCGGAACAGTCGAACGCCGCTTGGCTTCAGTTGGTGCGCCACCGCCAGGCATTGCTCTTCGCTCTCGACCGCGCACGGCCCCGCGATCATCGCCAGATGAGGACCGCCGACCAGTACATCCCCAGACGGAGTGGGAATCCGCACCACTGTATCTTCGGGCTTTACGTCCCGGCTGACCAGTTTGTACGGCTTCGTAACCGGAATGCACTCGATCACCCCAGGCATCGATTCCAGCACGCCAAGATCGACCGCGCCATTATTGCCAGTGATTCCAATCGCCGTCCGCCCAGCGCCGGGAATCGCGTGGGCTTTCAGCCCTAGCGTCTCAATACGCTGGCAAACGTCCTCAATCTGCTCCTTGGTGGCATGCGACTGCATAACGACAAGCATGGATGTTTTTACCCCGAGTAGTCCGTAATTTCAGTCTACTGGAACCCTCTAGGCCGGGCAAATTGGGCCAGCAACCTTGCAAAAGCCAGTTAAAAGTTGACAGTGGAATGGAAAGGGAAGCAAAGTCAAAGTGAATAAGCTCTCTTGGGCAGGCAAGTGGCGGATGGGAGAAACTGCACCGTCGCTGAGCGAAGCCCTTTAATTTTCTGACCGAAGGATAGCGTGAAATGAAGAAACTACCAATGGCGGTAAATCAAGGCCTAGGTTGTCTCGTGATCCTGGCGGTGGTTGGAGTGGTATCCCTAGCCGTGGGAGCTATGAAGGTTCCGGCGACCCGTGTGCCTCTGAGCGCAACGGCTCCGCCGACCACTACGCCATCCCCGGCGCTCTTGGTCTTGAATAAAGGTGAAAACGCTCTCGCGATTGTTGATCCAGGAACCTTTAAAGTCGTCGCCAAGGTTCCCACCGGTCCGGTGCCGCATGAAGTAGCTGTCTCCTCGAACGGAAAATTGGCTTTCGTCACCAATTATGGCCCGCATCAGGATGGCACTTCACTCTCGGTAATCGATCTCGTATCCCAGACCGAATTGCACCGCGTTGATTTGGGAGCTTTGCGCGGTCCGCACGGCATCGTATTTTTCGATGGCAAGGCGTGGTTCACCGTGGAAGGCAGCAGAATGATCGCACGCTACGATCCAGCCACGAATAAAATCGATTGGACCCAGGAGATCGGCCAGAACCGCACCCACATGCTGCTTATTAGCAAAGATGGGCGAACCATTTATACCGCTAATGTGGAATCCAATTCCGTGAGCGTCTTGGATAAAGGTACAGATAGCAAGAGCTGGTCGATTACCAACATTGCCGTTGGCAAAGGGCCGGAAGGAATGGATCTGTCGCCCGACGGCAAAGAATTGTGGGCGGCCAATTCACACGACGGAACCGTCTCCATCATCGATACCGCAACGAAGAAAGTGACGCAAACCGTCGACGTAAAGACCAAATTCTCCAACCGCGTAAAATTTGTCCTCGACGGAAAATTAGTTTTGATAACAGATTTAGCCAGCGGCGACCTGCTGGTGATGGACACTGCCACTCGCAAGGAAATAAAGCGCCTGCAACTTGGCAAGAGCACCGAAGGCATCCTGATAGCTCCAGACGGCCTCCGCGCCTTCGTAGCCCTCAGCAGCGACAACAAACTGGCCGTGCTGGACTTGAAGAACCTCACCGTAAGTACCACCTTCACCACCGGCGAAGATCCAGACGGCATGGCTTGGGTCAACTAGCTCGAGGGCCATTACCTCGAAGAGGACTCCTGAATGACCACTCGCAAGCCAGCAAAAAAAACTGCATCTGCAAAACCACCGATCCACACAAAGCGGCCCGCAAAAGACGTAAAACTCGACACTGTGTTCGATGAACTTCAGCAACTCTTGTCCGCCCTCGTACCACCGTTTACGGCAACAGGCGGTGGGGTGCGCGATAAGCGCGACTACCACCTGACGGCGCCAGCGCCCGTGGTGATCCCTGGGGCCTATGGCGGCAAACCCACGTCCATCGCGGTAGCCAGCCTGATTTTGCAGAAGGGCTATGTCGGTTTCTACTACATGCCCGTCTACATGGAAACCGGCCTGAAGCAAAAACTTTCCCCGGCACTCATGCAATTGTTAAAAGGGAAGAGCTGCTTCTATGTAAAGACACTAACTCCAGAATTGCGGGCCGGAATTCAGAGCGCACTTATCCTCGGCACAAAATGTTTTCGCGAGAGAGGTTGGCTGTAAGCGATCGCTGTGGCACAGTCACTTCTGATTGTGTTCTTGGGCCCCCTTTTCCTCCGGCCCACACGCTCGCCGCACCTCAAACACGCCTGTGTTACAATGGAGGATTAACGATAGAGAGAATTTCACGCATGTCTGAATTTCCATTAGTCGACAACGCCGTATTTGATCCCGAAGACGAGTACCGCCCCGAGCCGCTACCCGAGCCGTTAACACCCCTCTGGATGGGCGGCAGCACCCGCATCGGCATCCACACTTCGATCGCCGGAAGCCACGTGAACGCGCTGGAGTCGGCCCGCAAGCTCGGCTGCAACGCTTTACAGATTTTCTCCGCGAGCCCTCGTATGTGGCAGATGGGCACCGTCCGCATTCAGGAACAGGACGCCAAAGTCTTCCGCACCCGTCGCGAAGAGCTGCAACTCGGTCCGCTGGTGATCCACGCCAACTATCTGATCAACCTTGCGGCTCAGCAGCCCATGCTGCGCACGCGCTCGATTCAGGCCCTTTACGAAGAGCTCGTGCGCGGCCTCGCACTCGGCGCCGATTTCGTGGTCGTGCACCCCGGCTGTCGCGGCGAATCGTCGATGGAACAGGCCATTTCAACCATCATTGAATCCGTCAAGCAGGCCGCCCGCCGCGTGCCTCTGGGCAAATTACGGATTCTCATTGAAAACACCGCGGGCATGGGCACGGCGGTCGGCTCGCGGCTCGAAGAAGTCGCGCAAATCGTTCGCGGCCTGCGCCATATCAATGCCGGCGCATGTCTGGATACCGCCCATCTTTTTGCCGCTAGCTACGACATCCGCAGTGCGGCCGGTCTGGAGCAGACCCTGGACCTAATTGAACGCACCATCGGCCTCGATAACGTCCCAGTCCTGCACATAAACGACTCCAAGATTCCTCTCGGCGGCCGCGTAGATCGCCACGAGAATCTGGGCAAAGGCAAGATTGGCGAGGAGGCCTTCCGGAGAATTCTCCAGCATCCGCGCCTCAGTGCTTCATCCGGCGACGGCTTGCCGGGTCGCGCATTCCTCCTCGAAACTCCCATCGACGATCCCGGCGATGATCGCAAAAACGTTGCGCGGTTGTGGGAGTTTGCGGGCCTGGCGGATATCGCCCCGGCGCCAGAAAAAGGTTTTTCGATGCTCACCACCGCGCTGAAAAAGCTTCGCAAGGAAATCGCCAAGGACGCTGCCCGGTTGACCAAGACGGAAGCCAAAATCAAATCCAAGGCGCAAGCCGGCGAGAATCCTCGCCGCAGTGCGGCAAAGCCGAAAAAGAGCAAGGCAGCCAGCAAGAGCAAACGATAGCAACACAGCCGCACAGACAATTCGCAGAGCAAAGGGAGACCAAGACCCGTGGCGGACTACAACCCGCAAGCCATCGAAGCCAAGTGGCAGAAGCGCTGGGAAGAAAATCACGTTTTTGAGACTGAAGTAGATTCCACCCGTCCTAAATATTACGCACTGGAAATGCTCCCGTATCCCTCCGGGACGCT
>CAAGKR010132717.1_pt1 | contig 14447 bp, 13 predicted proteins | sample 2556971 | NCBI WGS metagenome assembly CAAGKR01 (sample SAMEA5207829, study PRJEB30636) | soil metagenome | biome: forest; feature: boreal; material: soil | place: USA | collected 2011-09 | depth 1 m | reverse complement strand
GGCCCCGGCCCCCGCCGCAAAGCCCGCTCCGCCTGCTCAGACCGCATCGGCTCCCGTCGAGGCCGCTCCCGCGGCCCCCGCGGAGACCGCTTCGGACACCCCCCCAGAGCCGGCGCCAGAGGAGACGAGCGCATCGTGAGCACACCCGAGATATCCGCCAAGGACGTCAAGTCCCTGCGCGATCGTACGGGCGCCGGCATGATGGACTGCAAGAAGGCGCTTACCGAGTCCGAGGGGGACATCGATAAGGCGATCGAGTTGCTGCGCCTGAAGCAGGGCAAGAAGATCCAGGACCTCGGCGAGCGCACCGCCACGGAGGGCACCATCCAGGCCTACATCCATGCGGGCGCCAAGGTGGGCGTGTTGATCGAGGTGGATTGCAACACGGACTTCGTGGCCACCAACGAGGACTTCGTCACATTCGCTCGTGACGTTGCCATGCAGATCGCCGCCACTCCAACCGTCAAGTACGTCACCCGCGAGGACGTGCCCACCGATGCACGCGATGTCGAGGCCCGCATCTACGAGCATGAGGCCGCCGAGAAGCCCGAGAACGTGCGTGAGAAGATCGTCTCCGGCAAGCTCGACGCGTGGTACGGCACGATCGTGTTGCTCGAGCAGGAGATGCACAACCCCAAGTTCGACGGCAAGACGGTGCAGCAGCTGCGCGACGAGCTCACAGTGAAGACCGGCGAGAATGTGGTCATCCGCCGCTTTGCCCGCTTCGCCGTCGGCCAGTAGGTCCAGGGGACCGTGGACGCGGCGCATTCCTGTGTCCTACCGATCGGAGATCGACGGGATCTCCGATCGGCCAGCACGCGTACCTAGTACGCCACGCGGGCTGCGTCCTTGGACTGCTTGGTCCACGGTCCCCTGGACACTCTGGTGAACGAGTAGGCTCTCATCCGCGATGGCCCCTGCCTTCAAACGCATACTGCTCAAGCTCTCCGGCGAGGCCCTCATGGGGTCGCTCGACTACGGCACCGACCCCGATCGCGTGGCGGCCGTGGCACGCCAGGTCTCGGCCGTGCGCGACCAGGGTGTCGAGGTAGCGATCGTGGTCGGCGCGGGCAACATCTTCAGGGGAATGAAGGGGGTCGCGGAGGGCATGGACCGCTCGACCGCCGACTACATGGGAATGCTCGCGACAGTCCTCAACGCCCTGCCGTTGCAGGATGCCCTGGAGAAGACCGGTACCAACACTCGCGTTCAATCCGCGCTTGGCGTATCAGAGGTCGCCGAGCCATACATAAGGCGCCGCGCCATGCGCCACCTCGAGAAGGGTCGCGTCGTGATCTTCGCGGCGGGCACAGGCAACCCATTCTTCACCACCGACACCGCCGCGGCCCTGCGCGCCTCAGAGATTCACGCGGAGATCATTCTGATGGCCAAGAACGGCGTCGAAGGCGTATACAGCGCCGATCCCGCGATCGACCCCACGGCGAAGTTCATCCCACAGATCACCCACATGGAAGCGCTGGAGCAGCGCTTGCGAGTCATGGACTCCACAGCGCTTGCCCTGTGCATGGAGAACTCGATGCCACTGAACGTGTTCAACATGGACGATGAGACCAACATCTCCCGGATAATCTCGGGCGCCCGCGTGGGAACGCTCGTGAGCACATGAATTCGAGCAGGATAGGAGCCGAGGATGACCGCTGAGATGATCGATGGCCTGTTGGAGGACGCTCGCGAGCGGATGACCAAGTCGCTGGAGTCAACCCACCACGAGTTCTCCACGGTGAGGACCGGTCGTGCGAGCCCGGCGCTGCTCGAGCGCATCGTGGTGGACTACTACGGAGCGCAAACCCCGCTCAACCAGCTCGCGACGATCTCCGCTCCCGAGGCGCGCCTGATCACCGTCCAGCCCTACGACAAGTCCTCGATCAAGAACATCGAGAAGGCCATCAACGAGTCCGACGTGGGCCTGAACCCGTCGAATGACGGCAACCTGATCCGCCTCGCCGTGCCCGAGCTCACCGAGGAGCGTCGCAAGGAGCTCGTCAAGGTTGTGCGCAACCTCGCCGAGGACGGTCGCATCGCTATCCGCAACGTTCGCCGCGACACGATGCAGCACCTGCGAGACCTCAAGTCAGACGGAGAGGCCGGCTCCGACGACGAGCACCGCGCCGAGGTGGAGCTTCAGAAGCTGACCGACGGGCGCATCGCCGACCTCGACGGGGTACTGAAGGCCAAGGAAGAAGAGATCCTCGAGGTGTGAGGGCTCCCCGAGAAACGTCTGTGGTTTGCTGATGGGCGCCTCCTCCGACGCCCGCTACGTCGCGATCATCACCGACGGCAACGGTCGCTGGGCGCGCGCGCGCGGGCTGTCCGTCAACGAGGGCCACAACGCCGGCGCCGACACCGTCAAGGCGCGCCTGCGCGATGCGGTGGACTTCGGGGTCAAGGAGCTCACCGTGTACTCCTTCTCGACCGAGAACTGGTCGCGCCCCGCCGAGGAGGTCCAGGGACTCATGGAGATGTTCGCGACGCGCATCTCCCGGGAGACGCCCGAGCTGCACGAGGAAGGGGTGCGCATGCGCTTCATCGGCCGCCGCGAGGGACTCGCACCGGATCTGGTAGAGCGCATGAGTTGGGCTGAGGAGCTCACCGACGCAAACGACCGCATCGTGCTGTTCGTCGCATTCAACTACGGCGGGCGCGCCGAGATCCTCGATGCCGCGTGCGCATTTCAGGGAGGCGGCGAAGAGGACTTCCGCAAGCTCCTATACGCCCCTGAGATGCATGACCCCGACCTGATCGTCCGCACAAGCGGCGAGCGGCGTCTCTCCAACTACCTGCTGTGGCAGTCCGCCTACTCGGAGCTCGTCTTCCGCGACGAGCTGTGGCCCGAATTCTCCCGCGAGGCCCTCGAGCAGTCGCTCGCCGAGTTCTCGGCGCGCCGCCGCCGGTTCGGCGGTCGATAGTGTCCCGACACGGAAATTCGCCGACGTTTCCCGCCCACCGCTCCCACAGCCACGAGTCGGGACACTAGTGTCATGACACCTTCCCGTACGCCGGCTCGCGCCGGCCTCGCTTCTCGTGCCGGCGACTCCGATGTCCCCTCGCGCGTCCTGTTTGCGCTGCCCCTGATCGCGCTTGCGCTGTTCCTCGTGATCGAGGGCGGCCTGGTCTTCGCCGCCGGCCTGTTCGTGCTCGGGTGCGTCTGCATGCACGAGCTCTACGGCATGTACGACCGCGCTTCTCCCGTGCGCCTGGCCGGCTTCGTTGCCCTCGCGGGCCTGCTCGTGAGCGCGTTGTACGGAAGTCCCACCCACCCGGCGCAGGTCCTGTTGGCGGCAACTGTCGCGCTTCCCGTCCTGTTCGCGTTGACCCTCGCGCAGCGCCACCCGAGCGTGGGGGGGATGGCGCTCACCCTGCTCGGCATCTACTGGATCGGATTCGGGTTGGCCCACGCCGTGCTCCTTCGCAACCTGCCCCACGGCGAGGGCATCGTGATCGACGTGCTCGTGGGCACCTTTCTCGGCGACACCGGCGCCTACCTCGGGGGCCGTCTCTTCGGCCGCCGTCCGCTCGCCCCTCACATCTCACCCAACAAGACGGTCGAGGGTCTCTTGATCGGGATGGCGTGCTCGGTGCTCGCCGTGTGGTTCGCCGGGCGCTATCAGGGGTGGCTTCCGGGAGCCCACGCGCTCGTCCTCGGTCTAGCCGTGGCCGTCTTCGCCCCCCTGGGCGATCTCTTCGAGTCCTTCGTCAAGCGCCAAGCCGGCACCAAGGACACCGGGCGCCTGCTGGGCGCCCACGGCGGCGTGCTCGACCGCCTGGATGCCGTTCTTTTCACCGCGGTGGTGGGATATTACGTTTGGTTGGCCTATGTGTGACCCCCAGGTCGATTCTCGCGGTACCCCGGAGTGCGGTCGTCACCTTGGCTAAGCGCCTACTGATCCTCGGCTCCACCGGCTCGATCGGCACGCAGGCGCTCGACGTGCTGGCGCGTAGCGAAGAGATCGAGTTGGTGGGCCTCTCGGCCGAGCGCTCGTGGGAGGCGCTCGTGGAGCAGGCGCGCACGCACCGGGTGGGACGGATCGCGCTCGTGGACGAGCAGGCCGCGCAGGCGGCGATCGATGCGTGGCCCGACGGAGAGGTACTGAGCGGGGCGGAGGGACTCGTGCGACTCGTCGTGGAGTCGGGAGCCGACCTGGTGCTCAACGCGCTTGTGGGCTCCGCGGGGCTCGGGCCCACCGTGGCCACGCTCGGGGAGGGCATCGACCTCGCGCTTGCCAACAAGGAGTCGCTCGTGGTCGGTGGAGAGCTGGTGGTGGCGCTCGCCGAAGCCACCGGCGCCCAGATCGTGCCCGTGGACTCCGAGCACACGGCGCTGCATCAACTGCTCTGCGGGCAACCGGTGGGCGCTGTCGATCGCCTCACCATCACCGCGAGCGGTGGGCCCTTCCGTGGCCGCTCACGCGAGCAGTTGGCGCACGTGAGCGTCGAGCAGGCGCTCGCCCACCCAACATGGGCGATGGGTGGCAAGATCACGATCGACTCGGCGACCTTGATGAACAAGGGCCTCGAGCTGATGGAGGCGCACCACCTGTTCGGCATCCCCTATGAGCGCATCGACATCGTGGTGCACCCGCAGTCTCTGATCCACGGCATCGTCGGGCTCGCCGACGGTGCGATGCTCGCGCACATGGGCCCCGCGGACATGCGCATCGCGATCTCATACGCCCTGCACGGCGCGGCGAGCGTCGATCTCCCGATCGCGCCGCTCGACCTCATACAGGTCGGCGCGCTCACGTTCGAGGCGGTGGATCTCGATGCATTCCCATGCCTGCGCCTTGCCCGCGAGGCGGCACAGGCGGGCGGGACCGCCCCCTGCGTGCTCAACGCCGCCAACGAGATCGCCGTGCATGCCTTCTTCGCCGGGCGCCTGTCGTTCCTCGGTATTCCTGAGGTGATCGAACGCACGCTGGAGACCCTCGGCAGCTCGCCGGTCAGGGCCTTCGAGTCGCTGTACGAGGCCGATCGGCAGGCGCGGGAGGTTGCGGAGCGGGTGTCCGGTAGCTTGGCTTGACCGACTCTGAGGAGACCGGCGCCGGCTCGCGGCGAGCGTGAAGCCGCGCACGGTCTGAGACCACGCGGGCGCTGGTGGCGGGCCATGCTGTGGCGCATGCCAAACTGAGACCATGAACTGGCTGATCACGATCCTCGGGATCATGGCGCTGATCGTCCTTCACGAGCTTGGCCACTTCGCCGTGGCGAAGGCCGTCGGGATGCGCGTGGAGCGCTTCTCGCTGTTCTTCCCACCCAAGCTCGTGGGCATCAAGCGGGGGGAGACCGAATACATGATCGGCGCGATCCCCGCGGGAGGCTACGTGAAGATCACGGGCATGAACCCGGAGGAGATCAAGGATTTGCCACCCGAGGTGGCGCGCCGCGCCTACTATGCGCAAGCGCCCTGGAAGCGGATCGTGGTGATCCTTGCGGGGCCCGGCGTCAACCTGGCGATCGCGTTTCTGCTGTTTTGGGCGGTGCTGTTCGCGGGCAGCATGAACGGGGCGCTGACGCTCGAGGGAGTCGATCCGGGCGTGCAGACGCTGAAACCGAGCGTCGCCGCCATCGGCGCCGTTGAGCGCGGAATGCCCGCCGCCGGGGTGCTGCGAGCGGGCGATCGGATCGTGACGGTGGACGGGCGTCCCGTGACAGTGCGCACCGCCGTGGAAGCGATCTCCTCGCATCGCTGCGTCGGCGTCGCCGTCGAGGGCTGTCGCGGGCGCACGCCGGTGGCGCTCGCGGTGCGCAGATCCGGGCAGATCGTGAAGCTGTCGGTCCTGCCGCGCTATGACTCCGGAGTCAAACGCATGTTGCTGGGGTTCGAGTTCGCCGCCCCCACCGCGAGGGCGTTCGGCGTGCTCGGCGCCGCGGGCACTTCGGTGCGTGAGATGTGGGCGATGACCACGCAGACGTTCAGCGGTCTGGCAAAGGCTCTGACGAGCTCCAAGCAGCGCAGTCAGGTCAGCAGCATCGTCGGCATCAGCCAGGTGACCGAGCAGGCCGTCGCGGCCGGGCCCGGCAGGGCGCTCGTCGTGATCGGGTACGTGTCGCTTGTCCTTGCGGTCCTCAATCTCTTGCCGTTCCTCCCACTGGACGGCGGCCACGTGCTGTGGGCGGTGGCCGAGAAGCTGCGCGGGCGGCGCGTGTCGATCGCGGCCATGTGGCGCTTCAGCTCAGTCGGGATCGCGCTGCTGCTGTTCCTCGTGATCAATGGGTTCAGCAATGACATCAGTCGGCTGGGTGGGTAGGAGCCGACGGACTCGGCTGGGGAGTTAAGAGGGGATGGACCTGGTGGGTGACGTCGACTAAGTGGGAGACAGGCGTCGACGGCCGCTCGGAGTTCGACTAGGCTACAACTCTATAGGTAGTTTTGCTCAGCTCTTTGCAAGCGCTTGCTCGAGCTTGGCAGTCGGCGATCCGTGGATGGGTAAGCCGACGGGGAGTCCTAGGTAATGTTTTTACAACATTGATCCGGCCGGGGTAATGTCGGCGACCCCGGGAGTCGCAATCCCGGGAGTTGCACAATTCCGGGAACTGCACGTGTCGTGGGAATGGTCGACGGTGTCCCGAGTACAAAATCTCAATATAGGTAAATTGCGCAACTACCCGATACGAATTGCGCAGGTGCCCGATGGAGAGGAGGGTGCAGGTGTTCGGCGAGCAGTCAAAGGCGATGTTTGGCGCCATCTCGACGTTTGTATTGCTGGTCATCGTGCTGATTCAATCGACGATGGAGAATCTGGTGTATGGCCGTGGCCAAATGTCCATTGTCAGTCTCACGATATTCACAGTCGTTGCATTGTTCATCGTCATTTGGTTTATCGTACGGGGCGCATCGGACAAGTTCGCCGAGCTCTTCACGCTATTTTCCAGGGCGACGCGCACGGGTATCCCCAGGGCCCACACAGATGTGGTGCTCGACAGGGTGGGTGCCGACCGGGGTCGCTTCCGGAGCGCGATAGCGAACCTGTGGATACCTGTGACGCTGCAGTTCATGCTGGCGGGCTGGTTGATCTATGCGACCGGTGGCATCATGAACACCCCATACAATCCGGTTCCAATCGTCATGATGCTGATCGGGCAAAGTATTTATGTGACGCCGCCAATAGATCTTGCCGCGGACGCCAAATTGCTGGACGTGCTCGTATTCATATGGCGTATAGCTCGCGCGTATCTCTATCCGCAGCTGGTGTTCGTGTTTATCTTGGTCGCGGTGGTGCTGTTGCAGGAGCACTATCCACTAGTGACGAGGCCCGCACCGTCGACCGAGATAGTCACTACGATATTGGTGAGCTTGTTCGTGAGCATGTGCGTGGTTTTTGTGACAAGACGCGTCGATCGGGGGATGACCCAGCGCGCCCGTTGAGGGACGCGCGGCGATCACGGTTCGGAGAGCGATGAGCGCGGCTTCCGCGCCCCACTTGGTGTGCGGGCGGCCGGGCGCACGCACACCCAGCTCTTGACGAGCGGTCCGATGCGCTCCGCCTCGGCTGGGCCGAACAGCGCTTGCATCTCGCGGCGAGAGAGCAGCGAGATCTCCTCCCAGTCGCCGGCCGCGCCGAGATGCCAGTAGGGCTTGCGCAGGAGTGTGGGGAGCCAGTGGGCGCCGGGCAGCAACGAGTGCGGCTCGATCGGGAAGGAGCGGGCGGGGGTTTGCACTAGCCAGCCCCGGCCCACGCGACGCACCTCGGCCGCGAACGCCCTACGGCGCGCGGGGGCCACGTGCTCGATCACGCTCGAGCAGTACACGAGATCGAATTGGTCGTCCGCGAACGGCAGACCCGCGGCGGCATCGGCGCGCACGAACGGACCGGGATAGTGCGGTCGCTCGGCGAGATCGACACCCGTGATGTCGAGCGTGGGCTCGAGCGCGCGCAGGCCGAGCGCTCCACAGCCGACGTCGAGCACGCGCGCGCCCGCGTGCAGGCCGGCGAGCGCGAAGAAGCGTTCGTGCCTGCGCTCGCGCGCACGGGCGGCCAACGGCGAGGCGATGCGCGCGAGTGGCCCGCGCGCGGTGGCATAGACACCGGAGGGCGACGACGAGCGCGGTGAGGGGGGTCGGGGCACGCCACGGGAGGTTAGGGGAGCCGCTGTCGCCAGACATCGGGCTTGCGGGCGGGGGGAGGGTAGGCACATACAATGTGCCTATGGCTTCAGAGCGCCAGATCAACGTAGGCCCCGTCCCGATCGGCGGGGGCGCCCCCGTGGCGGTGCAGACGATGACCAAGACCGAGACCGCCAACGTGGCGGCGACGATGGAGCAGATCCGCAAAGTGGCCGACGCCGGCGCGGACATCGTAAGGGTGGCGGTGCCGCGCGAGCAGGACGTGGAGGCGCTCAAGCAGATCGTCGTGGACTCTCCGATCCCGGTGATCGCCGATATCCACTTCAACCATACGCTCGCCCTGAAGGCGATCGAAGCGGGCGCCCACTGCGTGAGGCTGAACCCGGGCAACATCGGCGGCCCCGAGAAGGTGGCCGAGGTGATCGCGCTGGCCAAGCGCCACGGAACTCCGCTGCGCGTGGGGGTCAACAGCGGGTCGCTGCCCAAGCACCTGCGCGACCTCGAGTATGAGAACCCGGTGGAGGCGCTCGTGACCGCGGCGGTGGAGACGGTCACATTGATGGAGCGCCTCGAGTTCGGGGACTTCAAGGTGTCGATGAAGTCGACGTCGGTGCCCAACACGATCGCCTCCAACAGACTGCTCGCCGAGCGAATCCCCTATCCGCTTCATCTCGGCGTGACCGAGGCGGGCACGAAGTGGTCGGGGTCGCTCAAGTCGGCCGTGGGTCTCGGGACGTTGCTGGCCGACGGCATCGGCGACACGATCAGGATCTCGCTGTCCACGTTTCATGCCGAGGAGGAGGTGAAGGTGGCGTGGGAGATCCTCAAGGCGTTGAAGCTGCGCGAGCGCGGCCCGGTCTTGATCGCGTGCCCGACGTGTGGGCGCTTGCAGTTCGACATGGACACGGTGGTCGTCGAGGTGGAGCGCCGCCTGGAAGCCTATGAGGACCCGATCGAGGTGTCGGTGCTCGGCTGCGCGGTGAACGGCATCGGCGAGGCCAGGCACGCCGACTTCGGCATTACCGGCGCCAAGGACATGGGCATGATCTACTCAAAGGGCGAGCCCCTGAAGAAGGTGCCCACCGAGCAGCTCGTGGACGAGCTGTTCAAGGAGATCGACCGCTACTACGCCGCCGGCAAGACTGTGAAGCGCGACGAGCGCGCGGCGCGGGAGGCAAGGGAGTGGCTCGCGGCCAACGAGGACGCCACCGCCCTGACACCGGAGAAACTGGCGGCGCTCGAGGCAGCGGCCGCCGAGCAGGAAACCGAGGCGGACGCCGTGCTCGAGTCGATGCTCGCCTGCGCCCCAGAGGGTGAGCCAGCCGGCTCAGCCGCTGGGGGGAACGGCGTGGTCCTCGACGAGGCGGCCTCGCCGGTCGCCGGGCGGCGTTTCAACCGCGGCTGAGCTGCGTAAACAGAATCTAGCCGGGTCTACGTGACTCAGGCCATTCGGATGGGCACCATGTCCAATCCGGGGATTCGGTTGAAGTGACGGACGTTGGCGGTACCGACTCGCCACCCTGTAGCCATGGCGGTGGCGGCGACGAGGCGGTCATGGGCTCCGACCTCAGTTCCGGATGAGGCCAAGCCAGCCCAAAGCCTTGCGTGGACCCGCGCCACGAGCAGGTCGAAGGAAAGCGTCGGAAAGGCCGCAAGCACGCCCTCCACAAACGCTTCGCGTCGTCCACGATGCTGGTCCGTAGCTCTGTGCACCCCGTGCAGCAGCTCTGAGGCCGTGATCGCCGCGATCCCCACGTTCTCATCCTCCTCCAGCTGCGCCTCCAGGCGCTGAGCAACCTCAGTCATGGCGTGCGCGGCGGGTAGGTCGCGCATCGCCCGCTCGAGCTCGATGAAGACGGTGGTGTCTAGGACTGTGCCCATGGGTCGCCCGGTGCCGGCCCGACGCTATCGAGTACGGCTTCCATGTCCTCGGCGAAGGCTGGATCGGGTGGTGCTGTCTGCGTGAACAGGGCGAGAGCCTCTCGCAAGGGCCTTCCACGACGCGATGTGGTCGTCTGCCCATGGTCGTCGGGATGGACGATCACGTAGGCCGGTCGTTCCCGGTTGAATACCACAACCTCCTCATGGTGGGCCAACGCCTCCCGTGCCAGACGAGGAATCCTGATTTCCTCAGCTTTGATCGTCGCCATGGCCACATGATAACAGACCCGTACGGAACCGTACGGTATGGCTTTGGCTGGCTGCAATCGCTGGCGCCAGCGACCTCGATAGCGCGCGAACCCGGCTTTGGCTCGCGCGCCCTGAGTCCTAGGCGCTCAGCTCACCGCGCTGAAGCGCTCGGCGACCGTTCCCCAGTCGACCGTGTTCCACCAAGCGTCCAGGTAGTCGGGCCGCTTGTTCTGGTACTTCAGGTAGTAGGCGTGCTCCCACACGTCCACGCCGAGCAAGGGCGCCTTGCCTGAGGAGATCGGGTTGTCCTGGTTGGGTGTACCCACCACTGCGAGCCCGGAGCCGTCGTGGACGAGCCAGGACCAGCCGGAGCCGAACTGGTTGACGCCGGCTTCCTTGAGCCGCGCCTGGAAGTCCGAGAAGGAGCCGAACGTGGAGGAGATCGCATCGCCGAGCGCGCCCGAGGGCTCCCCGGGTGGGTGGGCTCCTATTGGGGACATCGACTCCCAGAAGAGCGAGTGGTTGTAGTGCCCGCCGCCGTTATTGCGCACGGCGTTGCGCTTGTCCTCGGGCACCTGCGAGAGATCCTTCAGGACATCCTCCACAGACGCATTCTCGAGCGGGGTGCCCGCGAGCGCGGCGTTGGCCTTGTCCACGTAGGCCTGATGGTGCTTGTCGTGATGGATTTCCATCGTGAGCTTGTCGATGTGCGGCTCGAGCGCGTCGTATGCGTAGGGAAGCGGCGGTACGGAGTAGGCCATCGGGACTCCTTTGTGGTGGACGGTTGCCACCTAATTCATAGCGCGCAATCGTCCTCGAGGGTGTCCCCGCACACCTACGGTGGATCGAGTGGGATCCATTTTGGGCTACTTCGCGTCGATGCCGTGCGACACCCACTGGAGCGGAACGCCGCATAGGATGTCGAACAAGCCATGACCAGACTGACCGAGTACCTGCTCCCGACCGAGAAGCAGGCCCCCGCCGACGCCGAGGCGATCTCGCACAAGCTGATGGTGAGGGCCGGGCTGATACGGCAGATGGGAGCTGGCATGTGGACGTGGCTGCCTGCCGGCTGGCGCGTCCACCAGCGCGTCGTGGCGATCGTTCGCGAGGAGATCGACGCGATCGGCGGGAGGGAGATGCTGATGCCGGTGTTGCAGCCGGCGGAGCCGTGGCGCAAGACGGGGCGCCTTGCGATCGACGAGCTGTTCAAGCTAAAGGACCGCAAGGGCTCTGAGCTCGTGCTCGCGATGACCCACGAGGAGGCGGTCACATTTCACGCCGCCCAGACGATCGACTCTTATCGCGACCTACCGTTGATCCTGTACCACTTCCAGGTCAAGGAGCGCGACGAGCCACGCCCGCGCGCGGGGGTATTGCGGACACGGGAGTTCGTGATGAAGGACTCGTACAGCTTCGATCGCGACCAGGCGGGCCTGGAGGAGCGGTATGCGCTGCACGTGGGTGCGTATGATCGCATCATGGGGCGCACGGGCTTGCGCTTCTACAAGGTGGAGTCAGACGTGGGCATGATGGGCGGCCTGGGCGCGCACGAGTACATGGCGCCGTGCCCCGCGGGCGAGGACGAGGTGGTCCTGGGCGATGACTACGCCGCCAACGTCGAGGTGGCCCGTGTGAGCCCCGAGGTGGAGCAGACCGCTGAGGGCGGCTACCGGCGCGGCGAGGAAGCCCTGGTCGTCGAGCCGGCGATCGAGATCGGCAACATCTTCAAGCTCGGCACGCGCTACTCCGAGCCGCTCGGCGCCACATACCTGGACGAGCATGGCAACGAGTTGCCGATCTGGATGGGCTCATACGGGATCGGCCCTGCGCGGGTTGTGGCGGCCGCCGTGGAGCAGTTCGCCGACGAGCACGGCATCTCCTGGCCGGCGGCGCTGGCCCCGTTTGCCGTGCACCTGGTGGCGGTAGGCCGCCCCGGGACGCCCGAGCGCGATGCCGCCGAGGTGGTGTATGAGACGTTGCTCGCGGGCGGGATAGACGTCCTGTATGACGATCGCGAGGCCGGCCCCGGTGAGAAGTTCGCCGACGCTGAGCTGCTCGGCTGCCCGGTGCGCTTGACGGTGGGACGACGGAGCCTCGAGTCCGGCGAGATCGAGGTTCAGATGAGGCGCGGGCGCAAGCAGGCGCCTGGGCTGCCACTGGGCGGCGACTCGGCCGAGCTGTTGCGGGCGCTGGACGAGCTGTGTCAGAGCGCTCCTTAGAACCTGGGGATGCGCCCCACGGCGTGCGGGAGGCCAAGACGGCTGCACGGGACGTAGCCGGTGTCCCCGGCGAGGCTGACACGGGGCCCACCACGCGTGTCGGTGGCCGGCTCACGATTGCTCGCCTGTTCGGCCTCGACCGGTCCGGTCCGCCGCCGCCCGAGACACTCGCCGGGCAGCCGCTGCGCCCGTGGACGATCCCCAACGCGATCGGGTTCGCAAGACTCGCGCTAATTCCCGTGTTCCTGGTCGTGGCATTCTCGAGCGAAGACGGTGTGGACGCGCTCGCCGCGACGCTGTTCGCGGCGATCGGCTGGGGCGACTACGCCGACGGGATAGCCGCGCGCGTGACGCGCCAGTACAGCCGCCTGGGGACGCTGATGGACCCCGTGACCGACCGCTTGCTCGTCGTCTCGGGCGTCGTGGTGTGCTGGAACTTCGACCTGCTGCCACGCTGGGCGCTCGCGGTGCTCGTGGCGCGTGAGCTGTCGATGGTGGCGCTCGGCCGCTATGGCCTCAAGCGCGAAGTGGACCTGCGCATCAACTGGCCCGGACGCGTGTCGGTGGCGCCGCTGATGGGCGCCCTGTTCTTCGCCATGACCGGACTCGGCGGGCTCGCCGAAGTGTTGTTGTATGTCGGGCTGGTGCTCTCCCTGGTCGCTAGTGCGCTGTATGTACGCTCGGGGCGCGCTCAGATGCGCCTGTTGCGGGCTGACTGACCGGGTTGGGCCGGGTCGACTGACTCGGGCGATGTCTAGCGCGCGGAAGGACTGGGTGCGCTTGGTGCGGGAGTGTCCGCGCGCTCGTGCCACATCGCAAGCAGCCGCTCGCCGGCCAGCCAAGCCCCGATCGTGCCCGAGCACAGCAGGAGCGCCATCAGGCTGACGTTGTAGCGCGGCTGATCGTTGAACAAGGTGGCCAGGGCCGCCACCGAGAGCAACACGCCGGCGCTCACGACGAGCACGAAGCGGCGCGTCAGGACCAGGCCGGCGAGCAATCCGATCCAGGCGAGCCACAGGTAGATCAGATGCTGGGTTTGGCTCGTGTCGGGGTGGTAGGTGCCGTTGCCCCCGCTCCACACGTTGAGCCACATCTTCCAGAACTTGCCCCACAGCATCGAGGCGAACGCGGCCGGTTTGTCGAGCGCGTACTTTTCGATGTTGGCCAGGTTTTCCGCGTTCACCGCCGCGTTCTCGGACATGCCCGGGTGGCGCGCTTCGATCAAGCGGAACACCGGCGCCGAGCTGTGCTGCCAGTAGCGTCCGCAGTCCTTGGGGAAGTGGCGGCAGACCTCGGGGGCGAGCTGCTCCTCGGTTGGCACGAGCAGCCCTTTGCCCGGTAGGTAGCTGCCGATGAAGAACGCGTCCGGCCCGGCGGTCGTGATCGGCACGAACCGTCCCTCCCGGTCTGAGGCGTAGGCAAGCCACGGCGACAGGGTCAACAGGAGGGCCGCCAGATATACCGCGAAGCGCAACAGGCCCGTGCCCCATCGCGGACGCCCGACCAAGGCCAGGGCAAGCGCGATGAAGCCCATGCCGACCGCCAGGTCGCTGCGCGCGAGGCAGGCCAGGCCGCCGACGAAGCCCGCCCCGAGCAACCACAGCAGCTCGTGGCGCGTGCCCAGGCGCCGGCGCGCGAGCACCGCGGCGCCCATCGCGGCGAGCAGTACGAAGGCGCCGAGCGGCTCCGAGAGGAAGGTGCGGGTTGCCTCGATCAGGGGCTCATAGGCGGCCACCAGGGCGGTTGCGAGCACGGCCGCCCACGGCCCCGCCAAGAGCCATGTCAAGGCCGCCACCAAGATCATCGTGCAGATCCCGATCGCCAGCTGCGTGTACTGAGCGGGACCTTTCGCGTGGGTGGCCAGGCGCAGCGAGCGATGCCCGGACAGGCCCGTGACGATCGCGAACGCCGCGGAGGTGGCGGGCGGCCACTTGAAGGTGGCATAGCTTTTGCCGGCGAGGATGCGGTTGGCGTTGGCGACGTATCCGTTCTCGTCGGCGGAGAGATGGGTG
>CAAGKR010065038.1_pt1 | contig 14460 bp, 8 predicted proteins | sample 2556971 | NCBI WGS metagenome assembly CAAGKR01 (sample SAMEA5207829, study PRJEB30636) | soil metagenome | biome: forest; feature: boreal; material: soil | place: USA | collected 2011-09 | depth 1 m | reverse complement strand
GCAGGTAAAAGAGAGCCGCCAGTAGAAACGCCGCGGCGCAGAAGACCCCGGTCGCCGTTCCGTCCCTGAGATAAGTGCCCGTGAGAAGGCTCCACGGCCCAAGGAGGACCAGCACCGGACCCACGCCGAAATAGAGGTAGTACCTCCCGTCGTAGTAGGTTGCGTCGTGCGCCCGGGGGATTCCCTGGGCTCCCGCCCATGGATCGGGAAGCGTCTTCAGCCGCGGGTCGGGCTCCAGGCTCAGGTAGGTTCTCCCGGAAAGAAGCGCCTCGGTAAGGAGCTGGTAATACGAATGGGGAACACGGTCCAGCGCAGGCACCGTCGCCCTGACGTTCAGGTAGGCATATCCCCCCAGCACGATCGTTGCCGCGATGGAAAACAGGGCGCGCTCGCGGAGCCCGAAGGACATGAAGAGGGGCCATGCCTTGCGGGTCAGGGGAAGCGACAGGATCATTCCGGGAAAAGACGAGCAAACCGTTCAAAGCCATTGCTATCAATATCGAAAACCCCGGCGTGCCGGCGCCTCCTAAAGTGTCGCCAAGCCCCGCAAGCGCCTCCTATATGCCCCCAATGAAATGGATCATTGCCGCCGCGGCCATCGTCGTCTTCGGCGGCCTTCTATACTGGCAGTCCTTCGCGGAAAAAGTCTCGTATGTGAATGGTTTGCCTGCCTACAACGCGCTTCCGGGGCAGGAGTATTTCCTCGAGCACGACTGCTACCTCTTCAAGTTCAAGGACAAGAACAGCGACTGGCCGCTGATCGCCACGAGGGCGACGGTTCCGGCGCTTCCCGAGTCCGTGGATCCGAAAAATATCGGCGCCGAGTTTCCAAACGTCCGGATCCTCGACGTCATCAAGGCGGGCACGCGCTTCAGGATCGTCTCGGTCCGCCGCACCCAGAGCCGCGCATCGACAAGCATTAGCTTTGAGCTGCTCCTCGGAGACGAGGTCAGCTTCCGATATCCGCGGGTCGACGCCTTTTGGATGCTGGATCATTCACCGGAAAAGGATGGCAACGCTCCGAAGGTCATGCCCGAATACGCCGTCGCACGCTTCAAGTACTGACGGCCGAGCACCTTGAATCTGATAGTAACAGGAAGCAGTTCGGGAATTGGACGCGCGCTCACCCTGCGCCTTGTCGGCCGCGGGCACAGCGTCTGGGGACTGGCGAGGTCGGAGCAGCCCGGACTCGCGGGGAAGCACCCGGGGCATTTTCGTTCGTCCCGATGCGATGTGGCCCAATGGGACGCGGTCGAGCGTGTCGCCCTGGAGGTCGGCGGGCAGTGGTCGCATGTGGACGGCCTGATCGCCTGCGCTGGTCTCCAGGGCGAAATCGGGCGCGCGGTGACCTCCGACCCCGCGCGCTGGGGGGCAACCGTGCGCGCGAACCTCGACGGGGCGTTTCACGCGATCCGCGGGTTTCACGCCCTTCTTTCACGCGCGCCGCGCCGCGCGAAGATCGTGTGCTTCTCAGGAGGGGGCGCGACCAAGGCACGCGCACGTTTTTCGGCGTATGGAGCTGCGAAGACTGCCGTCGTCAGGCTCGTTGAAACGATCGCGGAGGAAGAAAAATCGGCTGCGCTTGACATCAACGCGGTGGCTCCGGGAGCGATACATACCCGCCTTACCGAAGAGGTCATAGCGCTGGGTCCGTCGGTTGTCGGAGCGAACGAACACAATGAGGCGCTGAAGCAGAAGGCCGCCGGAGGAGCGCCTCTTGAGCGCGCCCTTGACCTTGTCGAATGGCTGCTGTCGCCGGAGAGCGACGGGATTAGCGGAAGGCTTATTAGCGCCCCGTGGGATCCATGGCCGGGATTGTCGCGGAACGCGGGATCCCTGAAGTCAAGCGACGTCTACATGCTGAGACGGATCCTTCCCGAGGACCGGGGCCTGCACTGGCGCCAATAGCCGGCCCGATCCTAGCGGCTCCCGGGGATCGAAACCTCCGCCGCCTGGTGTGTTCGCACCAAGACGACGTCGCCTTGGAAAACCGCCGCGCTAGTGGACATAGCAAGGGGGTTGGCTCCGAAGAAAACCTCTCCGGCACGAACCGGATACAGCGCCGCACGGCGGTCCATGACCGCGCGGCCGTCCACCGAAATCCGGACCGCGCCGTCGGGATTCATGCCTTCGCCGTCAAGTGAGGCCATCTCGATTCCGAGAGTGTGAACGTCGGCGGCAGTGAGTTCGAACGGCGCCGATTCGATGGTGCCCACGGACCAATGGTCAAGTCCGACAACAAACCTGCCATCGGCAACGCCCCGGAGATAGATTGAATCGGCAGCACCCGTGCGGCCCGCCTCCAGGATCGGGGAGCTCGAGATCCGGCCGTTCCCCGGCATCACAAAGCTGAAGCGAATCCTGCCCGGAAGCGCAGGTGGCGGCGCTGGCGCGTGGGGCGCGGCGATCGCGCCTCCCCCGGGGCGCAGGAGCGCCGTCCCAGACCATTCGCCGTCGCCCGAACCGTCCGCCCGCACGAGGCCCGACGAGAAGAAGGCCGTGCGCTGCGCGAGGACGGTCGCCGTGCCAATCTCCACCACGAAACGCCCGAGCGGACCCGAATTCGCCGTCGCCGAAAGGCCGCCAATCGTCGCCCCGTCCTTGGAAACAAAAATACTGACGCGCGAAGCCGTTCCAATGCCTACAGGATGGCTGGTCCAGGTGGTTGTCCCGTCCTCCGCCCAGCCCAGGAAAACGCTGGACCCTGATGCGTCACGGCGCCACGCGAGCCCAGCCGCCCGGCCGTCCTCCCTGTCGAACCGCACTAGAATTCCACGTTCGTCCCCGAACGCGCCGGACGGAACAGGAAGCAGTGCGAGGACTCCCGCCCCGATGTTTCCCAAATCCTTCCTCGAGGCTTCCTGCTTCAGGACGCCCTCGAACAGCGCCTGTGTCACGCTCGAGTGGAGCAGATTCGCGCCGAGCACGATGCCGGCCCTGCTGGCACGGACGGGCGGCACCTCGGGTTCGAAGACGACGCGCCCATTCCATGTGACCCGCATTCTATCCGCGTTGCGGGCCCCGAATACCGGTCCCTTCTCAAGCCAGTCGACGTCGTCCTTGGCGAAGGGCAGATCAATCTCCACGCGCTGCTCGCCCGAGTAGTCGACTTCAAATTCGGGCGAAAAACGCGCACCGCTTCCAAGCTGGTCGTGGACAAGCTGGATGAACCCGGGGCGAATATAGTGGATGACAAGAGTATCAAATGCCGCGGGGGTTCCGCTCTGCAGAAGCGGCTCGTACCGGCCTACGCACCGGGGCGGGAATTCCAGCCGAACGCGAACCGTCCCGCTGGCCGCAATGGATTCAAGAACGCGAGCATATTGCACCGGCTCATTGCCGACCTTGAGGATCGCCCCGCTGAACGAGTGTTCCATGCCGTCCGCATGCCGCCACACTCCCCACGCCTGCAGCCCGGGGGACGAGTCGTGGCTCGGCACGTCCCGCTCAAGTCGCGTGACACCGTCCACCGAGACCGAAAGGGACCGCTTGACGATTTCCTGCTGCTCGATCGGGCGGTCGCCAAACCAGGGATGGCCGGGTCGCGGAAGGAGAAACGCCCCGGAAATCCGGATATTCGAAACTTCTCCCGGCTCCATAGTAAACCAACTGCCGTAAGCCCGGCCGTATTCCGAGTATTGGTAAACAAGCCGCGCTTTCCTGGAAGCCCCATACTCGACCCACAGAACATCGTCGTATCTCGGGGTGCCAGAGGCGCCGATTGGCTCCAATGCCCCCTCGCGCGCCTGGATGGGCCACCGGAGGCGGACAATTCTGTCGCCTATTGGGTTTCCGTCGGCCTTGAGGAAAGGCCACGCCAAGTGGTCGGCGACCGCGGCAATTTGGGAATAGGCCACTGGGTCGGTAGCGAGGAAAAACCCCTGCGCCTGCATGCTGCCAAGAACGTTGAACGCGGCAGCCGCGAGAACGCCCGCGCCTGCGACGAAGGCTCCAGCGCGCGCGGACCAATCCCTGGCTGCCAGGCCCATTCCGAGGAGGCTTACCACCGCTAGAACCAGCATCGGATGGAAATCGAGCATATAGCGGTTCGCCCGGACTCCGACTGACGCGGTCACGATGAAATTCACCAGGAACATGACTGCCGGCAGGCCCACGACCCAAATTCCATCCGTCGGGCCCTCCTTTCCTCGGTCAGCCCGATTCCACATCCATGCCCAGATTGCGGCGACCGCCAGCGGCAGCCAAATCCACTCGCCATGCGCGCTCTCGCGTCCGACGTAGTCGGCCGGCTTGATGGGCTCCGGCGCCGGCGCCACGAACGGGAAGAATCCGTTCAGCGCTGGCGGCCGCAGGTAGTAGATGCCGGCATTGTGTTCTAGGTTCGTCAGGTGAAACAGGCGATTGGGCTTCACACCCAGCTGATACGCATGGCCAAACTCCAGCGGGTTCCCGAATCGAGCGGCATTGTAGACGCCTAGCGCCGCAATGACGGCGCCAAATGCTAGCCCTGTCGCGACAAGGGCCGATAGGATGCCCCGTTCTCGGCCGGTCCCCGCCGCGACCGAGCCGCAGACAATGATCACGACGCATGACGGCCCCAGATTGGCGCGCGAGCCCACCGCTAGGCCCGCCGCCAGGGCCCCCAGGACAAGCCAGGGAGCCCTGCGCCCCGTCGAAAAACGGGCCCGGGTGAATGCCCATAGTGCCAGCATCATGAACGCGTAGCCCGCGGTTATTGCCACCTCATAGAAGAGGGGACGCCGGAGCGTCGACGGCACCCCCGAACCCAACGCGATCCCGAGTATGCTGACGAGGGCCCATAACGTTCCCGAGCGCGGAAAAAATCGGCGGCGGACATCGAGCCACCAGAGCGTGGCAAAGAAAAGGCCTGCCGACGCGAAGATGAGCGCCGCCCCCGCCTCGGGAAGCCCCTGGCCAGAAAGCGCCGAGTACGGCAGATAAAGAAGCATAGCCGGGACGGCGCCGAAATAAAGGTAGTAGTGGCCGCGGTAGAGGCTCGCATCGAGCAGGAAGGGCGCGGTGCCAGGGCGCGAATCGGGCGCGAGGGCAAGGAGCGATGGATCTGGCTCAGCGTCCATGTACAAGTGCCCCTTTCGGAATCCCTGGGTGAGCAGGTTGTAGTAATCCTGCTTGGGGCCCCGGAAATCGAGCCCGTATCTGGCGGTGCGAATGGTCCAGGTGTAAAAAAGCCCCGCTGCGGCAACCGCAAATGCGGCGGCAAGCAGGATGCTCCGGGATTTATGAGCGCCGTTCATCTATCTCCCGGAGCTGCGCCCGCATGAAATTGCCGGACATCCGCCACGACACAGGAAAGGAGTGGCGAAGCCATCGTCGAGCCAGCCGCGTTCCGGGCTATGGCAACCGTGTCCGACCGTACCACGTTAAATTGAACGAGCTCGTCCCAAACGGTGCGGCCATCGAGCTTGGCCACGAGGCGCCCCGTCCCGGATTTCTGCGGTGACCGGGCGTCGAGCTGCGAAAACGATGGCAATTCGAGCCGCACGGTGTGGATCCGGTTGATGCTCCATTCGAATGGGGCGCTGTAGGCAACCGATGTGCCCCAGTGGTCATACACCAGGCGGGCCTGCATTCTTGGAAGCCACTCGACGGCCAAAGTGTCCGCGAGCCCAGCCGGCCCGGTCGCGAAAAGGGGTTCGGCCCCGGCTCCCCGGCCGCAAATATCCAACTCCACCGCTTTGAACGCCCCTTCCCGCCAGGCGGACGGAAGGGGACCCCGGCTCCATCCCCGGATACGCCCCCCAAAGAAAGGGACCATTGCGGATGATCCAATCGCGTTCTCGGCGATATCAAGCGGCGGGTCCGGGCCAACGTTGCCCCGCGAATGCACCCACCAGACCGGATGACCGTCGAGCCAAACCACGATCGAATCACTCAAAACCGAGGCGGACGGTCCACCGCCGGATCCCAACAGGGCGCCCATCCGAACGCGCAGGACTGCGTCGCGGTCCCGCGGCACAGCTATTTCCCCGCTTTCCAAAATGCCGGCGCCCCAGCTCTCATAGAAGAGAGTGAAATGCGCTGGATCGATCATCCGCAGCCCGATCAGGTCCGCCAGGCCTGTCTTTCCCGCGACCACGAGCGGCTGGATCTGGGGCCCGCTTTCGGTTGGAAATGTCAATTCGAGGTGCAAGTCCCCGGAGCCGCCTTCTGCCCCCTCCGGCCGGAGCAATCTTTCCCGGCGCACATTGCTGATGGCGCCGCCGAAACGCGTCCCGAACTCCCCCGATCTCACGTCAGCTCCAATTTGGACCGAGCCAGGCGACGCCTCGTGCGATAATACCTCGCTGTTTAGCACCGGGAGGCCATCAACCGTGATTTTTATCCAGTTCCGCAGAGCCCTCACCTCGAATGGCTTCCAGCCATCGTAGACCGGATGGCCCTCAGGCGGAAAAAGCGCCCCAGCCTCGATGCGCAAATGATAGGTCCGCCCCGGCTGGACTGAAATATCGCCGCTGAATATCGGCGGGGCTCCAGATGAGGCGTATGCGAGCTGCACCAGCCGCGGTGACTTGGAGAAGACGTAGACGAAGTCGGTCTGAAACTCCACTCCCGCTACGACAAGCGGCGCGTACGAGCCCGATGGCCTTTCCGGGAATACCACGTCCATCTCGAGGGCCCCCAGCCTCTCTCCCTCCATTTTTTCCCAAATTGCCGCCGGGGTGTCGAACCACCTGGAAAGGCACGCGTACGCCGCAGGATTCTCAAATCTGAGGATCCCATGAATGTCGGCGCTTTGAAAAAAGCTGATGGCGCACGAAAAGACCGCGATCCCAGCGAACCCGAACGAAAGGGATGCGGCTGTCCTGCAAAATCGGCGACCGAGCATTTCCCTCTCGAGAACCGCCCATCCGATGACGCTCAGCCATACCCACCACGGCAGAAAATCGGCGACGTATCTGCATGCGGCCGAGTTGAAACCGAGCAACAGGACCGTTGTTCCCAACGCCAGGGCGAAAAAGAACACCGCGAGCGCCGCGACGCCTTTCATGGCGCGACGCCAAGCAAGCATGGGCAAGAGGCCGCAGAGCCATATGAGCGGACACACGACAAAGGCGCCGTAGACATACTCCACACCGTAATATCCCTTGGGGGCGACAGCGTAGCGAATGGGGTGAATGAAGGGAAAGTATCTTCCCCATTGCGGAGCCGCCCAAAAATATTCCCGAAAATTAAACGGGATGAAGGACGCGTTGAAATGCCGCCCTTTCGCAATGTCGCTGGTCGCGGTCAGCTGGTAGTTGAGCCCGAATTCCAGTGGGTTGCCGAAGCGGGCGGCGTTGTACGCGAAAAGGCCGGCAAGCACGGCGGCGAGGGGGATTCCCGCGGCAATTCCGGCCAGAATCAACCGGCGCGCCCCGCTGCCGCGCGCACCCTGCGGGTATTGCCGCGAGGCGGTCGCCACGACGAGCAGCGCAATCCCGCCGCCGGCAGCTACGAGCGTTGGACGGCATCCCACTGCGAGGCCCAATGCCAGCCCAGCCAGGGCGAGCCAAGCCCATGGGCGGGCCGATCGCAGCGCCAGGTACGCGGCTGCCGCCGTACAGACCATGAAAAAGTAGCCGCCGGCGATCGGGATCTCCCAAAAACTGGTCCTTCGGACAAGCGCGAGCTGGCCGCCTGCGAGTCCCACCGCGATCAAGCCCCCCAGCTTTGAGGCAAGCGATGCCCGCGGAAAGTGGTCGCGCACGAGGCGAAGCCAAAGCCAGGCAACCAACCAGAACGCTCCCACTCCGTAGATCACCGCGGCGCACGGCATCGAAAGGTCGCATCCAGTGAGCGCCCGGAAGGGCCAGAAAAGCAACACGACCGGCACCACTCCGAAGTAAAGGTAGAATCTCCCGTTGTAATAGCTGACGTCGTGGGGCGCCGAACCCGGGATGCGCATGGCCGGGTTGTATGGGTCCTTCGACGCCTTCAGCTCATCGGACACCTTGATGTCGAGGGCCAGGCTTCCCTTCCTGAATCCCGAGACCAGATAATTGAAATAATCCCGTTGAGTGGGCCCAATTCGTGGCAGCTCCCATTTCCCGAGCGAGGTCCATGCGAACAGCGCCGAGATACCGGCGACGGCGAGGAGGAGCGTAAGCCGGTGCCAGGACGAAACGGCATCCGAGCCCTGCCCCGCCTGCTCGACCCCAAATACCCTCCGCTTCAGGAGCAAATAGCTCGCCGTCATCTGGATGGCGTTTGCGCAGCCGGCTGCCAGCCACCCGGGAAGGTTGAACATCTCGTGCAGTGCCGTGAAGGCCGGCCATTGGATGAGAAACGTCGCGACGACAGAAAAAAGGTAGTCGCCGATGTGCCTCGCGCTCGTTGCCCGGTTGTCCCTGAAGGTCCATAATTTGTTCAGGGTGAAGTGAAGGGCGAGCGCGGGTGGATAGGACGCGAGGAACGCGGCCTGCGCGCCCCATCCAAATCCGCGCGCGAGCAGCGCGTTCAATGCCATGAAAAAAAGAAGTACAACCACGCCGACGCACCCAAACCTCACCAAGCGAATCGACGCCAGTTGGCGCAATCGGGGGAACCCCTTGGTTTCGGTGGAACGTGTCGGCACCCGAGAGAGCAAAACCGCAGCGTGGCAATGCTGACAAGACACAACGCGGCCATCAAATAACATTGCGGGCCCAACAGTTAGCCTGCATGAGGGCGTTCTCCATGCCAGTGACCCTGAGAACCGAAGCTGCGGCGTGGCTCCGGGACCATCGGGACGAACTCGTCGACCTGGCCTGCCTGTGGGCGGCAGCCCTTCTGGCCGAGCGGCTCCTTGTGGGTTCCATACTTCCATGGCGGGCGGTGCTGTGCGCACTGATTGTCGCGGACGCCGTTCCCGTGTGTTCCAGCCTTGCCGGCAGGAGCGCCGGGCGGACCTTTCTCACATGCCTGCCGTCGTATGCGCTGACCGCGGTCGCGACGGCCATCCTATGGCATTTCGCGTTTCGGCTGCCCGCGGCCTTCTTGGAATTCATTCCGGTCTGGCTCGCCCTAGTATGGATTTACCGAGTGGGGGTTCCCAATCTTGGCCCTCACTTGAGAGCTTGGAATGCGCGCCATCCGACAGCCCAACTTGAGACTGTTCCCCTCGAATTGGCCGTGCTCGGAGCCGCATTCTACCTTGCTGCAAGCTTTGTCCCAGGCTTCTGGCCCAACCGGCACCTTCCCGTGCTTGCGTGGCTCGCGTGGCCCGCGGTTCGCTTTGTCACGTTCTGGCGTCGATCGCCCGCGGTTGAATGGCTTAGGTTGGGTGCCGGCTATCTCGTCTTTTCCGCGGCGGTCGCGGGCGCAATCACGTGGTTCGGAGGGCGGATTTCCCGGCCAGACGCCGTCCTTTTTGCGTGGTGCGCCGTTGGACTCGTGACTGCCCGCGCTGCCGGAGGTGCAGCCTTAAGTCGGCTCCCCGACGCCCGAGCGGAGATCGCCCGGTGGATCCTAATCGGGATTACAGGGCTCTGGCTGATAAACGGCTACGCCGCCTTCACGCTTCACGGGGCCGGGGACGCGGCTTGGTATTCAATGATGCTCGGCGACATGCTGGCGCAGGTCCGCGCAGGCGTTTTCCCGGTATGGCTGGGGCAGAGCATCACCCAATTCAATGGAGCGATTTATCCGCTCAGGATTGCGCCCGGCTTTCATTACCTGGGGGCATTCCTCGACGTGCTCACGCTTCGGGCCCTCGGAGTAATCGCGCTCCAGAACCTGATGCTTACGGCCGTCGGCGTGGGAACGGTTTTCTCCGCTTATTTCGGCCTTGCGCTCATTGTGCCGGGCCGCCGCTGGCTGGCAGCGGGGCTCGCAGTCGTGTTTTTCGCGTGCCCCGGAGTCCTTGGCATGGCCTACAAAAGCGATCTCTTCATGTCATGGCTGACCATGCCGTGGGTGGCGCTCGCCTGGTTTGCGATCATCCGGTCCTTCCGCAACGAAGACCCGTCCTCTACAATGCTCGTCCTCGGAGGCTCGCTCGGACTGTGCTGGTGGTGCCATTCGCCGATAGCGCTCTGGATGACGATGATTGCCGGCGCAGCCCAGATCGTGCGCGTGGCCGTGGCGCGGCCGGGAGCGGCTGCCTGCGCGCGCGGGTTGGCAGGGGCGGGTTTGTTCATCGCCATCGCCGCCTACCCAATCGGCTCCGTTTTTTTCTTTCCGCCGGAACACGGGTTGAAGGTGGATGCCTTTCAGCAATCGCACGGATCCAGCATAGCCTATTTTGTGCAGCAGGTGTTCCCGCAGGTGATTCTGCCGCTGAGTCCGGGCGGCCACGAGCTGAGCGACCTTCAGCTTGGATATTCATTGTGGGCCATGCTGGCCTTTGGGATCTGGAATTTTCGCCGCACACGCCTGCTGAGTGCGGGCATTGCATTCGCAACTGCCCTTATACTGATCCTTCTGCTCACTCCCGTTCCCGGCCTTAACCTCGCCATATGGAACGCCATGCCTTCCTTCATTCGTTACACCACGAGCAACTGGGCGATGAATCGGCTCTACCTGCCCCTGGCGGGAGCAATTGTATTCGGGGTAGCGGCGATGATCTCGGATGGACTCCTCGAGGGCCGCGCGATTCGAAGGGCATTTACCGTGCTCCTCGCCGCCGCATGCGCCTGGAGCCTCGCCGAGGCGGCCAAGTTTCATCCGGACCGGAAGAATCTGCCGAGCCCTCCGGAAAGTGCCGTCGATATGTTCCGACCGGAGAATGTGCAGCTCACGCGCTTCGCATACATGATATTTCTCGCGCCGCCGGATGTGTTCACGCACGGGGTGACGGACCCGGAGATGGAGAACCGGCTGCGGTCCGCGTCCACGCTCGCCGTTACGGCCACAAACTATGATGCAGCGAAAGCGGCGGGAGATGAGCTCGCGTCCGGAAAATTCGGGACCATCCCAGGGGGACCCGGCGGCTTCGTGCAGCTCGACAGGACGCTGCGAATCGAACCCGGGCTAAGGTACCTGCTCGACTTTGATTTTCCCCAGGGCGGCGGCACCCATGGGGTAATGCAAATCTTCGGGAAATCGTTTCACCGCGAATACGGGCTCCCGGAATATGGCGGATCCAAGGCATTTGGCGCCGGCGGAGAACACAATTCGCTGGTGGCACTTTCCACCAGCTCGGCGAAGCCGGAGGAGCTGACCCTGCGTTTCTTCCCCGAGCCGCCGCAACCCGGCGCTCCCGGAACCATTCCGGCAATCGGGGTCAGGTTGCTGCTCTACGATCCATCCGGCCTGCCCGTCCGGCTCGAGTCGCTCATCCCTTACCGGACCCATGTAAAAAGTCCGTCTGCAGGATGGCTTGAGACTCCCAGGATGCACCAGCTGGGCTACGTCGCCACGGTCAACGGACACGCAGCGGCCATTCGCCGGTCGCCCGACGGCCTTACGTGGATCGCAGTTCCGGCGGGCGATTCCCAAGTCGAGCTCGATTTCAAGGCCCCTTTCGGGCTTCGAGCCCTGTTCTGGCTATCGCTGGCGTCGGTTGTGATCTTCACAATCGGTGTTGCACGAGAGGTGGGGCGCCTTCTGTGAGGGCTTTTCGGGTTGATTACCCCTGCCCCATTGGCAGACGCTGATCCCTCATGGCCCCCGCTGCTGCCGCGCCGCTCAACTTTGCCGTGGTAGGATGCGGGCTCATCGGGAAGAGACGGGCGGCTGCGCTCGCAACGGTTCCTGGAGCCCGCCTCATTTTCGCGTGCGACCTCGACGGCAGTCGGGCCGCCGAGACTGCCCGCCTTGCTCCCGGATGCGCAACGGCTACTGATTTCCAGGCGGTTATCGCCGACTCCGGTGTCAATGCTGTTATCGTTTCGACGCTCAATGCCTCGCTCGCACCCATAGCCCTTGCTGCTGCCAGGGCGGGCAAGCACGTGCTCGTTGAAAAGCCGGGGGCCCTCGGGCCGTCGGGGCTCCGAGAGCTCAAGGAAGCGGCGGCAGACAGGAACGTCCTCGTGCGAATCGGGTACAACCACCGGTTCCATCCCGGCGTTGCGAAGGCGCGCGAGATCGTCGACTCCGGGATCCTCGGTCCGCTGATGTTTGTCCGGGGCCGATACGGGCATGGCGGCAGGAAGGGCTATGACCGCGAATGGCGGGCCGACCCGAAGTTGTCGGGCGGCGGCGAGCTCATCGACCAGGGAGTCCACCTAATCGACCTGGCCTCCTGGTTCCTCGGCGACTTCACCTCGGTGGACGGCCACGCAGCCACCTACTTCTGGGACATGAAGGTCGACGACAACGCATTCCTCAGCCTCCGGACGGCGGCCGGCCAGACCGCGTGGCTGCACGTGAGCTGCACCGAGTGGAAGAACATGTTCTCCTTTGAGATCTACGGCCGCAGCGGGAAGATTTCCGTCGAGGGCCTCGGCGGAAGCTACGGGACAGAGCGCCTCACCCATTACCGGATGCTTCCCCAAATGGGGCCCCCCGAGATGACGGCCTGGGAATTCCCGGGAGGCGACGGCTCGTGGGCCGCCGAGACGGCGGCATTTGCGGAGGACATCCGGGAGGGGCGCGCCCCCTCGCCGGGCTTGCAGCAGGGCATAAGGACGCTCGAGATAGTCGAGTCGATATACAAGAAAAGCGGGTTTCCCACCTCATGATCATCACACGCTCGCCCCTGCGCGTCTCACTTGGAGGCGGAGGCACCGACCTTCACAGCTACTACGGCGAGCATGGCGGGTTCCTGGTCGCCGCGGCCATCGACAAGTACGTGTACATCACCAAGCACACGACCTTCCAGGAGGAGATCATCGTCAAGTACTCCAAGCTGGAGCGCGTCTCCTCTGTGGACCAGATCGAGCACCCGATCGTGCGCGAGGCGCTCAAGCTGACGGGCGTCACGGACCCGCACATCGAGCTCACCTCGATGGCAGACATCCCGGGGGGGACCGGGCTCGGCTCGTCCGGGAGCTTTACAACCGCGCTCCTGAAGGCGCTCCACGCCTACAAGAAGAACCTCGTCTCGCCGGCGGAGCTCGCGGAGCAGGCCTGCGACATCGAGATCAACAAGCTCGGCGAGCCCATAGGCAAGCAGGACCAGTACATCGCGGCGGTCGGCGGCATCACCGCGTTCACCTTCCACAAGGACGGCCGCGTCGAATTCCGGCCCTGCAAGATCGCGGAGGAGACGCTCTACAATCTTGAGGACAACCTTCTCCTTTTCTTCACCGGGTATTCGAGGAGCGCCTCGTCGATCCTCAAGGACCAGAACGACCGGTCGAAGAAACACGACTCGTCGATGCTCGACAATCTCCATTTCACGAAGGACCTGGGCTACAAGTCCCTCGATAGCCTTGAGAAAGGGAACCTGGAGGAGTTCGCGATGCTGATGGACGTCCACTGGCAGCGCAAGAAGGCGCGCAGCTCCGGGATGAGCAATGCGCAGATCAACCAGTGGTACGAGTATGCGATGGCGAACGGGGCCCTGGGAGGAAAGCTGATCGGCGCTGGGGGAGGAGGCTTCCTCATGTTCTACGCGGGCGACAAGAAGCGGCTGCGGCACGCAATGCGCGAGAAGGGTCTGCAGGAGGTCCGTTTCCGGTTTGATTTCGAGGGCACCAAGGTGGTCGCCCAGAACTGACCTCCGCTTGAACGCCTCCGACCTACCCGTTGCCATCCTGGCAGGCGGTTTGGCAACCCGCCTGAAGCCGATCACCGAGAAGGTGCCCAAGCTCCTTGTCGAGGTGGCGGGCGAGCCCTTTTTCTCGCACCAGATCCGGCTGCTCCGGAACTCGGGGCTGACGCACATCGTCCTTTGCGTGGGCCATCTTGGCGAGCGGATCGCGGATCTATACGGGGACGGCGCCGATTGGGACGTGAGGATCGAGTACTCGTTCGACGGCCCGAAGCTGCTTGGAACCGGCGGCGCGCTCATAAGGGCGCTCCCGAAACTGGGAGAGGCGTTCTATGTGCTCTACGGCGACAGCTACCTGCCCATCGACTACACCAATGTCGGCCGCGCCTTCGTCGAGTCGCAGAAGCTCGGGTTGATGACGGTCTACGAGAACCGCGGGCGCTACGACACGAGCAACGTGAACTTCGACAGCGGGATCATCAGGGCCTACGACAAGAGGACCAAGCAGCCCGGCATGCGGTACATAGACTATGGCCTGGGTGTGTTCCGCAAGTCCGCGTTCGACGGATTCCCGCAGGACGAGGTCGTCGACCTCGCCGAGGTGCAGAGGGCGCTTCTCGCGCGCAACCAGCTTGCGGGCTTCGAGGTCGCCGTGCGCTTTTTCGAGATCGGCTCCCACGCGGGGCTCATGGAACTCGACCGGCTCCTTCGAAATAAGTGCTAGGCGATCATTGCCGCCTCGCCAACAAAGCGTCCTTTTGCATCCTCGGTCCCATGTCATATTCAGCACAGCACCTCAAGGAGACGGCCGAGATCGTGGCCAAGATAAACCCGGCGGACTGCGAGAAATGCGTCGCCGAATTGCGCGCCGTGAGGGAGCACGGGGGGCGGCTGTTCATGCT
>CAAGKR010051559.1_pt1 | contig 14461 bp, 16 predicted proteins | sample 2556971 | NCBI WGS metagenome assembly CAAGKR01 (sample SAMEA5207829, study PRJEB30636) | soil metagenome | biome: forest; feature: boreal; material: soil | place: USA | collected 2011-09 | depth 1 m | reverse complement strand
GGAACTACCCGACGAGCCCAGGGCCAAGGACGAGCCTGGCGGCGGGCCGGGCAGGGGCTGAGCTGGCACTCGGCAGCGACTTCGACTTCGCGCTCCGTCTTTTCATCACCACGATCCTCGCCGTCGCGGTCGGAACGGAGCGCGAGTTCCACGGTCATCCGGCGGGGATCCGCACCATGGCGCTGGTCGGCGTAGGTGCTTGCCTGTTCACGGCGCTTGGGCTCGAACCGCTGTTTGCCGCCCGAACCGATCCCACCCGAATCGCCGCCCAGATCGTGACCGGAGTCGGTTTCCTGGGCGCCGGGGCCATCCTTCGCACGGGCAGCGAGGTCCATGGGTTGACGACCGCGGCCTCCATCTGGGTCGTGGCCGCGATCGGAATGTGTGTCGGTTTCGGGTTTTATTTCGTGGGCATCTTCACGACCATCCTCGTCCTGGGCACCCTCGTTCTGATCAGGCCGATCGAAGCCCGCTTGTTCCGCCGGTCCAAGGCACGGCGAGACGCCGGAGACCCCGAGATCAGCTGAGGGGCCCGCGGTCGCGGGGGCTATCATGGGCGGCAGGTTTTTTAGGTTCTTGGGAAGATTTGAATCGAAGCTCACTGCGCGCCGTTTGGAGGCCTTGGAGGCGCTCCAGCGGCTGACCGCCCAGGCCGGCGAAGCGGTCCACTACTCGATGGTCGCGGCCCGCATGCGGATCTCGACCTGGACCGCCTACGGGCTCCTGCGCGAGCTGGAGAAGCTTGGCTTGGTGACGAGGCGCGCGGCGCCGCCGGCACGCAACTCGGTGGGAGGACGGAGCCGGATCCTGTTCCTCCCACGCGCCACGCCCGCCGCACCCTCTTCGGATGTGCTCACGGGCCAGCTGCGCGCAGCCTTCGACCGCTTCGCGCCGATTGGTGACGAAGCCGCCGCAGCGCGCGCCTTCCTCGCGGACGCGACCGCCGACCTGGGCTATCAGCTGGGCTTCTGGCTCAGCCGGCTCGAGGCCGCGGGACGCCACGCCGGTGTTGCGGGCAGGGCTGTCCTCGAGAGCGGATCGATGCCGCTCACCAAGCTGCAGACGATCGGCGCGATGGGCCTCGGCTCGGCGCTGGCCCGGTTGGGCGGCTCGCGGCTCGCCTCGAGCCTGAGCGCGGCCGGGTCCCAGTTCAACGTGGTCCTCGAGGAGGCTGCACGCGCCTCCGACCAGTCGCTGGCGGCCCTGGTGGACGCCGCCCGAAACCTGCACCACGGACGCACCGAAAGAGCGATCAGTGCGGCCCATCCTGCCCGCGCTCGCGCGCTGTTGGACACGTGAGCAAACATCCCGTCGCCATCGTCACCGACTCCACCGCGGACCTGCCGCCCGAGCTGGCCGCAGCCAGGTCCGTGACCCTGGTCCCGCTCACGCTCAACCTGGACGGGCAAAGCCTCCTCGACGGCGTCGACATCACGCCGGCCGAGTTCTATCGCCGGCTCCCCAACGCGGCCACGCATCCCACGACTTCCCAGCCGTCGCCAGGCCGCTTTGCGGAGACCTACGCGGCGCTCCTCGAAGACCACGACGCGGTCGTATCCATCCACATCTCGGAGAAGCTGAGCGGGACGGTCGCCTCAGCTCGCCAGGCGGCGGACATGACCGATCCGAAGCGAGTCCATGTCATCGACTCGGAGCTTGTCTCGATGTCCCTGGGGCTGGTGACGCTCGCAGCGTCCGCGCTCGCCGGCCTGGGCGCCGATGCGGAAACGATCGAGGGCAAGGTCCTCGCAATGAGGGCGCACATCCAGACGTACTTCTCGGTGGCGACGCTTGAGTTCCTGCGCCGCGGGGGACGCATCGGGCGCGCAAGCGCGCTGCTCGGCTCGGTCCTGCAGCTGAAGCCGGTCCTATGCATCCGAGACGGACTGGTAACCCCACTAGAGCGCGTTCGCACTTTCGAGCGCGCCCTCAACCGGATCGTCGAGCTGACGCGTGAGGTGGACCGGGGCAAGGGGGTCTGTATCATCGTCGGCCACGCCGGCGCCGAGGCCGATGCGGAGCGCGTCAGCCGCGAGCTCGAGCCGATCGCCGAGACGCTGATGATCCAACCATTGGGACCGGTCGTGGGAGCGCACGCGGGACCTGGCGTCGTCGGTGTCGGCTGCTACCCCGCCGACCTGTTCCCCCTGGGCATCAAGGCCGTGAGAGAGGTCGCAGCCTCCCGCTAACGTATGAGAGGGAACCGGACTGTTCCCTCTCATCGCGCGTCGGCTGACGCCGAGGCGCTGCTCACCTTCCCGGGGGAAGGGGATTTTCGGAGAGTTTCTCCTCGCGACATCTGGAGACATCTGGGACACAGTTACGGCCGGGTTAAACCCGGCCGACCCTGCCGCGCTTACGGTGCCCTCCAGCGGACCGACGACCGAGTGACTGACTTCTGCAGGCGGCTCTCAACGGCCAGCGCCTGCAGGTGCGCCAGTCCTTCCTGGAGCGCCAGCCGCTTCTCATAGAGGTTGTCCCGCGGGCCCCACAGCTCGAGGGCCACCTCCCACCCGCTGTGCTCGCCGCTGGAGACGATCTCTACGACCCTATCCAGGCGCTTCCGATGGTGCGCAACCAGCGTGGCGACTCGGCCCGAGGCGTCGGTGAACGGGCGCCCGTGGGCAGGCAGCACCAGCCGCGGCTCGTATGCAGCCATCCGGCGCAGACCGTCCAGGTACTCGTGCAGCGGATCCGGCGTGCTCTGCGGGTGAAGTCCGATGTTGGGCGACAGTTCCGGCAGCATGTGGTCGCCCGCGAAAAGAAGCTTCTCTGCGGCGTCGTACAAGCAGATGTGCCCCGGCGAATGCCCGGGCGTCCACTCCACCCTGAGCCGCCGGCGGCCCATCTGCAGCGTCTCCGCTCCGTCCAGCTGCACGGCGGGCTCGGCGATGGAGACGACCTGGCTCAGCGCACGCTGCGAGTTGCTCAGTACCTCCGATTCATCTTCCGGAACACCGTTGACGAGTAGGTAGCCGCGCACCTCTTCCACGAGTTGCTCGAGTTCGACGTAGCGAGGATTGACCAGCTGCACCTCGAGGCGGTGCAGGTAGAGGTCCGCCCCACCGTCGCCCGCGAGCACGCCTGCGGCGCCATAGTGGTCGGGGTGGATGTGCGTGACCACCAGGCGGCGGATTCTCTTCGCCCCGACCTGTTTCACGGCCGCGCGAATGGCGTTGACCGACTCCTCGGAGTTCATCCCGCAATCCAGTAGATCGGCGTCGTCACCGTCGGCGAAAAGAAAGACGTTGACGAGGCCGTCCTCGAATGGAATCGGCAGGCGGAGCTCGAACACGTCCGCCGCCACCTCGGTCAGGCCAAGCTGCGTCGCCAAGACTCCGGCATTGTCGCTGAGCGGACTAAGATGAATGTTCGCGGGGCCCATCGCGCCAATCAGCTTTTCCCCGGCTTTAGCTCAGGAGGAGCCAATGTCTGAAGTCCAGTTGTCACCCGAGCAAATCGTCGAGGCGCTGCCCCGATACCTGGTGCCGGAGAAGGCCGGCGCCACCAGTGCCACCATCCAGTTCGACATCACTGGCGAGGGGGGCGGCAAGTGGTGGGTGAAGATCCACGAAGGCAAGGCGGAGTCAGGGAAGGGCGACGCCCCGGAGACCGCGAAACTCACTCTCATTGCGGAGGGGGGGGACTTCGTGAAGATCATGACCGGCCAGATGGACGGCATGTCCGCCTTCATGTCGCGCAAGCTCCAGGTCAAAGGTGACATGGGCCTCGCCGTCAAACTGCAGAGCCTGTTCAAAAGACCGAGCTAACCGCCTTTCCCTCATGGCCGTCCGAGAGGTGGCGGCATCTCGCCAGCGTGGTAGGGTCGGCCGGGTTCAACCCGGCCGTAACTTTGTCCTTGATGTCTCCAAACGTCGCGAGCAGAAACCTTCCGAAAATCCCATGCCCCGGAAGGAGAGCGCCGGCCCTTGCGAATCGCGACACCTTCGCCCTGTGGGGATTGAGGGCCGGTCCTTAGAAGGTGAATTTCCAGGTGTTCAGACGTGCGGACATCTCCGCCTCCAGGTCCAGGTGGCCTTGGCCCGAGTGCAGGTCGAGGATCACGACGTGATTGGGCGTAAGCGCGATGCGGCGTCCGTCATCCAGCTTGAACGCCTCGCTGGAGTCGCCCCACTGGATCGCACTCAATACCGGGACCGAACTGAGGTTGGCTTGCACCCAGCCGGTAAGGCTCGTCGAGCCCCCACGCTCATACGTCGAGATGATCATGAATGCGAAGAGGCCCGCGTTGGGTGAGCAGACCGGCGCAACGGAGGGTGCGCCTGGCGCCGCCGAAGGTTTTGCGCAGGGAATGTCGGTGATGTCGAATGTGAGGTCGAGTCCCGGCGGACTGGTGCTGGCCTGCGACTTCTCGTTGTACCGCCAGGTCGCCGGGTAACAGAACCCCCAGCCCGCCTGGGAATCCGACAAGCCGTGATCGCCGGCGGCGCACTTCAGATTTCCGCCGATCTGGGCCACGCTAGGGACCGGGTGAGTGTTCGATCCCGACTGGCATGCAGCGATCAGGAGGACCAAGACGGCTAGGCTCAGTCTCCTCATTACTCGTGGCACACCCGGCCCTATTGTGCGCGACCCACTAGGACCGAATGGACGGTCGCACCGCCTAGCTCAGGCGCGCTTGGGGCGGCGCAGCAGTCCAGCGGCGCCAAGCGCCACACCGACGACGATCATGCCGCTGCCGATCCAGAACCAGTGCATGTCGCCGGTCATGAAGCTGCCGGGTATGTAACCGAGCCCCTGGCCCGCGAACACGCCGCCGATCAGCAGAACGAATACAGCCAGCCCAACAACGGCGACTTTCACTTCCGGCGCGCGAGCGCGGGCAGGATGGGTCTCACTGATCGCTCAATACCGACGAGAGTTACGCCCGCCTTCACACGCCACCATAGACGACCGATTTCTGTTCCGTGTACGCGTAGTAGGCCTCCAGGCCGTGCTCCTTCCCGAAGCCGGACTGCTTGGTGCCGCCAAAGGGCAGCTCATCGTGTGCGATCTGCAGGGAGTTCACCCACGTGTAGCCGGCCTCCAGCTCCTGCACGGCCCGGTGCGCCGCCGCCATGTTGGCCGTCCAGATCGACGAGCCCAGCCCGAACGGCGAGTCGTTGGCGAGCCGGAGCCCCTCATCGAGGTCCTTGATCTTGCGCACCGGCAGCGCCGGGCCGAACACCTCTTCCTTCCACATGCGCGCGTCATCGGGCACGTTCTCGAGGATGGCGGGCTGGATGAACCAGCCCTTCTCGTACTCGGCACCCTGTGGCCGCCCGCCGCCGAAGATCGCCTTCGCGCCGCGGGTGATTGCGTCCTTGATCTGGGCCTCGACCTCGGCCCGCTGCGCCTCTGTGTGCATGGGGCCCATCCGACTGTCCTTCTCGAGACCGTTGCCGGGCTTCAATTTGGATGCGCGCGCGACCAGCTTCTCCATGAGTGCGTCGTAGGCGCCCTCCTGGATGTAGAGGCGCTTGACCGCCAGGCACGCTTGTCCGCAGTTGAAGAAGCGGCCGACGGAGATGCCTCGCGCTGCGGCCTCGAGGTCGGCGTCGTCCAGGACGATGCACGGATCGCTGCCGCCCAGCTCGAGCGTGATCTTCTTCAGCCGTTCGGCGGCCTTGGCCATCACCCTCTTGCCGGTGGGCGTGGAGCCTGTCAGCGCGATCTTGAGGATGAGCGGATGCTCGACGATCGCCTCTCCGGTCGCCTGACCCAGCACGACGTTGACGACTCCCTCCGGCAATCCGCCCTCGATCAGCGCCTCGATGCAGGCCAGGGTTGCAAGCGGCGTGGTGCTGGCCGGCTTGAGGACCACAGTGTTACCCGCCGCGATCGAGGGGGCGACCTTGTTCGCGGCCAGGGTCAGCGGGAAGTTCCAGGGCACGATCGCGCCGCACACGCCGATCGGCCTGCGCACGACCAGGCCATAAGTGGTCGTGTCAGGAAGCGAGACGTGCTGGCCGTGGATCTTGTCGGCGAGGTCCGCAAACCAAGCGATGTTCTCCCCGAACCTCTGCGCCTCGAGCCTCGACTCCAGGAGGGTTTTTCCCTGCTCCTTGGTCAGGATGGGCGCGATCTCCTCCACCTTGCCAAGCATGTGATGCGCGGCCTTGTGAAGGATCTCCGCGCGCTTGGCGGGAGCAAGCCTGGACCAGCTTACGAACGCCTTCGCCGCCGCATGCGCCGCCTTGTCGACGTCGGCAGGACCGCCGGCCGGGACCTCGTCGACGACCTCGCCTGTCGCCGGGTTGTGGACCTCGTACGTCTTGCCGGACGCGGCCTTGGTCCTCTCGCCTTCGATGATCATTGTCGCCATTCGGTGCGCACCCCTCTTCGGTATGTTTTGGTCAGGACTTCGATAATTATCGGCGTCGCCAAGAGTTGGAGTTAGATTCGGGTTCGGAGGGAGTGCCATGCCAGTCAGGTTGGAGAAGGAAGGCGCTGTCGGAATTATCGTTCTCGACCGGCCTCCCGCCAACAGTTACGACTATGCCTTCCTGCGCTCGTTCGCGGGCACGATCGACGACGCTCGCAACGACGCGGAGGTCCGCGCGGTGCTGGTCACCAGCGCCTCAGAGAAGTTCTTCTCAGCGGGGGCGGACGTGAGCGCTTTCGCCGCGGGCACGCCTCGCTCGCGGACCATGACCGCGCTGATGGCGCACGAAGCGTTCCGGAAGATGGAGAACACGCCGCTCGTCTTCATCGCGGTGATCGCCGGCCACTGCCTGGGCGGCGGCTTCGAGCTGGCGCTCGCGTGCGACCTCCGCTTCGCGGCTGAGGGCTCGTACCAGATCGGCCTCCCCGAGGTGAACCTCGGTCTTTTCCCTGGCTCTGGCGGCACGCAAAGACTCCCGCGGCTCGTGGGCCTGTCGAAGGGTCTTGACCTGATCGCCAACGCCACGACCCTGAAACCCGCCGATGCGAAGGAAATGGGCCTGGTGGACCGGCTCTACCCGGATGCCGCAGCCTGCCGGGAAGGTGCGATCGAGTATGCGGCCAAGCTCGCCGCCGGTCCCAGTGTCGCGATCGGCCACGCCAAGGTGGCGATCACCCAGGGCTTCGGCGCTCCCCTCGACCTGGGCCTGGCGATCGAACGCGAGGCCATCAGCCGCGTCTTCGTCTCGGAGGACGCCGAGGAAGGCATCAAGGCATTCGGCGAGAAGCGCAAGGCAGAGTTCAAAGGACTCTAATCAGCTTCCCCCTCCCCGCTTGGCTTGGAGGTCCGGCGAAGCCGGGGTGGGGCGACGGGCAGGTCCGGCGTAGCCGGGGTGGGGGGAACCAAGTTGGCAACCATCGTGATAATCTCCGCGCAGATCAGAAAGGGAGGTGACGTTCGTATGGCCGAGCTTGCAGTGACCGTTTCCCGGCCGTCGGCCGCCTCCGGAGCTTTCGTCTAAAGCACCCTCCGGCGGGCGGACCGATACCGCCCACCCGTTTCTTGTCCGGAGGACTCGCGTTGTCTGCTGAAGCCGCATCGCAGCTCGCCCTGCTGGGCTGGGATTCCTATTTCCAGGAAAAGTTCAAAGCATTGGAGGCCGAGGGCCTTGTGCCCGCGCGCGTGATCGCGGACTTCGGCGCCGAGTACCTCGTTCACGACGCGGAGGGATCGACCCGAGCCACGGCTGGACGCCACCTGCGCAATGACAGCCTGTTGCTGCCGGCGGTTGGTGACTGGGTCGCCCTGTTGAGACGGGACCCGGTGGCGAGCGTCCACGGCGTCGTCGAGCGACGCACCGTCTTCTCGCGCAAAGCTGCCTCGGTCGAGACCAAACAGCAGGTGCTCGCGGCCAACGTCGATGTCGCCTTCGTCGTCGCAGCCGCGACCGACGTCAATGCTCGGCGGATCGAGCGATACCTCACCATCGCATGGCAAAGCGGCGCGATGCCCATCGTCCTTCTCACCAAAGCGGACGTCGCCGAATCACCCGAAGACCTGCGGGCGGAGCTAGAAGCAGTGTCGATGGGCACACCGGTGCTGGTCACCAGCAGCGTGACCGGCGAGGGGATGGACGAGATCACACGCCGATTGCAACCTGCCCGCACGGGCGTGCTCTTGGGGCCGTCAGGCGCGGGCAAGTCGACCCTCATCAACCGCATCGTCGGCACGGATGTGATGCGGACGCGCCTCATCCACCGCTCGGGCGAGGGGCGTCACATGACGAGCCACCGCCAGCTCGTCCAGCTTCCGGGTGGCGGCATGATCATCGACACCCCGGGCCTCCGCGAGGCTCAGCTGTGGGAAGGCGAGGAAGGGCTGGGCAACCTGTTCGACGACATCGAAGAGCTCGCCCTGCGCTGCCGATTCGGCGACTGCTCCCACCTCACCGAGCCAGGTTGCGCGATCAAGGGGGCGCTCGCAGACGGCAGTCTTGATGCCGCGCGCCTGGAGAGCTATCGCAAACTGCAGCGCGAGCTGCGGGCGATTGCGGCCAAGAGCGACGCGAGGATTCGGGCCCAGGAGCGCCGGAAGTGGAAGCAGATCGCCTTGGCGAACAAAAGAAAATAAGAGGGAACCCGGGGTTCCCTCTCATCGCCGGGTCGGCTGAGCCGACGCGCACCCGGCCCTCAATCCCCGCACAGCGAAGGTGTCGCGACTGGCAAGGGCCGGCGCTCTCTTTCCGGGGGATCGGATTTCCGGAAAGTTTCTCCAAGCGACGATTGGTAGGCAGTTGGGACAAAGTTACGGCCGGGTTGAACCCGGCCGACCCTGCAAACGAAGGGCCCGTCACAGTGACGGGCCCCTCGCAGAAGGGATGGCTGTCTGCGATTACTTAGACGTCGTGGGGGCAGCAGTCTTGCGCGGGTGCAGGCCGTCCCAGAACGGGATGTACCCCTTCGAGAGCCTGTCGATCACCTTCTCCGCCTGGGCCTGCGTGATCACCTTGTGCTCGACGAGCTGCTCGAGCCGGGGCTTCGCGCTGACCGCGAGCTTGGCCGCGAACTGCTCTTTGGTCATGCCCTTGTCCCGCGCCCCCTCCGAGACCTTCTGGCCCTGCTTGAGGTCGGTACGGAGCGTTTTGGGTGTGATGCCGAGCACGTCCGCTTCAGACTCGAAGACGGCCAGACGCACCGCGCGGCGGTCACTACGGGGAACCGGAGCCGCCGGCAAGGCCGAGACGGCCGGCTTTTGGGTCGGGTTCGGCGAAGCGGCCTGTGACAGGCCACCGGCCACGCCGAGGCTGAGCAGCGCGGCGGCGGTGCCGGCGCCCAGAGTCTTGGCTGCGATGACTGCGATGGGATTCATGTCGATCACCTCATTCGTTGATTTCGTGCCCGGCTTCGGGCTGGACTCAATATGAGAGATCGCTGTCAGACGGTGGTTGCCGCGCCGTCAGCCTTTTGTAAGGTGGTAGCAAAGTTGGATCTCCCCACCCCGGCTTCGCCGGACCTCCCCGTCAAGCGGGGAGGGTTGCACCGGTCCAGAAGCCGTCGGGGTCGAATCGGCGGATGGCGGCAAGCTCGGCGTTGGTCGGCGGCGTGGTCTCGGTGACTTCGTCCGCGACTTTCAAATCCCACCCGGTCTCCGATCGAACCTCATCCACCGTGCGCCCAGGATGCACCGAGGAGAGGTAGGCCTCGCCGCCGCTCTCAGGGAAACGTAGCACGCACAGCGTGGTGATGATCGCCGCCGGCCCTCCGCCCAGGAGGCCGCCGCGCTCGCGCCACCCGGGCGTGCCGTCACCGTAGCCCGGCGACGTGACGAACGACACCCGGTCCACCAGGCGACGGCGCTCGTGGTTTATGAGAGTCACCCACCGCCTGCTGAGGATCGCGATGTCGGCTCCTCCCCCGCTCCCCGGCAGCTTGAGCTTTGGCTTCACCGGCGACCCGACGTACGAGGTGTTCAGGTTGCCGAACCGATCCACCTCGGCGCCGCCGATGAATCCCAGGTCGACGCGTCCTTGGGCCATCAAGGCCATGGCGTTGGACATCCTGGTCGCCCAAAGAGCGCCGACCACGTTCGGCGGATCGCCCATGGTGCCCAGGAAGGCCGCGGCCGGCTGATCGCGCAGGAGCCCGACCTCGAAGAGCCCTCGTGCATTCGGGGCGTGGGTGTTGTGGGCGACGGCGTAGGCCAGGGTGGGGAGTCGCATGCCCACGAAAACGAGTGTGCCGTCGCTGATCTCACGCGAGGCCACCGCCACCATCAGTTCCTGCGGCGTGTAATCCTGAGTGTCGACCGCCGGGGCTTCGTGAGTCATGCGGCGGCATCGACGGCCGAAGCCAAGGAAGCGACGAGCAGCGGAGCGCGCGCATCGCGTAGATGCGTTAGCGAGCAGCACAGGAGCTGACGCCGGATAGGCGCCCAGAGGGCGCCGGTCGGCCGTCTAGGCCGGCGCAGGGCCACGACGTCCCGGCGGTCGACACTCTTGCTACTCATCGCCGTAGTCGACCGGCACAGAAAGTCGGTGGCGCGTGATGCGCAGCGACGCGAGGTCGAGCATGCGCAGGTAGGCGGCGCGGTCGGGCACGTCCAACACCCACCGGTTCAGCCAGGCGTCGTAGCCAGGTTCCGTCCGCGACTGCTCCGCGTAGTCGCGGAAGAATGCGTGGTCGCGCTTGAAGTAGCCCTGCACCGGCGATGGATGCGCTCCACCTGGCTCGTGGACGACGGCGACGACTTTGGTCTCGGGGAACAGGATGCGGTTGGGGTCGCTCAGCGTGACAACGGCGTCCACCAACTCCTCGCATGTGAGGACGACGCGCTCCGCGGCCAGGCCCGCCTCCTCAGCGATTCCGAGTGGTCCCCATGCGTGGGCCCGCCCCATCGCGTCCGCTCTCTGGACGTGGACGATGGCGACGTCCGGTCTCACGGCGCCCACTCGCACCAATCCACCGGCGTCGCTGATGCCGGGGTTGGTGCGAAGGATGTCGCTCCCAAGTAGCGTGCGGGTCGGCAGGCTGGGCACATTCCACGCCGCCGCCCAGAGCGCCAGCGAGATGGAGAAGTTGGAATGGTCGTGGACCTCCAGGGAACGCGGGATGCCCTCTTCGGCCGCCCGCCGGTAGCAGTGGCCGAGACCCTCCGAGACATTGCCGACCCAGGCCGCGGTCACCCGCCGTACGCAGCCGGCGCCGATGAGCTGGTCGAACAGCGCGTCGGAGATCGGTCCGATGAGCTCGAGGTCGCGGCGCCGCTGGCGGATCATCTCGTGCCCGGCCGCAAATGGGATCAGCGGCTCCAGCGCCACACCAAGGGCGACGGATGCGCCGTCGGGGACGAAGCGATGGATGGCTTCCGCCATCGTCATCAGCTTGCCGGCCACGTGCGGAGAACTTCTAGCGGACAGTCGATTCGATGTAGGAACGGAGGTTGTTATCGATCTCGGCGATCGAGTCGCCGCCGAACTTCTCCAGGAAAGCCTCCGCCAGCGTGAGCGCCACCACCGCCTCGCCGATGACGCCCGCGGCGGGGACCACGCAGACATCGCTGCGCTCGTAGTGCGCCTCGACCTTGGCCTTCGTCTTCAGATCGACCGACTGCATCGGCTTCTTCATCGTGGAGATGGGCTTGATCGCGACACGAAGGTCGATAGGTTCGCCGTTGGTGACACCACCAGTGAGGCCGCCGGCTCGGTTGGTCAGGTGGCGAAACCGTCCGCCCTGGAAGTCGATCTCGTCGTGGAATTGCGATCCCGGGCGAGCTGCACCCTCGAAGCCCGCGCCGAACTCGACGCCCTTGACCGCGTTGATCGAAAGGATCGCCTGCGCCAGGCGGCCGTCGAGTTTGCGGTCCCAGTGCACATAACTGCCGAGGCCGACCGCGACGCCCCGGGCAATCACCCTGAAGGTCCCTCCCAGCGTATCGCCCCGCTCGCCGACCTCATCGATCGCCAGCACCATTCGCCTCGACGCCTCCGGATCGGGGCATCGAACTGGCGAGACCTCGATCTGCGCCACCGTGACGGTGCCGGGATCGCAGCCCTCATAGCCGATGTCGATCGTGCCGATCGACTGCGTGAAGCTCAGGATCTCGATTCCAAAATGGCTAAGGAGCTTCCTCGCCACGCCTCCGGCGGCAACCCGCGTCGCCGTCTCGCGAGCGGAGGAACGCTCGAGGACGTTACGGATGTCGCTGTGCCCATACTTCAGGGCACCCGCGAGGTCCGCATGGCCGGGACGGAGTCTCGTCACCGGCTTGGGCTCAAAGCCCTCCTTGGAGGCGGTCATCTCCGCGGTCCAATTGACATGGTCTTTGTTCTCGAGTACCAGCGTTAGCGGGCTGCCGATTGTGAAACCGCCGCGCACGCCGCTGACGATGCGCGCGAAGTCCGTTTCGATCTTCTGCCGGCCACCGCGCCCGTGCCCGCCCTGCCGGCGGGCGAGATCGCGGCGCAGGTCCTCCTCCGAAACCTCCAGCCCGGCCGGGAGGCCCTCGATCACAACCGTGAGCTGCGGACCGTGCGACTCCCCGGCAGTCAACCACCTGAGCATTAGGGCGATGATAAGGCGCGGATGAAAAGGGCCTTGGAAGCTGCCCTGATCGATGTCGGCGGAACGCTGTGGCCCAACTCCTGGCCAATCAGGCAGACGGATGGCGCTGGACGGCTCGCGCGTGTGTGTGCAGCGCTGCCGGAGCTGCGCGAGGGGCAGGTCGACGGCGTGGTCTCGGACCTGATCAACAGCTCACGCGAAACCCGCAGCGGCGCGCCGAACCCTCCCGACCACACGCGCATCGGCGCCGACATCCTGGTCTTCGACTGCCTGCAACGCCACCAGGTCAGCGCGGATGCCTCTTCGATCGCTCGCGTGCGCCGCGCCATGGCCATCCCGGTCGCGGATCGGATCCGGCCGCTGCCGGGCGCGATTGAGCTGCTCGCACAGATCAACGCGCTGGGGTTGCGCTGCGTCATCGCCAGCAACACTTACTGGCGCGACGCGGAGAGCTACTGGGAGGACTTCCGCCTACTCGGGATGGCTGACCACGTGGACGCCATCGTCACCTCGGTCGATGCGGGGCATCTCAAGCCACACCCGGCGGTGTTCGAGCTCGCGATGCGCGCAGCCGGCGCCGATGCCGAGCGCTGCGTCTACATCGGCAACAAGGAGGACAACGACATCGAGCCGGCGCTTGCACTCGGGATGCGAACCATCCTTGTTCATCCTGACGACCCCGTGCCCGCGTCGAGCCGCGCCCACGCCGTGGCTCCCGACCTGTGGACCTGCGCCCAGGCCCTGAAGGCTATGCTCGGCGAATCGTGAAGGACGAGATGGCCCGCCAGGTCGACCGCCAGGTGGTGGGGCTCGAGGTCAACGGCGAGCGCACCGAGCTGCTGCTGCCGGTGCACAAGACGCTGCTCGAGGTGCTGCGAGAGGACATGCAGCTGACCGGCACGAAGCATGGCTGCGAGCTGGGCGAGTGTGGAACCTGCACGGTGCTCGTGGACGGCAAGCCTGAGCTGAGCTGCCTGCTGCTGCCGGTGCAGGCTGAGGGTCGCTCCATCACCACGGTCGAGGGGCTGGCCAAGGGTTCGGAGCTGCATCCGCTCCAGCAAGCGTTCGCCGAGCTGGGCGCGGCGCAATGCGGCTACTGCACGCCCGGCATCCTGCTCGCATCGAAGTCGCTGCTCGACAGCAATCACCGGCCCACTCGGGACGAGATCCGGGAGGCGCTGGCGGGCAACCTGTGCCGCTGCACGGGCTACATCAAGATCCTCGACGCAGTCGAGCTTGCGGCAGGGCGCATGCAGTGAACGCGACCAACGGCTTCGGCGTCATCGGCAAGCCGCTCCCCAAGCCCGACGCGGTGTCGAAGGTGACCGGCCGCGCGATCTACGCCGACGACATGCTTCTCCCCCGCACACTCCACTGCAGGATCCTGCGGAGCCCGCACCCGCACGCCCGCATCGTCTCCATCGACACGTCGGCGGCGCGGCGCATGCCGGGCGTCCACGCCGTGATCACGGGCGCCGACCTTCCGGTCAAGTTCGGCATCCTACCCGTCACGCAGGACGAGCGCGCCCTCGAGCACGAGAAGGTCCGCTACGTAGGCGACCCGATCGCCGCGGTGGCCGCGGTGGAAGAGGAGATCGCCGCGGCTGCGTGCGATGCCATCTCGATCGAGTACGAGGTCCTCGAACCCGTGATGTCGATCGACGAAGCGCTCGCGGAAACGAAGGACGAGCGCATTCAGGACTACGGCGGTCCCAACAACATCCACAAGCTCGTCGCGCTCGAGTTCGGGGACGTTGACGGAGGCTTCGCGCGAGCCGACCACATCCGCGAGGACGTCTTCTTCTTCCAGGGCAACACGCATCTCCCCATGGAGCAGCACAGCGCCATCGCGACGTTCGTGGACGAAAGGGTCACGCTGTGGTCGTCGACCCAGGTCGTCCACTACGTTCACCGGGCGCTGGCCAAGGTCCTCGAGCTGCCGATGAACCGGATCCGCGTCATCGGCGCGGCCCATGGCGGCGGGTTCGGCGGCAAGACCGACCCGTTCGCGCACGAG
>CAAGKR010001085.1_pt1 | contig 14462 bp, 6 predicted proteins | sample 2556971 | NCBI WGS metagenome assembly CAAGKR01 (sample SAMEA5207829, study PRJEB30636) | soil metagenome | biome: forest; feature: boreal; material: soil | place: USA | collected 2011-09 | depth 1 m | reverse complement strand
TTCCAGCGACGGACGCACCTATGGTTTGACTCGGTAGGGGTCTGGGGTTCAAATCCCTTGGCGCGCACTCCAGCAACGATTCGCTGAGATAAGCAGAGTTTTGAGATTTGATGCTGTTAGGGGCCGAAGTGCTAATTCGGCACCAAGAGAAATGATCAAAGAGATTTTTGGTGTCTGTTTGGTGTCTATTATTGGAGAGCACCAGAGAGACTATAGAGAATCAGGGAGACTTTAGAGAAATTTCTTAAATTGAGCTGAGTTAACCACTTGCGGGGAACTCCTTTGCGGCGAATAAGTTACAGGAATCAAAGGAGTCGATTCCCCCCTTCGGCATATCAACTCCTAAGTCCAATAAATACAATATGTTGCGGCCATAGGTGATGTTTGGTGTTTACTGATCGGCTGAAACAGACACCAAGCGTTTCACTGCCATTTGCCGGTGATCTGGAGGAGTCGAGTTCTGGGTTCGACACCCCTGCTCTAACATCTTTAGTTCCAACCACTTCAATTTCTTGGTGTCTATTGACGCTTCCAAATATGATCTGGCGACTAAGCTTTCCCTTGTTTTTCGATCTGCTAGTCTCGTGGACGAGATGGGGCAAATCTTGCGTGGCAACCCGTCGAGGTCATTCTTCAGTTTTACCTCAAAACCTACCAAGTTAACTCCGACTTAGCTACAATCGCGGCTTCGTCTGAGTGGACCCTCGAAACGGGTTCCTTTCCAAGCTCGTATCGCATTCTTTCCCTGTCGCGTGGAAGCTCTACTCGCGACGGAGTGCTTATCAAGAATTTCAGATGATTGACGCAGGCACGCACCTCGGCCGGTACGAAATCCGCTCGCAACTCGGCGCGGGCGGGATGGGTGAGGTGTATCGCGCCCGCGATGAAAAGTTGAATCGCGATGTGGCAATCAAAGTTCTGCCCTCAACTCTCTCTCAAGATGAAGATCGACTGCGACGATTTGAACAGGAAGCACAAGCCGCCGGCGCCTTGAACCATCCAAACATTCTTGCGGTCTACGATGTCGGCACGCATGACGGTTCGCCGTACATCGTTTCAGAATTGCTTGAAGGTGAAGAACTGCGTGAGCAACTCAGCGATGGCGTGCTTCCTCAGCGCAAGACGCTCGAGTACGCCCAGCAGATTGCTCAGGGTCTGGCAGCGGCGCATGAACGGGGGATCACTCATCGCGATCTCAAGCCCGAGAATCTCTTTATCACAACCGATGGCCGCGTGAAGATTCTCGATTTTGGTCTGGCGAAGCTACGGCCGCTGCGCAACGAGAGTGTCAGTTCTGAAATCGATACGCGGAAACAGATTACCGACCCGGGCACGGTGATGGGCACGGTCGGTTACATGTCGCCGGAGCAAGTGCGCGGGCACGAAGCCGATCATCGTTCAGACATCTTCTCGTTCGGTTCGATCCTTTACGAGATGCTCGCCGGTCAACGCGCATTTCGGCGCGACACGATGGCCGAAACGATGACGGCGATACTCAAAGAAGAGCCGCCAGAGTTGAGCGAGACAAATGCGAAGATCAGTCTGCCTCTTGAAAAGATCGTGCGGAGATGTCTGGAGAAGAAACCAGAGCGGCGCTTCCATTCAGCACACGATCTGGCCTTCGCGATCGAAGCGTTGTCCACACCTTCAGGTTCACGAGTTATCACGCCAGTCCTGCCTCCGGAGACGAAGAGTCAGACCGGCTTAAGTAGGTTTCGCGTGTTCGCGAATGCGCGAGTAGCGTGGATCGCTGCGACCATCCTTCTACTAATCGTAATAGCGTCGTTGCCTTTGGCGATCGCCTATCTCCGCCGGACCACGGTCGAAGTCCGCCCGGTCGTTCGCTACGATGTTCCAGCTCCAGGTAAGACAGCTCTGGGCCTTTCGCGATGGCCCGTCATGGCGCTCTCGCCGGACGGATCTACTTTAGCTTTCGCGGCTTCCGCTGACGGCGTCAGTCGCCTCTACGTGCGGAAGCGCAACGACACAGAAGTAAGGGCTCTCGCCGGAACGGAGGGCGCGGCCGATCCCGTCTTCTCGCCCGACGGCCAGTCGTTGGCGTTCATCGCCGACTTTGCTCTGAAGAGGGTTTCGTTCGACGGAGCCGTATTGTCGCTGGTGAAGGTCGGCGACAGCCGTGGTGTAACTTGGGCCGGCGACGACACTTTGGTCTACACACCGGAACCTACGGGGGGCCTGTTTCAAATCTCGGCAAACGGTGGCGCGCCGCGTGCGGTCACGACCCTGGATAACAAGAAAAGTGAACGAACGCACCGGTGGCCGGACGTGTTGCCCGGTGGTAAGGCCGTGCTCTTTACCGTTGGCACGTTTGATAGTCCTGACAACTACGATGGTTCAAACATCGAGGCGGTCGTTCTTGCCACCGGCCAGCGCCGCGTCGTTCTTCAGTCGGCGAGCATGGCGCGCTACGTTCCGACGGGACACTTGATCTTCGCGCGTGAAGGACTGCTTTACGCCATAGGTTTCGATGCCGGCAGCCTGACCACCCACGGGAAAGCAATGCCAGTCGTGCAGGGCGTGGCGGGAGATAAGGCGACCGGAGCGGTGCACTTCGCGATCGCGAACGACGGCACGCTGGCTTACGTACCCGGCAGCACCACGTCGAGTCTGCGCCGCCCCATCTGGATAGATCGCAGCGGCAACTCGCAGGCGGTTAACTTACCCGGAGGACAATACAACGACCCCCGTCTTTCACCCGATGGCTCGCGCGCCGCTCTGCTCCAGGGATCGAGCGGTAGCGGCGATGTGTGGGTTTATGACTTCGGGCGAGCTACCTTCACACGCCTGACCTTTACTACTACGAACGCCACCCCTGTCTGGTCGTCCGACGGCAAGAGCATCTATTACGCCTCGATCGATCAAGCAAGAAATAAGACCACGATATTTCGAAAGCCGGCCGACGGAAGCCGCGAGGCAGAGGCCGTTACCACAATCGACTCGTCAGCGTATCTGAAGGCTATTGAACGAGACGGTGAAGCGGCCCTATGCGATTCCGGAGCGTCGACACTCCAGGGAGACATCATACGCGCTCCTCTGAAGCAGGATGCTCAAACCACTCCGATCATCAATACTCAATTTAACGAGTACGCCGCGGCGCTTTCGGCGGACGGCCGTTGGCTCGCTTATCAATCGAACGAGAGTGGGCGGCCGGAAGTTTATGTACGTGACATGGCGGGCTCGGGAGGTCGCTGGCAGATCTCCACCGCCGGAGGCGAAGAGCCACGCTGGTCGCCTGACGGTCGCGAGTTGTACTACCATAACAACAATCTCTTTATGAGCGTCGCAGTCGATACGCGCTCAGCTTTCCAGGCCGGCACACCGAAGACGCTCTTCAACGGCGTCTTCGATCTGCGCTCCAACTCCGGTGAGAGTTACGACGTGGACCCGCAGGGAAACCGGTTCTTCATGATTCGATTAGCAGAAGATGATAGTTCCGGAGCGCAAGTCAGAATCGTGCTCAACTGGTTTGACGAACTCCGCCGTTTGGTTCCAGCAGATTGAGATTGACAGGTGATCGGGAAAACGATTTCACATTATGTCAACTGGTCGGCGGAGTTAAAGAAATGACCCTTGCCGCAGGCACAAAACTCGGTCGCTACGAAATCCGCTCAAAGCTTGGCGAGGGCGGCATGGGGGAGGTGTATCGCGCGCGCGATGAAAAGTTGAATCGTGATGTCGCGATCAAGGTATTGCCCGAGGGCTTCACCGAAAATGCCGAACGCGTGGCCCGGTTCCAACGCGAAGCGCAGGTGCTGGCGTCGCTTAACCATCCGAACATCGCGGCGATCTATGGAGTGGAAGAATCCGATGGCGTTCGCGCGCTGGTGATGGAACTTGTCGAAGGCCCAACGCTGGCGGACCTCATTGCTGCTGGTCGAATGCCTGTCGATGATGCGCTCCGGATTGCGAAGCAGATGGCGGAGGCGCTCGAGGTCGCGCATGAACGCCGCATCATTCACCGTGATCTCAAACCCGCGAACGTGAAAGTCACTCCGGAAGGGACAGTCAAAGTTTTAGACTTCGGACTAGCTAAAGTGTTTGCCGATGAAGCGCCCGACACTGAGCTGTCTCACTCACCCACGCTCATTAAAGGCACACAGGCCGGAATGATTCTTGGCACTGCCGCCTACATGAGTCCCGAACAGGCCAAGGGCAAAGTCGTGGACAAGCGGTCGGACATCTGGGCCTTTGGCTGTGTGCTGTTTGAGATGCTGACTGGCAAGCAAAGCTTCAGTGGGGAAACGTTAACCGACATTCTGGCGTCGGTGGTTCGCGCTGAACCTGATTGGAATCTGCTGCCAGCCTCGACACCGGAACCGATCCGAAGGTTGCTGCGTCGCTGTCTTACGAAAGATCAGAAGCAAAGACTACGCGATATTGGTGAAGCCCGCATCACGATTGAGAGTTTCCAGTCGGGCGGATCCGAAGAGAATACACAATTAACCATACTGAACCAGCCACCTCCTTTCAGGAAGAGTCTGATCTGGGTTGCCGGCATTGCCTTGGCCTTCATGCTCGGCGGCTTGGGCATGTGGTGGCAACGCCCGGTCAGTTCCGAACTCCCGCTCCGCAAACTGGAACTTCAAATTCCCGCGTTGGATCGCAGCCTCTATTACGAGTACAGCATTTCGCCTAATGCAAAGAGCATCGCTTATGTGAGTAACGACCGGCTGTGGATCCGCGATTTGGATCGCCTGGAACCGCGCGAAGTTCCAAACACCGAGAACGCGTCGCACCCTTTCTGGTCCCCCGATAGCGCCTACCTCGGATATGTGATCGGAAAAAAGATGTGGAAGGTCTCCGGCGCCGGCGCGGGAACTACTGCGATAACCGATCTGCCCGACCTGTTCAGCGGAGCCGGAGCCGCAAGCTGGCGAGCTGACGGGGTCATTATCTTCACGACGGGAGACAGCGGCTTGATGCAGGTGTCGGCCCAGGGCGGAGACGCAACACCGCTGCTCAATGTGGGAGCTGACGAAGAGGACTTTCACTCCGTTTCAGTTTTGCCAGATGGTCACGGAGTGCTTTTCACCGTTCATCGTTCGGTTCAGGGTCCCGACACTATTGCTCTCTTCGACGGTAAATCTCGCAAGAATTTACTTCAGCTCGACGGTCAACGGATTGACCACCCAGTGTATTCGCCGACCGGGCACATTCTATTTGACCGCCGCATGACCAATCCGGGAATCTGGGCGCTCCCGTTTTCGCTGAGTCGGCTGGAAGTAACCGGAGAACCGTTTCTGGTGGTTCCGGGTGCCGGTGCGCCCAGAGTCGCTTATGATGGAACGTTACTGTTCAGCTTTGACAATGTGAGTGCGCCCACCAGATTGGTGTGGATGGATCGCGCGGGCAAGGTCGTGAACAACATCCAATCCGATCCCTTACCGTTTCAATTGCCTTCTCTGCGACTGTCACCCGATGAAAAACAGTTGGTCCAAGCAACGCGCGAATCAGGCAAAACCGATTATTGGATCGTGAACCTGGCGCGTGGCACTCGCACCCGGCTGACCTTCGACAATACCGCGCGCGGATGGTTCTGCGGCTGGACGCCGGATGGGCAACGAGTTATGTACGCGTCGGGAGATACACCGCTTGTCTACAAAATACGATTGAAGGCAGCCGATGGCAGTGGCGAAGCAAAGGAATTCCTTAACGGGCTGGATGCATCTTTTTCACCTGACGGGAAGTTCATTATTTATTCCGCTCCGGAGCCGGGAGAACGACAACAGAACTGGGATCTCTGGTACGTCGGAACAGAAGCAGGAGCTAAGCCTTCGCCGTTCCTCGTTACGCCCAAGGACCAAAGGTACGCCGAGTTTTCGCCCGACGGAGATTATGTTGCATACGCCTCGGACGAATCGGGACGCTACGAGGTTTATGTGAAGCCGTTTCCCAACGGCGAAGGTAAATCGCGAGTCTCAATCGATGGAGGAGCTGTGCCGCGCTGGAGCCGCCGGGGTGACGAACTGTTTTTTGCTTCCGGCAACGATATTATGGCCGTGCACGTGCAAACGAAGCCGACGCTGGTCCTGGGCCAACCACAGAAACTGTTCACGCGACGTCCAGTAGCCGCTGATCGGGCTGAAGGCTTTTACGATTCCTACGATGTTTCGGCTGACGGCCAGCGCTTCGTAATGCTCCAAAGCGAGGAACAGCAAACCGCGAGTCAAAGACTGACAATCATTCAGAACTGGTTTGCAGAATTTAAGGACAGACAGAGCAGATGATCGGACGGACGATCGCTCACTATCAACTAACTGATAAGCTCGGCGCGGGCGGAATGGGAGAAGTGTACCTGGCGCACGACACAAAGCTGGACCGCAAGGTCGCGTTGAAGGTTTTGCCTGTCGACGTCGCCTCACATGCTGATCGCATGGAACGTTTTGTTCGCGAAGCGAAGGCGGCAGCAGCGCTAAATCACCCGAACATTGCGCACATCTATGAGATCGGCGAAAGCGAGGGGACGCGCTTCATCGCGATGGAGTTCATCGACGGGGAAATACTGCGCCATCGCATCTCAAAACCGTCGATGAAGCTGGGGGAAGTTCTCGATCTCGCCATTCAATGCGCGAGCGCGCTGGCAGCGGCTCACCTGGCGGGCATAGTGCACCGCGACATCAAGCCGGAAAACATCATGGTTCGCCATGACGGCATTGTAAAAGTTCTCGATTTCGGCTTGGCAAAACTGGCGTCGAGTGAAATCGCAAGTATTGATTCTGAGGCGGTGACAAGATTCAAGACGGACCCGGGCACAGTTATGGGCACGGCTGTGTATATGTCGCCGGAACAGGCTCGCGGCCAAGAGACAGATGCGCGTGCGGATGTCTTTAGTTTGGGAGTGGTTCTGTACGAGATGATCGCCGGATGCCTGCCATTTGAAGGATCATCGTCGTCGGAAATCGTTGCATCTATTCTCAGCGACAAAGAGCCTCAGCCGCTGGCGCGTTATTCCAGAGACGTGCCGGCCGAACTCGAACGTATCGTCAAGAAGGCTTTGCAGAAAGACCGTGAAGAACGTTACCAGGGGGTGAAAGAGCTGTGGCTGGATCTTAAGAGCCTGAGGCGCGACCTGGATGTTAGTGCGGCGATTGAGCGATCGGGAACGCCGCTCAGCCAGGAACAGAGTCTGTCAGGGGGAACCAGGCATAGCACTGCCTCAGGCGCTCACGTCTCAACTCAAGCTTCCGCACTTACACAACAACTGGGATTGACCTCAGGGGCGCGCTGGTTATGGCTCGGAACGCTCCTGTTGATTTCCGGTCTGGCACTCGGCGGCTGGTTTTGGTGGCGACACCGTGAGTCCGACGCAAGTCGATTTGCTGCTTTGACCGTTACGCAGCTTGTGAGTCGGAAGAATGGCTTGGGTGAATTCGGCGCGAGTCACGCTCGCTTTTCGCCAGACGGAAAGTTTGTCGCTTACGCCGCAGCCAGAGGCGGCAACAGCGCCATCTGGTTAAAGCAAGTCGGCAGCGGCGAGCCGTTTACCAACCAGGGCGAACTGGGAAGAGCGACGAGTCCGATCTGGTCGCCGGATGGACTCCAGATTGCTTTTCTCTCGAAACGCGAGGCCCAGTATGAAATCTGGACTATGGCTGCCTTCGGCGGTTCACCGGCACTGCTCAAAACGCTGGAAGCGTTCAGTCGGGAGTTAGTGGCCTGGTCCAGGGACGGAAAAATCTATTTTGTGATGCAGGGAAATCTCCACACCCTCAACATCGCGACTCAGGCAATCTCGCCGGTGACCAAACTTGACTACTCAAAACCGCAGGACCGTAGCTTTGCCATATCGCCGGACGAAGAACGTGTGGCCTACACTGACAATAGCGACGGACAAAGCGACATTTGGATTATGCCGATGCGTGGCGGGCCGCCGGTCCGGGTAACGAATGACAAAGCTCAGGACAGCAATCCAGTTTGGACTCCGGATGGTCAAAGCATCGTTTACAGTTCCAAACGCAATGGCATTGGGCAAATCTGTCAGGTCCGTTTGGACGGCGGCCAGCCGGTGCAATTGACAGTCAATGACAGTAACAGCAGTGTTTTGGATATCTCGCCTGACGGCACGAAGATTCTTTATTCGACCGAACGGGATGAATTAGATTTGTGGAGTGTGAATCTGGATCACCCGAAAGAATCGCAACTCACTTCCGAGAGCGGTATTGAATTGTGGCCCGACATCGCCCCCGACGGTGAGACCGTCGCTTTTCAGGCCACGCACGCAACGTCCAACGCCATACTCTTTAATTGTTTGATCCTGGCTAAGTCCCTAAAAAGTGATGCTGCCCCGACGCAATTGGCCCCCGATGGCTTTGCTCCGCTTTGGTCTCCCGATGGCAAACAAGTGGCCTTCTTACGCTCTATTAACGGGACCTACGATCTATGGGTGGTTCACGCCCGCGGCGGCGACGCGAGACCGTTAACTACGGGAGGCGTCACGTTTATGGGCTTCACTCTGTTGCCGTACAATCGTCTGCAAACGCAGGATTTTCAATGGTCGCCGGATAGTGGGAGCCTGCTCTACTGCGCCAACTCTTCCGGAGTCGCCAATGTCTGGCGGATTGGAATTGACGGTTCAGGCCCAACCCAACTTTCCGACAATACGGATGCGAACCTGCGTATCTTTAATCCAACCTGGTCGCCCGACGGTGAGCGAGTCGCATGGTTGGCAATGTCACCAGGGCAGAAACAAGCAAGCTGGAGCATTTGGCTGTTCGCCGAAGGCCAGAAGCGGCAAATCTTTCAATCCGATTCAATGTTAGGCCTGGTCGGCTGGTCACCGTCAGGTCAGGAGTTGATCGTGAAATCAGTTCCCGGCAAGGGTGGCCCGTCGAACGCTCCCGTTGATGTAAGCTTGTCTGCAATCTCAGTTCGAGACGGCAAACAGCGTTCGCTGGCTCAGCTTCAGGCAACTTATTTTCAGAACATCAAGCTGGCAAGGGCTGGAAATCAGATTGCTTTCGTGACGCGTCAGGACGCAGCCGATAGTTTGCAGGTGATTGCGGCCACCGGGGGCCCAACCAAAACGATTATGACCAGCAGCGATCCGCGCGTTTACTTCTCTGCTATCGCGTGGTCGCCAGACGGCAAAACGATCTACTACGGCAAACAAGCAAGTTGGACTATGTTTTCAATCATCGACAATTTCAGATGAACCACGTAAGTCTCAGTCCCACAATGCAGGAGGAAGAGAAAATGACTACAGACCTTAGCCAATACGCGAAGTTGCGGACGATGCTCGATTCGGTGCAAACCGGAGCGCTTCGTCAATACTTGAACGCTCCCAGCCAGGAGGAGCGGGACGCAAGCTTCAACTATCTCAAGACCAATTTGAAGCCGATTCACGACTATGTCCGGGGCATGAAGAAGGGAGACCCCTGTCCCGAGGGGGAAGTCGAATGCGACGATGGATATTGTGCAACGCACTGCACACAGTGATTGGAATCTGTCACTCTCCGCGCGAATAGTTTGACAGCGGGTTTTCGTGAGACGTTCTCCTGTCACCTTGGCGGAGGGATAAAAGTCTAAGCTGACTTCCTTTCTGTTATCGAAGCTTTCACGGAACGAAGACCGATTCCCCGCAGCGTGAAAGCCGACACTCGTCGTCGGCCGGATAATGGCGCTTAGTACCGGCACAAAACTTGGCCGTTACGAAATCCGCGCGAAGATCGGCGAGGGCGGGATGGGTAAGGTGTATCGCGCGCGCGATCAATATGAAACGATGCCCTGCATGTAATCGCGTTGAGACGGACAACGCGCTCGTGTTCTGTCGCGTGGATGGCGCTGCGCTCGCAACAGTCTGATGACGATCAAAGTCGAGCCCCTCCTCGATCCTTTGCGCTCAGACCCGCGCTTTGCCGATCTAGTGCGTCGCATCTGGTTGCCGCAGTGAGATGCACAGAATATGAAGCGCTGCCTTGAAGAGTTTCAGCCCGCGAGAACTGATCAAACAGATTTTTGGTGTCTGTTTGGTGTCTATTATTGGAGAGCACCAGTGAGACTATGGAGAATTAGGAGTACTAAAGAGAAACTTCATAAGCCGAGCCCGGTTAATCAGTTGCGAGCAACTCCTTCGCGCAGAATAAGTTAGAGGGAGCAGGGGAGTCGATTCCCCCCTTCGGCACCGATCCTTTAACCCCTTTGATTGCAACTATTCTATTTCTTTGGTGTCTATGAACCGCCAAAAGTAGCACCGATTGATCTCTTAAATGGCACTTCTGAAGTAGGGAGCAATTTGTCTCCCAACAGTTCTATTCACCAAATGTGGCGTCAGGCAGAGCACTACTGCAGTACGGTAGGAGTCTAGCTCCAGCGTCACCCATTTTAGAGTGCACAAAATACGGCGCGCAAAGAACTAAACTTGATGTGGCCCAGTCGATTCGAACCATGCACGGCTCACGCGCCCTCCACGGCTCACCATTGTTTTCGTTCCTCCTGGTTCCTCTCCCGTCATTGCCGGAGTTTTCGGTGTCTCTCCTTGACCAGAACAAATAACAAGCTTATCGTTGTCGAAATCCGATAACGTAGTTCGATTGTGATAGCGTAATGAGTGACAAGGAACTCTATTCCGGAATGATCCGGCTGCACATTCTATATCACGCTTCGAAGGGTCCGATTTTTGGACTGTGGATCATCGAGGAGTTGGGGCGGCACGGCTATAAGCTCAGTCCCGGAACTCTTTATCCGATTCTTCATGGACTCGAGCGCAAGGGATATTTGCGTTCTACCGAGAAGAGAGACGGGCGGCAAGCACGTCGCTTGTATCGCGCCACGCCGGCCGGGCGGAAGGCGCTTAAGGCTGCGAAAGAAAAGGTTAGAGAGCTTGTGGGCGAGCTATTTGAAGAAGATTGAAGGTTTGCAATCGCACTCTTACGGTTCTCAATTGTCAGCTTCGAACAACTTGGAGTGAATCCAACGGCGCGAACTGAAGAACGCAGTGAAAGACACCGGAGCCTTATTTAATTGAGACGTAGGACGATCCAAAAGCTTCTTGCTCTCTGGATTATCTGTCTGGCGCAGAACAGCCTCGTCTCCGCGCAAACACCAAATCCGCCACCGCCTTTGAAGCTTGATGCGGCGGTCGAGTTGGCGCTCACCAACTATCCAGCTATTAAGACGGCTCAGGCGCAAGCTGCCGCCGCGAAAGCGAGCATTGGCCTGGCGCACACCGCGTATGAGCCGCGCCTTGATCTTCTGTATCAGGAAAATCGCGCGACCAGAAACAATGTGTTCGGCGCCATGCTGCCCCAGTCGATCATTCCGGGTGTCTCAGGGCCAGTTTTGGGTAGCACATCAATGGACAGTACGTTCGGAAGCGCGGGCGGAGCGCTCTTCTCGTGGGAGCCGTTCGACTTCGGCGTGCGCAAGGCGCAAGTCGATGTCGCACGAGCAATCACGAATCAGGCGAATGCGAACATCGGTGTAACCGAACTCGAAGTCGCCACGAACGCGGCTGACGCTTTCATGGCGCTGGCAGCTAATGAGCAAGCAGTGCGGGCTGCTGAAGCAAATGTTTTTCGGGCGCAAGCGTTTGCCGACGCCGTGCACGTGCTCGTGAAGAATCAACTTCGCGCGGGCTCGGAAGCGGCGCGCGCGGATGCCGAGTTGTCGGTCGCCAGGACTCAGCTTCTGCGAGCGCAGCAACTCTCGGAGATAAGTCGCGCGGCCCTTGCCGAAGCGCTTGGCATGCCGGGCGTTTCAGTCTCTATCGTTTCGGATTCACTGCTTGAGCTTCCGTCAGACACAGCCACGCCAGTTCCAAAGTTTGATTTTCATCCGCTGGCCATCGCGCAAAAGTCTGCGATCCAAATAGTCCAAGCGCGCGAACATGTACTAGCTCGCTCTTACGTTCCTCGATTCAATCTTCAAGGTTCTCTTAGCGGGCGCGGAACCGGCGCTCTGACCAACGGATTGTTTGAGGGAGGATGGCATGGCCTTTTCCCGAACACGCCTAACTACGGAATCGGCATGACAGTGACGTTCCCCGCATTCGACATTTTTTCCATCCGCGCGCGCCGGCGCATCGAAGCGGGCAATGAAGCGGTCGAGAATGCGCGATACGACCAGACGATTCAAGCACTGAAAGGTCAATATGCTCGTGCGCAGGCGCTTATCGATGGAGCAGTGCGCATTGCGCAAGAGACTCCGTCGGAATTGAAGGCGGCGCAGCAAGCGGAAATGCTCACAGTCGAGCGATACAAGTATGGACTAGCAACGGTGACCGAAGTCGCCGATGTACAAAGGCTGCTGGCGCAAGCTGAGATTGACGATCGCGTAGCGCACCTAAATGTCTGGCGCGCGTTGCTTGTGGCGGCGAAGCTTCAAGGTGACCTAAAAACCTTTTTACAGCGGATCAAGTAATAGTCCGAAGGCTGTCCACAGAATACGAATCATGTGGCTTATCAACACGGCATTGCGACGCCCGATCATGGTAGTGGTGCTAGTCATTGGGATAGCTCTTTGCTCAATCCTCGCCTACCAGCGGATGTCGGTCGACATCTTTCCGAATCTTGATCTGCCAGTCATTTACGTTGCCCAACCGTACGGCGGCATGAACCCAGCGCAGATGGAGAGCTTCTTCGTCTCCTACTACGAATATCACTTTCTCTACATCACCGGCATCGAGCACGTCGAATCGAAATCGATACAGGGCGTGGGACTCTGCAAGCTCTATTTTCATCCGGGCACGGACATGGCCACAGCGCTCGCGCAAGTTGTTTCGTACGTAGAACGCGCCCGAGCTTTCATGCCGCCCGGCACGGTTTCGCCCTTTGTCGTGCGCTTCGATGCCGGCAGCGTTCCAGTCGGTCAACTTGTCTTCTCAAGTGAAACCAAGAGCAACGCTGAGATTCAAGACCTGGCGCTCTTCAAAGTGCGTCCCGTGATTTCGACTCTACCGGGCGTGTCAGCACCGCCGCCGTTTGGTGGTAATACTCGGACCATCATCATCCACGCTGACCCGGACAAGCTTCGTTCGTACAGCATGTCGCCGGAAGAGGTCGCCAAAGCCATTGCCTCAGGCAACACGATTCTGCCTTCCGGAAATATCCGCACGGGCGACCTCAACCGCATCGCCGCAGTTAACTCGATCGTGCCCAACATCAACGAGCTCGCTGATCTGCCTATTCGAATGGGGAGTGGGCCAACTGTCTTTGTGCGGGACATCGGCACGGTCGAAAACGGTAGCGACATCCTGACCGGGTATGGCCTGGTGAATGGGCGCCGCACGGTTTACATTCCAGTCACCAAGCGGGCCGATGCTTCCACGCTCGACGTTGTTAATCGCGTGAAATCAGAATTGCCGCGAATGCAGGCGCTTGTCCCTGACGATATCAAGATTAGTTTTGAGCTGGATCAGTCGGGCTACGTCACGAATGCCATCAAAGGATTAGTTATCGAAGGTGCGCTTGGCGCACTGCTCACAGGGCTAATGGTGCTGCTGTTCCTCCGTGATCTTCGCAGCGCCTTGATCGTAGTGACGACGATTCCGGTTGCCTTGCTAACCTCAGTGGTCGCGCTCTGGTTGAGTGGGCAGACAATCAACATCATGACGCTGGGCGGTCTGGCGTTGGCCGTTGGCATTCTTGTCGACGAAGCTACCGTCGAGATCGAAAACATTCATGCGCATCTCGCGCGCGGCGAGACGCTCGCGAAAGCCGTACTGATTGCCACGAAAGAAACTATCACTCCACGACTGCTGGCGTTGCTTTCGATCTTAGCGGTATTCGCTCCGTCGTTCTTTATGGTCGGCGTCACGCGCTCGCTCTTTATTCCACTCGCGCTGGCCATTGGTTTCGCGATGCTGGCGTCATATGTGCTGTCGAGCACGCTGGTGCCGGTACTGTCTGTGTGGCTGCTGAAAGGACACGCGGCGGTTCATGACCCATCGTTCTTTGACAGAGTTCGAGTAACGTACGGGCGCTGGTTGCAGCGTGCCTTGCGCTTCAGATGGCAGGTACTAGTCGTCTACTTGATCATCGTCGGCATCAGCCTCTTCCTTCTGGGTCGTCACCTCGGCACTGATATTTTCCCTACGGTTGATGCAGGCCAACTCCGTTTGCGGCTGCGAGCTCCGACCGGCACGCGCATCGAGCGCACCGAAGAAATCGCGCAAAAGACGCTCGACATCATTGGTGATGAAGCTGGGAAGAACAATGTTGATATCACTCTCGGTTACGTCGGCACTCAACCGCCCAGCTTTCCCGTCAATACGATCTATCAATGGACCAGTGGACCACAGGAAGCCGTGTTGCAAGTCGCCTTGAAGCGCGGTTCAGGTGTGCGAGTTGCCGAACTAAAAGAGCGTCTGCGTCACAAGCTGGCAGCGGCGTTGCCGGGAACGGAAGTCTCGTTCGAGGCGGGTGACATCGTCAGCCAGATTATGAATTTCGGATCGGCCACGCCGATTGAAGTTGCGATCAGTGGTTCGAATCTGGCCACCAGCC
>CAAGKR010062388.1_pt1 | contig 14474 bp, 12 predicted proteins | sample 2556971 | NCBI WGS metagenome assembly CAAGKR01 (sample SAMEA5207829, study PRJEB30636) | soil metagenome | biome: forest; feature: boreal; material: soil | place: USA | collected 2011-09 | depth 1 m | reverse complement strand
CATCGAGGTGGCCCGCCGGGCGGGGATGAAGCTGGTCCTCGCCGGCAAGATCGAGAACACCGCGGAGAGCCTGGACTACTACCGGCGACTCATCGGCCCCCATATCGACGGCGACCGCGTGGTCCACATCCTCAACGTGGCCGGCGCCGAGAAGGCGGAGCTCCTGGCCCATGCAACCGCGTTGCTCGCACCCATCACGTGGCCCGAGCCATTTGGTCTATCGATCGTTGAAGCCATGGTCAGTGGCACGCCCGCGATCGCTTTCGACCTCGGCGCCATCCCGGAGCTGATCGAGGACGGCCTCACCGGCTACGTGGTCGAGGACGTGGATGCGATGGTGGACGCGGTCAGGCGCGTCCACGAAATCGACCCCATCAGCTGCGCGGTGCGAGCCAGGCTGCTGTTCTCACCCGACGCGATGGTCGATCGCTACCTTGAGGTGTACAAGCGGGCCATGGGCGGGACTTCGGAGCGACAGGACGAGCTCCACGCGGCGGTAAGCGCCTGAGCTGAGCCGGCGGTCGGAATCGAACCGACGACCGGCTGTTTACAAATTCGTATCGAGCGAACTCGCCGACCCGAGCCGTATTCGCATTAGCGCCAATTAAGTGGTGTTAGGTGGGGCTGTCAGCGCAGCAGAGCGCGTGCTTGGCAGTCAATTAGGCAGTCAATTCCTGGGGGCGGTGAGGGGAGTGATCCCTAACCTGGCGACGACCGATTACGTCAAGCGACTACTCGTCCGGGTTGAGACCCGCCATCAGCTTGGCACGCCACTTGCGCTCGCGTCCTCTTCGGACCTGATTGAACATGGAGGCGCCAAGAACGGTCACGATGTCAGCCGCCCCGCTGGTCAATCCTTCGGTCTGCCCAACCATGGTTGACGGCGAGCTGGCAGCCTCGAAGCGAGGCATCATGTCTTATCCCTTATCCCGCGCGGCGGTTGGTGCGTCGAGGACTCACCTTGCAACCACTCGCACACTGCCCGTAACAATGGCAGCAACAGGGCTCGCCGTGGGGGCGGGGCCTCGTGTCGCTCAGCCACCCGCTAGCCCGAGGATAGCTATTCGGCCCCTCGCGCAGTAGCGACCGCCGGCACCGGCTCAGCCCCGAACGGCGGCGGCTTCAGGGTCCCGAATCGAAGTCCCTTATGGTTGCTCGCATGTCTGGACAAACGCGGAGCCGTACCGCGCGGCCCACGCTCCGCTCTTGGACAGCTGACTTCATGCAAGGCGTCCCAGGTCCGAGTGATTCTTCCGGTTCACGTACGGGAGGTATCGCGCGGCGACTTGGCTAGAATCCGGCCGCGGCATTCTGTGGGTCTGCGCCGTGGACCTGAAGGACAGGGAACACCAGTACGCGCAACAAAATTTCGTTACGTAGCTTTGAGGGCTAGCTTGGACAATCTCCGGCAATTGAGCGAACGCAAGCGGCTGGCCGCGCTCGCCTGGCCGCACCTGGCGGTCGCCGCGGTCTTCTTGCTAACGGCCGTCCTCAACGTGTGGTGGATCGCCCGGTACCGGTTGGGCAACCCGCTGGACATCGACGAGGCCGGCTACATGTCGGCGGCGTACGACGACACCACGGCACTGCTGCAGCACGGCCTCCCCGGACTCATCCACGCGTACCGGACCCCGTCGCAGTTCGGCCCGCTGGTGCCGCTCCTCACCGTGCCGGTCCACCTCGTCCTCGGCCTCGGGGTCTACGCGGGTCTCTACGTCGAGCTTCCGTTCCTATTGTGTCTCCTGCTGGCGAGCTATGCCCTCGGCAGCCGGCTTGGCGGCAGGACCGCCGGCTTACTGACCGTGGTGGGGGTTGCTGGATTGCCCGCAGTCGTCGACTTCAGTCGCAGTTACCAGTTCGTCCTGCCGACGACCGCGCTCTTTATCGGCGCGGTGTTCGCACTTGTCAGATCCGAGGGAGGCCGGAACTGGCGGTGGTCGGCGGTCTGGGGCGCGCTACTCGGCACGGCGGTCCTCGCCCGGCTGATGGTCCTCGGGTTCGTGCCCGGTTTCATCGCGGCGGTCCTGGTCCAGGCGCTTGCGGGTCGCGATCAGAGGCGGCGGCGGATTCTGAACACCGCCATCGGCACGGCCGTCGCGGTGGGGGTGGCGGCCACGTGGTACGCCAAGAACCTCGGCGTGACGCTCCATTATCTGCTGCTCTACGGGTACGGCGCGAAGGCTGCCGACTACGGCCCTCGGCCGGAGCCACTGACCGTCGGCTTCTGGACCCGGCAACTGACCAGGTCGGTCGACCAGTTCCTCTACCTGCCGCTGGCCCTGGTGATGGGGATCGGGTTGGTCGCGGCGCTCGTTCTGGCGCGGCCACGGGAGTCGCGCCGCCTCACCATCCTGAGCTCCGACGCTGCCGCGATCGGCCTCGTCATCGTGGCGGGATACCTCGCGCTCACCTCGACGTCCAACACCGGCACGGGCTTCGCAGTGCCCCTCGTCGCGCTTGTCGTCGTCCTGGCGGTGGCGGCAATCGTCCGAATCCCGCCGCCGGCGGCGCGCAACGTGCTGATGGCGGCCCTAATGGGGGCGTCCACCTTCAACCTCGCTTCCAAAGCGGACCTTGTGCCAGGCATGTCGGCGACCGCATCGGCGGCGGGCAGAACCGTGGCCGACGGGCGGGGCACGCTGCAGCATTACATTGCAGCGGCGCGCTACGCGGTCCCCGATAGCACCACACCACTTCCCGAGCTGCAGCATCAATGGCTCCCCGTGGCACACGATCTCGCGGAGCTGGTCGAGGCCCACAGCGCGGCGCGCGGCGTGGCGCCGATTGTTTGTTTCGCGTCGCGGGACCCCATGTTCAACACGAACACGTTCGGACTGGTGGCGCGCTTCGTGGACCAGCGCACGATCCCGGTCGCCCAACTGGACTCGCGTCTCGAAGGCGATAGCGTCCAGGCATACCGCGATGCGCTCACCGACCCGCTGCGCGGACAGCCCAACTACCTGGTCACCGCCGACCCTGCGCCCGGGGAGTTCCGCGGCCGAGTGACCCAGGCGTATGCCGAGTCGGCGGCGCGGTCGCTGCGCTTTGTCCAAATCGCCACACTGCGCTTACCCGACGACCGCGAGACCCGCCTCTGGTGGCGGGGCTGGCCTCTGCTGGCACCGTAGAATGGGCCGTCGATGATCGCACGGCTTCGGCGCGTCTTCCGGAGGCTTCGCGGCGGCGCTCCGGACACCGCTTCGGCGCCTGCCCCCGAGCTGCTGGTGCGCATCGATCAGCTGGAGGGCACGCTGCGGGCCGTGGAGGCCGCGCTGGCCAGCAGGGCTGAGGGCCACACCGCGTGGCTGACCAACCTCCAGGCCGGCATCGGCGATATCCACAGCGCACTCGGCGGAATCACCGCCACCGTGGAGGTGCAGGCGCAGCATCTGAAGGACCTCAACGACTGGCTGACGTCCACTGTCATGACGGTCACCTCGATGAGCACCGTCCCGGTGCTGCCGTCACCGACGCTGCAGTCGATGCTGGCGCCCGCGCAACCCGTCGACCGCAGCGGCGCCCTGGGGCGCGCGCAGGAGGTCTGGCAGGTGATGGGCTGGCTGAGCAACGACCCGGCCGAGCGCGACACGCTTGTCTCGGTTGTCATGCCCACACGCAATCGCCGGGACCACCTCGAGCGGGCCATTCAATCTGTCCTGTCCCAGCGTCACCGGCGGCTGGAGCTGGTGGTCGTCGACGACGGCAGCACCGACTCCACCGGCGAGTTGCTGGAGTCCGTCGAGGATCCCAGGGTGACGGTGCTTCGCACGCCAGGAGTGGGGCAGACGCAGGCGCGAAACATGGGGCTCGACGCCGCGACGGGGGAAGTCATCACCTACCTCGACGACGACAACCTGATGCACCCGGGTTGGCTGCACGCCGTGGCATGGGCCTTTGATCGGTGGCCGGACCGCCAACTCATCTACGGCGCCCGCCTCGTCGAGGACGCGCCGGCGCGACTGAGCAAGCCCTCGGGAGCCATGCCTTCGCTTGACTTCCAGCCTTTCGAACGCCGGCGCCTTGAGCAGATGAACTACATCGACATGAACACGATCGCGCACCTCGCCGGGCTTCCCGGGGCGCGTTTCGACGAGACGCTGCCATCGAGCACGGACTGGCAACTCGTGCTCACCCTGACCGCGAAGTACCAGCCACTCGAGCTGCCCGCGATCGCCTGCCTTTACGGGACCTACGCCCCCAACCGGGTTGCCGACGACCCGTCGAGGATGGACGACAACCGGCTGGTGCGGGCGCGGGTGCACACCACCCGGTCGATTCGCATCCTGAGTTTCAACGAGCTGTTCCCGCTGGTCTCCGAGACCTATATCCACGAGGAGATGCGGGCGCTGGCGGCCAACGGCGCCAGTATCGGCTTCACCTCTGCGCGCAAATCGATCTCCCCCTACCCGATCGAAGAGCCGGTATGGAGCAGCCTGAAGGAGGCGATCGAGGTCCACGACCCCGACCTGATCTTCATGTACTGGGTGACGCACGTCGGCCACGAGCTGCCCCTCCTCGAGAGCCTCGGGCGGCCCTTCGCGCTGCGCGTGCATTCCTTCGACTTCGATGTCGAGGCGATCAGGCAACTCCAGGAGCACCCCCTGTGTGCGGGGGTTTGGGCGTATCCGGCGCAGGTACTGCAACTCCCGGGTGCCCACGCACTGGCACCGATCTTCACGAGCCACACGTCGATGCCACCGCCGCGCCCGACACGAGACCTGGTGTTCTCGGTATCGGCCGGCCTCCCCAAGAAGAACTTCCCGCTGCTGATGGAGGCGATGGACCAGCTCAGTGATCTGGATCGGGGTATCGCCGTGTCGTACAGCAACAACGAGGAGCAGACCATCGAGGACCTGCAGCGCATGGTCGCCGAGCGCGACAACCCGCCGTTCCTGCGCGTGAACATGCCCCGGGCGGAGGTCTTCGACAACCTTTCTCGCACCGCGGTGCTGACGTACACCGTCCACGACGGCGTGAAGATGGGCATGCCGATGTCGATCGTCGAGGCCATGCGCGCGGGGTGCTGCGTCATCCACGCCGACCGTGAGGAGCTCCGGGAGGTGCTCGGCACGAGCTGGCGGCCCTACCGCACAGTCGAGGACATCGTGCGGCACGTTCGAGAGGTGATGGTCGGCGGACCCACGATCGAGGCCGAGCGTCAGGCCAACCGCGCGTTTGCGACCGAACACTTCTGCGCTCCCGAGCGCGGCCGGCGCTTCCACACCGAGGTGTCCGAAGCCATCGAGGCGTGGCGGCTGCGGGCGGGCTGACGCCTTAGGACGGCTCGACGAGTGCCAGCATCCGGCGCCAGTACTCCGCCGCGCACCGGGCCGAGTCATGCTTGTCCCGCACCAGCGCGGCACCAGCACCAGCCACCTCGACAAGCCGCGCCGGGTCCAGGGACAGCACACGGTCGAGGGCGGAGGCCAGCGCGGCGGTGTCACGCGCGGGGCAGAGGAAACCGTTCACGCCGTCCTCGATCAGCTCGGGTAGCCCAAAGACCTCGGCGGCGAGCACCGGCACACTGAACGCCATCGCCTCGAGGACGGAGCGCGGCAAAGACTCCGCGTCCGATGCGCTCACGAAGAGGTCGGCGCACAGGTACCACGGGAAGATCTCCGCGACCACCGGCAGCACGCGGATTCGGTGTGCAGCGCCGGACCGCGCGACGAAGTCGTGCAGGGCCCGGGCTGAGGGGCTGCCGCTATCGCCAATGAACACCAGCCTGGCCGCCGGGTGCGCCCGCGCCACCTTCACGAAGGCCTGGGCCAGCGCGGCCTGGCTCTTGCGCGGCTCGATCGTTCCCACGCAGAGGATGACGACGTCCTCCGGCGCCAGCCCATAGGCCTCGCGTACGGCAGCGCGATCCGTCCCGCGTAGGTAGGCGTCGATGTCGTCGATGGCCACGCCATACGGAAGGGTCGCCGCGTGAGCGACGTGCGGCTCGTAGAGGCGCCGGGTGGCGTCCGCCTCGAAGGCCACCAGCGCCGCCTGTCGCAGAACATGCATCGCGCGCTCCTTGACATACGGGTGGGCGCCATCACCATGGGCGAGTTGCCAGTAGACGGGCATCTCGAACGACTCGTGAATGCCCCATACAACCGGGAGACCCAGTCGCGTCGCGACGTCGGCGCCAAGAAACCCCATCATGGTGTTAACCATCGCCAGGTTGAAGCCCTGCGGGCGGGCCCAATCCACCAGCTCGCGGACCCGGCCTTCGTACCCATCGACGCTGTCCAACGGGTACCCGCCGCAGACGTGGACCTCGATCCCGCTCGCCTCCAGCTGTGGTCGCAGCGGCCCGTCGGCCGGGGCGACCACAACTGCCGAAAACCCTGGCTGCGTGGCCCAGCGGCGCAGTAGTTCGTGGAGGTAGAGCTGGCCGCCGCCATAGCCCAGGTCGTGGGTAAAGACGGCCAGCCGGATCCGCTCGTCCGCTGCCGGATCACGTGCCGCCTGCTCGGTTCGTGAGCGCAGGACCGAGGCTCGGGCGGCCTCGGCCGGCATCACGGAGTCCGGAGCATCACCCACCCGGCAGACGACCGGCCTGAGCTTCAGCGTATTGCCGGCGAAGGACGTGGCTAAGGCGTCGATCGTCAAGCTTTCGCCGGGGGCGTGGTCGGTGATGTCAACGAGCTCCTCGAAGCCACTCATGTTGCCAAAGCCGGGAAAGCGGAGCCCGAGGTCCGAGCGGTAGGCCCCCGTCCGGGCTCGACGGGCGCGGCCGTTCAACCGCAGCTCCACCGACGCCGGGAGGCCGTCAGGAAAGAGTGCCCACCCGCGGATCGACATCGCTCCCAGCGTCACCACAGAGCCGTCCGCGGGAACATCGATCTGGCCCTCGGGTTCTGGCCGATTATCGACCAGGCGCACCCGTGCGGTCGAGATCGGCAGCAGCCGGTTATCGGCCAACCGCAAGACCGCTGAGATCTCGACTTGCGATCCCGCGCCCCCGGCGAGCTCGATGTTCACCGCCCAGCCACACACGAGCTCGGAGTCGGGGAGCCCCAGGGTCTCGACGACGTCACGTCGGGGAATATTGACGGTTGCGACGGCCACCGGGCGACGGTCGACGCTGACGACGACGCCGCGCGCCCGGGCCGGCTCGAAGACCCAGCCGCGCACCACGTGCGGACCAGGCTCCTCGAGCTCGGAACCCTGGGCCGGTACGTCGAGGTAGCCGACCTTGCGCAACGGAGTCCGGGCCAGCCAACCGCGCGACCGGGCGCATGCCAGCGCCGCCCGCAACGCGGGCGCGATCAGACGGCGGCCCTGAATGACCCTCGCATGGCGCGCCAGGTCAGGCCGATGCCGGTGGCCAGGTCAACGACGTCGTGGTCGATCGTCCGCCGCAATAGGGTGACGTCCAGCACGATCCGGGGCACGTCGACCGGGCGCGCCGGGCGCGGAGACAGGTTCAGCCTGCTCCCGGTGACCTCTTCCACGACAGCCGCCAGGGACTTCAGAGACACCCCGACACCCGACCCGATGTTGAGGAGCAGCGGCACCTGCGGCGTCCGCAGCAGGTCGACGATCGCAGCCATGAGGTCGTCGATGTGGATGAAGTCGCGGACCACGGAGCCGTCGCCGTATAGCGGGCAGTCGACGCCGGTCAGCACCCCATTCAAGAAGCTGGCGACTACTCCCTGGCCGCGGTCTGGGCGCTGGCCCGGACCATAGACGTTGGATACCCGAAGCACACGGACACCAAAACCGTAGTGGCGGCTGTAGGCCAGCACGTGCCGTTCGCCGGCGAGCTTGATGATGCCGTAGGAGCTGATCGGGTTGGTCGGGTGAGCTTCGTCGACCGGCAGGCGCTCCGGCATGCCATAGACCGCGCCTCCGGATGAGATGAAGGTGAGGGTGGGGCGCGAGTTGCGGCGGAGCGAGTCCAGTAGCGAGAGGAGCGGCGACAGCTCGGAGCTCGAGGCCCTCGTCAGCAGCGCCGACGCCCCTGGGAAAAGGCTGCCGGCGGCGTAGACCACGTGGTCGACCCCCTCGAGTGCGCCCTGCAGGAGGAACCGGTCGGTGGCATTCCCCGTCAGCAGCCTGGCGCCGGCAAGGGCGAGGGCGAGGGCGATATCCGACGGCGGCGCGGTGCGTGTCAGGACCGTGGTCGGTATGCCCTCGGCCACCAGCGCGCTCGCCAGCCGTGAACCGATGAAGCCGCAGCCGACCACCAGGACGCGGCGAGGGCCTAGTGTATCTCCTCTTCTCGGCAACCTGCGCGTATGTTAGCGTGCTGAAAGCGTTGATGCGAGTGGACCGGGCGAACAGCGGGCACGGGCGGGGCGGCGCAACCGGGTCCCGACGGGGCGAGTTCTTGGTCGGCGCGTTGTTGATCTGCGCGGTCGGGATCGTGGTGTACGGGCCCCACGTGCTTCGAGGCGGCTTCGCCGCGGACGACTGGGTCGACTACTCCCGCTACTTATTCCACCCCGGCAGCGGCTTCTGGGCGGCGGTGGCGCACCACCAGGGGATCTACCGACCATTGTGGGCGCTCATCAGCGACCTCGGCTGGGCCTTGATGGGCGCCAACCCGGTGCCCCACCTCTTGCAGAACCTGGTGGTCGCGCTCGTGGAGTCGATCCTGCTCTTCGCGGTGGCACGCAACCTTGGCGTCTCGCTCGTGGCGGCGGTGGCGATGGGGCTCCTCCTGCTCCTCTTCCCGGACGCCGACTCGACCAGGCTCTTCCCGACCGACGTCCAGGTGGCGCTGGCCTCCGCGCTGTTTCTCGGCGGGCTGCTGGTGGGGTTGCGGGGGGCGAACACTCCAGGGTCACGGGGGATGGTGCTGGGCCTGCTCGCGTTGTTGCTATACACGCTGAGCATCCTCGACTACGAGCTCACCGCTCCCACCGCGCTGCTCGCGGGAGCCCTGTGCATCCTTAGGGCCTGGCGCCGCGGTACCGGCTGGCTTGCCTGGAGCGGCCTGCTGGCGGTCGAGTGCGTGGTGGTCGGCCTCCTGCTGTTGCACCGGGCCGCGGGCCATGCGCCCGACACCACTCTCCAGCAGGACCTGGCACACGCCGCGGTTATCGCTCGGCAGGCAGTAGTGGTCACGGAACGGGCGGCGGTCCCCTTTCCAGTAGTAACCCTGCGCTCACTGTTGTTCCCATTGGCGCTTGCGGTTGTCTTGCTCGCGACCGCGGTGGCGGCGCTGGCCCGGGGCCGGACGTTGAGGCCGCTGCCGCAACGGGACCTCGCCGGGCTTATTTTGGGCCTGGCGGTGGTGGTGACCGGCTACGTGATGATCATCCCCGGCGCCAGCGGATACATGCCTGACAGCGCCGGGATGCAAAACCGCGTCAACGCGGTCGCGGCCATCGGCCTGGCCGTCGCTGTGGTCTCGCTGATCTCCCTCACGGCGACCCTGCTGATCGGCTGGCTCCCATGGCGGCGGCCGGCGGCTTCGATCCTGGTGCTGCTCGCCGCAGGCTGGGTCGTCGCCGGAGACACGCTTCGGACCTCGCAGCACGCCGCCCATTGGGAACAGGCCGCGCGGGAGCAGTCCGAGGTCCTCGCCATCCTCGACCGCGCGGTACCGCCACCACGCGACGGCCTCACCGTCTTCGCCTTCGCGCGCTCTGGGTACACCGCACCGGCCGTGCCGATATTCGGAGGCGGCGGGATGGGCGACATGGTGGGGGCGCTTCGGGTGACCTGGATGAACGGGACCACAAGGGGGTACCCAGTTCTCGACCAGATGCACGTCGACTGCCAACCCGTGAGCATCCTGGTCGACGGCATCCTAGATAGCCGGACGCATTACGGCCGGGCCGTGTTCGTCGACCTCCGCCGGGGCACCGCGACGGTCCCGGCCGACGCGAAGGAGTGCCGCAGCGCCGCGGACGCGGCGCTGCCCTACGCCCCTGTGAACGAGACCGAGCTGAGCGACTTAGGCAGTTAGGTGGTCTTCCTATCCTGGATCTCCTGTTGACAAGAACAAGTCGTCGAGTCGGCTATCGTTCTGAAGCATGATCGGCCAAGGGGTGGGCGCTGACGTTGTTAGGTGGCTCGTGTGAGCACCGGCTGAGCGCGGTCGGAGGCCCAGGGTGGCCAGGAGGGCACCGCTGCCCGCCAGTGGCAGTCGATCCTCGAGGAGGCTGGCGTGGTCGCCACCGCCACCGCCGGCGCCGAGGCCGCGGGCGTCGACGCGGATCTAGAAGCGGACGCTGACCTCGAGCCCGCTGCTGACCTCGAGCCCGCCGAGGCGCCCTAATGAGCAACGCCAAGGACATGACGGCGCACGCCATGGCCATTCAAGCCCTCCTGGGCGCCGCCGCGGCGCCGGGGTTGGTGGTCTTCCCCGGGTCCCCGTTGGGTTTGGGTGGGGCTACGGCTTCCCGTGGGTACCGTTCGGGCCGTGGGTCGTAGCTGCGCCGGGGGCCGAATCAGACTGGCCCTCGGTGGCGGGGCGGTGCGACGCGCTGTCACCTGCGCCGCTCGAGTCCGACTTCCCCTCGGTTCCCAGCGAGCAGGAACTGGATCGAGTGCCCCGCAGCGTAGGATGGGCTTGCTGATATCGGCCACCCGGACCGGCGAGGGGGCTATCTAGGCCCGACCGGTTCCTCTAACAGGCGTAGTTCCCGTCGAACTGCGTGACGAACTGGGCCAGCCACACCGGGTGGCCCGAGAAGCCCGTGCCGCAGTAGGCCTTGGCGGAGCTGGCCGACCCGGTGCCGGTGGCGTACCAGTCGGCGCTGACGCCGTTGGGGTGGAAGCTGCCCGCGATCCTGCTCCACATGTATGAGTTGGAGTAGATCCCGACCGGGGCCGTTGACAGCTGGTGCAGGGTGTCGACGATACCCCGGATGGTGTAGCGGTTGAGGCTGAGGCGGGAGGACGACCAGCTGTTGGCGACCTCGACGTCGAGCCACCAGGCCGAGGGGCCGGTGGCGCCCACCGACGCGGCGTAAGCGCTCGACTTGCTGGCCTCGCTGCAGCCGGCGGCCCAGGCCGCCTTCTGGGCCGCGGTGCCCGCGACCCGGGCAGACGACGAGGTGCAGGCCGGGGTGGTGTGGTTGCTGTCAGTGTAGATCGGATCGTAGCCGGTGTTGATGTACAGCGCGTGCGACGTCCAGTGCGCGTACTCGCTGGAGAGGCAGGGGTTCTGGTCGAAGGGCCGGCCGTGGTTGACGCCCACGATGCCGAACTGCCCGTTGGGCAGGCTCGAACCGCACTGCGGGTAAGAGACGTCAAACCCGGATGAGCCGGGGCTGTAGGGGTCGACGCCCGGCGCGGCCATCGAGCTGAGGGGGCTGGCCATGATCGTCGAGGAGGCCAGGACCGCTGCCAATACGTATCGCATCACTGATCGTCGAGCCTAGCAGACGGGTTGTCGGGGGGCAAAACCAAATCCGAATACCCATGACCGCCTCTGGGGCCGTAATTGGGGAGGGGACTGCTGCCACTCCCCTTCGTTCTCATTAGCGTCACGTCACCTGCAACACACATGCTAAAGCAGGGCACAAGCAAAGCGGACCCCTTTGGCGGCTCGTCCGAAGTGCCCGGGTTCAGACCAATAGGCCGCAGCATCAATCAGCATGCCACCCAAGAACACGTCAAGGTCGCGGTATTGTCACGGCGCGCTGACTCTGCGGCGATATAAACGACTACAAACTGGCTCCGCGCGCCGTCACCGTAGTTCCGATCCAGTCGAGCGCCGCGGCGGTGTCGGTCCGGTAGGAGTAGGTGCTACCCGTGCAAACGCCGCTGGACACGAACGAGTTGACCCCGATGGTGATGTTCGTACCACTTAGCAGATCGGGGCCGCCGGAGTCACCGAAGCAGACCCCGCCCTTGTTCGAGTGCAGCTTGATGAACTCGCCACTGATGGAATTGTTGCTCGCGATAAGCGTCGTCGGTGCGAAGAACCGCGTGAATGCGTCGCCCGGCTGCTTCTTGCACGCGCCGGCGCATGGTCCGCCGCCGTTGATGAAGTTCTGTACCCCGTAGCCCACCAGGTCGATGTTCGTGCCCATCGCAAGTGTGTCCACCAAGCCTTGGCTGGGCAACGAAGCGTGCTTACCGTTGGTGGCGTCGGCTGGGACGGGACCGCAGCTGTAGTTGGCTACGGGGGTGACGCCAATCTGGCTCGTCGGGACGGTGCAGCCTTGCTGTGTGAAGATGACGACCGCAACATCATGAGTGTCGAAACCTGGCACGCTGCCGTTCGCCCCGCGAGCGAACTGGGGATCGAAGTAATAGCTGCCGACGTAGTAGACCATCTGTGGTCCGGGGAGGTTGTCGGGCTGGAACGACACACGCACGAGCGGTGCACCCGTGACAGTGTTCGTGCCGAACGCGGAGGTGCTGTCACTGAAGCAGTGCGCCGCGGTCAGCATCACCGTCGGGGACAGCAGGGCTCCCGAGCAGGAGAAGACAAAGTTATCTAGGTAGGCGACGTACGGGTGGTTCGTGCCGTCGTACTGGCCGTTGGTGATGGCCTGCGCTGAGGACGGCATGAGCCCAAAGGCGGCAATGAGAGCGACGAATCCGAGCAGAAGACGTGATCTCATGAGTGGGTCCTCCATGGGCGAAGAGAGCCTTCAATGTCCCCCATGCGGACCGTCGCGATGATGCTTGCAGTTCTCTTCATCTTCCGCTCCTTCACGGGGACGTGAGATCAAGCCACCTGTGAATCCACCTGTGTGAGAAGGCTGACCGTCGCCCGCGGCATCTGTCAAGTACATTACCTTATCTTGGGGGAAAACGGATCAGTCCAGGAGAAGGGCTCTCCGCCTCATAATTTGTAGTAAACGGTCATTTGATATATACGGCTTTCTGGTGTCTCGGTGGGTTTTTGCGAAACGAAGCCAAAATCACGCCCCGGGGTCGAGGGCCACATCGACTGCCACCGCTGCTGGCACGTACCCGCCGCGGCGGCGCTCCTGGCGGCGCTCCAGCTCGTGGATGGTGCGCCAAAGAGCGCGCTCAATACCGGTTTCATGGCGGGCCAACATCTCCAGCTCCTCCGGTGGCGCTAGAAGCTGACTCGCACGTTGTCGGGCCAGCGTTCGGGTCATCCCATCGAGTTCGGCCTGCGCTTTGTCGCGCCGCGCTTGCAGCTCAAACCGCAACGCCTCCACCGTGGTTGTCCAAAGGCTTGCGGCCTCTTTCTCCTCATCTTGGGCGATCGCCGCAACACCGCCGCGCACCAGGGTTGCTGTCCAGCCGGGCCACTCATCCCAGTCGAGGTCGGACTCGGGCGGAAAGCCAGGTATCTCTACGGTCCAGTCCTCGCCGCGCTTGCCTGCCAGCTCGCCCGCTTTCACGAGTACGTTGTTAGCGGTGTTGGCATCTACGGCTTCGCCGGCGGCTGCGTTCTGCAGCGCGTCGAGGTCGCGGAGGCTCTCATCGGCTAGGTCCACATCCGCCTCTGCTTCTCCCGGCGTGAGGTAATCGGGAGGGCCGGTCAAAACGTCAAAAAAAACGGCGTCCCGCTGCCCGCGGACAAAATCAGACTCCATCGTGTCCTGTCGAATGACGGCCTGCTCATGCTCATATCGGGCCACGCGGCCCAAGCGCCAAAGCAGGTGGCTGGCGCGTTCTGCCCACAGGGTCTCTACGTACCCGACTGGCGCGAGGTCCTCGATCGTGGCGGCGCGGTGCGCCTCCCAATCCTCTGCCCGTTCAAGGTTCGGGACAACCGGCGCCGTTGAGAGGAGACCGTGAGTCCGGGCATTCTGTGCGCTAGCCGCCTTGCCAGCGAGGGTCTTTGGACCGCTCGAAGACCGGGAGTTAGCTCGGTTTGCGGCAATCTGCGCGGGAGTTGCCATGTCAGCGCATCCCCGGCTCGTCCGACTTCGTGGCCTCGAGCGCAGCTATCGCCCCGGTGAGGTAGGCGGCAAGGCGTCGGGTCGCAGGCGCTTCGGACTCGGCTTCTACTTCGGACTCGGCTTCTGCTCTGGCTAGTAGGTCTCGCAGGTCGTTGCGCAGGGGTCGCTGGCCGTGCGCGATGGTCTCGACCCCCGCCAGGTAGGCACGCAGCCGCCCCACCTGTGACGGTGCGACGGTCAACTCGCCCGAATCCACGAGGTCGACAATCGCCTGGACTGCTCGCTGAAGGTCTTCGGTGGCATCACGCCGGCTGCTCATGCCGCTCATGATGCCTTGGCCTCCGTGTTGCCGACAGCTGCGAGGAGGCCTAGCAGCACCTCACGGTGGGGCATCAGCCATCGGCGTTTGTCCCGCGCCAGCTCGGCGTCTAGCGCCTCCTGAGTCTCATCGGCGCCCGGGTCAGGCGGGCGTTGGAGGATGAGCCAGCGGTCGCCATCGTGTACAAGCCGACCACCACAGCACCTCAGACCGTTCAGCGCGGCGTAGAGTCCGCACGGATCACAGTAGGCGGCCTCGCTGCACGCCGCGGTGGTCAGCAACCTCTCCCAGGCTGCCGAGTCCTCAGCCAGGTCCGGCCGTGGGTCGGATCCGCCGACCGCCATGGGGCAGTCATCTCCATGGATTGTCGGGTT
>CAAGKR010365716.1_pt1 | contig 14475 bp, 10 predicted proteins | sample 2556971 | NCBI WGS metagenome assembly CAAGKR01 (sample SAMEA5207829, study PRJEB30636) | soil metagenome | biome: forest; feature: boreal; material: soil | place: USA | collected 2011-09 | depth 1 m | reverse complement strand
GGTACAGTTTGCTGTAGCGGCGCTCTATGAGCGCCGAAAATGCTGATGAATTGAGGACGGCGGTCATAGACCGCCGCTACAAAAGGCCGAACTGTACCACTACCTTCCGATTTAATAAAAAGGACAATCTGAGGGAAGCAGGATTATTATTGTTTGGTGCGCGGACACGAATGTGGAAAGGAGTTTGATTGTTGAAGCGAGCCTTGAAAGTTGTGGTCTTGGGAGCCTTGGGCGGGGGACTTGCCTACGGGACCTACATCCTGTTTTTCTTGCCCGGTGGTCTGCGCGCCTACCGCGCAAAGCGGACCGACTTCAAACAGCTTTATGTCTATGGTGTGGGCGAGAGATTTGTTGATATTGACTTTACGGGGCTTGATGGCAAAGTGATTCGTTTGTTGGAGTATCCCCACAAAGTAGTTTTGGTAAACTTCTTCACCAGTTGGTCAGGGCAGTCCGGCGCGGAGGCTCCGCGCCTGGAAAAAATCTCGGAAACATATCGCTACTCTGGCTTGCAGGTGGTTGGCGTGGATGTGAACGAAACGGCGGAGAAGGCCCGTGGTTACTTGCAAGACCACCATTTAACTTTTCCTGCCGTGTTGGTGGCAAACAAAGTTGAGGGAGGATTCGTCGTTCCCTTTTACCTCCTGATCGATGACGGAGGCGTGGTGCGCTTTTCCGGTTCCGGCGGGCAACCTCATGAAATGGAGAATGTGATCACGGCACTCCTGGGCGATGGCGCCGCCAAATTAAATATTCCATAATAAGATGTGCGGTTTGATTTTGGTTTCTGGCGGCGGGCGGTACGTCGAGTGATATGAGCGCCACATCCTGAGCCACTGTCCCTTGGGCAGGCAGAGAAATTATGAATGTTGAACGACAAATGTGTGGGCCTGCGCAGGGCCGTAGTACGCTTGACCCGCTTGCGTTGTGGAGTGGGCATAGTTCGTGTTCGAGCACAGGATTGAAATTTGAAGTGGTGGACAGTAGACGGTAGACCGTCGCTGCTTGCGCGGCAGCCTGCATTAAATCCCCGACATGCCATCTACTGTCTGCTACCTACTGCTGTCTACTACATATGTAGTAATATTCAGCGAAATGTTAAAAGTGTTACTAGCGTTACTGGCTGAACTCACTTTTTTATATGTATGAAAAATAAGTAGCTTACGAGGCGCAGTTTTTTCCAAAAAATGACCAAAGCGCGCTTTCTGTCCCTTTTTGCCCCAATCTGCGCGCGCCACAGGTTCCTGGCAGATTCATTCGCTCGATTGGCAGCCGCGGTGACTTCGCACTTTCCATAAACCCTTACTGCGACCAACGAGTGGGGCGGCGTTCCCAGCGGTGCTTGCGCAGCTCTGACGCGAGCGCGGGCGGGAGCGGGCCCGCAACGCTCGAGGCAATATTAGATTCAACATGACGCAGCTTGCGCATGCCCGGAATGATTGTGCCCACCGTTTCATTCATCAGGATAAAGCGCAAAGCCATCTCAGGTAGGGTCATCCCTGGCGGCAACAGGCGCTTGAGCGCCTCGGCGCGGTCAACTGAGGCATTAAGATTTTCGGGCACAAAGTAAGTATTGCGCCAATCTCCGGCGGGCCATTTGCTTTCCTTAGTCAGCGTACCGGTCAGCGTTCCTTCGTCAAAAGGCACGCGCGCGATCACGCCCAAATCGAGTTCGCGGCAGGCGGGGAATAGTTCGTCCTCGGGATTTTGATCGAAGATGTTGTAGATCACCTGCACGGCGTCCAGCAGTCCGGAGCGCACGGCGCGAACTCCATTCTCCGGCTGCCAGCGATTGATGCTGATGCCGACAGCTCCCACCAGCCGTTGCCGCTTCAGGTCGTCCAACTTCCTGGCCCAGCGATCATCCGCCACCCAGGCGTCTTCCCAAGTATGGAACTGGATCAGGTCGAGGGTGTTGACGCCGAGATTTTTCAGGCTGCGGTGAACGTAGTCTTCAATGTGGTCGGGCGGGTAACAGTTGTCCAGGGTGAACTCAGCGCGGCTGGGCCACTGCTGATTTTTGGGTGGAATTTTGGTGGCGGCGTAAAGGCGCTTGGCGGGATTGGCCCGCAGGAGGCGCCCGAGCAATTCTTCGCTGTGCCCGTTTCCGTAAGCCCAGGCCGTGTCGAAGAAGTTGCATCCGAGATCCACGGCCGCTTGCAGCGATTCCCGCGACTCCGCGTCGTCCGAACCCGTCCAGCCGGCCAATCCCCACATGCCGTAGCCAATCTCACTGACCTGCCATCCTGTCCGTCCGAACCTGCGGTATTTCACGCGAACCTCCGAGGAAGCATTCTGTGGATAAACGAAACACCATTCTCGCCTAAAGTTGCCTGGACGCAAAGGGTTGAATTATGAAATGGGACGCAGACGGGGAGGGAAACCGTCTTACGAACGCAGCCTGATGCCTTCTCTCATCCTTGACAATCGAAGCGTTCATCCACAACAATGGAAAATTCTAAAGGGCATTCGAAGGTTGAAAGTCGAGAGGAAAACCGTTTTCAACTCTTTACCTGCGACACTCGACTTTCGACCTTGTGGCTGAATGCCGAAACTTGAAAACCAAACGGTGAATATTCCCGACGAAAGGCTTATCCCATGCGTTGGAGCCAGGCTTTCATTCCCACATTGCGCGAGGTGCCGGCAGACGCCGAAGTTCCAAGCCACAGGCTCTTGTTGCGCGCCGGTTACATTCGCCAGGTTGCGGCGGGCATCTACGCCCATCTTTTTCTGGCGAACAAGTCGTTCCTGAAAATCACGCAAATCATCCGCGAGGAAATGAATCGCATCGGCGGCCAGGAATTTTACTTGCCTGCTTTGAACCCCGCCGAGCTCTGGAAAGAATCCGGGCGATGGGACGCGGTGGACGTGATGTTCAAGCTCAAGGATCGCAACCAGCATGAATTATGTCTGGGAATGACGCACGAAGAGGAAATGACGAATATCGCTCGCGGAGAATTGCGGTCCTATAAGCAGCTTCCGCAGATCTGGTATCAGATTCAGGCGAAATTTCGTGATGAGCCGCGTCCCAAATCCGGCTTGCTGCGCCTGCGCCAGTTTATGATGAAGGATTCATATTCGTTTGACCTGGACGACGCGGGCCTGGACGTGAGCTACCAGAAGCACGTGGACGCCTACACGCGCATCTTTAAGCGTTGTGGACTGAAGTTCCTGTATGTTGAAGCGTACTCCGGGATGATGGGCGGCAAAGTGTCGGGCGAGTTCACCGCTCCCACCGAGGCGGGTGAAGATTCCGTCGCGGTTTGTGATTGCGGTTACTCGGCGAACCTGGAGAAGGCCGAAGGCAAGGCGCCGCCCGTGCAGGACCTGCCCGGCGATGCTACGCCGGAAGCATTCCCCACTCCAGGCCAGAAGACGATCGGCGATCTAGTGCGATTTACGGGGGAAAGCCCGTCGCGAATGATCAAGACCTTGGTTTATATGGTGGAAAGTAAACCCGTAGTGCTCTTGCTGCGCGGCGACCACACGCTAAGTGAAACGAAACTGGCAACCGCCCTGGGGACCGATGTGTTTCGCCCTGCCACGCCGGAAGAAGCCTTTACGTTGCACGGGGCGAACTTAGGGTCGCTGGGCCCTGTCGGTCTGCGCGGGGCGCGGCTGCTGGCGGACCGTGCGCTGGATGGCCGCAGGAATCTCATCACCGGAGCCAACATTGACGACACGCACCTTCGCAACGTGACGCCCGGCCGGGATTTTGCGGCGGAGTCTCGCGATTTGCGCATCGCCGTGACGGGTGACTTGTGCATCCGGTGCGGCAATTCGCTTCGCGTGGTCACCACGGTCGAGCTGGGCCACGTGTTCAAGCTGGGGCGGCGCTATTCAGAAGCGATGCACGCAAATGTCCTGGATTCGAATGGCAAGCCCGGGCCGTTGGTCATGGGTTCTTACGGCATCGGACTGGAGCGAATTCTGAGCGCGGCGGTGGAGCAAAATCACGATGCGGATGGCATGTTCCTGCCGCGGGCGATTGCTCCCTTTGAGGTTATCCTGACGGCGGCGAATATGGACGACTCGGCCCTCCGTTCGGCGGCGGAAAAGTTGTATCAGGAAATGCAGGCCCAGTCGTTTGACGTCCTCTTCGATGACCGGTCCGAAAGGCCGGGGGTAAAATTCAAGGACGCAGACCTGATCGGGGTACCCATTCGCGTGACCCTGGGCAAGCGCAAGTTTGAGCAGGGCCTGGTTGAGATATTCGAGCGCTCGACAAAGCGAATCGAGGATGTTAAGCTGGAAAACGTAGGGCGATCTTTAAAGGACAAGTACCTCAGTTAGCGCGATTGGTTCAACGTAAAATCGGAGGATGGCATGCGACCATCAGAGTCAGGAGTAGGCAGGGCAAAGGCAATCTTCGCCATCGTTTTCCTTTTAGCGGTGGCTTATTGCGGGTGGAAGATCATACCCGTTTATGTTAACAATTATGAGTTCAATGATGACATCCGGCAGCTCGCCATTCAATCCACGGTGGATCGCAGTTCGGCCGAGGCGGTCCAAAACAAGATCCTGGCTTATGCCAAAGACCTTGGCCTTCCTGTCAAACGAGAGAATGTGACCGTTCAGGTGGGGAACAAAGTCTCGATTAGCGTTGACTATACAGTTCCCATCGATTTGAAAGTTTATATCTGGATGAAGGAATTCGTCGACTCGGCCGAGAACAATCAAATATAAACCGTGTCTCTGCGGCCACGAGCTGGAACTCGCAAACCAGATAAGTCCGAATCCTCACGGGCAACTCACTCCCCTATTTTTGTGGCCCATTGGAGTTGGTGGCAGAAAACCCTCCTGGCCGCCGGCCTGGTCATTATCCTTTTTGGACTTGGGGTCTTCACCTATTTCTACGTTCGGTTCGCGCGGATTATTGATGCGCGGCTGAGTGGAGATGTATTCGCCAACGCGTCGTTGATCTATGCTGCGCCCACCGAAATTCAAGTTGGCCAACCGGCCACCGCATCGGTCATCGCGGCGCGACTGCGCAGGGCCTTTTACGCCGAGGGCGAAGCAGGATCGAATGTTGGCACCTATAAACTTGAGGGCAATCGATTGGAGGTTTATCCCGGTCGCGCTTCTTTTTTCCGGGGTGAGCAGATCCAGGAAGGTCCTGCCGCGCTGGTGTTTGGGGACGGGCGTCTTGTTTCCATCACATCTCTGGATCAAACAACCCCACTGGCAAACTATTGGCTTGAGCCCGCGGTGATCACCACGGTATTTGACCGGGGCCGCTCCAAGCGGCTCCTGGTGCGATACCAGGATCTGCCCAAGGTTTTGGTGGATGCTATCCTGGCCGCAGAGGACCATCGTTTTTTTTCACATTACGGTATCAGCATCTATCGCGTTCTAGGCGCGGCGGTGGCGGATCTGCGCGGCGAGCCCGTGCTTCAGGGCGGCAGCACGCTCACCATGCAACTGGCGCGCGAGTTTTTCCTGGGCCGCGAGCGGACCTGGAGTGTGAAGGTGAATCAGGCTTGTCTGGCCCTGATGCTGGAACAGCGGCTGACCAAGCAACAGATTTTCGAGCTCTACGCGAATCAGATCTATCTTGGGCAGCGGGGAAGTTTTTCCGTATACGGTTTTGGCGAAGCCGCCGCCGCCTATTTTAACAAGGATGTCAGCAGCCTCTCGCTGCCTGAGGCCGCCCTGCTGGCCGGATTGATCCGCGGTCCCAACCTTTACTCACCTTACAAACATCCGCAAAGGGCGCTCGACCGGCGAAATAATTATGTGCTGCGCCGGATGGTTGAGACTGGATTTATCACGGCTCCCGATGCTGAAAAGGCTGCCCAGGCGCCTTTGGGACTCACCCAGCGAAATGCGGAGGGCAACCAGGCGCCTTTCTTTATGGATATGGTGAGAGAGCAGTTGTTGGAAAATTTTTCCCAACGCGAACTCCTTTCTCAAAACTATCGGGTTTATACCACGCTTGACCTTGACCTTCAAAGCGCGGCATCCGAGGGATCGCGCGCCGGCATTTCCGAAGTCGATCAGGAGTTAAAAAAGCGGCGACGCAAGAATGCGCCCCCCTACGATCCCAACCAGCCCCAGATTGCCGTGGTGGTGTTGGACCCGCATTCGGGCGTGGTAAAAGCCCTGGTGGGTGGGCGGGATTATGGCGTCAGTCAACTGAACCACGCGTTGGCTCGAAGACAGCCCGGCTCCTCCTTCAAACCTTTTGTCTATGCCGCTGCATTGAATTCGGGCGTGGACGGTTCACAGCCGCTCATCACACCTGCCACCATACTCAAGGATGAACCCACCACGTTTGACTTTGGGGCTAAACCCTACGAGCCGAACAATTACAAGCAGGAATACCACGGCTTGGTGACCGTTCGCCAAGCCTTGATGCATTCGATGAATGTCGCCACCGTGAGCCTTGCGGAAATGGTGGGATACGGCAAGGTGAGAGCGCTGGCGGTGCAGGCGGGCATTAATAAAGACATCGGCTCGACTCCTGCGCTGGCGCTGGGCGCTTATGTGGCGACCCCACTCGAAATCGCCGGGGCATATACGATCTTCTCCAACGGCGGCCAATACGTCGCCCCCCGGTGCATCCTCTCGGTCAACGATTCTTCGGGTCACACACTTTGGAGCAGCCCCCTCGTCACGCGGCGAGTGCTTGACCCGCGTGTCAGCTACCTGATGGTGAATCTTCTCCAGAGCGTCATCAACAACGGAACCGGTTACCCGGCGAGGGCCCGCGGCTTTACGCTTCCTGCGGCGGGCAAGACGGGTACTTCACATGACGGCTGGTTTGCGGGATTTACCTCCAACCTCCTTGCGGTCGTGTGGGTAGGCTACGATGACGACCGGGAACTTAACCTTGCGGGAGCGAGTTCTGCATTGCCTATCTGGACCGAATTCATGAAGCGCGCCACTCAGGTCCCGGCTTACCGCAATGTCCAGCAGTTCTCACCGCCCGCTGGCATCGTCACCGCCGCCATCGATACCAATACGAACCTCGTAGCTTCGGCCGGCTCGACTTCGACTCGCAATGAAGTTTTTATTGAAGGGACAGAACCCACGGTGGCGCAGGGAGGAGGCACGGTGCCAGCCACGCTGGATATTAAACAAGCCCAGCCGTCGGGGCTTTCCAAAATACTGAGTGAGATTTTCCACGGAGGGAAGAGCAACGCGGAACCCCCAGCAGCCCCGCCACCCGCCGATACCGCGGGTGGGAATCCGTCAGATTCGCAAGCAAAACCAAAGGGGAAGAACGTGTTCAGCAAATTCCTCTCTGTCTTTAAGGGCAAAAGCCAAACACCCGCGCCCCCACCGCCGCCTCCTAAGAAACCCGATGCCCAGTAAGGTTGCGTTTCCGGTGTCGCACAGTGTATCCTGAACTTCATTCCCCAACGGGGGTTCGACATGACAATCCAGAAGAGGACTCGACTGACCGTTTTGGTGGCGGTTCCCCTGCTTGGTCTTTGGACGGCCGTCGGGATGGCGTCTTTTGATCCGCTAGTGCTCGATGGCTGTGACAATCCTTCCCGACCGGCAACAACGCAGATCGAAAACCCAGTGCCTCCTCCCCAGGCGGCGATATCGGCCGAAGAGCGCGCCGACATTTATATGGCGCGGAAATCGTATGCCGATGCCGTGGACTATTATTACCGCTCCCTCAAGCAGCCTGGACTTTCCCCTTCAGACGCCGCGACGATATGGAATAAGCTCGGGATCGCTTTCCAGCAACAAAACAATTACGGCGCGGCGCAAAAGGCGTACCAGGGGGCGATGCGTCTCCGGGCTGAATTCAGCGAGCCCTGGAATAATATGGGCACAACTTATTTCATGGAAAATAATTTCAAGAAGTCGATCAAATATTACCTGCACGCCATCAAGCTGAGCCCTTCGTCCGCTTCGTTCCACATGAATCTGGGGACTGCGTATTATCACAGGAAGAGATACAAGGATGCCGTGGAGGAGTATAAAACCGCCCTCACGCTGGACCCGAATTTTCTCTCTGAACGATCGTCAGGCGGCACCGTGATGCAAACGCGCGGGGCCGACGCGGATTTCTATTTCTATCTGGCTAAAAGTTTTGCCATGGTCGGCCGAGCCGATGAAGCCGTCCGCTATTTGCGCCGGGCATTCGAAGATGGGTTCAAGGATCAAAAGCGCCTCGCCGCAGACCCGGACATTCAAAAGATCAGCCAGAACCCTGCTTACGTCGAGTTGATGAAAAACCTTCCCGTCCCGATCCGAGATTGAAGTTTGCATGAAGGGTCAGGGTTTCGGGAAGCCGCCTCTCCTGGCCTTATCCAGCCAACACCGGGCTGGAGGTGAATTTGGGTAGCTTGCCACAATCTAGTGCAGGCCGGCCATGCGCCGACAGTACTCAGTTTCCGGTAACCTCCCTGGCCCGATTGGCTGCGACAAAGTGTTATAATTAATCGGTGGAATTCTTGCCAATGAAAAAAGCAATCCGCGTGGTTTCTATCCTGATTCTGGCGCTCGTGACATGCCAGCTCAAGGGCGCCACCGCCGCCCGAACCGTTCTTGTTTTTCCTTTCACCAATCAGAGCAACAGGGCGGACCTCAGTTGGATTTCAGAAGGGTTTGCCGTGATCCTTTCGTCGCGGTTGGCGTCTCCGGAACGCTACGTTTTGGGGCGGGAGGAGCGAAATGCGGCGTATGCCCAACTCGAACTTCCGCCCGGAACCCCCCTGACGCTGGCCAGCGATTACAAGGTGGCGGAGATTCTCGGCGTGGATTGGGCTGTCGTAGGAAGTTTTAATGTTGAAGGAAACCGGCTGACCGCGCAGGCCCGGCTCCTGGATGCGCATGGCTTGAGACTGTCACCCACTCTCGAGGCCACAGGTGAATTGAGCGACCTCGTCGATTTGCAAACACAGCTCGCCTGGAGATTGCTGGCGGCTCATGATCCCGACTTCATCGTGGGCCAGGAAGACGATTTCCGCCGCCGCTTCCCGGAGGTGCGGCTGGACGCGTTTGAAAACTACACTCGGGGGATTCTTTCGACTGACACAACCAGCCGCGTTCATTTCCTCACCGAGGCGGACCGCAGAAACCCCCAGGATCACCAGGCGGCATTCCAACTTGGCCTTTCTTATTTTGACCAGAAGGACTATGCCAAATCCGTGCCCTGGTTGCGGAAGCTCGACGAGCGGGACGCGAACTACCTGGAATCACTATTTCTCCTCGGCGTCAGTGAATATTTCCTGGGCCACGAAGGCGCGGCCGAAAAGGCCTTTGCTGGCCTGGCGAAAGACATTCCATTGAACGAAGTTTCAAACAATCTCGGCGTGATGCAAGCCCGCCGGAATGACTACACGGGCGCTCTGGCCAGTTTTGAGCGGGCCTATCAAGCTGACCCCACGGACCCCGACTTTTCCTTTAACATCGGTGTCTGTTTGTGGAATCTTAAAAGGTATGGTGATGCTTCCAAATATCTCAAAGAAGCTGTCGCTATGGATGATGAGGACCTTCGCGCTCACACCTTGCTGGGCCTCGTGTATGGAAAGCTGGGGGACACTGAAGGGCAGCGTCTCGAGCGAAAATGGCTCGCCAGTCACGAAGGGGTTCCCACAACACAAGTCTCTACGGATGATATTGTCCCTCAAACGCGAATCAAGAAGCATTATGACGGTCGGGCATTCCGGTTGCTTGCTCTCACCGTCCAGAACGCGATGGAGGAAAGCCTGGCAAAGGAGCCCCCGGCGGTACACGCCGAGGTGCACCTGGCCAACGGGAAGAGACTTTTTGCGGAAGGCCGATTGGCCGAAGCAGACCACGAGCTGTCCGAAGCCATTTCTCTTGTTCCGCAGGATGATCAGGTCCACCTGTTGTTCGCGCAGGTTTTGGAGGCAGAGAGCAAGCATCGGGAAGCGGCAGCAGAGCTTGAGACTTCCCTGAAATTAAAGAATAGTGTGACGGCGCACATTTTGCTGGCACGGGTATACTATGCAATGAACCGCCTGGATGCTGCCCGCGCCCAGGGGCAGGCAGCGCTTGGCGTGGAACCTGGCAATCGTGAGGCGGCTCAATTGATGGATCAGATTCGACTGCGCACGCCGCCCCTGCAGAGAACGCCATGATCTTCAATGCGTCTCGCCTCTTTCGCGCCTCCATCTTGATCCGGTCCAGCGGCTGGGCGGTGGCGGCCCTTGCGTTTTTCCTGATCGGGCTTTCCAAGTCCACTCCGAATAGTGCCGGCCCTCGGCCTGTTGTTGTTGAGGTGGACCTGAATGACATCGTCGAGCCCGTAAGCGCGGAGTATGTTACGCGCGGTATCAGCCACGCCAACCAGATCCACGCCAACGGCGTGCTTCTCGAGCTGAGCACGCCCGGTGGGCTTGACACCTCCATGCGAGAAATTATCAGTGCAATTGTCGGCTCGCGCGTGCCCGTGATTACTTATGTTGCGCCCAGCGGACATCGCGCCGCTTCGGCGGGATTTTTTATTCTCCTCTCGGGTGACCTGGCTATTATGGCGCCGGGAACAAACACGGGTGCTGCGCACCCCGTCATGATGGGCGGGGAGGAAATCGGCAAGACCATGGCCGCCAAGATTGAAAACGACGCAGCTGCTTATATTCGGAGCCTGGCTGACAAGCGAGGACGAAATCCCAAACTGGCTGAAGAGGGCGTGCGGGAAAGCAAGTCTTACACGGAGAAGGAATCGCTCGATGGAAAGCTGATTGACGCCATCGCCAACACGCCAGCCGACATCTTCGCCCAGTTCGACGGTAAGACCATCAAGAGATTTGATGATTCGACAACTACCTTACACCTGGCCGGCGCCGAGATTGAACCGTATGTGATGACGGGACGCGAGCGATTCCTCTCCCGAATCGCGGACCCTAACATCGCTTTTCTATTGGGTGCGGTCGGAGTGCTTTGCCTCTACATCGAATTCACTCATCCCGGAATGGTGGTGCCGGGCGTCGTGGGCGCCATTGCCCTCGTTCTCGCCCTCTATGCATTTCACCTGCTGCCCATCAATTACGCCGGGGTCCTCTTGATCCTGCTGGCGCTTGGTTTATTCGTGTTGGAGGCCAAAGTAACTTCACACGGTGTGTTGGCGGCCGGTGGAATCGTGGCCATGGTCATCGGTTCGCTCATTCTCATCGATTCTCCGATGCCCGGAGCGGGTATCCGGCTGGGCACCTCGCTGAGCGTCACCCTGCCTCTTGCGGCCGTCGTGGTGATACTCCTGCGGTTTGCCCTGGCGGCGCGGAGGCAAAAAATCGTCACCGGTGATGTGGGGATGATAGATTCCGTCGGAACCGCGCAAACCGATCTCGAGCCGCAAGGCAAGATTTTTGTTCACGGGGAAATCTGGGAAGCCCGAACCAGCGGAAAGATTCCCAAAGGCGCGCGCGTCCGTGTGCGCGAGGTGGACGGGCTTACGTTGGTAGTTGAACCTGTGCCCGAATACCGTTAAACTGAGCGCGAGGGTAAACGGCGCGGCTCTTGATGTTGGAACCAGCCATGACATTTGTCTTTCCTCAAGGCTGTCGGCGAAGACGCCGGCGTCCTTGTATCCGGCCGAAAAGTTCAAAAGGAGCGCACCATGGGCTTTGGTATCTTTGCTGTGATTATTTTGTTTTTTTGGATAACGGCTTGCGTGAATGTGGTGCGGGAATATGAGCGCGCCGTCGTCTACCGGCTGGGCCGCCTCCAGAAAACCGATAAAACAGGGCTTTTCTTCATTCTTTGGCCTATAGACAAGATTGTAAAAATATCGTTGCGCATCGTTACCTGGGACGTTCCCCCCCAGGACGTCATTACCCGCGACAACGTTTCGTTGAAGGTCAACGCCGTGGTTTATTTTCGCGTCATCAGCGCGCAGAAGGCTTTCAACGAAGTTGAAAACTACCGCTACGCCATCGAACAATTGGCGCAAACGACTTTGCGGTCGGTGCTCGGCGAATACGAGCTGGATGATTTGCTCTCCCAGCGCGAAAAGCTGAACGCGCGGCTGCAATCAATTCTGGACGAGCACACCGAGCCGTGGGGCATCAAGGTGACGAAGGTTGAAGTGAAGCAGGTTGACTTGCCCCAGGATATGCAACGCGCCATCGCGCGTCAGGCCGAAGCTGAGCGCGAGCGCAGAGCCAAGATCATCAACGCCGACGGCGAATTTCAGGCGGCGGCTAAGTTGGCGGAAGCAGCAGAGGTTATCGCCAGGCAACCGGTGGCCATCACACTCCGCTACCTTCAGACGCTCGCCGAGTTGGGCACAGAAAGGAGTACAACCATCGTTTTCCCTTTGCCCGTTGATCTGTTGGGGGCCATCCTCGGAAGACCCTTCGCGCCCGCGCCACTGCCGCCAGCACCGCAGGCGCCCGGAGCTTTACCGAAATGACAGCGAACGCCAGCTTTCAGCAGTCCGCCGTCAGTGATCAGTAAATTCGGCCATTGGGGTTGGTCTTGCTGATGGCTGAACGCTACCCGCAAAAGGAGGACTTTGGGCCGCAGCGAAAATTCGGAATACGTCGCAAAAAGTCTTTCGGCAGGACAGATGGTCTTGTTGTTTCTGGCCGGCGCGGCGGTGTGTGGGGTCTTCTTTTCCGCCGGATTTTGGGTGGGACACAATGAAAGGGAGTCCCCCTTGACTCCTGTCACCGACCGTGTGGCGCAATCCACGGACATTCCGCCGGTGGTGACGCAGGATTCACCCAGCGCCTCCGACGATTCTGTTGGCCCCGGGTCTAAAGGCGAAAGACCGGCTGCCACCGATGCGCAATCGGCGCCGCTGCGGCCTCAGCCGTTGTCCTCTTTAACCGACAGGGCGTCGGAATTACTCTCGAAGCCGGGGATCAATTCTCGAAAGTCCCCCGCTGTCGAGTCGCCTCAGGGAGCTGCGGCTTCGAATGCATCTGCCCTTGCCGGGATTCCCACCGCGGCATCACTCCGCGAGCCGGCCAGCGGGGCAGGATCAACTTTTCTTATCCAGGTTGCCGCGACATCCACCCAGCCCGACGCGGTAAAAATAGTGAAAGCTCTGAAGTCCCTTGATTACCCGGTCATTTTTGTTACGCCTGAGCAGGCTCACGCCGGCGACAGCCTCTTTCGGGTTCAGGTGGGACCTTTTGCCACGCTCGAGAGCGCGGAAAAAGTAAAAGCCAAACTGATCCAGGACGGCTTCAAGCAGCCGTTTATCAAGCATTAGAAGAACAGTTGACAGTCGAAAATTGACAGTTAAAAAAGCAAGACCTGGGCTTTGGCTGACCACTGTTGGCGGTTCGCTGTCCACTTTTTCAACTGCTGATTGTGAACGATAACCTTGCGCATCGCCGTCAAACCATCGGACCGCTGGAATCCAATCGAGAAATCTTTCCACCGTTACGGGGCAAGCGTCCTGAGCGGAGTGCTCCTGTTCGCCTGTTTTCCCCGGCTGGATTGGAACTTGCTGGTTTGGATCGCCTGCGCGCCGTTGTTGGCCGCCCTCGCCAGTGAGCGCCGCCCTCTTCATGGCTTCGTCCTCGCCTATGTTGCCGGCGCCATTTTCCTGACGGGGAGCTGCTACTGGTTCGTCTATGTCATGGAGATCCACGGCGGGTTGGGGCCTCTCTTATCGATTGGCGTCTTGCTGCTTTTTGTCATCGTCTTTTCCGTTTTTTTCGGCGCCTTCGGGTTGGTGGTAACCTGGGTCGCCCGCTCATCGCCAACCTACGCGCTGCTGCTCAGCCCATTCCTGTGGGTGGCCATGGAGCTCGCTCGAACTTATTTGATCACTGGCTTTCCGTGGAACCTCCTCGGTTACGCCATTCAGGCGAATGGATTACAGAGACTGGCCTCCTATACTGCGGTGTACGGACTTTCGTTTTTGGCGGCTTTTACAAGTGCGTTGCTCGCATGGGTCTTCCTCGATTTTCGCGGACGAGCGGCGCGAATTGCCCTCGTGAGTTGGCTTGTTTTCTTGATGGTCGCGAATTGGGTGGTCACTCCGCCCGCCATGCCGCCGGGATCTGAAGAAGCTTTCCTCGTTCAACCCAATGTCCCGTTGGACTCCGCCGCGCTGGAGCACTGGGCGCCGTGGCGGGAACCCGCCCAACTCGAGCGGCTGGTGGGGATCACCGTCGCGGCTCGCGAAAAGGAAGGAGTAACCGCCTCCGCCTCACCTCCGCTTGTGATCTGGTCAGAGAACCCTGCGCCGTTTTATTTTGATCGCGACCCGGTCTTCCGCGAGGCGATAGAAAAGATGGCGCGCCAAACCGAGGCCTATGTTGTGGTGGGGACGGTGACGTCTAAACAGGAGGACGGCGGCCGGCCCAGGAATAGTGCCATCGTTTTGGACCCGCAGGGCCGCGAGCTCCTTCAGTATGATAAAATTCATCTGGTGCCATTTGGGGAGTACGTGCCCGAGTGGGCGTTTCCCGGCAAGATCGGAAAAATCACTTTGGAGGTCGGCGATTTCGTTGCGGGGTCGAAATATAAGGTGGCCCGGACGCCGCAAGGAGCCATCGGGATTTTCATTTGCTACGAAGCGATTTTCCC
>CAAGKR010401225.1_pt1 | contig 14480 bp, 19 predicted proteins | sample 2556971 | NCBI WGS metagenome assembly CAAGKR01 (sample SAMEA5207829, study PRJEB30636) | soil metagenome | biome: forest; feature: boreal; material: soil | place: USA | collected 2011-09 | depth 1 m | reverse complement strand
CTAAATAATGGAGCGGCCTATCGGAATCGAACCGACACCTGAACCTTGGCAAGGTTCCGTACTACCACTATACTAAGGCCGCTTTGTGGCTATTTATTTATAGCACGGCTGCGTAAAAAACAGCAACCAGGGAGCGAAAAACGACAACGGTTTCGCCCCAACTCCCCGAAAATCTCACTCGAAAAAAGCAATCGTCACATGCCTGCAAGAGGCAGGGCCTAGAGGCAGCGTGATTAGGAAACCTGGCTGACGCGCGCGGACTTGACTACCGGTGAACGCCGCTGGCGTTCGGCGAAACGGGTGGCTTTATCCTTGTCGGTATAAACGCGACCGAAGTTTTCCCCGTCGGCGTAATTTACGGTGACCAGATAGTGGTGGTGACGGCGGCGGCGGTCCTTGCCAAATTGTGATTTTTCATCGCGCACCGATTTCTTGGGGTGTTTGTTGGGTGATTTTGCCACGTTTTGCGCCCTCAGATTTGCAAGGATTTTGGAGGTAGGACTATGTCAAGAAACGCTACCTGCCGCAAGTATCACACAAGATAGTAACCGGTGCCGCATGAATTTAGGGCGAGCAACGAGGTCTTGAATCAAATTCCAGATATTCGTAATCGAAAAATCCTGGGGGGAGGAAACGAAGAAGCAGCTCATTTGCAGTCATGGCGAATGTAAAATATTGGTCACCAAAGAAGACTTGTATGGATTCATGGAGCGAAAAGTGCGTTCATTACGTCTAACTGGGGTGCCGCAGTGCTTCAACCCTGCGCCCGACAGATCACCCCCAGACCCACCTGTAATCGGTTTCTTTTAATGAAACATTTTCCGAGAATTAGCGTCTTACCTCTTGAGGGTTAGATATGCTGGTAGTAGAGGATTAAGGAAAAGTCGATGCACAATTTACAGAAGTTACCTCCTATTGTTGAAGATCTCCGGCAGCACACACCGGAGCAAATGTTGGAACTGCGGCTAATGCTCAATGCAGGCGTTAGGGGCCGCGAGGACGCGCGGCGTCCTGGCTTTTACGAAATGGAAGGCGTGGACAACGTTTACTACGTATTCCGGTATCCCAGCGGCCACAAAGTGCTGCTGGTCGCGGCTTGGGACCGCCATACGGACCCGGTCGCAGAACTAGTTGCGTGCGCTTGTCCGGCCGCTTGATTTGTTCGAATCCGTTACGTTTGGAATAGGCCCTCGCTTACTTTTTACCCAACTTCAGCGATAGCGAATTGATGCAATAACGCAGACCCGTCGGGCCCGGCCCATCGTCAAAAACATGGCCAAGGTGCGCGTCGCATTTGCTACACAGCACTTCGGTGCGCTTCATCCCGTGCGAAGTATCGGTGTGTTCTTCCACGGCCTTGGCATCCGACGGGGCCGTGAAGCTAGGCCATCCGCAGCCAGAGTGAAATTTGGCGTCGGAGGCGAATAGCGGCTGTCCGCAACAGACGCACGTGTAAGTACCGGGCGTTTCAGTGGACTCGTATTCACCGGTGAAGGGCGGTTCTGTGCCCTTCTGACGGGTGACGTGGTATTGATTCGGCGTAAGCTGCTTCTTCCATTCGGCTTCGGACTTTTGTAGTTTTTCGGCCATAGCAATCATTCCCTTCCTCGTTCTCGCCTAGTTTGATGCACCGTAGCCATTATCGGATTCAGCGCAGTCCCTTGACGCGCGCGGGGGTGGCCCCAATGATAGAAGGCATCGGTTCTCCGAACAAAATCATGGCCGAAACAGCCGAACAATTTCCCAATAAACGAAGCAGCCGCCGCGCGAAGATCGCTAAACCGCTGCGGGTGCGGCCTTCGGAACCACGTGACGACCATTTCGAAGACCTTCCCGTAAGCGTGAATGCCTCAAAAGACGGCATTTATTTCGTTACGCGGCGTGAGAACTATTACAAAGGCATGCGCGTTTTTGTTACATTTCCGTTTAGCTCGGCACATGACCCGATGAACTGCGAATATGTGGCCGAAGTAGTGCGCGTTGAGACCTTACCGAATGGGCGGTTCGGCGTTGCGCTGCACCTGGTCATGACCGTGAACTATACCGCCGGGGCACCGCCTAGCACGATCTCCAGGCCTAAATAGCAGCACCTACGCGGCAATATCACCGGTAGCCCGTGGTGTGATTTCGGTTGCATCGAACGGCTCCGTTCATGTACGTTGAAGAGGTAATGATTTCAAGGGCGCATCGACACCATCATCACCACGGCTTGCTGCCGCGCCCGTTTAGGACTGCTTAGAGCTTTTTACACAAGAGCACTTATCAGCCCGCTGGCGCGAATCGCTCCAGCGGGATTTTTGTTTTTAGGGAGGTTGGCTTGGAATTGGCGTTTCGCAAGATGGCGGGGTTGATTCCTGCGGTCATTCAGGATCATGAAACCCATGAAGTCCTGATGCTCGGGTTTGTAAATGCCGAGTCATTGGCGCGCACGCAGAGCACCGGCGAAGTGCACTTTTTTAGCCGGTCGCGGAACAAGTTGTGGAAAAAGGGCGAGACCAGCGGGCACGTATTGAAAGTCAAAGAAATACGTGTTGATTGCGATGCTGATTCACTGTTGATCCGAGTGGAGGCGATTGGGCCGGGAGTTTGTCACGAGGGTTATCGCAGCTGTTTTTTTCGAGAGTTGCGACCAAATGGCGAAGCGCGCGTAGCTGAAGAACGAACCTTTGACGCCGCGGACATTTACGGAAAAAAGGGGACGGAATGAGCGTATTGAAATTGGGAATTCCTAAGGGGAGCTTGCAGGACGCCACGATTGACTTGCTGGCCCGTGCTGGATGGAAAGTGACGCTGAGCTCGCGGAGCTATGTGCCAAGCATCGATGACGAGGAGATGGAATGTCTGCTGGTGCGCGCGCAGGAAATGGCGCGCTATGTGGAATCGGGCGCGCTGGACACGGGCATTACTGGGCACGACTGGGTGGTGGAAACGCGTGCCGACGTTCTGGAACTGGATGAATTGGTTTACGCGAAGCAGCGGCTCTCGCGGGTGAAGTGGGTACTGGCGGTGCCGGAGGATTCGGCGATTCGAGAGCCACGTGACTTGGAGGGTAAAGTGATCGCCACGGAAGTGGTGGGCATAACGCAGGAATATCTGGCCCGCCACGGGGTAAAATCGCGCGTGGAATTTTCGTGGGGAGCTACGGAGGTGAAGGTGCCGCAACTGGCCGATGCGATCGTGGAAGTGACGGAGACCGGTTCCTCGCTTCGCGCGAACCGTCTGCGGATTCTGGATACGGTGCTGGAGTCGGCGACTGTGTTTATCATGAACCGCAAGGCTGCGGAAGATCCGGTAAAGCGCGAAAAGGCCGAGAGCATAGTATTGATGCTGCAAGGAGCGATTGCGGCGGCTACGCGGGTGGGGTTAATGCTCAATGTACGTCGAGAAGATCTTGCGAGCGTTCTGAGCGTGCTTCCGGCGCTGAAAAATCCGACGATTTCGGCGCTGAGCGATTCGGATTGGGTCGCGGTGAATACGATAATTGAAGAAGCGGTGGTGCGGCGGATTTTGCCGAAGCTGAAAGCGGCGAAAGCGCAAGGAATTGTGGAATATCCCTTGAACAAGATTGTGCTTTGATGAGAATTCTGAAGCTGACAGCGGCAACGGAGAAGGCGTTGTTCAAGGCTCGCGAAACCGAGGACCGCGTAGCGCTGCGTATTGCGGGGCGGATCGTGGCGGATGTGCGCCGACGCGGCGACAAAGCGCTGCAGGCATGGACGAAGAAGCTCGACAAGCAGGACTTAGCACGAGAAGGAATATGGATAACGCCTGAAGAATTTGCCGCGGCTAAGAAAAATGTCAATACCGAGTTTGTGCGTGCGGTGAGGCACGCTATTGCGAATGTGCGGACGGTAGCGCAGAAGCAACAACCTGTGGATTGGTGGTTAACCGTTGAGCCGGGCGTCACGGTTGGGCAGGTGGTGCGGCCATTGGAATCGATCGGTTGCTATATTCCCGGCGGACGGTTTGCGCTGGTGTCCACGCTGGTGATGACCGTGGTGCCTGCACAGGTCGCAGGAGTGCCGCAAATTGTCGCGGTATGTCCGCACCCAAATCCAGAATTGCTGGCAGCGGCAGAATTGTTGGGCGTAAAGCGGCTGGCGCGCATTGGCGGGGCGCAGGCCATTGCGGCAATGGCTTACGGAACGGCGCAAATCCCGCTGGTTGAGAAGATTTTTGGACCGGGGAATCGCTTTGTTACCGCGGCCAAGCAAATCGCGAGCGCGAAATGCGCTATCGATCTGCCTGCGGGACCTACCGAGGCGATTGTGCTCGCGGACCGCGGCGATCCTCGTTGGATCGCTGCGGATATGCTGGCGCAAGCGGAGCATGCGCCGGACGCGGGGAGTTATCTGGTGACGACTTCCCGGAAGTTGGCAAAAGCCGTAGCGGTAGAAGTGCGAAGGCAATTGGGAGGTTTGCCTGCGAGCAATCCCGCACATGCTTCGTTTCGAAAAACGAGCGCACTTTTAATTGCAAACTCCCATCGTGATGCAATTGCTTTTGTGAATCGATTCGCACCCGAGCACTTGAGCGTGCCGGAGGAAGATGCACACTTCCTGGATAAAATTCAAAGCGCAGGCGCTATTTTCCTCGGACCGCTAAGCGCACAACCGTTCGGGGATTATGCCAGCGGCAGCAATCATGTGTTGCCGACGGGTGGCTGGGCGCGGCGACGCGGCGGACTTTCGACGGCAGATTTTGTGAAGCGCATTAGTGTGCAGCGGATCGAGCAGACTGGCTTTCGAAGCCTTGCGGATGATGTACAGAAGTTCGCAAGGGCGGAAGGGCTGCTGGCGCACGCGAATGCCATCGAGGTGCGCCGGTGAAGGTTCATCTGCCAGTGCGAAAGGCCATTTTGAAGCGGCGTACGTATGAGGCGCCAGCCGAGGGCCGCAAGGGGAAGATGCGACTCGATTTCAACGAAAATACCAGCGGTTGCAGCGATGCAGCGCGGAAGGCCATCGCGCGTTTGAGCACCAAAGAATTGGCGATGTATCCAGAATACGAGCGGCCGACGGAAGCGATCGCCAAATACTTCGACGTACATACCGATGAAATTACGCTGACCAATGGCGGCGATGACGCTCTGCGTGTTTTCGTCGATACTTTTGTAGAACCCGGGAGCCACATCTTGATTTGCGAGCCGACTTTTCCGATGTATCGATACTATGGGGAGATTGCCGGTGTTCCCGTTACGGCTCTGCGCTACAACGAAGCAATGGAGTTCCCGGTTGCTGAAGCGTTGAAGGCTTTACGGGCAAGACCGCGAGTGTTTTTCCTGGCGAATCCGAATAATCCAACCGGCACATTCGTGAGCAAAGAGGTGGTACGGAAGTTGTTGCAGGCAGCGACGCATACTGCGGTCGTGCTAGATGAGGCGTATTCCGATTTTTCGGGATGGAGCGGAGTCAGCTGGATTCGCCAACATCCCAACTTGTTTATTGCCAAGACGTTCTCCAAGGCCGTGGGGTTGGCTGGGCTCCGACTCGGTGCGGTGATCGCAGGGCGTGATTCGCTTACGATGGTGCGGCGGGCGTTGCCACCCTATCCAGTAAATGCGGCCGCACTTGCCGCTAGCGTTGCAGCAATCAAGGAAAGAAAAACCATAACGCGCTATGTTTCGGACGTGAAGCGACTGCGCGGCTGGTTTGCGGGGCAATTGCAAAAGCGCGGAGCGCGTATTTTCCCAAGTGCTGGGAATTTTGTGTTAGCAGATTTTGGCGTGGACACAGCGCCTGTTTTTCGCCACCTGGAAAAGGTTGGCATTCTGATCCGGGAGCGCAGAGACATCGGTGCGGGATTCGCCCGCATTACGATTGGAACAGAAACGGAACTCAAGAAACTCCTGCGGGAGCTCCCCGGCACGTTTAGGAGTTCGGCCGATGAATAGAATTGCGTCCATTCGGCGGAATACGAAGGAAACGCAGATCGAGCTGCGAGTGACTCTCGATGGCCGGGGTAAATCGCAAGTCTCGACGGGAATTGCATTCTTTGATCACATGCTCGAACTTGTGGCGCGGCATGGAGCCTTTGACCTGAAGATTGCGGCAAAAGGTGATCTGGAGGTTGACCAGCATCACACCGTAGAAGATGTCGGCATCGCGCTGGGCGAAGCGGTGAATGAGGCCCTCGGAACCCGCCGTGGAATTCTGCGCGCGGGGTATTTCCTGATGCCAATGGATGAAACGCTGGCTGCGGCAGCAATCGACCTTGGAGGCAGGCCATTTTGCGTTGTCAAAGGTAAATTTTCCGCCAAATGTGTTGGCGGCTTGCAGACAGAACTGATCGAAGATTTTTTTCAGGGATTTGCAGCCGCGGCACGCGCTAATGTACATTTGCGAGTTTTGTACGGGCGTTCTTCTCATCATCAGGTAGAGGCGGTGTTCAAGGCATTTGCCCGAGCGCTACGTTTTGCAGTGTCTCGAGACAAACGGTTGAGGAACGTGCTGCCAAGTACGAAGGAACTGCTGTGAAAGTTACGTTGATTGATTATGGTGCCGGAAACGTAACGTCGGTGAAACGCGCGTTGCAAAAGCTCGGCGCAGAAGTGATTACGACCAACCACGCCGACGAGATTCGCACCGCGAAAACGCTGATTTTGCCAGGCGTGGGCCATTGCGCAGCCTTGATTGTGGCTCTGGATGCAAATCAATTGCGCACTCCACTGCTGAACGCCATCGCCGGAGGCGCATCCTTTCTCGGTATTTGCTTGGGCTTGCAAACGCTGTATGAAGGCAGTGACGAGGCCCCTGGGCTTGCGGGTTTGGGATTGTTCAAGGGGCAGGTATCGCGGCTGCCCTCCAGCGTGAAACTGCCGCATATGGGATGGAATACGTTAAACGTATCCCGCGCTTCGACACTGCTCGAAAACATTCCGCCCGCATCGTACTTCTATTTTGCGCATTCTTATGCGGCGCCACCAGGCGGCGCGGAGACAGTTGCTGTTTGCGCGCACGGATCCGAATTTATGGCTGTTGTCGAGCAGGGCAATTTATTCGGCGTGCAGTTTCACCCTGAGAAAAGTGGCGTGCCCGGCGCACAGTTGCTCGGGAATTTTTTGCGGCGAGCAGCATGAGCTTAGCGCGGAGAATTATTGCCTGCCTGGATACGGACGGCGCACGCGTGGTCAAAGGAGTAAATTTCGAGGGACTGCGGGACGCCGGCGATCCTGCAGAACTTGCGGGACGCTACAATGCAGAAGGCGCCGATGAATTGGTAGTGCTGGACATCGCCGCATCGCGAGATAACCGGTCGACATTTCTCGAGACCATCCGGCGCGTGGCTGCGGAGCTTGCAATTCCTTTGACCGCCGGCGGCGGCATCCGCACTCTCGAAGACGGACGCGCGGTGGTGCGCGCCGGGGCGGACAAAATTACCGTGAACACCGCGGCAGTAGAGCGGCCAGAATTGATTCGCGAACTTTCGAATGAATTCGGCGCACAAGCGGTGGTGCTGGCGACCGATGCGAAGTGGGAGAGCACCTACTGGGAAATTCGCGTTCGCGGCGGACGCACTAGAACCGGCCTAGATGCGAAAGAATGGGCTTTGCGCGGCGTGGAATTAGGCGCGGGAGAGATTTTGCTGACATCCATGGATCGCGACGGAACACAGTCTGGCTTCGACAACGCGCTGACTGCCACGATCAGCCGGCAGGTCAGCGTCCCGGTGATTGCATCCGGCGGTGCCAAAATACCACGGCATTTTCTCGACGTATTCACCGAAGGAGCAGCGGACGCAGCACTGGCGGCATCGATTTTTCACGACCAAGTGCAATCGATTCGCGCGCTGAAATCGTATTTGCTGGAAAACGGCGTGGAAGTGCGCTTGCCATGTTGATCCCATGCATTGATTTACAAGACGGTCAGGCCGTGCAATTAGTGCACGGGCGTAAGCGGGAACTTGCGATTGCGGATGTTTTCGGACTATTGGAGCGCTTGGCAAAATATTCCTGGCTGCATGTGATCGATCTGGACGCGGCCATGCGAAAAGGACAGAACAACAGTCTGGTGAAAGAGCTATGTATTCGCGCCAGCCGCACCCACGGAATGAAACTGCGCGTTGGCGGCGGCATCCGAACAAGCCGGCGCGCGGAAGCGCTGCTGGAATGCCACGCGGAACAGGTCATTATCGGAAGCGCGGCGTTTCGCAACGGACGTCCGAATGCTGCATTTTTGAAAACTCTCGCCGCAGCAGTTGGCAAGAGACATTTGTTGGTTGCCCTTGACACGATGAAAGGCCAGGTGGTCATTCACGGATGGCGCAAAGCGCTGGCCACCGCGCCTGCTGAAGCGATGAAGGAATTCGAGCCCTACTGCGCGGGTTTTCTGTGCACCGATGTGGGCCGGGAAGGAACTATGCGCGGCGCAAATTTGCGATGGTTCCGCGAGTTGCGCGCAGCAACCACAGCCCCCATCGTGGCCGCCGGTGGAATTTCAACGAATCGCGAAATCCGCGCGCTTGAGAAACTGGGCATGGATGCAGCGGTTGGCATGGCCCTGTACAAGAATCGGCTGTCGTGACAACTCTGCCGGTCCGACCAGCCAACGAATCACGGCAGGCTAGCGCAGATAAGCGTCGGTGATGTACTGCTGCACCATACGTTGCGTATTGAAAAAAGAACCGTTGATTGCGATCGCATGCTGCATGACTTCCAGATACCGGTGGCGGTTCTCATAGTACATCGGCAAGATCACGCCTTCGAGTTTGGAATATATATTTTCCGCGTCGCCCTCGTTATCCGCGAAAGATTCGTGTGATGGCTCGATGCGGTTGGACTCGCCGATGGACCATCCGGTAACGCCCTCGATGTGGCCTTCGGCCCACCAGCCATCAAGAATGCTCAAGCTGGGCACGCCATTCAGGGCAGCTTTCATTCCGCTGGTTCCCGAGGCTTCCAGCGGATATTGCGGAGTGTTCAGCCACAAATCCGCGCCGGAGGTCAGTTTCCCGCCCAATTCCATGTTGTAATCATCCAGGAAAACAATGCTCACGGCTTTCTTAAGCGCTTTCTTGGCTTTGAAAATGCGCTTGATAATTTCTTTCCCGCCGCCATCTTTCGGATGCGCCTTGCCCGCAAAAACAATCTGAAACGAGCCAACTCGCTTGGCGATTTGGCGAAGGCGATCCAGGTCGCTGAGAATAAGATCGGCGCGCTTGTAGGCGGTGGCGCGGCGGGCAAAGCCAATGGTGAAGGCCTCGGGGTCCAGCTTCAAACCGGTTTTCATTCGAACGGTTTCCAGCAATTCGTACTTTGCCAGCAGATGTGCGGCCCAGACTTCTTCCGCAGGCAGGCCGAGTGCGCCGCGCAGACTGTAATTGTCTTCTCGCCAGGACGGGATGTAGCGATCGAATAAGTCCTTGAACGCGGGAGACGTCCACGTAGCGGCGTGCACTCCGTTGGTTATGGCTTCAATCGAAACGTTAGGGAACATCTTGCGGGAGACTTCGCCGTGTAGCTTCGCGACACCGTTGACGTAATTGCTCAAACTGAGCGCGAGGTAAGTCATGTTCATGGAAGCGCCGCGGCGTACCGCTTCCTGTAGATCAGGATAGTTCTGCTCGACTTGCATCACGCGCCTGAGCAGATCGGCGGATGAGGCATCCTCGGCATCGAAGAATTTCGTCTGCTCCGGGAAGAGCCGCGTCATGAACTCCACGGGAAATCTATCGTGGCCGGCTGGAACGGGAGTGTGCGTGGTAAAAACGCACTTGCTTCTTACCTTTTCGATGTCCTCAGCCTTCACAGTAGTTCGTGATGTTCGTTTGGCTTCCTCATCGAGGAGTTCCAGGGTCAGCAGCGCAGCGTGGCCTTCGTTCATGTGGTAACGCATCAAATCGGTGTAGCCCAAAGCGCGCAACATGCGCACTCCGCCAATCCCGAGCAACACTTCCTGAGAAAGACGGTAATAGGGATCGCCGCCATAGAGCGCGCCGGTCAATTCGCGAGTGCGGGAATCATTTGTGGGGATGTCCGCATCCAGAAAATAGATGGGCACCTCAAAACCGCGCACGCCTTTAGCGGTATAACGCCAGGCTCGGAGTTCAACACGACGTCCCTCCATGGTGAGAGAGACGCGTTGCGCTTGTTCTTCGAGAAACTTTTCCACTTCCCATTCGACCGGCTCCTCTGTCTGCATGCCGTCTTCGGAAAGGTTCTGCCGAAAAAACCCTTTCCGATAGAGCAACGATACGGCGACCATGGGCAAGCGAACGTCGGCCGCAGCGCGGATGGTATCCCCGGCAAGTACTCCAAGCCCGCCACTATAACTGGGCATGTCATTTTCGAGGGCGATTTCCATGGAAAAATAAGCGACTAAGCGCTTCTGGGGATTGGCCAAATTGGACATCGTTCCTGGGACTCCGTCAGAAGCGCAATTGCGTCCGTGATTGAGGGCGCGATAAATTAGACATCCATTGTCTGAGAACACTGTCCGGCAAGCAAGAGAACGTGTCTAAAACGGTTGCGAAATTCCACAAGGCTAGCGAGCACGGATCCGAGCCGGGCAGGACAACCATGAGACTGCACTTGCAGGAATTAGTGCTGTGTACAAGTGTTTTCTGGCAAGATGGCGAGATGGCTAGCGGCTGCTCTGACGAGCTTTTTGCGAACGTAGAAACGGGAAGTTTGGGCTTGGCCTCAGAAAACGGCAATCGCATTCTTCGCAACGAAACGGACGAAAGAACAAAGGAAGAATTACAAGTTCGATGAAACCACGGGGTCTGGACTTGCGAGTCTTCTTGCCACCGCAATCAGGACAGACTGGAAACTCGTGCTTTCTTGATTGCTGGTATTTAGGCGAGCGAACGGGAATGTCCGGCGTCAACGGCATAGCCGGTTCGCGATGCCGCGAGGCCCCGTTCATGTCGAACTCGCTCTGCATGATAGCTCCGTTTACCGTGCTGCGCCTGCGTTGAGCTAGATAAATTCGCACGCTCAACGCCAGCGGTTACAAAGCTTTCGGATCGCATCGACGCGAACAGCAACTCTATTCGCAGATTAGGCTTTGTCGTCCGTGCGCGGGGGATCGATGCCCAGTGCGGTGGCCAGGTCGATCAAGTGATCCTGTTCCTGGACCAGAATCTCGCGGATAAGCTCGGCCATGGCGAATTCCCCTATACTCTCGCACTGGCGCACGCGCTCCCGGTAGTTACGAATTGTTTCCGTCTCGTTGGCCAGGTCGGCGCGCAACATCTCCTCGTTCTTGTCGGTTACTTTTACGGGCTTCGCCTGAACTGTCGGGGTGCCACCGAGATAATCGATCTGTTTGGACAGAGTCAGAGCGTGCTGCAATTCCTGGCCGGCGTGCTCCTGAAGCTGGTCCGCGATGTTCATGTAAGCCGCGCCCTTGAGAACTTGGGAGTAAACGACGTATGCAATAATCGCCTGATATTCTCTAGCCAGATCCTCGTTGAGGTTCTTAATTAGTGTTTCGCGAGTTATCGCGGTGTGAGCTGGCGCTTCATTTTTCTCAACCTTTGGCATAAAACCTCCTGAAAGGACCCGACTCTGCGTGTGGAGTAGCCTTGAAACGATACGGCTTTTGCAGTCCGAAAACAATGCTGAAACACGAACTGAAGCGCCTACAATTGTCTGGAGTCGGGAAATAAGCGGCGAAAATGCTGCTAATTAGTGCCGGTCATCTCGTTGATGACACTCTTGACTACTTGCCCGTCAATCTTGGGACTGACATACGAACCTTCTCCAATAACCACGTGGAGCGCCTTGAGCAATTCCTGCTCTGCATCGGACTTTAGAAGATAGCCTCGGGCGCCGGCCCGGAATCCGCTTCTGAGCAGTTCTGCCGAATCATGTAAAGTAAGCAGAACGATTTTTATTTCCGGATGAGCCTTCGAAATAATTTTGGTCGCTTCGATCCCGTTTAGGACCGGCATCGAGACATCCATGATGATCACTTCGGGCTTTAGTTCGTTCGCGAGCCGAATGGCTTCTTGCCCATTTTCGGCTTCGCCACAAAGTTCCCATTCCGGAAAGGAACGTAATATCGAAGTAACACCGCGTCTGATGAAGGAATGGTCATCCACAACCAAAACTTTCGGCATACCTTTCATCTCCTAACCTTCAGATCAGACGAAAGGGCGGAAAAATGCGGAACTTCGGCTGTTGATGTGCTATTGCCGTGGATCCGGGGCCCGAGGATAGCTTTGACGGTCATTCAATCATGCTTCAATGATCTGATTCTTGATTGCGTATCGCACCAATTCGCTGACGGAGTGCAGTTCTAGTTTGCGCATAATGTTGGCGCGGTGCGTTTCCGCCGTCTTGACGCTGATCCCAAGGGCTACGGCAACTTCTTTGCTGCTCTTTCCTTCGGCCAGTAGTTGAACAATCTCGCGCTCGCGGGACGTTAAGCGATTGCGAAGCGGTAGTTTCGGTTCAGCACCGGAATTGAGGCGGGAGAAACCGTCCAACAACATTTCAGAAGCGCGCGGGGTAAAGAACGTCCTGCGATTGGAGATGGCTTCGACTGCGGTAACCAGCTCTTTATCGGCGTCCGATTTCAAAATATAACCACGCGCACCGGAATCGACAACTTCGCGAACCAGTTGATCCGAGAAATGCATGGTCAATATCAGTATGCCGGTCTTGGGCAGCTCCTTGTGAATCCTTCGAGCCGCTTCCAGGCCATTGAGATCCGGCATGCTGATGTCCATGACGACCATGTCGGGCTTTAGTTGGGTCGACATCGTAACTGCTTCGCGACCGGTTTTCGCCTCCCCGCATACTTCCCAGCCCTGGCGCGCTGTTAGCAACTGCCGGAGGCCGCGCCGGATAATGTCGTGGTCATCGACAACTAAAATTCTCAAGGCTTTGGTCCCCATTCTTGGAGCACTGGAGCCACCTGCACCTCGCGTTGAATCCTCTGGCATGTTTGAAAACGAACGGTCCACGGCCGCAGCAGTATGGAATGTATTCGGCACAGTACACAATCAATATTACCTTTTAGCAAGAACTTGAATACATCTTTCCCTGTATTTTATCGTTTGAATAAAACAGCCCCCGCCTAGGCGCCCTAGGCGAATCGAATGGTGCTCGAGATCTCAGTAAAGTAGCGGGAGGTGGCAGCAGCAACGATAACCCGTAGTGGCGAGTGCGTTGAACAGCCTCAGCGGTGCGTGGCTACGCGGCGGAACTACGCTTGCCCAATACTAGGACGACGATTCCGCCGATGAGTGCGATTGCGCCCAGAATGGGTGGAAACGGAATTGTATGGTGTTCGGTCTTGGTCGCCTGAATTGGTCCGAGATCGATAATTTTCTTCTGGGTTGTGTAGGTTATTCCCTGGTATGCAAGGGAAATGATTCCGATGGCCAGAAGAACTATGCCGATGATCGTTTTGCCGCCCATGCTCTTCCTCCCGTCAATTTACATCGATTTAGACCGCTGTTCAAGATCGTGAGAATAGATGGCCAACCAGCGATAGCAGGAACAGAAATAGAAAAATATAGAACAGAATCTTTGCAATGCCGGCGAAGGCAATGGCGACTCCAGTGAAGCCGAGCAAGGCCGCGATGACTGCGACAACCAGAAATCCCAAAGCAAAACGAAGCAATTGCGCCTCCTGTGGGTAATACCGATCCGGAATAAGCGAATCTCACCTATGCGAGGAATTAGCTGCTCTTATAAGTGAGAGTTCATCAAGGAGGTATACGGAATAACCCCTAGACTGGCCCTCAAAGATTCGGTAGATAAAATTCGCACAAGCCCAAAGGTCTAAAGCGTTTGGACGTGAGCGATAGCCTAATCCATGTATATACCCGCGGGGCTTCCGGCGTTCTCATGGTGTAGTTAGCGGAATCATACACATTCAAAGGAGGCTAACGTGAACTCGGACCAATTCGAAGGCAAGTGGAAGCAATATTCTGGAAAGCTCAAAGAAAAGTGGGGGAAGTTAACCGACGACGATCTGGAGGCGATTCGCGGAAAACGCGATCAGCTTGCCGGGAAAATTCAGGAACGTTACGGCATCGCCAGGGAGGCTGCGGAGGCCCAGGCGAAGGAATTCGCCAAATCCTGGAACGATGCCAACGATAGCGTGACCGAAACAGCCAAAGCGCGCAGCGCAAAGCGCTAATCTGGCAAGTTCCTCGCCATCTATTAAGCGATACAATAAGGGAGTTCGACGCGGTCCGCCGAACTCCCATTTTTCAGGAAAGAATGGATTCGTGACCCGAGTAAGCGTACAAAGAATCGACAATTTGTCAAAAAAGTGGTTTCGAATACGTGCGGTTGGGTGCTTAGCCTTTTCCTTTATCTTCCCTTCCCCCGCTTCTGGATATTCGGTTCTGACGCACGAAGCTATCATCGACTCCGCGTGGGCTCCCAACATTCTCCCCCTCCTCCGCGCAAGATTCCCGGGGGCGACGCTGGAAGAACTGCTTCATGCCAGGGCTTTCGCCTATGGAGGGGCGATCATCCAGGACATTGGCTACTATCCGCACGGCAACAAACTGTTTAG
>CAAGKR010526401.1_pt1 | contig 14486 bp, 21 predicted proteins | sample 2556971 | NCBI WGS metagenome assembly CAAGKR01 (sample SAMEA5207829, study PRJEB30636) | soil metagenome | biome: forest; feature: boreal; material: soil | place: USA | collected 2011-09 | depth 1 m | reverse complement strand
CTGGCCGGCGCCGCCGCGCAGCTGGCCCGTGGCATCGACGCACCGCTGCCGGATTGGGTGCAGGAGATGGGGACGGCGACGATCGTACGGGCGTTCAGCGCTCGATCCCCGGGCGAGGGCGAGGCCCTGTTGCTCGAGGCCTCACCGGTGCAGGACACGCCCCACATGGTGGCGGTGTTTCTCGACGAGCGGCGCAGCGGAGTCGTCCAGCACCTGCATCTGACGCGCGTCATCGATCTCGATGATCCAGGTTCGTATTCCGGTGCCGGTGAGCAGTCCGTGGGCTTTCGCGCGGTCGACCCGGCTCTCGCGTGCCGGCGTGTCCGCGAGTCGATCGCGCTGACTGACGCGGCACGCGGGCCTGTTGCCGGCGAAGGCTTGATCGAGCATCGCGCGCTCGCGCTGGCGCGCCTCGATCCGATCGGGGCACTCGCGGTCAGGGCGTGCTGAGCCGTGGTGCGCGTACCCGAGTCCGGGCCGGGGTCGCGCGTGCCTGTCGCGGCGCGACGCGTGACGCAGACCGCTGAGTTTGAACGCTGGTCACGCAGCCTGGATGCCGAGCGCCAGCGCAAGGTCGCGGGTGCGGTCCTCCGGGTCGCCGAGACCGGACCCACGCTCGGCCGTCCCCACGTCGACGTCATCCATGGCTCGCGCCTGCACAAGCTCAAGGAGGCACGGGTCGATCGCGGCATGCGGGTTCTGTTCGCCTTCGACTCCAATCGCAACGCTGTCATGCTCGTCGGAGGCGACAAGTCCGGCGAGTGGAGCCGGTGGTACCCGACGAAGATCAAGCTCGCCGAACGTCTCTACGCCGATCACGAGCGCCGCATCGGAAAGGAGCCTCGTTGTCTGAGCCAACGCACCGCCGCCAGGACGTCGACCCCCAGGAGCCGGTGAACGACATGCGGGCCGAGATCTACCGCCGCCTGATGGAGGACGAGCAGACGATCGCGGAAGCGCTCTACCGCCGCGACGTCAGCCACGACGCGGTGCTCGCGGCCCTCGATGCGGTTGACGAGCGGATGTCCGTGGAGGAGCGGCGCGAGGATCTCCATCTCTCGGCCTTGGCGCATTACGTCGGCGCGCTCGGGGGCCGGATCGAGGTCCGGGCCGTGTTCGGCCAGGAGGACATCTCGGTTCGGCGGGTTGAGGCCTCCCCGGGCTCGTAGCAGTTCGTCTGATGTGACGGCAGGTCGTTGTTCGGGCCAATAACCCGATACTCAACTGACGGCCCCTCGCGATGGCTGACCCAGCACGGGCTTCCCCGGGAACTGCATCACCCAGCCTCGGACCGGGTAACAATGTACCTGGCCCCATGGCCGCCAACACCCCAGGAGAGGAGAATCGGATGAGCGGCAGCGACGATCAGCACGATTCGGTCAAGCCGAGCGAGCAGCGCGGCGGCACCACGCCGGGAGCGCAGGAGGCGCGCGAGAAGGGGGAGTGGGCGGCCAGGGCCGACGAGGGTGTTGTCCCCGCTGCGCTGGGTGGCTCGGATGCCCCGAAAGAGCTCCTGGACGACGATCCAGAGCTCGGCAGCGAGGTGCTGGGCCAGACGGCCCGCTCGGAAGAACCTGCCACCGAGACCGGGATCGACGTGGCCGGCGGTGAACACGCGGACGCCACCTCGGACGGAGGAGCGACGACTCCCGAGGGCGTCGAGCCTGACCTCAGGGACGCCGCCAGCGGGCCACGCCAGTCCGACCTCGAGTCGGCCGAGTAGCTGAAGGCTCAGCCAGCCGCCTCGGCCAAGACGGCCTTGTAGTCCTCCCAGGTATCCACATCGCGCGGGATCGGCCCCTCGATCGGTACCTCGACTAGGTCGGCGCTGTACCGGTCGAGCAGCTTCCACACAGCCTTGTCGCCGTGCAGCTCCGCCAGCTCGGGAAACAGGGCTCGCGCGAACGCCAGCGGATGGCCGCGCCCATCGGAGCACGCGCACACGGCTAAAGGCGCATCCCCTAGACCATCGACCAACGCGGCGGCCGAGGACGCGCCGACCCCGGGCTGATCCCCCAGTATCAGCACGAGCACTTCGGTTCGTGGGTCGACCACACGCAGGGCCGCCGCGATCGACGACGAGCAGCCCTCTCCGAACTCGGGGTTCTCGAGCACCTCGACCCCGCTGAAGTCCACCCCGGAGCGCACGGAGTCCGCCCCGCCCCCGACCACGCACAACAGCTGATCAAACGCGCACTCGCGTGCAGTTCGAAGCACGTGGTCCAGCAGCGTCGCCGAGCCGTAGGGGAGCAGCTGCTTCGGGCGACCGAGGCGCATGGACCCGCCCGCCGCCAGCACCAGCCCGGTGACCAACGGTCTAGCTCGGCACGCCATGCCCAGCGTGCTGCCCGGCATACGCGTCGCGGCAACCCTCACTGCAGAAGAACACGCCCTCGCCGTCCACCTCGAACGACGGCGTCGCAGCCGTCACCGCGACCTCCATTCCGCACACGGGGTCGACGGCTGACCGGACGGGCGCGCTGGTCACCGCGCCCCGATCGTGGTGGGAATGCCGATCGGCGACAAGCTCGGCGAGGATCGAGATCGCGATCTCCTCGGGCGTCTGCGCCCCGATCGACAGCCCAGCGGGTGTGTGCAGCTGCGCTCGCAGCGCCTCCGGCACCTCGAGCCCCGCCCTCACGGCCTCTCCACGCCGCGCGCTAGCGACCAGCGCGACATAGGCGACGCCGGCCTCCAGCGCCTCGGCCAGCACCCGCTCCTCGCCGGCTCCGTGCGAGGCGACGATCACGGCCGCGTCGCCACCTGACGGGTGGGCCTCGTCGCCCGCCAGCCGAGCCGCGAAGTAACCGGCGGCCGCGGCAACCTTCTCGACCGCGAGCGCGGTCGGCGAGGAGCCGACGATGACCACCCGCGCGCCCGGCACCTGCGGCTCTAGGAAGATCTCGAGTGCGCCACCGCTCAGGCAAGGGTTGTGCTCGATCACCGCGTCGTCGAGCGACTCATCGCTCTCAGTTCCGCCGTCGCCCGGCACGAGCCGCAACAGCACCGGTTCGCCCGTCTCAAGCGCGCGCAGCGAGTACAGACGGACCGACGACTCGGCGCACACCCCGCCGACGAATCCCTCGATCGTCCCGTCGCTGAGGACCACGGCGGTGTCGCCGGGCCGCACGCTGGTCGGACGGCGTGAGCCCACGACCGTTGCGATCACGAACGGCGTCCGGTCCGCTACCAACTGTGCGACTTGCTCAGCAAGCTCGCCCTTGATCATTGTGGCCTTCTCGCTGGAGTGATGGGAACTTCAGCTGAGATGTTAACTGTGCGGCATCGCCCGCAGCGAACGCGCACGCGTCGTGTCATGTACTCGGGATCCATTCCTGTGGCGAGCACGTTGCCGCAACTCGCGCACACGTAGTCGTAGGCGCCGTTGCCGCGGAACACGGGCCGGTCTGGGTCCTGCTGGACAGCGGTGCCGCCGTCGACCGGCACCTCGGCGGCCTGAGCCTCCCGCATTGTCCGCTGCTCCATCCGCGCAGGCCTCAGATGGTTGCCAGCTTGGAGGTGAAGTTGTTGATCAGGGCGTCGAGCACGCTGTGGACGACGCCCTCGCCCATCGACGCCGCCTTGCCCGAGATCTGCGCGGCAGTGTGGAGCGTGCCGCCGCCGTCTGAGAGCGTGAACACGACGTCCGCGTTGGCGAAGCCCTGGCCACCGGCTTCTCTGGACTTGACCTGCATCACGGCGCGGTGGTTGGCCTCATCCTGCTCGGTGACGGTCACCGTCCCGGTGAACGTCATCGACATCGCGCCCATCTTGACCTTGATCTCGGCCTTGACGCTCTCGGGGCCGGTTCGCTCGATCACGCTGCCTCCCTCGACGGCCGGGACGAGGCGCTCGAGGTCGAGGATCGAGTTCCACGTCTCGTCAAGCGGCCTGGAGGTCGAGAAGCTGTGGTCCAGCTCAACCATGTGTCTCTCCTAGGTTAGGGTCTGTCATTGATTGCCTATGTCGATTACGCGCGGCACATACGAGCTCGGACCGCAGAACGCAAAGCTGATCGTGGATACGCGCAGGTCGGGCGCAGCCGCGAAGGCCGGCCACGACCTGACGATGGAGGTGACCGGGTGGAACGGGACGCTCGAGCTCCGCGAAAGCCCAAACGACGTTTCGGTCAGGTTGCATGCCGACGGGTCCTCGCTGCGGGTCCTTGAGGGGAGAGGGGGGATGCAGTCGCTCGACGACGGCGACAAGCAGAACATCGAGCAGACGATCGACGACGATGTCCTGAAGTCCACGGCGATCGACTTCCGCTCGAGCGCCGTCGAGGCCGACCCAGACGGCAGTCGCCTCCGGGTCCGCGGCGAGCTCGAGTTCGCCGGGCAGACGAACCCGATCGGGTTCGAGCTGGCACTCGGAGACGACGGCCACCTGGCGGGCACGGCGACCGTCACGCAGAGCGACTGGGGGATCAAGCCGTATTCGGCCCTGTTCGGGGCGCTGAAGGTCGCCGACGAGGTCGCGGTCACGATCGACGCCACGCTCGCGGGCTAATCGCGGTAGACGGTCTGAGCGTCGAGGCCCCCCTCGACGCCCGGGGGCAGCGCGCCGGTCCCGTGGGCGTAGAGCGCGATGTCGGCGATCGTCTTGACCTGGGTTGAGTTGCCGTCGCGCGCGAACGCGCCATTTTCCCACGTGAGGCTGTCCGGCGGGGCGTCGAGCGCCATGCCGGCGAGTAGCTTCGCCTTGTCGAGGATCTTGCCCGCGGCGCTCTCGATCGCCGCCGGAGCGCCGCCGGAGGGAGCGGTGTTGAACCCGTGGCCCTCCCCGAAGCGGTCGGTGTCGGCGGGGACGACCTTCACGTCGAGCGGCGGGACTCCGAGCTGATCGGCGACGAGCTGCGCGTACTGGGCCTCCTTGCCATCGGACTCGGTGGTCAGGCTGAGCACCATCTTCCCCGTCGGGTGGACGCGCAGGAAGACCGCTCGAAATGCCTCATCAGCCACAGGTGAACCTCCTCATTGATCGTGTTCGCGGTGCGCGGGCTGGCGGTCGAGCCGCTGGCGCTCCTGGTGGGCGGTCAGGGCGTTGTGTTCTTCCAGGTCGCAGAAGGCCGACGACGGTCCGCCGAGCGTGTGGGGCGGGACCACCGGGCGGTCGCAACCGGGGTAGATGCAGATCTTGGGTGGCGCGTCGCTCACGGGTCCCATCCCGGCGTCGTGTTGCCCCGGCTCGGGCCGTAGCCGCTGGGCATCGCGACCGAGCTGCCGCCGATCGGGGTGGCGCTCGCCCAGTCCTCCTCTTCCTTCTCGGGCTCCGGGGTCAGCTCGACCGGCCGGCGGCCGTGCGCGGCGATCGCCTCGACCACCTCGTCCATCGCCGCGAGGCTGTGGCCGCTCACCAGAGCGTCGACGTAGGGGAGCGCCGCGGCCATTCCCCCCGCGCGGGGCGCGAACTCCTCGGCGGCGGCACGCGGGTTGACCCACACGATCCGATAGGCCAACCGTCGCAGGCGAGCCATCTCCCGCACGACGAGCGACGGGTCGCCGCGCTCCCACCCGTCAGAGATGATCACGATCACTGCCCCGCGCGCGAGCCCACGGCGTCCGTGGCGATCATTGAACGCCTTCATCGCGTCACCGATCCGGGTGCCGCTCGACCAGTCGGGCGCGGCCGCGGCGGCGTTGCGGATCGCGCGCTCGGGGTTGCGTGAGGCGAGTGCCCGGGTCAGTCGGGTCAGTCGCGTGGCGAACGCGAACGCCTCGGCGCCCGAGCCGGCCCCGGCCGCGCAGGTCAGGAACTGTAGGTAGGCGCGCGCGTAGGGCTCCATCGAGCCCGAAATGTCGCACAGCATCACGATCCGACGGGGAATCTCCCGCCTGCGCCGGCGCCGGAGCTGGATCGGGTCACCGCCGGTCCGCAGACTTCCGCGGAGCGTGCGGCGCAGGTCGATCCGCTCGCCGCGGCGGTGGCGCTGCGCGCGGCGGGTCCGCCGGAGCGGCGTGGCCACCTCGAGCCGCGACATCAGCTGGTAGAGCTGGGCCAGTTCGCGGGGGGAAAGCTCGTCAAAGCGCTTCTTGCGGAGCACCTCCTCCGCGCTCGGGGCCAGCGGGACGGGCTGTTCGCGCTCGGGCTGATCCTCAACCTGCGTGGGGGCGTCGGCGGCGAGAGATTCACCGACCTCCGAGCCGGCGTCGACGCGCTCCTCGACGGCTCGCTCCTCATCCTCCCCCGGAGCGGTGCAGGCAGCATCGTCCGCAGCGGGTTCGCCGACGGCAGGGCCAGCTGCCGAACCGAACACCTCCCAGAACACCCGGTCGAACGCCTTCACCTGCGCGTGGTCAGAGACGAACACCGCCCGAGCCGTCCAGTACAGACGCCGGCGCGCGATCGGTCGCGTCAGCGTGAGCGCGCGCGTGAACGCGGCCGCCCGCTCTACGGATACCGGGAGCCCGGCCGCGTGCAGACGCTGCGTGAAGGCCCCGGCGAGTGCCGGCAAGTCGAGCTCGATCGTGTCGACCGTGAACCCGGCCGGGTCAGTCCGCGCGTCCAACCAGCGCCTCCAGGCCTTGGGCGAGGATCACGTCCTGATCCTCGCGGTACTTCACAACCGAGCCGAGCGTCCGCTCGATCGCCGCCGCGTCCAGCTCCTGCACCCCAAGCTCGCTCAGGGCCGCAAGCCAATCGATCGCCTCGGCGATCCCCGGCGGCTTCTGGACGTCGCTGTCGCGCATCCGCGCCACGGCCCCCGCGACCTGAACGGCAAGCGTCTCCGACGCACCCCGAACACGCCGGCGGATGATCTCCAACTCCCGCCGCGCGCCCGGGTAGTCGATCCACTGATACAGACAGCGCCGCTTGACCGCGTCGTGGAGGTCACGCGTCCGATTCGAGGTCAGCACGATGATCGGCGGGTGGGTTGCCCGGACGGTCCCGAGCTCGGGGATCGTGACCGCCGCCTCGCCCAGCAGCTCGAGCAGGAAGGCCTCGAAGTCATCATCGGCGCGGTCGATCTCGTCGATCAGCAGCACCGCCGGCCGCGGACCCGGGTGCTCGAGCGCCTGCAGGAGCGGGCGACGGATCAGGTAGTCGGGGCCGAACAGGTCCTCCTCGCGGAGCTTCTCGCCGCTGGCTTCGGCCAGGCGGATCGAGAGGAGCTGCCGCGGGTAGTTCCACTCATACAGGGCCTCGGCCGCGTCGATCCCGTCGTAGCACTGCAAGCGGACCAGCGGGGTGTCGAGCACCTGCGCGAGAGCCTTGGCCGCCTCGGTCTTGCCGACCCCGGCCTCGCCCTCCAGGAGCAATGGCTGGGGGAGGCGCAGCGAGAGGAAGATCGAGGTGGCAAGCCCCTCGTCGACGAGGTAGTCGACGCTTCCCAGGCGCTGGGCGAGCGTCTCGACATCGGGAACGAGATGGCGGACCTCGTCCTCCGCCGCGCCCGTTACGGAGGTCATTGCGGAGGCTCGGGGCGCCCCTGCATCGCCGCCCACACGCGCGCGGGCGTGCACGGCATGTCGATGTGGGTAACGCCGTGTGACTCGTACAGCGCGTCGATCACGGCGTTGACGATGGCCGGCGGCGAGCCGACGTTCGGTGACTCGCCGACGCCCTTGGCGCCGAGCGGGTGGTGCGGGCAGGGGGTCACCGTCTCGCCGAGCTCAAAGTCGGGGCACTCGAGCGCGGTCGGGATCAGGTAGTCCATGAACGAGGAGTTCAGGCAGTTGCCCTCCTGATCGAAGCTGATCAGCTCCATCAGCGCGATCCCGATTCCCTCGGCCAGGCCGCCGTGGATCTGCCCGTCGACGATCATCGGGTTGATCCGCACGCCGCAGTCGTCGACGGCGATGAACCGCCTAACCTTGACCGCCGCTGTGTCGGGGTCGACATCGACCACGGCGATGTAGGCGCCGTAGGGGTAGGTCAGGTTCGGCGGGTCGTAGATGACCTGCCCGTCGAGACCGCCTTCCATCCCCTCGGGCATCGGGGAGCCGCTGTACGCGTAGGCGGCGATCTGCCCGATCGGGGCGCCCTTTGAGGGGTCGCCCTTGACGTACCAGCGGCCCTTCTCCCAGGCCAGGTCCTCGGACCGGGTCTCAAGCATCGTTGAGGCGATCAGCCGCGCGCGGTCGCGCACCTTGCGGGAGACGACCGACACCGCAGCGCCCGAGACCGGGGTCGAGCGGCTGCCGTAGGTGCCGAGCCCGAACGGCGTGCGATCGGTGTCGCCGTGCCGGACCTGGACGTCCTCGGGGGGGATCCCGAGCTCCTCGGCGACGATCTGGGCGAACGTCGTCTCGTGGCCCTGGCCCTGGGTCTGGGCGCTGATCGAGACGACAGCCTTGCCCGAGGGGTGCACACGCAGGTCGGCGCCGTCGTTCATCGACAGCCCGAGGATGTCCATGTGCTTGCGCGGGCCGGCGCCGACGCCCTCGGTGAAGAACGAGATGCCGATCCCCATCAGCTCGCCGCGGGCACGCTTCTCGGCCTGCTCGTGGCGCAGCCCCTCGTAGTCCGCGATATCCATCGCCACCCGCATCGTCTTCTCGTAGTCACCCGAGTCATACGTCCAGCCGGTCGTCGTTTCATACGGGAACTGCTCGGGCTTGATGAAGCTCTTCATCCGCAGCTCGATCGGATCGACGCCCATCTCGAGCGCGAGCGCGCCGACCATCCGCTCCATCAGGTACACGGCTTCGGTGATCCGGAACGAGCAGCGGTAGGCCACGCCGCCCGGCGCCTTGTTCGTGTAGACGGCCTTGACCTGCACGTGCGAGGCCTCGAGGTCATAGGAGCCACAGCAGATGTGGAAGAACCCGGCCGGGAACTTGGTCGGCTGGGCGGTCGAGTCAAACGCGCCGTGGTCGGCGATCACGTCGGCGCGCAGTCCGGTGATCTTGCCGTCCTTGGCGCACAGCTCCGCGTGCATGATGTAGTCGCGAGCAAAGCCGGTCGACAGCAGGTTCTCGGAGCGGTCCTCGATCCACTTGACCGGGACTCCGGCGACGATCGAGCCGGCGATCGCGCACACGTACCCCGGGTAGATCGGGACCTTGTTGCCGAAGCCCCCGCCGATGTCGTTGCAGCGGATCCGGATCATGTGCTCGGCGAGCCCGGCGACGTGGGCGTACACGGTGCGGTGGGCGTTGGGCGCCTGGTTGCCGTTGTAGATGTCGAGCTGTCCGGTCTCCGGGTTGAAGTCGGCGATCATCCCGCATGTCTCGAGCGGGGCCGGATGGCAGCGCGGGTAGATGATGTCGCGCGTGACGATCCTGTCGGCCTCGGCGAACGCGCGGTCGGTCGCCTCCGCGTCGCCGGCCTCCCACAGCGGGCTGGCCAGATTGTCCTGCTGGCCCTCCTTGTCGTCGCGGATCAGCGGCGCGTCGGGGTGCAGCGCCTTGCGAGCGTTGACCACGGCGGGCAGCGGGTCGTACTCGACGTCGATCAGCTGAAGCGCGTCGCGGGCGGAGTACTCGTCGGCCGCGATCACGAACGCGACCTCCTGGCCCTGGAAGCGGACCTTGTCGCCAGCGAGCACCGCCTGCGTGTCGTAGGAGATCGTCGGCATCCAGGCGAGGCCGAGCGTCTCGAGGTCCTTGGCGGTGATCACCGCGGCGACCTTGGGGTGCGCGAGCGCCTTGGAGGTGTCGATCGAGACGATCCGGGCGTGCGCGTACGGGCTGCGCAGGATCGCACCATGCACCATCCCGGGCAGGCGGATATCGTCGAGGTAGATTCCCTTGCCGCGGATGAAGCGCGCGTCCTCCTTGCGCTTCAGGCGCCCGAAGCCGATCGGACGCTCATGGCCGGGGCTCGGCAGATTCTCGGTGACGGCCATGCTCAGGCCTCCTGGCGGGTCGCGGATTCGTGCTCGGCGGCCCAGTGGATCGCGCCGACGATGTTCTTGTAGCCCGTGCAGCGGCAGATCCCCCCGGAGATCGCAACGCGTATCTCCTCCTCGCTCGGGTTGGGGTTCTCGTCGAGCAGCCCACGCGCGGTCATCATCATCCCCGGCGTGCAGAACCCACAGTGCAGGGCGTGGAGCTCGTGGAAGCCCATCTGCACGGGGTCAAGCTGGCCGTCTGACTCCAGCGACTCGACCGTACGGATCTCGTGCCCCTCGGCCATCGCTGCGAGGATCGTGCACGACTTGATCGGCTTGCCGTCCATCAGGACGACGCAGGCGCCGCAGTTGGATGTGTCGCAGCCCCAGTGCGTCCCGGTCAGGCCCCGAGTGTCGCGGATGTAGTGGATGAGCAGCTGGCGCGGCTCGACGTCGCGCGCCACCGGTTCGCCGTTGATCGAGATGTTCAGTTGCATGATCGAGTCAGGCCTCCAGGTGAAGGGCACGCGCCACCGCCCGGCGCAGCGCACGCTGGGTGAGCACGCCGGCGAGGTGGCGCTTGTAGTCGACCGGTCCCCTCCCATCGGATACGGGCGAGCAGTCGGCCGAGGCGATCTCGCCCGCCTGAGCGAACAGCTCATCCGAGGGTGAGGAGCCGCGCAGGAGCCCCTCGGCGCGCGTGACGTGGATCGTCGTCGGGCCGACCGCGCTGAGCGCGATTCCGACCTCGGCGATCGTCCCCCCGTCGATCCAGACGGCTGCCGACGCAGCCGCGATCGCCCAGTCGCCGGCGCGGCGCTCGACCTTCTCATGCGCGCTGCCGCCGCCCGCCCGCAGCGGTAGGCGGACCTCAGTCAGGAGCTCGCCGTCGCTGACCGCTGTCATGTACGGGCCGATGTGGAACTCCTCCATCGGGACGACCCGGTCGCCGTCTGGCCCGCGGATCACCGTCTTGGCCTTGACCGCCGAGCACACGGCGCTGAGGTCCTCGGCGGCGTCCGCCTGGCAGAGCGAGCCGCCGATCGTGCCCCGGTTGCGGACGACCGGGTCGGCGATCACCTGCTCGGCGTCGCCGAACACCGGGTAGTGGGTAGCGAGCAGCTCTGACTCGAGCAGCTCGACGTGGCGGGTGAGCGCCCCGATCCGGATCTCATCGCCCTCCTCGCGGATGTAAGCGAGCTCGTCGAGATCGTTGATGTCGATCAGGTGCTCGGGGTTGGCGAGCCGCAGCTTCATCATCGGCAGCAAGCTGTGGCCGCCGGCGATGACTCGTGCCTCGGGTCCGAGCCGCTGGAGCGCGGCGATCGCGCCCTCGACGCTCGTCGCCCGCTCGTACTCAAACGGCGCCGGCGTCTGCACCATTGCTCCCTTCGGGGTATTGCACCGGCGAGCCGGTGCCGATGATCGGCGAGCGAGGCAGTGGCTCGGGCTCCAACGGGCGACCGCCCGGGTAGAGCGCTCTGGCCGAGCGGCTGCCGTACACGGGGTTGCGCAGCGCCGGCCCCGCCGGGCTCGCGACCGCGATCGGCGCTTCGCGTCCCAGCCGGGCGAGCGTCAACGCCCCCTTGGTATAAACCTCGCCGATCCGGGGCGCCCGGGTCGTCTTGCTCTCAGGGAAGTTCCGGAAACCCTGGCTGGCGGCGCCAGGGTAGAGCCCCTCGACCAGGCCGACGGCATCCGCCATCCCGGCCTTCTTGACGAGCAATCCCTCGAGCAGATCGACGCCGGCGTCGAGGTTCTGGTTGATCGTCGTGACGACCTCGTTGACCGGGGCACTCTTGTCGATGATTCCGACCACCCCCGAGATCGCGTCGTCGAGCCCCTTGGTGATCTTCTGAAGCGCGAAGATCGTCGAGACGAGGTAGTAGACGAGCGCCGCGATGATCAGCACCACCGCGACGATCATGACCACACCAGCTGCTGGCATTGCTCCCCCAATCAGGCGTCGTCGAGGAGTACGTCGAGCGAGCCGCCGTAGTTGGCGGCTGACTCGATCGTCTTGATGGTCTGCTCCCGGGTGGTGGCCAGGAGCGAAGCCGAGTCGAGGTCCCTGGACCCGGCGTGGGCGGTTACCGCGATCTGCTCAACGCTTGGCACGATGCTCCTGGCAGCATTGAGGACGCCTCGAAGCAGGTACACGACGACCGGCAGCAGGACGAGCAGCAGCACCGCGTCGCCGATCCACTCGAGCGTCATCGCGGTCTCCTCTCGGCAACGATCGCGGCTTTTGAGGCGATCCCCGGTAGCGCGCTCAGGATCACGTCGAACTGGGCGTTGATCGCGTTGACCGCCGGCTCGAGCGGGCGGAGGTGCTCTAACTCGACGCCGGCGAGCGCGCCGGCCAGTGCCGAGAGGCCCCTTGAGATTGCCTCGAGGTCGCTGCGGACCTTGATCAGCGCCGCGGCGAGCACGGCGACGACCACCATGGCGAGCACGACGCTGAGGATGATCAGTGTGGTCTCGCTCATCGCCCACCGAACCCATCGGTGAGCGCGTTCATGTAACCGTCTTGGACCACGGCCTCCTCCACGATCAATCCGAGGACGGGCGCGGTCGCTTCGAGCTGCGGGATATTCGCTGTGTTGCCAGCGACGCTGCCGGCGACATCGAGCAGGCGCCCGACGGACCGCTTGATGTCGTCCGTGGCCCTCACCAGGACGGCCAGCAAGCCCGCGACGATCAGCGCCGCGACCACGCCGATCACGAGTGCGATCTCCCACGCACCGTGATTTGAAAGCGCTGCGAGCGAGATCATTTTCCGACCGCCACCTTTCGCAGCGCGCGCGCCGAGTGGAGGATCCTCACGCCGGAGTCGTTGATCTGGCCGACGCCCGCGAGCCCGTTCGTCTGCTCGCGCACCTTCTCGACGCCCTCCACCGCGGTGCGCGCCTGCTTGGCGGTCCGCTGCGCCAGCACCACGATCGTGATCACGATCGCCGCGGCCACCAACACGACGACGACACCGAGGGCGAGCCCGACGTACCAACCGGTAGAAGCACCGATCACCGTGGGCAAATCACACCTCCTCGATTTGTTGAGCTTGCACCCATCGCCGTCCACTTGGGGGGCCTCGAGAGAAGTCGCAGCCGCCATCGCTGCGGGCCTCCCTCCTTGAGCTTGAACAATACTCGGCGCTCGATTGTGGATTTCAAAGTGGGTTTACCGATTCAAGACAACCCGGCTCGCGAACTACCCTTTCTGGGGATGGCAGCGCCGATCAGCGACCCGTACGAGACGCTCGGCGTCAGCCTGGGCGCATCCGACGCTGAGCTCCGCGTCGCGCATCGCCGGCTCAACCACGCTGTGGCCGAACCCGAAGGCTGCGACGTCTAACGAACCATCTAACGAGGTAGGCAAATTTAGCCTCATTCAACCTCGTCCAAAATCACAAAATCCCTGCAGATCAGTATCTAACTAAACCCCCAGAAGCCTCTCATAACCCGAAGGTGCAGGCTCGAGCCGACCGGGAAGGGTCGCGCACTATGTACCCCCTGACACGCCCACGTCGTGACCGTTTGCGATCAGCACGACGTGAGGTTGGGTGCCGGTCGCGTTCGAGTACGGGCGGACCTCAATGTGTTGCCGCGATGGTCTTGACGCCTGCTCGGGATCGGTCACCTGCGGAAGGTCACGTGCAGCTCGACGGCCAGCTTGAAGCCGCACTCCTCGGTCGGGATCAGGTTCATGCGGCTGTCGATCGAGACATCGCCAGCCTCAGCCTTTTCGCGCCTACCGACTACTCCCAGGGGCGCCCTCGAAGCACGCTGCGTAACCGGCCGCGAAGAGCTGCTCCGGGTCAGTGCCGCCGCCCGCGCCACCCATCTCGGGCGGCACGCGAAGGTCGACCTCCAAGGCCCCATCGCTGGTCACGTCATGACCCCTTGGCCCGTCCGCCCGTGAACCGCAGCCGTGCGCCTCCGTCACGTCCAGCGAAGGCCTCCCGGCAGAGCGGGCTACTGCGCGGCCGGCGTAAGCGCCGGGGGATGCGTCTCGTCGGCGGGACGCTCGACCTCGCGCAGGGCGCGGGCGAGTAGTTCCAGCAGCGTGGCGCGCTCGTCGGCGTCCAGGCCCTGCAGCACCTGGTTCTCGACCCCCTGCATCGCCTGCTTTGCCTGCTCCAGGGCGTCACGGCCCGTGGGAGTGATGTGGACGTGGTGGCGACGGCGATCCTCGGAATCGCGGCGCCGGACGAGATGTCCGCGCTCCTCCAGTTCGTTGAGGAGGAGGACGACGTTCTTGGCATCCATGCACAGGGCGTCGACGAGCTCGTGTTGGGGGGTCTCGTCGTGATCGCCCACGTAGCTCAGAGCCATGACGAGACGCAGGTCCATTCCCAATAGCTCGGGGCTGCTGCGTCGCATCACCTGCTTTGCCAGCCGTGGCAACAGGAACATCGAGCTGGCACCACAACAACCATTCTCGGAGGAATCCATAACGTCACGAGTATAGCGCGATTCACGGCATCGTACACGCGATAGAGATGATATCCGAAAAGTAATTCATACCTGCGACAGGGATCATTCATGCTAGGCTGGTCATCACATGCGACCGGAAGGATTCAGATGAGCACCACCAGCCCCGCAACTCGCAGCCCCAATCGGTGGGCCGTCCTCGCCCTCCTCGGAGTCGCCCAGCTGATGGTCGTGCTCGACGCGACGATCGTGAACATCGCGCTGCCGTCGGCGCAGCG
>CAAGKR010398501.1_pt1 | contig 14488 bp, 23 predicted proteins | sample 2556971 | NCBI WGS metagenome assembly CAAGKR01 (sample SAMEA5207829, study PRJEB30636) | soil metagenome | biome: forest; feature: boreal; material: soil | place: USA | collected 2011-09 | depth 1 m | reverse complement strand
ATCGGGCACAGCAATACGAGTTCCACCGGCAACGCGTCTAGGGCGAGCTGCGGCGAAGCCGCCAGCAGAGCCAGATCTAGTACCCCGAACCCGGCCAGGACGCGCCAGTCGAAGCACATGAAGACAGTGCGGAGGAATGTTGCGCTTCCATCGGCGGGCCGACGGGAGTTGCGGGCAGTCAATCCCTGCCTGCGTTCGTTTGCAGAGTCACCGACGCCGCCGTTTCAATGCCCTGACGCTGGTGGAGGGCCATCCGCAGCTCGCCAACCTGACTCTCCAGCTCGGCGATGCGAGGATCACTCTTCGGCGCTGATGCAGGGCTGTGATCCTTGCGCATCATCATCCACATCATCACGCCCATCGAGATTGGACAGGCGAGGAAGAACAGGTACGGCAGGATATGGTCCACAGGCAACCTCCAGTCTTAAACTACCGGCCAATAGTAACAGAGCGGCAAGAGCTGTCAGGTTCCTATGCCGTGGTAGTAGACTCGTCGCCGTGCGATCGGATCGACCTGGTAATCGGGGTGGTCGCTAGTGAGCCTGGATCCCTCCAACAACCTACTGGGCCTCGCCTTCATCACTGGCGTAACCACCGGCGGCCTTAGCTGCTTAGCCGTCCAGGCCGGCCTTCTGGCAACATCTGTCGCCCGCCAGGCCGAGACTGACGTTGCGGCTCAGCTGACCGTCAGACACGTCGTCGCGCAGCGCAAGAAGCGCTCTAACCGCAGGCTGACCAAAGAGCAGCGATGCAACGAACGCGCTGCACTTGCAACTCTGGCGAAGCCCGAGAAACCAAAGCGAAATGCGGCCGCTCCAATTGCTCTGTTCCTTGGCGCCAAACTGGTCGCTTACACCATCCTTGGTGTCTTCCTGGGCTGGCTCGGCTCAGTCCTTCAACTCAGTCCATACAGCCGTGCCGCGCTTCAGATTGGCATTGGCATCTTCATGCTCGGCACCGCGGCAAGGCTGTTCAATCTGCATCCAATCTTTCGCTACTTCGTAATCGAGCCACCCCGCTTCATCACCCGCTTTGTCCGCCGCTACGCGAAGAACAATGCGAGCACAATCGCGACCCCTCTGTTCCTCGGCACGCTCACGATATTCATCCCCTGCGGAGTGACGCAGGCGATGATGGTTCTCGCCGTCGGAACCGGTTCGCCTCTGCTCGGAGCGGCGATCATGTTTGCTTTCATCCTCGGCACCACGCCGGTCTTCTTCGGCCTCGCCTATGTGGCCACACGCTTGGGCGAGGTACTGCACACGCGCTTCCTTCGAGTCGCCGGCGTGGTCGTCCTCATCCTCGGGCTCGTCTCGATCGAGGGTGGCTTGAACCTGATGGGCTCGCCGTACTCCTTCTCCAATCTGCTGAACTCGGCCGCGGTGTCGATCGCCGAGGCCAGCGGCAACTATCAAGACGTTGCCGCCGCCGTGCCCGACGCGAACGGCGCGATCACAATCCAGGCCTCCAACTCCGGCTACTCCCCAAACCTCATTAAGGCTCCGACCGGCAAGGCCGTCAGCCTGACCGTTGTCACCAGCGGTACCACGGGGTGCACACGAGGATTCGTCATTCCGTCGATCGGATTCCAGCAGAACCTGCCAGCAACTGGCCAGGTCACCATCAGCATCCCGGCAAGCGCCGCAAAAGGGAACCTGAGGTACACATGCTCGATGGGCATGTACAGCGGCTACTTCGAATTCAGCTGAGGAGTTACACATGGCAAAGCACGTTTTCAGCGTCAAGGGGATGCACTGTTCAGCATGCGTGATGACATTGGAGGGGCTCGAGGACGAGTTAGTCGGTATCCGGAGCCTCAAAGTGAGCCTTCACAAACAGCGCGCAGAGATCGATTACGACGAAAAGAAGATCAACGAGGATGAGATCCGCCAGGCGTTCGAGCGCGCTGGCTATGGGCTCGCCCGAGCCTGATCCTCTGCCTACAGAATGAGCGCGGCCACCACCTCGAAAAGACAGCCAGCCAGGCTGAGTGCGAGCCATGAATAAACGAAGGTTGCCGCCCACATCGCTGGCGGTGGCTTTGGCTCATCGATACTTATGCCGAGAAGTCGTCGGGCACGCATCTCAGAGTTCCCGACGAAGGCGGCCACCGGGGCCGCCGGCGCTGTCATCAGCAGCAGAGCGCCGGCGAGCGCTGGTCGTCCGACTATCTTTTCTGCAACCGCATCAGCCCTCAGTTCGGAGCGCGCGATCTGACGCTCTGACCACCAGCGGACAATCGGCAGAAATCTAAGGACCTCGGCGGCGGCAGTTCGGGCCGTTCGCCGTAGCGGTTCGTGTCGGCGTGCGTGGTCGGCCTCGTGGAGAAGTACGGCCAGCAGCTCGGAGTCGGAGAGTTCTGCCACCGCTTCTTCGCTGATGAACACCGTTGGGCTGATAATCCCGGCGCAGAACGCGATCGGTGATGCTCCTGCCAAGCAGGCAACGCGGTTAACAGTCGCTATCCGCGCCAAGCCGACCAGCTTCGGCGGTAGAGGCACGAGCGGCAGCCTTGCAACGTCGCGTGTTGCTTTCAAGGCGAGAACACCAAACCTGAGCGCCCATGCCAATACCGAAACTAAAAGCACCAAGAGCGGTGGCACCAAGGCTGCGGGCCACCAGGAATTACCTTGGGTTGCGATCCAACTACATGGGCCTCCCGATGGGCACCCGGCGACGGTGCTGAGGCAGGCGATAGGCACAGCGGCCAAAGCGCCGAAAAAGGCGAGCTGGCGCGCGCTCACCGCGTACGAAGCTTCTTGAGGGCCTCGCGCGTGGGCGCCGAGAGCCGATCTAGCCGATCAGCGAAGGCGGCGAGCGCGGCATCGCCATAGCGCTCCACAAGTCGGTCGACCTCCGCGCGCCCGGAATCGGCTAGAAACTCTTTGACTCCCCCGTTGGCCCGGTACTTGTGAGGCTGATGGGATCCCACCTTCGTCACCTTCAAAAGGCCTTTGTCGGCGAGACGGTTGAGAGTGGTCATGACTGTCGTGTAAGCGAGCTCCGGCGTGTTGGCAAGGACATCCCGAACGATAAATGGCTCACTGACACGGTGATCCCATATCAGGTGCATCAACCGGCCTTCGAGAGGCCCCAGAAGCGCCATCGCCCGCGCCAACTGATCATCGCGCCGAGTCACTACCCGCGATCATAGCCTGCCTGACAACTATTCTTACTAGGGCAAGATAGTAATTGTGCAGACCGATTTAGCCTCATTGCTCTGGGCCCACTGCCTATGACTCGTAGAGCCCTTGTCGCATGGGTCGTCGGTGGGCTTGCGGCGGGTCTTGTTCTCGCCTCACTCGGCTGGGGCTTGTTACATGGAGCTCAGCAACAACCCAGCTCGCTGGTCGGGAGCCAGGTTCCCGACCTGACTATCCAATCCCTCGACGGCAAACTAATAAGCCTTCGTGCCTTGAAGGGGACTCCGCTGGTTGTTAACTTCTGGGCATCTTGGTGCGTACCCTGCCGCCAAGAGGCGCCCGTGCTCGCCGCCGCGGCGCAAAGCATGGTCGGCCAGGCGCAGTTTGTAGGCGTCGACATACAGGACACCGACGGCGCCGCGCGGGCCTATGAGGCCGAAATCAAAAGCCCTTATCCGGTCGGGCCGGCAATCCACGGCTCGTATCGCGACTTTGGAGTCACCGCGCCGCCCGAGACATTCTTTGTTGACCGCCATGGAATCGTGCTAAGCCGGATCATCGGCCCGGTCGACGCGCAGCGAATGAAGGTATATATGGCGGAGATACTCGGCTAGCACTTTCGGCGCGCAATCAATCAGGGTTCACGGAATGCGCTCGGGACCGTTGTCCACGTGTGCCTCGTAAAACCTCTCGGCGAGGGCGGGGTCCCAGGTGTCCATGAACAGTCGCCACCCCCACGCCACGATCGCAAATCGATGACCGGGAACCGGATACGGCGCAGCCACGATCTTCACCTCGTGGAAAAGGCCATCCGACGGTGCAGACGACATGAAGTTTTGAACTGGGGTCTGGCTGTCAGGGCAGGACAGATCCGTCTCAATCAGCTGGGCTCCTCCAGTAGCCTGGGGTTGGGGACAGACGTACAGAATCACGACACCGCCGTGTTCGAGGTTGTGGACCCAATCTTCGGGGGGATACGCCTGGGCGTAAAAACCCCAGGCCAGCGGCGCCTGGCCGCGAATGTTGTAGTGCTGGCCCGACGTCGGCGGGTCGGTTAGGTAGTGCGCCTTCGTGCCAGCTGGGATGTGAATGCCTTGTTCCGTGGGCACTTGTTCACCAACGTGCTGATGGGCGCCGACTGCAGCGGTGATCGACTTGGGGACGTGACTACCAAGGTAAGCCAGGACCACAAGGGCCCCCAGCACCAGCGTCACGATCATCGACAGGTACACGATCGGGGTCCAGTCGCGCCCACGCTTCTTGCGCGCCATGCGCTGTTCTCGTCGGACACGCTTCTCAGCAAGCTTCCGGGAGGAGGGGTTCCTGGGCCGCCCTTCCCTCTCCCTCGCCTGCGACCTCTCGCCCATCTGGCCATCCTACTATGAATCGCTAGTAACCTCAGACAAGGCCAGGTTGACGTCGAGGCAGCGACCTCACATGCCAAGCCAAGCAAGCTTGGCGATCCAGTTCAGGCCGAGTGCCGCCAAACCAACCCAAATCAGTAGGCGCAGCGCCTCCGGCGGGAGATTGGCGTGAGCGGCACGACCGCTGAACAAGACGACGAAGGCATATACGACTAACGCGAACGTTGCCACGAAGATGAGCGGCCCGAGCGGGTATACCGCAACCGCCCGACCGAGGTCGCCCCGCCACATCCAGGCGAAAGTGCGCGTAAGGCCGCAGCTTGGATCCGGTTTGTTGAAAAGCCACATAAAGGCGCTGCCGTCGTAGGTCAAGTGGCGGGGTTGCAGAAAGAAATAGAGGCGCGTGTATGCCAGCCAGGGCAAGGCGACGCCGAGAAGCGTCCAGGCCAGCCATCGGTCGCCGGAGGTTGCCGTCGTCACGACGGCGCGTGGCGACATATGCCTAAGCGCCGATTGCGCTGATGTGCGGGCCAAGGATTCCGGCAGTGGTCTCACCGATGTATCGTCCCTCGATTGCACCGTCTGGACGGATGAAGAAGGTCGTCGGCAGACCGCTTATCCCGTAAGCGTCACCCACCTTGCCGTCGCCGTCGAACAGGACGGCCGAGGTGATTTGCAGCTGGGTGACGAATGCAGACGCCGCCTGGTGGCGGTCGCGCTCGTCAACGAGTAGCACCACCAGACGGGGATGCTGCGCGGCGATCTGTTGGATCACCGGCATCTCGCGCCTGCAGGGTGCGCAATAGGTCGCCCAGAAGTTAATCAGGACTGGCCGGCCTCGGTAGTCGGCAAGGCTGACTCGCTTACCGTCAAGCGTATTCAGGCTGAGCGCCGGCGCTTGTCCGCCGCCCGAGGAGGATGGAGATGCAAGCCCGCCGACCGCCTGCAGCGCATCGAGGATCTGTGCTTCGCCCCAACCATTGCCGTGACTCGAGAGGAGCTGCCGTCCGACGGAGCTGAGCTGCGAGTCCAGCGGCGCCGGCAGCGTACCCCCCACGTCGGGGGCACCGAGGAAGTACGTACGGATAAAGCCGTGGCTGTCGATCAGAGCGAGCGTTGAGCGGTGGACATCGCCGGTGCTCAAGGCCACGTCGAAAGGTTTCCAGAAGGCCGCGAGCGTCTGGGGGTCTGACGTGGCAAATGTCCACGAGGCCCCGATTTTGCCCGCATAGTCCCGAAGTACGAATGGCGTGTCCTCTAACGGAGCCGTCGTCACCTCGACAAGTAGGACCGACGGCGGAAGCCTTTGGCGTAGCTGGAGAAAGAGGCCCGTGTAGAGGGGGCATGTCTCGCGACAACTGGTGTGGAACGCGGCTACCACCACGTCGTGTCCGGCGATGCTCGCGTTGTTGAAGGGCCGGTTGAACTGGTCGACCAGACCGAACTGTGGCATCGGCTTTAGTAGGCCAGAGAGTTCGTTAAGGCCGAGGCTGACCGCCTGACTCCCGCCGTAGGCGCCATCCGGCATCGGCCGACCAGAGTCGACACCTACGAGCAGTGTGGTGAGGATGCCCGTCTGCACAGTCAGCGCGACTGGCACCATCACGCCAGCTATTCGAACTCGATCGTAGTTACCCACCGGCACCGGCACCAAGAGAACCGCGGCCGTGTCCGGAGCCTTCGGCACCGGGCGCGCCGAGATCGAGCCCAGGATTGTCCAACCCTGGGCGGTGTGGAGCTCGGCCGATGTGGCGGACACACGGTCCGCCTGCCTGGCGCTCAAGAGCAACAGCACTTCGCCAGTCACCGGCGTCAGCAACAGGCGTCCGAGGAAGGCCACCGCGGCCAGGATTGCAACCGCCAGCGCGGCCCGCTGGAGAATCAGATTTCGCCTCATCATCGCCCCACGTTACTAATTGCCGATAGTACTAGGATGCCCGCAGTGGGCGAACCTGGCATCGTCATAGCGTTCGTCGCTGGACTCATTTCGATCACGTCGCCATGCTGCCTACCCCTACTGCCGGGGTACCTCGGTTACCTGACCGGGCTCGGAGGTGATGAGCCGGCTCGACGGTCCCGGACCATGTTGGCAGCTGCATTTTTCGTCGTTGGCTTTTCCGCCGTGTTCATCGCGCTGGGCGCTACTGCGTCTGAGCTTGGCTTCGTGCTGGAATCCAATCGCTTGCCGGTCGCGCGCGTAGCCGGGGTCTTCATAGCCCTTATGGGTGCTCTTCTTCTACTTGAAGGACGTATTGGGTTTCTTAGTCGGGGAGGTGACTGGAGTCGTCGGCTTGCCGGAGGCAGCCTATGGACTGCACCGTTGCTGGGAGCAGCATTCGCGGTCACATGGACGCCATGCATCGGACCTGTCTTGGGCGCGGTGTTGACTCTCGCCGGAACAACGGCGAGCTTGAGCCAAGGGGTGCTGCTGCTGACGGCTTACAGCCTCGGGCTCGGCGTGCCCTTCCTGGCATTAGGTCTTTCTGTGGCTCGTGTCCGGCGTTGGCTGCGGCCAGCCGGCCGCATTACGGCTGCCCTTCAGCCGGTGTCCGGCGCTCTGCTGGTCGCGATGGGAGTGCTGCTCGTCACCGATCAATGGCTGCCCCTGATCTCGCCGGTGCTGAGCTGGTACGCGAACGCTCACTGGCCTCCGATCTGAGATACTACAGCCAGTTAGTAACCTAACGCGGAGGTATGTGATCGGAGGCGATGAAGCGCCGGTAGTAGACCAGGATCGCGAGCTGCCGCGATGAACGAAAAACGTGGCGGCGCGTCGCGTGGACCGGCCAATGCGAAGCCCAAACCGTCACCAGTCCGCTCCACCTCGCGGAGCTGGTGGCCGTACGCGATTGCTGTAGGCGTCGTGGTTCTCGTTGCAGGCTTTGTCGCCGCAACGCAATTCGGGCACGCCGGCACGAGCGATGCGGGAAGCTCCGGCGGTGGGCTCGCAGCGGGGGCGCCCGTGCCCACTAACTCTGTTCCGTCCAGCAGCGGGAGCACGGTGTCGCTAAGCGACTTTCGCGGGTCGAAGGTGGTCGTCTACTTCTTTGAGGGAGGCGGTTGAGGCGCCTGCCAAAAGCAGCTCGTTGAGCTGCAGGGACAGTTGGATGCAATCAAGACTGCCGGCGGCCAGGTGGTGGGCGTAAGCACCGACCCAGCTACGACCTCGGCCTCGCTGGCAGCTCAACTCCACCTGGGATTCCCGATCCTCGAGGATCGAGACCACGTGCTGGGCTCCGGCTTCGGTGTCTTCCGCCTTCCGAGCGGTATGGACATGGGCGCAGTGGACAGCCATTCGATTTTCGTGGTCGACGCATCTGGGCGAGTGACCTGGATGCAGTTGGCTCCGGATTCCATGCATGTCCCCGTTGACCAGGTCGTCGCCGCTGTTAGGGCTGCCTGATCTATCGATGACTTCGCGCCTGACCTTGGTCACCGCAGCTGACTGCCACCTTTGCGGCCATGCGCGGAGCGTCGCGCAGCGACTCGCAGCTGAACTCAAGATTGAGATCGAGGAGCTCGCTTGGGAAAGCCCCGAAGCCGACGTCGTTCGCCGTGACGGCGTCCCGTTCCCGCCCGCGCTATACGACGGTCATGAGCTGCTCGGGTACGGCCGAATCTCAGAGGGCAGGGTTCGGCGCCGGCTGACCAGAGTGTCGTGAACGCACTGGTCTACTCGAGCTCGCTAGCTGCAGCATTTCTCGGCGGCGTGCTCGCCCTGTTCGCCCCTTGCTGCGTGGTGTCGCTGCTGCCGACGTTCGTCGGTGCAGCACTCGAGCGTGGCCGTCTGCGGCTGCCGGCGATGGCAGCGATCTTCGCGGCCGGTATCGCCGCGGTGATGCTGCCGGTCGTGCTCGGTGTTGGCTTGCTCGGGCAGTTGCTCGCCGCGCAGCATCGCGTCATCTTCTTCGTGGTCGGCCTGTTCCTGGTGCTGCTCGCGCTCCAAGTGCTCTCCGGCCGGCCGTGGTCGCTCCCATTCCCGATGCTGCGGCTCCGCGTCTCCGGGTCGACGCCAGGTGGCATCTTCGCCCTGGGCTTGACCGCAGGAGTCGCGAGCTCGTGTTGCGCGCCTGTACTCGCCGGCGTCGTCGCACTGTCTGCCCTTGCCTCCTCTGTGACCGGCGCCCTTGGGCTTGGCTTTGCCTACGTCTTCGGCATGGTCTTCCCTCTGCTGGTGACCGTGCTGGTATGGGATCGAGTCCACCCGGGTTCGCCCGCGTTCGCATTACGAACCCGCCGTGTTCGGCTTCGCGGTTGGTCTGTGCCCTGGACCGACGCCCTGGCCGCGGTCATGTTTCTCGCCATTGGGATCCTCGCATTGACCATCGCCTACACCGGTCGTAGCGCCTATCTACCAGGCTGGCTCGACAGCTGGAACCATTGGGCCACCGGGATCGCCGGCAATGTGTCGGTTTGGCTCGGAAGCATGCCGACGCCTATCCAGGCGGGCGCGCTAGGGCTGCTCGCGCTGGCGGTACTCACAGCCCTGTACCGGTCTTGGAGACTCGGGCCGGCGGCCACCAGGCCCGCCGCGGGCGGAGCGGAGGCCATTCGGTCGGAGGCCAAGTTCAAAGCGTGAAGATCACCCGGCGCGCAGCACTCGGTCTTCTGGGCATAGGCGGCGCACTGCTCGGCTTCGGCGCGGCCGGTGGCTATCTGCTACGAGACGCCCTGAAGTCCGCGGTTGACGGCGTGATGGGGATGGGAATGATGGGAAGCGCAACTCAGCCCGACATGACCACCTATATGAATCTGTTCGACCGCCACGCCGAGATAACACGAACTGTCGTGGTGATCGACGGTGGCGTGCGGACCACGACTGAGTCCGATGCTCCAGACCTGGTTGAGCAGCTCCAGGCTCACGTGTCGAGCATGTACACACATCTCGACCAACATGCCGAGGTCACGTGCATGAGCTCAAGCTTGCCAACACTGTTCCGTAATTCAGCCGGTTACCGCAGACAGCTGACGCTGACTGCCACTGGAGTCGTTGTGACCGAGACTTCGAGCGATCCCCGACTGGCGGATGCCATCCACGAGCACGCCCAAGAGGTAAGCGGGTTCGTGCGCGATGGGATGCCGGCCATGATGCGGGGCGGTATGTGACGGAAATGAGCGCACTCAGATCTGGAGTCCGGCGCACCTGCAACTAGGGTGTCTGCGGCGCCTGAATGTCAAGCGGCATGTTGAAGTCGTAATAGTGGTGATCCATGTAGTGGCCTTCGGCGGTCATCGACGTTTGATGTATGAGACCGTCGCTCCCGATCCAGACCTGGAACCAGAGTGGGCCTGAACTGGAGCTCTCAAAAAAAGCCACAACTTGAGTCGTTATGCCATCGACCGTCGCACGACCAACGATGTGTACCGCGAGCGGTAGCTCCGAATCCCAGATGAAGTAAGGCACGCGGAGCGGGGCAATTTGTACGGTTTCCCACGCAACGGCGCCCGGTATTCGGGTGAACTCTTTGGTCCCGACGATGACGGCTTCAAACCCGTTGCTTGCCTTCAGACGCATTCGGTCCGGGGCCTGCATTTGATAGTGAGATTTCAGTGGAACCTCGGCCGGCCCAAGCAGTTCGTCGATGAGAAGTGCACCCAGCCCATGAATACGTGTGTTCGCGGCCGCCAGGAGCGCGCTGCCGTCCGGCGCGGGTAGTTGCGGAAGGTGGAAAACGGTGGTGCCCACGCCCCCACCGCTGGCGACCTGGATTGTCAGCATCTCTCCCCCACCCAACTCTGCCTGGGCGCTCCGGCAATCAGATCCGCAGACGTTCAGGGGAAGGGGACGAGCCTGCAGTGTTGCGGTGACATCGAGGTTGCGTGCGGATCCCCCCGATATGGGCTGGAAGTAGAGCCAAACAGTGTTTGGTCCCGGCCTTGCCGGCCGGACCGTGAGCCCGACAAGAGTAAAAAGGGTCCGGCCAGCCAATGTCATATCCGTCGGCCCGGGTAGTGCCGCATTTGGGGGGGAAGAAGCCGAGGCGGCGTCGGCTTGGGCGGCTCGAGCAGGGGGCAGCGGAAATGAAGAGAGGAGCGCCGTCGCAGCGATCACTACCACGGCAATCGACGCCTCGGCTCGAGGTCGCGGCCGCCGGAGCCGCCACGCCACAATCGACAAGGGCAACATGGCGGCAATCAGCAGCACCTTGACGTCTAAGACCCGACCGTAGGTCGAGCTCACGAGGTCACTGAATCTTGAGAGCTCTTCGGTAGCCCTAACGACTCCCATCAGGACAGTCACTGCGAAGGCAGGAAGCGCCACCCACGAGAACCTCTGCAGCAGCTTGCGTCCCTCTTCGCCCCGCCAGCCCCCAGGCGGTCGGAGCGTTGCCAGGCCCAAATTCCGCCCACCCACACACCCGCGGCAAGCAAATGGAGACTGTCGACGCTGACCGAGAGTAGCCATGGTTGAGAGGCTGCAGCATGTCCCGAAGCCGCCAGCGCAACCAAAGCGATTACAAGTGATGGCAGAACGACGCGAGGACCAAAGAATCCTATGGCGAAAAGCAACGCGACTGCCTCGGCCGTAAGGTGCGTGGCTCGGGCGAAGCCAGGCAGTCCATTGCCGAGGTAGGCAATCAGGGCCGGCACGGACAATGAGCCGGCAGCGTTGGCGGCGTCGCCGGCGACCACGGCGATGCCCGCAGCCAGCGCCACCCCAAGCGGAACCCATAGCCTCGTTCGCAGGCGCGTCCTCACCCACTCAATTCGGGGAAGTCGTCCAGCCAGTTCGAGCAGCACGATCATGCCCATCGCGACAAATAGCGCCAGATACTCCAGCGCGCGTATGCCAGCAATGAACAGATCACTCGGCTGGGGGCTTGCAAGATTCTGTTCGCCAGGTGCGCCCGGACTGACTCCGACTCCGAACTCGAAGCTGCCGTGAAGCACATGCCCGTCGACCGAGCTGACCGAGGTCCAGTCCACGACATATATGCCAATCGCATTTGTCGTCTCTTGAATGTCGATCGCGGTCGGCGAGGACGCCTCGCCCTGAAAACGCTGACCGTCAGGAGCGGTGACGAACCCACGAGAGAGAAGCATTGATCGGCTCGGAGAACACGATCGTGACAATGCCGGGCGACGACGAAAGTCGCTCGCCCGGCGCGGGTCTGGACGCGACTACGGTTGAGTGAGCTTCAACTGGACGCGCGCCAATGAACATCAGCGCCGGGAGCGTTAGGAGAATGACTAGCGTAGTCACCACTCGGTGAATGGAGAACATCCCAAGACACCGCAAGACCGCGCGCTCACGTAGCAGCATGAAGCGCAAGCCTACTACCAGCCAATAATAGTTGGCGACTCCCTGGGCGCCGAACTGACGCTATGGATTCGTGCCTCTGTCGGCAGCGTCCCGTTCTTCTCGGCCCTAGACATAGCTTCAGACGCGCGGAGCTTTCTGCAGGCGATTACGCGGTTGGCAACAACCACGCTACACGGATCAGAGCAGCGCAGCCCGTTGCCTCTGAACAAAACGTTGACCCCGGCGACAGTCTCGCCGGGGTCAACGAATTGTGTCTGCCTGTGTGTACTAATTCCTGCGGATGACGATCTGCCCACTGGTCACGAGCTCTTGGCAAATAGGGCCGCCGTTGAACGGGCTTACGAACCCGGGACCTTCCAGGGTCCAGTGACCTACCCCTGCGCCGCCGAAGCTCTGAATCGTCACGGTGAAAGCCAGGCCGCCACGAACGAGGGGCGAGCCATGCCCGACGAGGCTCCCTTTCGTGACGTGCAAGTGCAGTCCGAAGCCGTCCTGTGACCAACTTGTAATGTCACCGAAAACATTCCCTGGGTACCCCGGCGGGTCGCCCATGTGGTCGGCGCAGTCGAAGTGCCCCTTCGCCGAGCCGTCGGAGAAGAGCGTGGCTTCCACACTGAACGAGCTGACTCCCTTGAAACCCGCCGCCACCACATCCGTCATGTTGGCGGTGCCCCCGCCACTGACGGTCGCAACCACCGTGACGGCATTGGTTGCCGCCGCAGCAGGGTGCGACGCGAGCATCACTACTGCTAAAGAAATCGCCGGAAGAAGATAAACAAGTCTCTTCATGGTGTCCCCCCGTTACCTGCCTAAGCGGTCGCAGCGGAATATAGAGCGCGTCGCAGGAGAATCCGTGCGTTGCCAGTCGGTATCTCACGTACGACCCCTATTGTCAACGGCTATCGAAAGTAAGCGGTCTTGTGCACTGACTAGGGTGGCCTCCCGGCTCCGATGGCGACAGCACCTCAAGGCCCCTTCGCGCGGCATGGGGCACGGGATTGGAGGAAGCTGCAGAATCGACATGGTCGGGGGCCCGGGATTTGAACCCGGGGCCTCACGGTCCCGAACCGTTGTAGCGCTCAGTTCGCGGTGAGCCGCCAGAGGCCGTTTGAGTTCGCCCCGTCCGCGGCTTCAGTGCGCCGGATGCCGCTACGTGCCGGCGGATACCGCCCGGGTTGCTACATGCGTTGCTACACGATTGCGGCTACGCCAGTCTCCCTCACGTTTGTCGACCTCTGTCAAACTGGCCTTCGGTGGACGATCTCCGCGCCCGGATAAAAGGCGTAGGACTTCCAGAACTCCAGTGGGTTGAGATCGGGACCGGTCCCCGCGGGCCAATATTCGCCTTCTGGACCCCAGGGAAGGACGCCATCAACTGGTGGCGCGCACTCAGGCCCCATGCTTCAACCATTGGTCACCCGCTGCTCCTCGGAAGCGGTGAGGACTTGGATAGGCTGCGTGAGTCCATCGATGGGGCTGCCCGCGAGATTGGCCTGGTTGACGCATTTGATCCCGACGCATGGTTCGCGGGAAGGCGAGAGGCGGCGAATGAGGGCATGGATCCTGAAGAGCGTGCCGAGTTCGAAAATTCGATTCATGGACCCTGGCCCGCGAGTTCACCATCGACCTCCTTTGTCACACCTTTCGACATGCAGACTCACGAGCCTGTCGAGCGCATCTGGATTGCAGTCATGCCAATTGCACGGCCGTGGGAATCCGCATCTGCGATCGAGTTTGGTGCTTGGAACGAGTGCCCTACACCAGAGGAACATGTGGTCGTGATGCGGTATTGGTTCGAACGTTGGGGGGCCGAGCCCGTCGCCATTACCTCTGACACGGTCGAAATGCTCGTCGACAAGCCCCCTCAGAGCCAAGCAGAAGCACTGGCTCTCGCCTGGGAGCATTTCGCCTACTGCGAGGATATCGTCACTCAGGGCGTCGGGACGATTGAAGCGCTGGCCGCAACTCTGCTGGAAGCAAATACCTGGTTCTTCTGGTGGGACTGAACGAATCCACGGAATGCGCCGATCGGGCGAGCCCGATCTGAATTCGTCTCACCAGTCACCCCCTGGCTCGAGACGGAAGCCGTCGGGGCGATTGACTTCTCTATAGCCCAGAGCTTTCAGACTCTTGTCGCCCTCAGGCCGACTTAGGAATTCCTCTAAGAAAGCGGTGAATTCGTCATCGCGCGCGATGCCAGCTGCCTGTCGGAAGACTGTCGCTGGCTCGGCTCCGGTCGCAAGAGCAGCGTGGTACACCGCCGCGAGATCCCTAATCTGATCTCGCTCGTCGTCAGTCGGCCATCCAAGTCGCAACGCTATCAGGCCTTCCATGACCTGTTCCACATTTCGGCTGCGCACACCGAGCGTCGCCGAGCGGATTCCGAACGATTGCAGGAGTTGACGATCACGAGGTGTGAGTTGGGCGAGAATTTCGGCTCGACCACCGTCATCCGCGGTCATGAACTCCCGGACAAACCTGTCGATCACGTCGTCCAGTTGGATCGGAATGGGTTCCCAAAAGTAGTTTCCCTGGTGGGCGACCATAGCCTGCTGAGCCGCCGCAAACGCCTGCGTTAGCCCCACAGGTAGCAGGTTATCTTGCGATCTGGCAAAGGCTCGAGATGAAATTTGGTCGGGGGCCCGGGATTTGAACCCGGGGCCTCACGGTCCCGAAATCTAGGCGGTCTCGTCCACCGAGATCGATTTCGAGGGTTT
>CAAGKR010478479.1_pt1 | contig 14491 bp, 13 predicted proteins | sample 2556971 | NCBI WGS metagenome assembly CAAGKR01 (sample SAMEA5207829, study PRJEB30636) | soil metagenome | biome: forest; feature: boreal; material: soil | place: USA | collected 2011-09 | depth 1 m | reverse complement strand
TCGGAGCGCTCATCATGTGGATCCCGGGCGGGATCATCTTCTACATCATCATGACGGTGGTGTTCTTCAAATGGAACGCCCGCGGCGAGGACTCGACCGCGGGCGCGCAGGTGGACTGGAAGCCGTCGACAGCCTAGTCGTCGGTTCCCTCGAGTGCCTGCTTCAATTGTCGTTCGAGCTTGGGGTGCGTCCGCCACAGGTATCCGAGCATCAGCCCCGACGCGAGAAGATTGGCGATGAAAATCTGCGGCCAGGCGAGGCTTCCCAACGCCGAGCTCGCGAACGCCGCGGCGATCATGTAAAAGCCCATGGTCATCATCACGAATGCCACCAGCAGGCCGGCCAGAATCGCCGGCGTGCGCTCCGCCTGATGGACGATCACAGTCAGAACGATTCCCACGACGAAGAAAGCGGCGTAGTGAAAGATCGTGTAGCCGAGGAGATGAACGAATGCGCCGTCGCCCATCATGTTCTTGCCAAGAACACTTACGACGCCCTTCCCAAGAAAAATCGGAGTGTAGAATGCGTGGCCTGCGATCGTATCGACGATGAGAAACCAGATTGCGATTGCCGTGGCGCCGATGAAACCCGTGATCACGCCTTCGCGCAAAAAATTATGGTGCCGCTCAGCCATTCATTCTCCTGATGCGGTAGGACCCCTTACTCCGGGGAAAATACCCTCTCGCCGGGTATATTCCAAGCGAGCCGCTGGTCGGCGGCAAAATGTTTTGTGCATGAGCGATGGCACCTTTCTCGCCATCCCATGCGGCTTCGTTGGCGTGCCTGACAACCCGTAATTGAAAAAGGGATAGATGTTCTCTCGCAAGATCCGTATCGCCATTCTGGTGGCGCTGACGATATGCGGCGCCACACCGCCAATCATCGAAGCCCAGACAAAAAAGAGAACGACGGTCACCCGTCGCAGAGTGCGCAGGAAGAACCCGAACCGGCCGCCCGCGGTCCCCGTTGTCCGGTACAGCGTGCCGAGGAGCTCCGCCGACGTCGCATCCACTCTGAGCGGACTCACCGGGCGCACTCGCAGCGGGACGTGGGGAGCAATGGTGGTCTCCCTGACTCGCGGAGATACCCTCTACGCCGAGAACGCGGGTGAGGAGATGATGCCCGCCTCGACGATGAAGCTCTTCACCAGCGCCATCGCGCTCGAACGGTTCGGCCCCAATTACCAGTTCAGCACCGATGCGCTTCGCGACGGACAGGTCGGTCCCGACGGAACTCTCAACGGAAATCTCTACATCCGCGGAGATGGTGACCCCGCGCTATCCGGGAAATTCCTTCCGGGTGGCCCCTCCGCGCCGATGAACCGCCTAGCGGATCTCGTGGCGCAGCAGGGGATCAAGCACGTCACGGGCAGCGTCGTCGGCGATGCATCCGGATTCGACGACCAGAAGATTCCGGATGGATGGCTCACGCGCTATCTCCAGGCGTCTTACGCCGCGCGAGTGTCGGCGCTCTCGCTGAATGAGAATCTTATTGCCGTGTCGGTCACGCCTGCTGGTGCGGGCAAGCCAGCGACGGTGGTGCTCGAGCCTTCGACCAGCGCGATCCCACTCGTGGCGAACGTGCGCACCGTGGCGGGGGGCGGAGCCCGATTGGGGTTCAGAAAACTCGGCAACGGGACGATCCAGGCGAACGGCTCCATCGGCGCCAGGGCAGGAACCCGCAAGTACGTCTACATCGTCGAGGACCCCGCGAGCTTTGCGACGGGCGCGTTCCTGAACGCGCTCATCGCGCGCGGGATCCGGGTCGACGGCGGCATTCGACTCGGAAAAACTCCGCCCGCCGCGGTCAAGGTCGCCGGCCTTCGCTCGCCACCGCTCGCCAGCATGATCGCGGCGATGAACCGGGAGAGCATCAATCACTACGCTGAGCTGTTGTTTCGGGATGCCGCGCGAGGCCTTAAGCGGGATACAGTCGGCAGTGTTCAGGCAGCCGGCTCGCTGATGGATGCGTTTTTCGCGACGAAGGTCGGCGCGGATACAACCCGGCTGGTTTTCGCCGATGGCAGCGGGCTCTCGATCCTGGACCGAGTGACGCCGAGGGCGCAGGTCCAATTGCTCGGCTATGCCCACCGCGCGACGTGGGGCCCATGGCTCCACTCCTCCCTTCCCGTTGCGGGCGACTCGGAGCTCCTGAGGCGGCGAATGCGGAACACGCCGGCTGAGGGAAATCTTCACGCAAAGACGGGCACTACCAACGACGTGATTGCGCTGGCGGGGTACGTGACGGCGGTAAATGGTGAGGTTCTGGCCTTCTCATTTCTCTACAATGGCAGGGACCGCTGGACAGCCAAATCCATGATCGACGTGATGAGCGAAACGCTGGCCAGTTTCGGCAGATAAACCCTTAAAAAACAAGTATTTAGGCCTCATGTAGTGGGAGTCAGGTGGCACCTTTCCTGCACTCCGTTGGTAGTAATTCGCGAGAGGATCCGCGTGAGGGCATAGATCGAAATGGCATACCGAACTTTTGTAGGCAGGGACGGCGCGTACTGGCAGGTGTGGGACTCGCAGCCGACGAGGGTCGAGCGGCGCGGGAGCGCCGAAGATCGACGCTACATGAAACGTTTCCCCTGGCGTGGAGTAGAGCGCCGAAGCGGCATCGACCGGCGAAGCGTCAGCCAGCGACGGATTACACTTTCCGCAGGCTACGGCAGAGGGTGGCTCACCTTCGAATCCCTCGACGATAAGCGGCGCCTGGTTCCGGCCCCCGATGGATGGGAAAAAGCGACCAGCACGGAGCTCCGCGTGCTGTGCGAACGCGCCAAGCGCGTCTCTAAAACCGACAGCGGGATCAGCGCCGCGTAGCCTCGCGGCGTCGGGATCGCGATCTCCGCGAGACCGTAACGCCAGTATGAAGGCTCCCAGCTTGGAAGCTGCCGAGCTTTCAGCTCCCTGCTTCAGTTTTGTTGGTACCAGCCAACGCGCTTCGATCTATACGCCGAGGGTGTAGCCACACCCCCAGCCCGGCTCCGTGCGAGCGTAAACCGGACTGAAGGTGAGTTACGGATTCGTCCTGGGTGCGCCAACGAACCCGTAGGTGCTACTTATTGGCAGGTAAGGCGGCCGTGGGGCAACGGCTTCGTGCAGGTCTTGATGACCCCATCCTGCGTGATAACGACCTTGGCCGTCGTCGATCCGTCGTAAGTAATTACTTCACGACGATCCGACGTCGCTGCAGCCGAGCCGGCTAGCGTCACCGTCGCCCGCATTTCGCGAATTACGGTTCCCGCGGTTGGGAACGTCGGCTCCCCGCTCGTGATGGGAATTTTGAGCCCGGTCGTCGTGTCGCCCGCGGCACGCACGGCCGTGAAAGCGGTGCCGGACTTATTCGTGCCGGTGGTTGACTCGCTACCCGCAGCCTTTCCGTCTACGGTGCGTTGAGTACTGCCCGAGGCAAGGCCGCCGATGGTGAAATCACTCGTGTCGCTCACCGTGCTTGTGGCGGTCTGGTGATGCGTGATCGTGCCTTTCACGCTCGCCGCTACGTTGACGGTATTGGTCGTCGAGCTGTTGAACGCCTGTTGCACCGCGCCCAATGCGTCGAGGAACGAGAACGAGCGGTTGATGGTAAGGCCGCCGCGCGTCAGGGTCGCACATTCGACTCGATGGCTGGTCGTGGAGAAAGTGCAGCTGGCATCGTCGTCGTCAAAGTCACCGAAGGGTCCCCTGCCCAATCCGGGACCAAAGCCCAAGCCGCCGATGAACGCGTCCCGGATGCCGCCACCCATGAGCGCGCCAAATTCTGGTCCTTGTTCACCTTCCTGGTGATCCGAATCGTTGTCTCCGCCCGAGTTCACGTCTCCCGGGACGAAGCCATCGGATTCGCTCGAGCCGCCCACAAAACTCGTTCTGATCTGGTCGAAGCTGATCGGCGCCGCCACTAGCGCGGCCCTCGCCGCTGAAGATGCGGCAGGTGAAGTAGCCATGTCGCTCGCGCAGGCGGCTGCAATGACGCCCGCTCCGGCGATGAGGACGAGTCGTAGATGATTCTTCATTGATGTCTCTCCATGGTGACTGCGCGCCGTGACGAGGCCGCGCTTTGGTTTCCGGTAGAGATGACACCCGAGCCCGCCGATACCCTACGCCGGGGTTTTTCCGCCCCCTCCCAGCCAGGGTCCAAGCCGCTCCCGCAGCTCTGAAAGCGCCTGCCCCATGCGCTTTTCGACGGTCTTTACCGAAATCTCCAGCACGCCGGCGATCTCGGTGTATTTCAGGCCCTGCTCGCGACTCAGTTGGAATACCTCCCTGCATCGCTCGGGGAGAGCGTTTATTGCCTCGCGGATCGCTCGTTCCAGCTCGACGCCGAGCATCTCAGCGTCCGTCGCCGGAAACTCGCGCGCTTCAATGGTTGCCGCGGCGAGTTCGCGATCCACGATCCGCTCGTGGCGGACATGATTGAGCGCGCGGTTGCGGGTGGAGCGAAGCAGATACGCCCCAAAACCCTGCTCCAGTTGCAGCGACTCCCGGCGACGCCACAATTCGAGCATTACCTCCTGCGCAATCTCCTCGGCCGGCGCATGATCGCGTACGATGGATTCAGCCATTCTTACGAGACGCGGGTAGTGAGAGCGAAAGACAGCGTCGAACGCGCCTTCGTCCCCTGCCCGGATTCGTTGCTGAAGTTTCCGCTCGTTCGCTTCGTCTATGTCCAAGTAGGGTAGCGCCTGGTTCAGGTGTCTGTCTTATTACTGAATATGTCGAATCCTAGTGGGGGTTCCTCCAAGATCGCTCCCGAAGATTGGGATCGGGTCGCCCGCTACCTTGCGGGCGAGGCGGAGCCACGCGAGGCGGAAGCAACCAGACGCTGGATCGAAGCAGACGCCGAGCGTCTGGCAATGGTGAACGCGCTCGAGACGGCGCTCGCCAACGTTTCGCGCGACGACCTGGATGAGATCGATGTCGAAAGCGCGCTGAGAAGCGTCAAGTCACGATTCGATCGTCCCGGAGTAATTCCCATCTCCGCGCGCTCCGGCGTCACCGCGCCCAACCGGATACTGTCAGCCTACCTGAGAGCTGCCGCGGTGCTGATTGTTCTCGTGGGCGGAGGGTTTTTCTGGAGACAGGCCCGGAGATCCGAGGTCGAGTCGAGCGTCCGGACTTTCGCCACCACAGTTGGTGAGCGCCGTCAGTTCAGGCTCTCCGATGGAACCGAAGTGGTTCTCGGACCCGCGAGTCGGCTGACGGTTGATCCGAATTCCGACGACCGCTCGGTCGCTCTCGATGGCGACGGATATTTCAGCGTCGTGCACGACGCTTCGCACCCATTCACTGTAAAGGTTGGCGAGGTGAAGATTGAGGACGTTGGGACCGCCTTCGCGATACAAACAGATGACGGCGGAGGCGTCCGGGTTGCCGTCCATTCGGGCTCGGTGGCCCTCGGCGCTCGCGAAACGGACGGTGAGAGAGAGATCCTCCACGCCCGCGACCGCGCAACCGTGGCTCCCGGCGGCCTCGTTGCGGTAGAGCGCCGTGCCGTCTCGGATGACGACCTCGCGTGGGTCCAGGGACGGTTAATATTCCGGGACGCGCCCCTCATCCAGGTGGGCGCAGAACTTTATCGTTGGTACGGAGTAAGGCTCAGGGTAGCGGATTCGTCCCTGGCCAATCTCCACCTGACCGCATCCTTCTCTGGTGAGTCGGTTGATCGAGTTCTCAACGTCATCGCACTCTCGCTCGGCGCGCGCGTCGAGCGACAAGGAAACGTCGCAACTCTCTATCGGGCCAGCGCTTCGGGCACTCGGCGCTAGACTCAATAGTTCGGTGAACCCATCCCTGCCGCGTCATCTCACGAGGATCCTGCTGGTTGCCGCGCCATTGCTCTTGTGGTCGAGCGCGCAGGCGCAGTCAACGTGCTCGCCGTCACACGAATTCCTTGCGTCGCTGACGACGTGGACTCCTCCGCTCGATCGCCGCGTCTCCCTGCACGCGCGCGACATCTCTCTTCGAGAGGCGCTCGACAGACTTTCCGCTGAATCCGGTGTCCGCTTATCGTACGCGACCGAGGCGGTACCGCTCGACAGCAGAGTATGCGCTTCGTTCGATTCGCTTTCTCTCGGTGAAGCGCTCGGGATGCTGCTGCGCGGAACTTCGGTGCTTCCGGTTGCCGTGGGTGGCGAGCACGTGGTTCTCTCGCCGTTGCAGCCGCCCGGAGAGGGCGATGCGATTGAGCATCCGCCCCGCGTGCTCGATCGCGTTGTCGTGACCGGGAGCGCGATCGAGGCTCCCGCCCGACGGCTGACCGTGGCGATGAACGTCGTCACCGGAGCGCAGCTCTCCCGCTACACCGAGGGAAACTTCGCGCAGGCGCTGAGCGATGCCGTGCCGGGCCTCTGGCTCTGGCAGACGCCGCCCACATCCCTGCTCGCGCATTACGGCAGCATTCGCGGCACGAGCTCGTTCGGCGCGAGCTATCCGAAGATCTACGTCGACGGAATCGAGCTCGCGAATCCGCTGCTGATTACGCAGTTCACTCCGGAGACTGTCGAGCGGATCGAGATCATCCGGGGACCGCAGGGCGCGGCGCTGTACGGAACAGATGCCATCAGCGGCGTGATCAATATCGTCACGCGGCATGACGGTTCGGACGGCGGTGCGAGCGCGGAGGTGCGCTCGTCGGTCGGCGCGGCATCCAGCGCTTACGCTCCACGTTCGGCAATCACCCAGGACCATGCGGTGACGATCCGTCAGGGGTCGGGCGTGCAATCCGCTACCGTGAGCTTTACGTCGAGCGGAGTCGGAGAATACGTGCCCGGCGCGTTCGTGCGGCACGAGACTGGGAGCGCCGGATTGAGGCTGGTCCGCTCGAAGTTCATCGGCACTGCCACCGCACGGGCGTTCGATAGCCGCTCGGCGGATCCTTTCAGTCCGCTCTTTCGCGACTCGGTTAGCGCGGCTCGGGCGGGGTTGACGACCCCCGAGTCGGTGCGCGAGTACACGGTCGGAGGAAGCGCGACGATCATCCAAAGCGAGCGCTGGACGCATGCGCTCGTTGCGGGATTCGACGCGAGCCGGCTCTCGAATCTTCCCGATTATCATACGCCGCTTCCATCTGCGACCGGGCCAGAGCTGGGGACAGCGGGTGGGACAGCGAATCTCGCGACGCTCCGTGCCAGCAGCGTCGCAAAGCTCGGCGATGCCGAGAACGTCGGAGCGACGCTCACGCTGTCGGGCGAGAGCTCGCTGCTCGACTACAAACCGCAAGCCGACACTCTTTCCGCGACTTTGGGCGGATCGGCGTCGCAGTTTGCCATCCAGCGCCGGACGATAGCAGGTGTGGCGCAGGCAAATGTGTCATGGCGCGAAGCCGGCTATTTGACCGGCGGCCTGCGCGTGGAGCGGAATGATGTCCTCGGCAACAGCACGGTATCGCTCCTTCCAATGCTCGGCGCCGCGGTGCTACACGACTACGGTCCGCTCACCGTAAAGCTACGCTCTGCCTATGGACGCGGCATTCGTCCGGCAGCCACCGCCGCACGCGAGACCGCGTGGTTCGATCCTCGCGGCCAGGCGCATCAGCTCAGTCTCGCCCCGGAAGAGCAGTCCGGAATAGAAGCAGGGATGGATTTCTTCCTCGGCAAGTCCTTGGGGTTCCAGGTCACGCGGTTCGACCAGCTCGCGTCGGGTCTCATTCAGCGAGTGGCGTACGCTTATACGCCGCGCACACAAGGCTCGCTCCCAGGCATTGGCGGTCAGCCAGAGCAGGGGTCGGGGCAGCCGGTGCGTCCCGAGGACCGCCGCATCGAATACGCGTTACAGAACGTCGGCCAGATAACGAACCGAGGGTGGGAGCTGAAAAGCGATGTGACAGTCGCGGCGCTCTCGCTCGGCGGAACGTTCTCGACGGTCGACAGCAGGGTGCGACGGGTGGCGAATGGATACACGGGCGACCTCCGCGTCGGCGACAGGATGCTCGAAGTGCCGGCGAGAACCGGAAGCATCACTGCCTCGTTGACCGGCGGGAGCTGGAACGGCTCGCTGACTGCCTCGCGCTCGTGGGACTGGATCAACTACGATCGGGTGGCGCTTGCGGGAGCGTTTTCCAATTCCACGCAAACCGACGCAGCGCTCGTCGGCCAGCAGCTGCGGAACTACTGGCTCCAGTACAGCGGGGTGACGCGTTTGCGCGCGAGCATCGGAAGAAATCTCTACCGTGGACTCGCGTTCACGCTTAGCGGTGAGAATCTTCTCAACCGCCAGCATGGCGAGCCGGACAACGTCACCGTCGTGCCGGGTAGAACTCTGAGCTTCGGGTTGAAAGCCAGACTCTAGCTTGCTGGTCCGAGCGTCGGCAGCCTCCACTTGATTCGCAGGTTGGCGTAGTCGCTCGCTGTGAGCTGGATGAGCAGCGGCCGCTTCGCGGGATCCAGCCACACCATCACGTCGCGCAGCATCGACTCGTCGAACGCCGAGCAGCCCGCTGTGTGCGAGTCGGGTCCGGCCCAAATGTGGAGGAAGATGCAGGAGCCGCGTCCCTTAACGGGCGGAGCCGCGTTGTAACCGACGATCACCCCGACCTGATACTGGCCGACTTGCCGCATGTGCTCGGCGCTGTTCCAGTCGACGCGCGGAACCGACGCCCTGTCGACGACGGTGTTGTAGTGCGCGGACGCAGTATCATCGACGCAGTCGGTGGTGGGCAGCAATTGAACGTAGGGCAGCTTGACGCTCCGCATCGAGTCGCGCGGGGCAAAGCCGAACGCCGTGTCGAGCGGAAAGATTCCAGCCGGCGCTTTGCCGTCGCCTTCGTGCTTGTGTGGGCCTTCGGCCGAGACATCGTCGAACCCCAGGCCCCAGGCAATTCCGGTGCGCCCCACCACCACCGGAACCTGGTGCGCGAGCGGTCGCCACTCCGACGTCGGCGCTGCGCGCTCGAAGCGCTCCATCGTCCCGGTCGTCGAGTTCCAACTTGGGGTGATCACCACGACTAGCTGCTCTGATGCGTCGAGCAGCGCACGGGGGCTCACACGCATTTGCGGTTGACACCCAAGAACGGAAATGACGGCAGCAATTGAGGACTTCGCTCTATTCCAGTGAATCATCCACGGCCGGAATTGGACAGGATCGCCCCGAGAGTGCTACAATAACGCCATGCCAGACGTGAGATCGCCCGAGATTGCCTCGCTGATCCTGCAGATCCTGGTGTCGGCATTCCTTGCAATCTTGTTCCTTCAGTCGGGAATCGACAAGGTCGCGGACCGCAAGGGAAACCGCGCCTACCTGGATGCGCATTTTGCGCAGAGCCCGCTGGTCGGAACGGTGGGGCCAATGTTCGCCCTCATTGCGATCCTCGAGGTGTCGGCAGGCGCGCTCAGCGGAATGGGTTGCGTGGTCCTCATTCTGACGCGCGATCCCACCGTCGCGTTCCTCGGCGCCCTTGTCGCGGCGATCAATCTGTGCGCGCTTTTCTTCGGGCAGCGCGTGGCGAAGGATTACGCCGGGGCGGCGGCGCTCGTGCCCTACTTTCTCCTGGCGATCGGCGCTATCTACTTGCTCGCGGAGCACTAGGCCTCAAGGCAACTGCAACTGAACGGGTGCGAGTTGTCAGTTGAGGTTCAAGATTTCATCTTTTTGATGATGACACCCCTTTTCGCGAGCTCCTTCATGTACTTCTCCGCGGGAATCGCTTCGTCGGGCGTGAATACGCCGGCTTTGCCAATTTCGCCCCGCGCCTGCATCTGTCCCGTGATTGACAACGAGTAGCCGGTCGAGCGCTCCATCGCGCTGATTCCGGTCTTTTCGTCGTAATAATCGACCAGCTCCCACCCGATCTTTTTCGCCTTGCCGCCTTTCTTTCCTTCGACCACCACACGGAGGGCGACGAGATCGCGCGCGTTCGGTTTGGTGAGCCGCGGACCCATCGCGGCGACGACGAGATCGCGCGGCACGACTTTCATTCCCTTCACATCCACGGGCTTCAGGTCGAGGAGCCCGAGCTCGCGAATCGCTTCCATGATTCGCGCGTGCCCGGGGTAGCGGAGCGTCTTGTACTCCATCGTGGGGATTTTTCCCTCGTACCGGAACGCCATCGTCGAGAGACCGCCGGCGGTGTGAAAAGCCTCGAGCTCACCGACCGGCTTGCCGAAACGGATCGCCTCGATCTCCGACAACGCCGCTACGTGCGTGCGCTTGCCGCCGCGCAGGACCCAGGACAGCGTCGTGTAATAGTCAAGCACACCCTCGAGCGAATAGACGATCTGATAGTTGAGCGGCGGCTCCGGTTTCTGCGGCAGGCCACCGACGAAGATCCGCACGCTCTTCACCGTATCAAGCTGACTTATCGCGTGCTCGGCGAGAATGTTCACCATTCCCGGCGCGAGACCGCAGTCCGGAATGACGGTGATTTTTTTCTTCTTCGCTTCGGCGTCGAGAGTCTTCTGCTTGAAGACGATCTCGGTGTTTCCACCGAGGTCGGAGAAGTGCACGCCCGCCTGCACCGCGAGCTGGGCGAGATCGTAGTTGAAGTAGTACGGGATCGCGCTCATCGCGGCGTCAGACTGGCGCATGAGCGCGAGCACTGCTTCCTTGTCGCGCACATCGAGCGGCGTGAAGATCAGCCGCTTGCCCGAGTATGGCGCCAGAAACGGCTCCAGATGGTCGGTGTGTAGATCGGCGAGGCGCACCTCTTTTACATCGGGATTCTGCAACAGGTCATAGGCGCATGCTGAGCCTTGAAGGCCCGCGCCGAGAACTAACATCCGCATTACGTAGGGATCTCCGGTAATTTTGAGCTGGACTTGCTCTTGCAATTTATTGATACCCTGCGCTTCCCGTTACCCCGCGTACGCGGAGAGAACTGATGACGGCAGAGGTGGACGCAGCGAACTGGCGCGAGCACCTGCTCGACAGCCCCGAACAGATACATCAGCTCCTCGAGCGGACGCATCGCATTGCCGTGCTCGGCATCAAGCCGCATTCCGATCAGCCGGCGTACTACGTTCCCGAGTACGCGCAGAAGGCCGGCTACCAGATCGTTCCCGTCCCTGTGTACTTCAAGGAGCTGACGGAGATGCACGGCGAGAAGGTGTACCGGAAGCTCACCGACATACCCGGCGAAATCGACATGGTGAACGTTTTCCGCCGCCCGGTGGACATTCCGCAGCACGTCGACGACATCATCGCCAAGAAGCCGAAGTCAGTCTGGTTTCAACTGGGCATTCGGAACGATGAGGCAGCTGAAAAGCTTGCTCGAGCGGGGATCGATGTCGTACAGGACCACTGTCTGTTGGTCGAGCTTCGACGGATCGGGCGGTAGAAACTGCAAGCGCGTCCCTGCGCGAGATGCCTTTACCAGGTCACCGTGTAAACCACCGGCTCTACAACAGGCTCGTTGGGATCGGGCTTGCTCCGTGGCGCTAAAGCAATGATGTAGCGTCCGTCCGCAGTCGCTGCGAGCGCGATTCCGGCCCCCACAACTCGCGGCGCCCCTGTGCTGCCCACTTCAGGCGGCCCCACTATCGTGATCACTCCGTGGAAGGTCTGGATCGTGAAAATTTGCTTGCCACGCTGGATTTGGATTGGGGGAGCCTGCGTCATGTCGATCGGCAGCGACCGGTCGAGCGTCGGACCCTGAGTGAACTTCACATCGGCGAGCTTCGAATTCGCGGGCAACGTCCCGTGCAGCGCGCCCGTCAGAGGATCGAGAGCGGACCACGTCTGGCTCGGCTCGTTGTCCACCGCCCGCGACGGACCGTTGCCGAGTGCGAGGGTGGATCCGTCGGTGGTCCAGCGGACGCGCCAGCCTCGCGGGACCGGAAAGAGCTTGGGCGCCGCGCTGTCCGAGGCAGCATCCGCGCGCGCATTTTCCGGGATGTGGATTACGCCCGCTTGTGCGACGGCGCGCGACATCGACATCCCGCTAGAGGCAAACGAGGCGGCACGCAGCGTGGCGGTATCGATGGACGTGCGGCGGGCGACGTCCGTGAGCAGATCGGTTCCCGTTCCGGCGCCGCCAACTACGGAGTAGGCGCGGCCAAAGCCGAGCCATTTCCAGTCCGGAGACGGCATGACGTCCCAGACGCTGTCCATCTGCGTTTGGAATCCGCGCGACTCGTCACCGATGAAGAACCCATTCGGCACTGGCTCGTTCTCGACGCCTGACGGGTCCGCGACCACCAGCACGGTTTTCCTGTCCGGCGAGAACGCCCACATCACGCGCTCCGCCATCCCCTGCGTGCCGCGATTGACGGGCGTGACGATCACCACGGGAGCAAGGTGGGTCGTGTCGGCACTCGTTTCTTTTTTTGAGGAGTCGACAAGACAGCCACTCAGGGCTATCGACACCACGACGGCGAAGCTTACTGGAGTTTTAGGCACACACCAGATTACGTCCGCCGGCCTTGGCGCGGTAGAGTGCTCGGTCCGCGCAGTCAAGAAGATCTTCCGCCGTCTCGACGCGCGGCACGGGGAAATCGGCGACGCCGATGCTCACCGTGAGACGCAGCGGCTCGCCCTTCCCGATGTCGAACGGGTGAGCCTGAATCTTGTCGCGCAGTCGCTCGGCGAACGCTATCGCGCCGGCCTCTCCTGTTTCGGGAACCGCGATCACGAACTCGTCGCCGCCGTACCGCGCCACCGCGTCTACGCTGCGGGCCGTGCGCGCGAGCAGCAGCGCGACTTCCACCAGCACCTGGTCACCCGCGAGGTGGCCGTAGGTGTCGTTGACTTCCTTGAACTCGTCGACGTCGATCATGAGGATGCTCAAGGGCGCGTTGTAGCGGCGCACGCGCTCGACTTCGGTGGCGAGCTGCGTGAGCAGCGCGCGGCGATTGAGCAGCTGCGTGAGCGGATCGGTACGGGCGAGCGCCTCGAGGCGAATGTTGTCCGCCTGCGTCACTTCCACCATGTGGGCGCGGCGCATCGCATTCATCGCGCTCTTGACCACGGTCTCGGCGAAATCCACGTCGGCTTCGTTGAGCGAGGCTTTGTCCGCCGTGCGGCGCAGCAGGAACACGCCGGTGCGGTCGAGATCGAGCTGGAACGGCAGCGCGATGATCGAGCGCACCGAGATGACGCTGCCATCCTTCTCCCACGATTCGCGCAGATCCTTGTAGGCCTCTGAGTGCCAGATGTCCGGGATGAGAACCGGCTTCTCGCTGGCGAGCGCGGCTTCGATCTCGGGATACTTGTCGAGCTCGACCTGGAGATTCTCCAGCTGCGGATCTTCGTGCGCCGAAGCCACCGTGCCGTGAGTGTCGCCGCACTTGGCGAAGATCACGGAGGAGTGGCTCAGATTGAGCGCGCGGGCGAGACGTCGCGCCAGCATGTGAAACAGCTCACCCATCGAGAGCGAGCCCATTACATCGTGCAGAATGTCCACGAGCGCGCCGCGGGCGGCCGCTTCCTCGAGCAGATGCTGCACTTCGGCCTCCGACTTACGCAGAGCCGAGCGCAGCTTCTCGATTTCCTCGAGTTGTGGGGCTAAGTCCGCACGCTTGGTCTTCATTCGTCGGTGAGGGCCTCGACCTGCTCGGTTTCGCTATCGGGCGCGCCATTATCCGTCTCGTCGCCTTCATCTTCGGGAACCACGCGGGCGACGGCCGTAACGACATCTCCTTCGTCAAGATTGACGAGCTTGACCCCCTGCGCGATACGCCCAGTTACCCTTACCTGAGAGACAGAGCTGCGGATGATCACGCCGTGTTTTGTGATGATCATGATCTCGTCAGCAGGCAGAACTTCCATGAGGGCAACGACATCGCCCGTCTTCTCGGTTCTGTTTACCGTGATTATCCCCTTCCCGCCACGCTTCTGAACTCTGTAGTCGGCGATGTTGGAACACTTCCCGAGGCCACGTTCGGTGACGACGAGCAGCGTCGCATCGCGCTTGACGACGACCATCCCAATGACGGAATCGCCTTCGCGCAGCTCCACGCCTTTGACACCAGTCGTGTCACGGCCCATCTCGCGCACGTCCATCTCGTGGAATCGTACGGATAGACCATGGCGCGTGGCCAGCACGATGTCGTTGGAACCGCTCGTCACCTGCACGTCGATCAACTCGTCGTCCTTCTCGATCTTGATCGCCTTGATGCCCGTCTGACGCACGTTCGAGTACTGCGAGAGAGCGCTCTTCTTCACCGTCCCGTTCTTGGTGCAGAAGAGAAGGAACTGCGTGTCCGAGAACTCGCGCACGGGCACCATCGCCTTGATCTGCGTCTCGGGTGAGACGTTGATCAGGTTGACGATCGGCTTTCCCTTCGCCGCGCGCCCCGCCTGCGGTATTTCGTGCACCTTGAGCCAGAAGCAGCGACCGTCATCGGTGAAGCAGAGGATGTAGTCGTGCGTCGAGCCGATGAAGAGGCGCTCGATGAAATCCTCGTCCTTCAAACCCTGTCCGCTCAGCCCGCGACCGCCGCGGCGCTGCTTGCGGTAGGTCGAGACCGACGTGCGCTTGATGTAGCCGGAGTGGGAGATGGTGATGACCATGTCCTCTTCGGCGATCAGGTCCTCGATCGTGAACTCGCCTTCGTCGC
>CAAGKR010193454.1_pt1 | contig 14507 bp, 15 predicted proteins | sample 2556971 | NCBI WGS metagenome assembly CAAGKR01 (sample SAMEA5207829, study PRJEB30636) | soil metagenome | biome: forest; feature: boreal; material: soil | place: USA | collected 2011-09 | depth 1 m | reverse complement strand
TCGGTGCCTTCCATGGCTTCGACTGCGACGCAGGCGTTTTCGGCGATTACGACCGTTTGGCCGATGTCGTATTCGCCGAGGCCGCGGGCTACGGTGCGTCCGTATTCGACGTTTTTTCTTTCCTGCGGTGTGGGCGGGCGTTTGGTCAGGACACCGGCTTTCGCAAGCAAAGGCTCAAGGAGCGCAGTCGAGTTTTCCAGCACGATACCTTCGTCCGCCAGAACTTTTGCGACTGCGCCGAGAAGAGCGTCGGTGTTGCGCAGATCGAGGGAGAGCAGAAGTTTCGCCAGGCGCCAGTCGGGGCGGATGCTGGAAAAAATCTGCTTATGCTTCACCTGTCCCGCCATGACGGCGCGAGTCACGCCTTCGCGGCGGAAAGTTTCGATGAGTTTGGAAAGCTCTCCCAGCGAAAGCCAGTGCACGGTCGCGCCGCGGGATTCGATCTCCGGAGAAGTTTCTTCTTTGATCGCGGCGACGACCACTTCGTAGCCTTGTGCGCGGGCAGCATCGAGGACGAGGAACGGGAAGCGTCCGTTGCCTGCAATGATGCCGAGTTTGGGGTTTAGGGCCATGGAGAACAACATTTGGAATGCATCATTTGTGCGACCGGACCTGGGCTCTCCTGCTTGATCGGTGAGTAATCGCCCCTTGCCGACACACTATACTTGATCGGGAGGGTCGTATGAGCAAACTTGGTCTGGTTCTCGTCCTCGCATTGTCTTACGCACCGGTTCTGAGTGCGCAATGTCCATTCGCTGGAACCTGGAAGGGCGATCCTCCGGTGGCTACCGGCACCGTTACGTATTCCTTGACTGCTGCCGGCAAAGAGCACTACTCCAACAATCGGAACAGCGAATATGATTTCGCAATAGACGGCAAGGAATACCCGACCGATCGCCCATCCTCCAGCGTGATGTGGGAAAAAGCGGAAGAATCCGCGTGGGACTCTGCGGAGAAAATTCAAGGCAGGGTGATTAGAAAGATCCATCTCACTTTGTCCCAAGACGGACGGACGCTGACCACGACCTATACCTGGTTCAACCCCCGTAACCGAACAGCGCAAGGCTCAAGTATTTTCAGCCGGCTTTCCGGCGGACCCGGCCTGGAGGGAACGTGGAAATTGGTCGAGCGGCGTGAGGAACCTGACACGATGACCATCGCTTTTCCAGTAGCGGGACAGATGTACACATACGTCGACCCGATCGACAACACCTGGGTTGGGCCGACCGATGGGACATTTACGGCAGTGCAAAGTCCGATGTCGCCGCCAGGAACGACAACCGCTTTTCGGATTGCGGGCGCACGCAAAATGACCTTCGAGATCAAGGTGGGAGACAAGACCACGGCCTTCGGAACGATGGAAGTCTCGGGGGATGGCAAGACCCTGACGCGTACTACCTGGCCTCCGGGCAGGGAAGATGAAAAGAAACCCCTGATCCTCCGCAAACAACATGGCGAAACGTCGCTGGGTTGCAATTAATACGCTTGAAGGGTGACCGTCGGCGCCTTGCTTACTCGTGCCGCAAAGCCTCGATCGGATCCAACCGCGAGGCGCGGAAGGCGGGGATCATGCCGCTGACTAGTCCTACGAAGCCAAGAATGACCGTGGAGGCGATCAAAGTTGACGGAGCGATGATCAGGCGGATGTCGCCGGCTTCTCCGTTCTTGGCAAAAGCACTGTACAAGGTGAGCCTGCCCACCGAGAGCGCGACCACGTAGGCCAGGATTACTCCCAGTACGCCGCCAATGAAGGTAATGGTCAGGGCTTCGGCGAGAAACTGCATCAGGATATAGCGCCGCGGCGCGCCCAGCGCCTTCTGCACGCCAATCTCACGGGTGCGCTGGGTGACCGACACCAGCATGATATTCATCAGGCCGACGCCGCCAATTCCCAGCGTGAGCGTGCCGATGAAACCCATCAGGATCTTCAATCCGATGGTGATGATTTCAAATTGATGCACCTGCATCATGATGTTGAACACTCTCACCGCCTGGCGATCTGACTCATTGAATTTATGTTGCGACGCCAGGATCGTGCGGACCGCCTGTTCCAACTGCTGGTACTGCGGGGTGTCATAGTTGAACCAGATGGTGTCGAGGTAGTGGGTATCCCGCAGATCGCTCATGCTGGTGAATGGGATGTAGATGGTGCGATTGATGTCGTCATTCCCCTCTTGCATTTTTGCGGTCAGTACGCCGACCACTTCGAAGCTGAGGCCGTTGAGCCGGATGTGCTCGCCCAGGGTGTTGCGTCCGGAAAACAGCTTCTCCTTTGCTTCCGAACCGATCACCGCAACGCGCGCGCGCTGAATCTGGTCTTCGAGGTTGTAAAAGCGGCCTTGATCCATCTTGAGCGAACGGATGTCGTACACGTTGGGATCATTGCCGGTGACGTTCCAGGTGAAAGCCCGAGTGTCGTACTGGACGGTCACCTGCTTTTCGGCGTTGGGCGTGATGTGGGTGATTTGGGGAAGGTTGGTGACAAGGGCGTCAACGTCGTCCTGGGTAAAGCGGATGGGGGCGCCCGCCTTCTGCCCGCCTGCCTGCATGGAAGTGGTTCCCGGCACCACGATGACGAGTTTCGTTCCGAAATTGGCAAAGATATTGGCGCAGGCCTGACCGAAGCCGTCTCCATACGCGAGCAGCATGACGACCGTAGCGATGCCCCACGCCATGCCGAGCATGGTGAGCGCGGTGCGGCGGCGATTGTGCCGCATGGCGGCGTAGGCTTCCTGGAGCAGGTCATTCATCATGTGCCTCTTTACTTTACTCCTGCCGCAGAGCTTCCACCGGCTGCAACATGGCCGCCTTGCGCGCGGGATACAGGCCGGCGACCACTCCGGCGAGGGTCAGGCTGCCGATTGCCAGCATGGCCGACATGGGCACTAATTTCGGCGGATCAAATCCCCCGGGGCCTTGCACCGTTCCCATCGCCGACATCAAAAGACCCGCGAAACCCATGCCGATCAGCCCGCTGCCCAGCGTGAGCAGCATGCCCTCAAGGAAAAACTGAAACAGAATGCTGCGATTGGTGGCGCCCAGGGCCTTGCGCAATCCAATCTCGTGAGTGCGTTCGGTGACGGCCACGAGCATGATATTGATCACGCCAATCGCGCCCAAGGCGAGCGTGACCATTCCCACTGCTCCCAGAAACATATTCATGACGTCGAAAATGGTGCCTACCATTTTTGAGGACTGAATCGAATCCCATTCGTCGAAGGCGTCGGGATCGTTGCCATCGAAATCATGGTTGCGCCCGACGATCTTGTGGACTTCATCCTGCGCCAGCAGGTGGTCGTCGGTCACCAGCGGTTGATATTCGATAAAGGAAATCGAGTTCTCGTGGTTTTCTCCCTGGACCGGGAACGCCGCGGCCATCACCTGAAAGGGAATGTAGCCACGCATGTTCAGCCACAGGTTGTCGCCGTGGCCCAGGTGCGGCGTGGTGCCGACGACTTCAAACTGGAGGCCGTTAATCAAAACGAATGCACCCAGCGCCGGACGCCCGGGGAACAGCGTTTTTTGCAACTCGCTGCCGAGGACAATGACATTTCGCCGCTGCTCATTGTCCAGCTCATTGAGCCAGCGCCCCTCTTTGATGGGAAGGAAACTGATCTGGTTCAGCTGCGGTTCGGTGCCCAGGATCTCTCCGCTGGCATTGGCGAATTCGCTCCCCTCGTGCAGATCGCTGCGAGAAATCAGCGGGGCGGCATTGCGGACGTGAGGGGCTCTCAGGACGTCCCGATAATCGTCGTAGGTGAGTAAATAAGAGCGGGCGGAGTTCATGTTGCCCTGTACCGCGGGCGCGCGCCCGGGAAAGAGAAACATGATGTCCTTGCCAAACTCGGCCATCTCGCGCTTGTTGCCAGAGCGGAAGCCTTCCCCGACCCCGACCAGCAGCAATAGAGATCCCACGCCCCAGGCGATTCCGAACATAGTGAGGAAGGAGCGCAGTTTGTGGGCCCACAGGTTGCGGAAGATCTGGACGAAGATGTCAACTACCGATCGCATAATCGTGAAATATTGTACAGTTTCGGCGCCAACCGCGCGTTTTGCGAAGTCAGGCGTTCGCCCTTGGTGCCACTAGGAGGAGTACGAATGGCGGAGGCACTTTGTTCCTTCCGGTTGCGTGCAATGCTGAGCACTGGACTCCTCAACTATTGATAACAGGGCGTTAATACCCCCCGGAACGGCAAAACACCTGAGCGCATCCAGCCGTGATTGCGACGGCGAGGACTACCCATGCCACGAAGGTTCCACTGGTCGTGTCATCCGTTGCGGCGGTCCTTTGCCTGAGTTGCTCGCTAGTGTTTTTTAGCTAGTGCGCTTTTCCAGCCCAGTTTCGTATTCTTCGAAAGTTACGATGACCTGGATCAAAACAATTCCACTCGCAGAGGCGAACCGGCAGCTTTTAGAAGCACTGGAGTCTCAGCGCCAGCTGTATCCCAAGGAATATGCCACACCGGTTTTCAAAACCGATGACGGGGTTGCAGGGATTGTTGCATCCCACAGCCTAATTCCCGATGCGCTCTACCACGCGTTCTCCACCTTCGGCGTCCTCATGTCACCCGAGTTGCCACTCAGTAGGCGGCAACACGAGATGATCACTACCATGGTGTCGGTGACGAACCGATGCTTTTATTGAATTGAGTCGCACGCAGAGTTTCTGCGTCGGGCGAGTTTGGATGATGCATTAGTAGCCGCGCTCCGGCAGGACTACACAAAGGCCGACATCTCGGAGCAGGACCGCGCGATGCTTGATTACGTGGTCAAGCTAACCAAGGATGCGACAAAGTGTTCCCCTGCTGATCACGCCCGGTTACGAAGCGTGGGCTTCGACGATCGCGGGATTCTGCAGGTCACATTAATCGCTTGCTGGTTCAACTACATCAATCGCGTAGCAGACTCTCTGGGCGTGGGGAGAGACTGGGGAACCAACGAATTGATCCGGCAGCCATAATGGGCAGGGCGCAATTGCAAAAACGCTAGGGATGGTGGCCGAGTACTCCGTGTAGCAGTTCCTTCTTCCGTCAATGGGCACGAGGACGCAGAATGCAATCTGTGGAGCAGCAACCGATCTATCTGCCGGATGAGATGGACCCGAGCTATTACGGCTGGCGCGTCGTATTGGCCGCCTGCTTAGGTGTAATGGCCGGGTTCGGCTCTCTGTTCGTTTACACATTCTCCGTTTTTGTGAAGCCGCTGGCGGCGGAGTTCGGTTGGAACCGCGAAGCCATCTCGCGCGGCTTCGCGATCGCCGCTGTTACTTTGGGCCTGTGCTCCCCGCTGCTCGGCCATTGGATTGATCGCTTTGGCCCTCGCCGCATCATTCTCGTGTGCATGGCGGTGTTTGGAAGCGGCATTGCCTCGCTGGCACTTTTGCACTCCGGACTGTGGCAGTTCTATGTGACCTGCTTCGTGTTGGGTTTAGTTGGAAACGGCGCAGCGCATCTAGCCTATTCGCGATCCATTTCCACATGGTTCCAGCGCCGATTGGGGACCGCGCTGGCCTTCGTAATGGTGGGAGCAGGTTTGGGCGCCATGGTCCTGCCGGTTGTCGCTCAAACGATTGTTAGCCAGTATGGCTGGAGGGCAGCGTATGCATCACTCGGGTGCGTTGCCTTGCTACTCGGCTTGCCACTCAGTGCGCGTTACATTCGCGAACGGGGTCAGATCCGGCACGAATCTGTGCCCCTTGCGCTTTCCGGAGTAACTTGGAAGCAAGGACTCCGCTCTTTCGCCTTCTGGATCGTCGTCACCATCCTTTTTGTGAGTGCGATAGGCATGAATGGGGCGATCACCCACCTGTCCGCGTTGTTGACCGATCGAGGGATCACCGCCAGAGATGCGGCCCTATGCGCGTCCGTTCTCGGTGGTTCGAGCCTGCTGGGAAGGGTTGTAGTGGGACGGCTGCTGGACAGATTCTTCGGTGCACATGTAGCCTTCGCCGTGAACCTGATTACCGCAGTGGGTATTCTTTATCTTGCTCGCGCCAACACCTTTGCTGCAGGGTGCGTTGCGGTGGCGCTCATCGGCATTGGGGCCGGCGGTGAAGCGGCCATCACACCGTACTTGCTGACCCGCTATTTTGGGCTCCGTGCCTTTTCCACGCTCTACGGTTTCACCTGGACCTTCTATGCCATTGCAGCAGCGATTGGCCCGGTGATCCTGGGGCGCGCGTTTGATGCGACAGGATCCTACGCCTCTTTGCTGGTGATTCTGGCCGCTGCCCTCGGGTTTGCGGCTGCACTGAATCTCTTGCTCCCCAGCTATCCGGTTGACCAGCCGTTGACCTTCAAGTAAGACAGTCTGGAAGAAAGCTCGCTACGGCCTCCTAGGGCGGCGCAATGAATCGTCGTAATCGTAGGCGATATGACTCACGGCAGCGGTCATGAGTGCGGTCGCGATTTATCGCCGCCGTTGATACCTGTCGAACTCGTGCGATTCCGTCCTACTTAATCACTCCGCGCTCCGAAGCCTCGATAAACCGGATCAGCATCTCCACGTCTTCGCCCCGGTCCTGCTCTGATTTCAACTTGTCCAGCGCCTGGGTAGTGTTCAGCTTGGAGGCCAGCAGGACCTTGTAGGCATGGTGGATCTTGCGGATGCGATCTTTGGTGAAACCGCGGCGTTCGAGGCCGATGGCGTTCACGCCGTAGGCGCGTGCGTCGCGGGCGGCAACGGTCTTGGAAAAGGGCAGAACGTCCCGGGTGATGATGGTTCCGCCTCCGATATATGCGTGCGCGCCGACGCGGCCGTACTGATGCACGGCGCTAAACGCGCCTACCACGGCCCACTCTTCCACCGTCACGTGTCCGGCCAAGGTTGCGGCGTTGGCCAGGATGACGTTGTCTGCAATGGCGCAGTCGTGGGCGACGTGCGCATAGGCCATGATGAGGGTGCGGTTGCCGATGCGGGTCAGGCCTCCGCCTTTTGGGGTGCCGCGATTGATAGTGACAAATTCGCGGATGGTGTTGTCGTCGCCGATCTCGAGGCGCGTAGGCTCGTTCTTATAGCTCAGGTCCTGCGGGGCGAGTCCGACCGAAGAAAACGGAAAAAAGCGATTACGGGTGCCAATTTTCGCTGGGCCTTCCATCACGACGTGGGAGATCAGTTCGCAGGCTTCGCCTAGTTCGACGCCGGCGCCAACGGTGCAGTAGGGGCCGATTTTCGAGGATGCGGGAACCTTCGCGTCGGGATCGAGAATCGCGGTGGGATGAAGGTTCATCGACGAGGCCTGGTCACAAGCGGTGCCAAGAAAAACACTGGGCCTGCGGCCCAGGACAGATGAGGGCATCGGTCGCTACACGAGCTCACTCTCATGCCGGTTCGGCGGCAGCTCTTCCCCGCGCGCTATCTACCAGCTGGGCAGTAACGATGCCTTCGGCGACTTTTTTCCCTTCCACATAGGCAATGCCTTCCATGCGGACGGCGATACGGGTTGCTGCTCCACGCCAGGCTTTGACCTCGACCTCGAGCCGCAACTGGTCTCCGGGAACCACCGGGCGGCGGAAGCGGGCGCGCTCAATTCCGGTGAAGACCACGAGTTTGTCATGGTGGTCCTCCACTTCCGTCAGCAACAGAACCGCGCCGGCCTGGGCCAGAGCCTCAACGATCAAAACCCCGGGCATGATGGGAAGGTTGGGAAAGTGTCCAGCGAAAAAAGGTTCGTTGATGGTGACGTTCTTGATGGCCACGATTCGCTGTCTGCGGGTCATCTCAATCACCCGGTCAATCAGCAGAAAGGGATAACGGTGTGGCAGGATCTTGAAAATATCCTGAATATCGAGGCGGACTTGCCCCGCCGTGGGATGGTTCGCAGCTGCGGGAGCTTCGCCAGTTTGCAGGGAGTCGGTCATTGCTGGTTTTGTGAAGCGCGACGATTATACTTTATCGCACCTGCGGCGACGCCGGTGAGGAGATTCGTTTTCCCCGAATCGTGAAATGACAATGAGACTTCCAAGCCCCGCCGAACAACTCCGCCATTTTCGCAAGCAGCAGGCGCGGATCGTCGAGACCGTTCAACAGTTGGTCGAGATCGAATCGCCGAGTGACGTGAAGGCGGCGGTGGACCGCCTGGGCGCGGTGTTAGGGTCGAGGTTTGAAGAAATCGGCGGCCGAGTCAGCGTTCATCCGGCGGAAAAATCCGGCAATCAACTGCAGGTGGACTTCACCGCTTCGGCTTCGCGCGCGCAAAAACCGGTGCTGCTGCTGGGACACATGGACACGGTTTATCCGATCGGAACCATCTCCAAAATGCCGTGCCGCGTGGCCAAGGGGCGAGTGTGGGGGCCCGGGGTGCTCGACATGAAGGCGGGGATTGCGCTGGCGCTGCACGTGATGGAGGCGCTGGTGAAGTGGGGGTTGTCGCGGCCGGTGAGCCTGCTGCTGGTTACAGACGAAGAAGTCGGCAGCAAGTCTTCGCGCGCGATCACAGAGAAGCTGGCACAGAACGCCGCGGCCGTGCTGGTGCTCGAACCGGCGTATGGACTTCGCGGAGCGGTCAAGACGGCCCGGAAGGGAGTGGGCGACTATACCATTCAAGTCACCGGCAAAGGGGCGCATTCGGGGCTGGATTTTGCAGAAGGTCAAAGCGCCGTGCTGGAGTTGGCGAAACAGATTTGCGAAATCGAGAAGCTGGTGGACTTGAAGCGCGGCATCACGTTGAACGTGGGGAGAATCAGCGGAGGGACGCGGGTGAATGTGGTCCCGGCGGAGGCGACGGCGCTCTTGGATTTAAGGGTCGCGACGGCCAGCGACGGACGTCGGCTGGACCGCAAACTGCGTGCGCTGAAGCCCTTCAACCGGAAATGCAAAATCGCGGTGAGTGGAGAGCTGAATCGGCCTCCAATGGAGCGGACGGCCGGGGTCGCGGCACTGTATGCCAGGGCGCGAGAGATCGCTAAGAGTCTGGGATGGAATCTGGAAGAAGCGGCGGTGGGCGGGGGCTCGGACGGAAATTTCACGGCTGCGCTCGGGATTCCGACCCTGGACGGCCTGGGAGGTGTGGGAGAAGGCGCGCACGCCGAGCATGAGTCTATTTTGATTTCGGAACTGCCGCGGCGGTCGGCGCTGCTGGCGGGGCTGATTCAGGGCGTTGGATGGCGGTTTGGCCCGCAATCACCCGGGTAAGTTGAACTTCACATCTCGGAAGCCTAGAATCTCGACAGCGAAGCCGAAGGCTGCGCCGCGTCCCAGGAGCAAACATGGAGATATTTTCGCCGGTACATATTCTGCTGATCGTAGGCATTGCCCTGCTGCTTTTCGGGCCCAGCAAGTTTGCCGCACTGGGCAAGGGTTTGGGCGAGGGCATCCGCAACTTCAAATCCGAAATCAAGAAGACGGACGACGAACCGAAGAAGCCTGGCGCTTAACCCACTCCGTGCTCGCGGAACATCCGCAGCACCAGGTCCACTGGCAGTCCCACCACGTTGAAGTAATCGCCTTCAATTTTAGAGATCCAGCGCGCGGCCCTGCCCTGAATCGCATAAGCGCCGGCTTTGTCCATTGGCTCTCCGGTCGCAACGTAGTCGCGAATTTCGGTGTCGGTAAGCGCGGTGAAGTGGACTGCGGTTTTTTCCGAACGGATGTCTTCGAAATCTGTGCCCTGAAAATCAGTACCGATCAGACAGACGCCCGTGATCACAAAATGCTGGCGGTTGGATAGCACGCGCAACATGCGGACGGCGTCTGCCGCATCCGTAGGCTTGCCGAGGACTTGATCCCGTGCCACGACGATTGTATCCGCGCCGAGGACCACCGCGTCCGGAGCTGCAGCACGAATCGCGCGGGCTTTGTCGCGAGCCATTCTTTCGGCAAAGTAGCCAGCGCCTTCTCCAGTGCGCTGCACTTCCTCAATATTCGCGGGGCGGACAACGAATTCGATGCCGGCGTCTTTCAAAAGTTCTTGTCTGCGGGGGGAGCCTGAAGCCAGCACGATGGGCATCGGAGTTTAGGGTTCCAGCAGAATGTTATCAATGAGCCGGGTCTGGCCGACGAACGCGGCGACGGCCACCAGCGTGCGCTTGGTGACGGTGGGCTCGGGTTCGAGCGTCTCGGGATCGACGACCTCGATGTAGTCCAATCGCGCGGCAGCTTCGGGGGCAAACTCCTGCTTCACGGCGGAAATCAATTTTGCGGAATCGCGTTTGCCGGCTGCAAACAGTTTCTGAACTCGCACCAGCGACCGGTACAAGACCACTGCTGACTTGCGTTCTTGAGCGCTCAGATACGCGTTGCGGGAGCTGATCGCCAACCCGTCCGGCTCGCGGATGATGGGGCAGACTTCAATGGTCACCGGCATGTTCAAATCGCGCACCATGCGCTGGAGGATGGCAACCTGCGCCGCGTCTTTTTGTCCGAAGAAGGCAACGTCCGGCTGGACGATGTGAAACAGCTTGGCCACAACCGTCGTGACTCCGCGAAAATGTCCGGGACGCGATTTGCCGCACAGGCGATCGCTGAGTCCCTCGACCACCACCCAGGTTACGGCTCCCTTGGAATACATTTCTTCGACCGCGGGCGCAAACACCAGCTCGACGCCTTCCCGCTCGAGAAGCGCGCAGTCCTTTTCCAGCCCGCGCGGATACTTAGCGAGATCTTCGTTGGGTCCGAACTGGGTGGGGTTCACAAAGATCGAAGCCGCGACCAAGTCCGATTTCGCGCGCGCGGTTCTTACCAGGGCCAAGTGCCCTTCGTGCAAGGCGCCCATGGTTGGCACCAGCCCCAGCCGCGCGCCGCGCGAGCGTGCGGCACGGCAGAGAGCGCGCATTTCAGCGGTGCTGCGGACTAGTTTCATGAGGCTGGGAGCAACTTGGGATCAGGCATGCTTTGTCCGACGGTCAAATCAAAGACTTGAATGCGCTGGCCGAAGAAGTGAGGCGATAGATGAAGCTCAGGGAACTTCTCAAGTTCGACTGCCAGGTTGGTTGACCATCCCATTTGCGCGACCCAGACTCGAGTGCCCGGCTCGAGCTTATATTTTCCCACCAAAATCTGCCACTGATCGTAAAAGCTGCGCGGCGTAAAGATGTAGGCGTCCCCGTTGGCCACGATGACGCGATGGCCGCCGCACTCATAAGTTCGAAATCCCTGGACCGACACGCTCACAGTGACTGGATGCGGCTCGCACAGATAGTGGCAGAGGAGCAGGCTGGTCTGGTAATCGGCAAAAATAAGCTCCGCAGGGTTCGTTTGCTGGTGGAGGAATTCCAGGGCGGCTTGCATTTTGTCGCCGCTTTGGTCGTCGCGCGACATGTATGGCTGGCGATGTGCGGGAAATAGATTGCACAGCAGAACCACCAGAACCGCCGCGGCAACTCCAGATGCGAGCCGGTACTTCACCAGATGCGCCACCGTCACGCCGACTCCGGCCAGTGCAAAAGGAATCAAGAATGCCGAATGCCGGGTTCCTCCGTATGGGTAGGCGCGCGCCAGGGCAGCCGCACAATTCACGATGAATGGAAGAATCAGCAATGCTCCGCGTTGGCGCGAAGGCACGCGGCTAGGAGCGACCTTGCGGAAGAGAAGAATCATCCCGATCACAAACGCGAGGAATGCCACGTCACCCACAATCGCCTGCGCGAATGCGTACTGAAAAACTCCACCGGTGCGGGCAAAAATGAACACCAGAGGATTGATCTTTCCGGGAGCAAAATAAGAAGTGGGAAGGTAGGGGCTGGCCGTCCACGTATAGGGGATGCTCGAACCCGTGTCGCCGCCGCTGCTGAGATGGGCGAAATGGGTCAGGTAAAAGAAACAGCCGAGGCCGATTGCCACCGCCTGACCGGTCACCCACAGCACAAATACCTTCCGCGAAGGCCGTCGCGGCGTCATACGAAAGACTGCGTAAATGCCCACTGCGGCGGCGAACAGAAACGCGGAGTAGTGAGAGCTCATCGCCAGCCACAGGGTCACGCCCGAAAAGAACATTGCCCGTGCAGAGTTGGTTTCGAGAGCGCGTTCGAGCAGGTACACGGACGCCATCGCGAACGCCAGCAGCAGAGCATACTGCCGGACCTCGCTCGAAAGATCAATTGTGGAAGGCAGGAAGAGTGTAAGGATGAAGACGATCCACGCCACCGGCTGCCCGAACAACATCGAAGCCCATTTGTAAGTCAGCCAGCAGAAGGCGGTGCCCGCCAGAATCGACGGCATGCGGAGAATGAGCTCGGAAGTCCCGAGATAACGCCAGAGATGCAGGAGGAATACCAGGAGCGGCGGGTGAGCCAGATTCAAACCTGCCTGATACGCAAGCCTCCAGGAATTCTGGTTAGCCGCCAGCAAGTGCATGGCTTCGTCCGGATTGAGAAAGGTTCCGCTGGCGCGCCAGATCCGGACGGCGAAACCAGTCAGAAGAAGGGCGCCAATCAAGAAAGTCGAATGCCTCTCGAGGGAGTCACTCATTCTGGCAAGAGGATTCTGTTCACGGGAACCCGCCGCCGGAATTTCCGAGGTTTGAGTCATGCTTCGTTTTCCGTTTTTCAGTTCTGACGATTGAGCATACCGCATGCGAACGACGCGGTACGGCGCGGGCATCACGCTCCATTCTTGACACGCTGGCCAGCGGCTTTTATTGTTAAGTTTAGCTCCCTGGACTACTTACGCCTCAGTGCGTGCTTCCGCGACCTGCGCGGTACCAGGAGGGGCGCGGGGGTGGCAATGCTCATCGAAATTTACGAACTGGAAACCCACGCGGTTGATTTCGCCGAGCAGTTCGAACCGGGCGTCATCGATCTGGGTGAGGAAGTCCGCCAGACTGCGGTTCTGAAAACCGCTGGCAGAGCTCAGCTGGTGCGCGAGCATCACGGTAAGCACATACTGGTCAATGACATACGGGTAGCGGGAGATTTGTCAACGAAAGTGGAAGTCATCTGCGCCCGCTGCCTGGAACCTGTGGTCGAGGAAGTGGCCAAGAAGTTCGATCTGCTCTACCGGCCGCAGGGCGCGGATGCAGGCAAAGCCGAGCTTTCTGTCACCGCTGCCGAGGCTGAAGTGGGATACTATCGCGGTGAGGGTTTGCTGCTGGAGGATGTTTTGCGCGAGCAAGTATTGCTGGCGCTTCCGCTGAAGGCGATCTGTCGCGAAGATTGCCGCGGGTTATGTCCCCACTGCGGCCAGAACTTGAACCTGAAACAATGTAGCTGCGCCGAGCCGGTAGAAGATCCAAGATGGTCGGCGTTGAAAGATCTGCGAGAGAAGTTGAACTGAAGAAATCAGCTCTTAGCTCTTACGCTTTTGGCTCTTAGCTATTAGCTAAGGCAAGTCCGCTTTAAAGGCTAAGAGCTAAGAGCTCAGTTTTAAGGAAGGAATCTAATGCCTAATCCAAAACGGCGGCATTCGCAACGGCGCACCAGCACCCGGCGCGCCCACGATGCCCTGACCACCCATTCACTTTCCGAGTGCCCGAATTGTCACGAGCGGAAACTGCCGCATCGTGCCTGCCCCAAGTGCGGTTTCTACAAGGGGCGCGAAGTATTAGAAGTCAAGGAATCCAGCTAAACCCTCCATGCCTGGCGTCATAGCTCTGGACGCAATGGGTTCGGACCGCGCTCCCAAGCCTGAGGTCGAAGGCGCAATCCAGGCCGCGCGGCGCTTCGGTATTCATGTCGCATTGGTCGGCCCGGAGGAAAAAATCCGGGCGGAACTTTGGCGGCATCCGCTCGCCCGGCTGCTGCCGATTTCGATTGTGCACGCCAGCGAAGTCATTCTGATGGAAGAGAATGCGCTGCAGGCGGTGCGCGCCAAGCGGGATTCCACCATGCGCGTGGGCTTGCGGCTGGTTCGCGAAGGACGAGCGTCAGCGTTCATCACCGCCGGCAACACTGGCGCCGCCATGGCCACCGCAAAGATGGTGCTGGGCGGACTGCCCGGCGTAGACCGCCCGGCACTGGTTGCAATCATGCCCACCGCGACCGGATCAGTTTCGACTCTGCTCGATGTCGGCGCCAACGTGGATTGCAAACCCTACAACCTTGAACAGTTCGCGGTGATGGGCGATATCTATTTCCGCAGCATGTTCGGCATCGAGAAGCCGCGCGTAGGATTGCTTTCGATCGGAGAAGAAGAAGGCAAGGGCAACGAGCTCACCCGCGAAGCTTTTCAACTCTTGAAGCAACTTCCGCTGAATTTCATCGGCAATGTTGAAGGACGGGACATCTACAGCGGCAAGGTGGATGTAATCGTCGCCGACGGTTTTGTGGGGAATGTCGCGCTGAAGACTTCCGAGGGTGTGGTGAATCTGGTGCGTGCGACCTTGAAGGAAACTTTGCGCGCGACCATTACACGCCAGGTCGGATTTCTGCTTTCCCGCAGCGCGTTTTCGGATTTCAAGAAACGCCTGGACCATACCGAATACGGCGGCGCGCCTTTGCTGGGCGTGAAAGGCGCGTGTTTCATCACCCACGGATCGTCGAACGTGAACGCGATTAAGAACGCGATTCGCGTGGCCTCTGAATTTGTGGAGCGCGACACCAATCGGCAGATTGAAAGCGAAATGGCAAAGATGC